>Ga0302116_1000519_pt1 | contig 23440 bp, 18 predicted proteins | sample AG5_SCM_MG_FD_203124 | JGI IMG/M metagenome (GOLD analysis project Ga0302116, IMG submission 203124) | Marine microbial communities from Western Arctic Ocean, Canada - AG5_SCM | ecosystem: Environmental > Aquatic > Marine > Oceanic | place: Canada: Western Arctic Ocean | collected 2017-10-01 | reverse complement strand
GTGGACATGGTTCCGGAGCTCGTTGGGCGGTTCGATGGAGTCATAGATGGCTTGCGTTCGCTCGTTGACGTTGCCCGAGGCTCGGTCGGCGGTGTGACCGGCAACGTCTTTGAGGAGGTTGAGGAACGGTTTGCCCATCCGTCCGTATGTGTCCATCACGAGCGGTATGAATTCCTTGTGCACCGCGGTCGCCGCGTCCTTATACTTACGGTTCTTCTCAGCATTGCGCTTTGCGATAGGGTCGCCGGTCGGTGCCGCTCTGCCTTGACGGGGTTCGGGTTGGTTTGTGTGATCTCTGGCCTGTTCCATGATGTGCGTGACGGAGGTGTCTACCAAGACTGTGATGCATTCGACGAGTTTTGCCAAGGATATGGCCAAAAATGCGGGGTGAATCACTCTGTTTGCACATACAAAACCAGAAATTCACAAATAGATGAGTCACGTGCTGGCGTGGAAACTTTTCATTGGGTCGAAATCTGGATTGACAAATACCCTCGCGCGGAAACTGGGTGCCAACGTGGCACACGGAGATGGAAAACCCCTTGAGAGATGCACGGATAGTTACGGACGGATAGTTAAAAGTTACGGATCCGATGGACGGATAGTTTTGGCACCGACGAACTTTTTGGGTTTTGACACTCACTCTCGCCGTCCCCTTTCCAGTCACCGGCTGAGTTCGACTCTTTGAAGTGCCCACAGCGTTGGGAACCGAACCCAGACTCGGCGGCGCAGACACCACCGTCGCCCGCGGGTCTCAGGGTTAATCGCCCGACAATTCAGGAATGACGGTTCCGATGGAGGTCTTCACCCCATCCCCGGCAGGGACCCCGCCCAAGCCTGCGCACAGGGACGACTCGTCGAGCAAAAAGCTCCTCAAAGATCAGCTCGCGCTCGTGGACGCCAAGACCGCGGACGGCGGCACCCGCAAGGAGGTCCGTCCCTCGCGATCCGGTCACTCGTTTTTTCCTCGGCTTCGATGCGGTGATCCCTACCGACGCGTTCGATGCAGCCTTCCGCGTCGTGAAACCGCATTTCGCGGCGCTCTGCGCGCGCGCCGCCCGCCGAGAGACGCGTGGCGGCTCCCTTTGAAAAGCCCCTTTGAAAAGCCCGCGCTGGTTCGATTTCAAGACCCAGCCAGCTTCTGACCGCCCCCCGCGTCCCTTCCCAACACCGTGTCAACAGATCGCGCGGTTCGAGGATGACCTCACGTTCGACAAGGGCTTCTTCCTCACCATCCGAGCCATCCAGCTCCTCAAGTCCAACTCCCAAGGCCGGCCAATCTTGGTGGGCCTGGCGGGCCCGTCGGGCGCGGGCAAATCGGTGTTTTGCGACAAGATCCGGGAGTTCATGCCCGGCGTCTGCGTCCTCACGATGGACATGTACAACGACGCGAGCATGCTGGTGGAGGGCAACTTCGACGACCCGCGCCTCACCGACTACGACACCCTGAACCAAAACCTATCCGACCTCAAGGCTGGCAAGACGGTGGAGGTTCCCATCTACGACTTTAAGCAGTCGAAGCGGGTGGGGTACCGCACCCAGGAGTCCCCGGCGTCCAACGTGATCATCATCGAGGGCATCTACGCGCTGAGCGATAAGCTCCGGCCGCTTCAGGACTTACGGGTGAGCATCAGCGGCGGAGTGCACTTCGACCTGGTCAAGCGCGTGATGCGGGACATCGATCGGAGCGGGCAGGAGCCCGAGGATATCATCCACCAAATATCGGAAACAGTCTACCCGATGTACAAGGCGTTCATCGAGCCGGACCTGCGGAGCGCGCACTTGCGGGTGGTCAACAGCTTTAACCCGTTCGCGGGGTTCCAGGTGCGCAATCACGTTCAGTCCGAGGATACGCGTACGGGCAAATACCCACGACGTCGACGTTCGATTCATTCAGATTTTCGTTTTGTTTTTTCCATTTTTCCAACTCGGACCGGAGCGGGGCGAATAATGGTCGGTGAATGCCAATTTACTGCGTTATCTTCAGTACCACGGGGGGACTCACGGACCCGGGGGTAACAGCCCGGGCCGCCCCACGTATGACGACAACAAACTGTAGGAGACCACTGAACCGCCACACAGCTCGGGTCCACCCGTCCGCCCTCAACTCATTTCATCCCTCGGTTATTTCATACACTCGCGTATTGATCGGGTATCGATCAATATCACGTCCACTCAAGTCCGAGACTCACTCTTCTCGTTCCCACCGCTTCCCCACCACGTACAACAGGACCCCACTTACATCATCAAGTCCACGAAAGTCGTCGAGGAGGAGGATGTGCGATCCGTGCTATCCGACGAGTACACCAGCAGCGACGAGCAGGAGACGACTGACATCTACCTCCTACCCCCGAACGAGGACCCCGAGACGTGCACCTCCTGGCTCCGCATGCGCAACCGCAACGGTCGGTACACGCTGATGTTCGAAGAGACGGTGTGCGACGGCGACGTGATGATCTCGCCGCGGATCAAATTCGAGGTTGGCGTTCGCATCTTAGGCGGGCTCATGGTGAGTTTCTTTTCATTCTCGTATAGGCGATTAGATTGACGTCGTGTTTTGTTCACAGGCGCTGGGGTACGAAGTGGGCGCCATCATGAAACGACGGAGCCGTTCTTACAGCGACGAGATGCTCGAGGTTAAGATCGATTGGATCGAGGGTCTGGACCGATCGTTCACGCAGATTCAAGGTAAGGTTCGAGCCGCGGTGGAGGAGGCTGGCACCAAGCTCGGCTTGGACGGCTCTTACGTCCCGCATTCCTACATCGAGCAAGTGCAGCTCGAGGAGATGACGGAGGAGCTACGGAACCTGACGGAGGAGATGAAGGACAAGTTCGTCATGGCCGCGAACCGGAGCAGCATGGACATCCCGCACATGGAGCGAAGCGGCAGCGGGTTCGGCCTCGGCGCCATTCGATCCAGGCTGGAACGAGCGGGGAGGAGCGAATCGGTGACGCGGCTTCAAGACGCCGTGCGCAAGCGTCGATCCGAGCGCGCCGACGGCACCGGAAGCGGCCAGTGGGGCAGCCAGGGCGAGGTGTTCGCCGACGCCGCCGCCCAGGCTGCCGCGCTCGGGTCGCCGAGGCCGCCCTCGTCGCAGGGCCGACGCCGACCGCCGATCGATCGAGCGCCGGGATCCAAGGTCAAGGCCGGCGCGCCGTCATCGCCCCGGTCCGGGATCAACGGCGACGCTCGCGCGCATCACGTGTTCAACGGCGACTCCGCCGCCAACGGGTTCTCCGCCGGAGGGGACGAATCGGGCGAGCACAGCGGCGGCAGCGACCAGGACGGCGGCTACGGCTTCGCCGCCGTCGCCAGGACCCAATCCCCGTACAGACCAGAGGCGCACATCGGAGGCGTGAACATGAACGCCCCGCTCGGCGCGTTCGAGCCCCTGCACGTCGCGGCGCTCGAGTCGCGCATGCACATGCTCTCGCAGCGCGTCGATGACATCGCGCAGGCGCACTTGCGCAGCGTGAGCGCCATGGGATCGCCCGGCGGGCCGTCGCATGATGCATCATCGGCCGCCTCGACGTCGCAGTTGCAAGCTCAGGCGGCGACGATCAACTCGCTGATGCAGTCGCAGATGATGCTCACGGCGAAGATCGACGCGCTGGCGAACGCGACGAAGATGAACGACGGGATCGAGGGGCGGATGGGGATGTACCTGGCGGCGGCGGGCGGGGCGGCGGCGGCGATGCTCGCGCTGCGGCTGTTCGACTCGCCGCGGTGATGGGGGAAAATGGGTTAACGGGAATTGGAAAATCCCGATATGTACACAATCACAGCAGCAACGGAGTTGAAACGTACCTAATTACGATATTGACAATATATTGGCGTATTTCCTGACTGACTGTCGGGTGAACCGGGTCATTCGCATCTCCATTCGCATCTCCTCACTCGCGTGACGTGTTTTTTCAGCGGCTTTTTATCCGGCTCGCCCCTTCGCGCCGGCCATTCCGAACGTCGCGACTCTCGTACGATGTCCGCCGCTCTCACTTTCTCCGCTGGTGTTGTTGGCACGCGCATCGCCGCCAAGGCGCCCGTCGCGCGCCGCCAGGTCGTCGCGACCCCCGCGCAGGCTGCGCAGGAGCTCCTCGGCAAGGTTGTGTCCAACGCCCAGGACAAGACCGCGGTCGTCATGGTGTCCCGGAAGGTGCCCCACCCGAGGTACAAGAAGCTCGTCAACAAGAGCAAGAAGTTCGCCGTGCACGACGAGGAGAACAGCGCCAAGATCGGTGACATGGTGTACATCAACCAGTGCCGCCCCTTGTCCAAGCACAAGCGCTTCACCCTCGGCGAGGTCGTCCGGGCGGCCAAGTAAGATTCTTGCTATCGGGGAAAAAGCGTAGTGGAGGGGGGTGCGAGGGACGGCCGGCGACGCGAATGCGAGGCTCAGCGGTGAGCGCGCGTGCGCCGAATGGTGTCCTCGCTACATAGTTGTGAAGATGTGCCGGTGTGAACGGCGGTTCGTGTTTGTGCGATGGCGTCGTCCGCGCATTCCGACGCTCGACCTAAACCCCGAATCCTAAAACCCTACTGGATAAGGACAGAGGTGGCACACGACTGGCACTTTTTAGCACAAATGCGGCGGCGGGTGAAGACTACTTAGAGTCTTTGGGGTCGCGGATGCGCCCGGGTGACGGAACCCGGCGCCCGCGCGGCCGATTCTTTGCGTAGAAAGCGAACGGCATTAACAAAGGAGGCGGGGCGCGGGTCGTAGCCGCGTCCGCGCTCTTGCTCGCGAATCATGAGCGGATCCTCTTGTAATATTTTATTTGGAGAACGCTCGTTTCAACTCTCGCGTTAAATACCACTCACTGACTCAGTTGTGTCGCACGAACGACCGCGTTTCGGTCAGAAACGTGGACACGTTTCGCCTGAACCGCCGCTTGTTCGCGCGGTCCACCCGGTCCGTCAACCCGTTCCCGGCGGTGAGCTCCCGCAGCGCGCCCATGACGTGATTCCTCGCCCCCGCGTCGCCCTCAAGCGTCGCCAGCAACTCCCCCGCGACGCCTTCGAACGCGGTACGCTCCACGAGCATCAGCGGGAGCAGCGCGTCCGCCGCGGCGTCCACCAAATCCATGCTCGCGTCCTCGAAGATCATCCGACGAAGCACCGTGCGCATGAGATGCGCGAGGATGCCGCACCCGCCTTCTCGGCTCGCATCCGGCGCGTTGTGCACGCCGAGGCCGGGTCTGCCGTCCACTAACGAGTGGTGCTGGAAAGACCCGATGGCACCCGCGGCTGACAACGACTCCCCCGCCACCTCCACGTCCTCGTGCTTCAACCCAAACTCGAGGGTACCCATCAGGGACGTGAACATGTCTGGCGGAAGCGCCGCTACCTTCGCCGGGTACGCCTCAAGCATGTGCGCCAGCAGCGTGAAGTACTGATGGCACAGCTTGGGAAAGGTGAGTAACTCGTCGGTGATGAGCGGGATGACGGTGTTGAGGCCGATGAAGACAACCTGCGCGACGTCCACCTTGGCGAGGGCGGAGGAAGCGGAGGTTGCGACGCCGGCGCCGCCGCGGACGCGGCCCTCGGAAGCCGCGGACGACACCGCGGCGGCGGCCATCACGGATCCCCGTTGCGACCCGCCCCGCGAAGACTCCTCATCCTCGATGTCGTTGTCGGAGTTGGTGACGTGCGTGAGCATGCGGAGCATAGCCTTGACCTCCTTGTAGCACTCCTTGACGCGCTCCGCGCGCAGAGAACGCGAGCCGCCCTCCGCCGCGCCGATCTTGCCCCGGCCGCTGGCGCGATATTCCTCAACCACCCGGAGGCAGTGGCGGCACAGGACGCCGGCGTGCGCGGGGCCGAGGAAACACGCCTGGTTCGCGACCAACTCCTCCGTTAGCTTCAGTATCAGCTTGCTGACCTGCGCGCTGTGCGTCCCGGACCGTTGCACCGCCAACAGGGCTTCGAACGACTGCGAGAAGAAGGAGAACACCGCCGCCTGAGATCGCGCGATCGTCGCTCGCACCGACCCTCTCAGCGCCTGTATCACCGCGACGGCTCTCGACTCACCGGCGGGATGTTTCATGTCGTTCGGGGCTTGCGCGACGGCGGCGAGGACCTGCCCAACGGGCGTGAGGACCCTGGCGATGTACTCCTGCGACTGCGCCTCGTCGTTGAGGCCCTCCGCGGCGCGACCTAACGCTTCGCTCAGGCCGAGGTGAATCTCGGGGGGGAAGTGGAGGGCGATCGCACCGGACACGGCTCCGGGAACACCGGCGGAGCTCGACAGCGCGTGGGACTCCGCGTCCATGATCTGCTGCCACGCCGGGAGGTTCACGCACGTCCGGCACAGCGCTCTGCGCCGGGTGAGCGCGGGGAGAAGCGTCGACGCCGCCGCCTTTTGTACCCCTGTAAATAAAACACGACGTCACTCGAATTGCCCATGTGTAAATAAAAAGAAACTCACCAGTCTCGCCGGGCCACGCCGTGAGGCACACAAACGCCGCCTGGAGCAACGCGTCGAGCGCCTGAACCCCGCCTCCCGCCTCGGAGAACGCGCTCGGCTTCGCCTTGTTCGCGCCGCGGTACACCCGCCCTTCGCCACCGCCGCCCGCCATCGCGTTGTGCGCGAACACCGCGGCGTGTAAACTACCACCGGTGTCCTCCGCCATCAAGTACGTATCCGCCCATCGAGCGGTTCCCCACGCCAGCTGTTACAAAAACACGATGTCATACGAATTCGCCCGTACAGAAATAAAAAGAAACTTACCGTCTCCATCAGCCGCGGCGATATCGCGCGTCGTCCACCTTCGTCTAGGCACAGGCACGCCAGCTGGACGTAATCCGCCGCGAGTGAGTCCACCGGGTTGTCGCGTTCCTCGTGCGCCGCGCGCGCGCCGCACTCGGCGAGTGAATCCGGGGGGAGCGGTATCTCCCCCTCGAAGGCGTCGGCCAACACGTGCGGGACCAAACGCGCCTGTAAACAAAACACGACGTCAGTCCAATTGCCCGTACGATACATAAAATTAACTTACCAGCCACCACAGCTCCTCTAGCGGCACCGTGGGGTCCAGATTGGACGTCATCGCCTGCGATAAGGACTGTTTCTTAGCCTCGAGCGCCTGGCGAAGGAGGGGAAGCGTGGCGTCCGGTGCGGCGCGTGCGATCGGGGAGATGAGAGACAGTCGCTCGTCGAGCGCGGCGGCACCCGCTTTGCCTTCCTCTTCCTGGCCGTCGTCTTCGTCGAACGCGGCGGCGGCGGTGGCGGCGAGTCCAGCCTGCAGGTACGCCTGGAACACCGCCGCGGCACCTTGCGCGAGCTCCGGCGGGCACCCGAACTGTCCCACGCGGCCGATCAGCGACCCCCACGCGTCCAGAAGCATCCGCAGGCTCTCCTCCAAAACGCTCCCTTCGTTCTCCCCTAGAAGCGCCCCCGCTCTCAACAGCTCGAGCGTCAGCTCACCGAGCATGTTCAGCGCGTTTTGGTTCGCGTGGGGCGACTGGACCCCACCCTCCGCGTGTGGCATTTGGACGAGCGGGGTCATGAAATCATCGACGGGGTGAATCTCTGCGAGTGACCCGAGGGCTCGAAATCCATCCTCCAAATTTTCTTCACCCGCCGAGGTCCCAGCTGCGGCGTGCGCGACTGACTGACTGGCGGGCAGTAAAACGGTTTGTAACGCCCGAGCGCACCGCCCGAAGTGACCCCGTCGCGTCTCCGCCCCGGGTTGCTCACGCGCGTTCGGGAATATCTCCCCCGAGAGCGAACAGAGGCTCGCGGCGACGCCTCTCGCGGCGCCGGCGAGTGTCTCAATCTTCGAATGGTGCCCCGCCGTCGCGGCTCGCTCACCCGCGATGGCGGCGGAATGCGCGGCGGTGTTCAGCTGGAACAGCCAGTCCATCGCGCCCGGTGCGAGCAGCGTGTCCCGCCACGCCGCGCCCGGGGTGATCCGCACGGCGTCAGCCTGTTCGCCGTCGCGGTCGCCGCCGGGGGGTCTCAGATGGCCGTCGGCTAGCATCCCGAATCCGCCCGAGTGCGCGTCCCTGCTGAAGTCCCACGCGAGCGCCGCGGCCATGAGCCGTAGGGACGCGACGCACACCGCATCGTCCGTCGCGTTCAGCGCGGCGCCTTGTTCCGCGACGGATCGTGCGATCTGCGAGCCGTGTGCGTACAGCCCAGGGAGGAACTCGGTTTCCAGCGACGCCCTGCACCGCTCGTGGAATTCCCACGGGAGTTGCATGGCTGAGGCGGTCGTCGGGGAGAACTCGGATATCACGGACGCGAAGAGCTGGAGGCCGATGCGCCGCGCCGCGTTCGTGGACGCCTGCGTGACGGCGGTCTCGGCCTCCGACAGCATCGCGCCGCGGTCCACGCCTTCGTCGAGCCACGCGCGTTTTAAGATCACCGCGAGGGTGCTCATGAGCTGCGACGCGACGACGGGCGCGGGGGTCGGTGTGCGATGGAGCAGCGCGCCGAGGCAGAACTGCCGCAGGCCGCTCCGCTCCTGCGGCGGCAACGCGGTCCAGTCGCGAAGCGCGGCGTCCCGTAGCGTCGCCGCAGCCTGGAACTGCGCCTCGGTGACCTGCGAGTGCTCAAGGATGTGGCGGCACGCGGGCAGCGCGTGCGGGGATCGGCGAAACTCCAGGAGCGTCGCCTCGGCGTTGGCGCGGAGCGAGGGGAGGGCGAGGCCCTGCGCCGCCTGCTCCACGGCACTCATCGCGCCCTGCATGTCCATCGCGCCTCGTATCCGATCGCCTCGACGCCGCGACCGATGATAATGATGATTGTCCTCAGAGGTGCCGTGCCGTCACTTGAAGCGACCCTTTCCACGTGGATAGAAGTGGAGGGCGAGGATTTTTCACCTTTATTACTGTTTGCATGTTTGGTTTTGGTTATTTATATTCATTTTCCGCCTATTTTCCTCTGATATCTGAGCCCAACTTCATTCATTGTTACTCAATTCTTGGAGGGGATGGCGCCCAGGAGCAGGAGTTGCCGCCTGCTCAACGGGAAATGGCTCCATCTTGGTCAAGATGGATGTTTAAAGCCAGAGCATTTCGTGTTCGAACCTAATGACCCGCGGGGCTCCATTCTCGCCCCTGTATCGCCCAATCTTTACGCCCATCTTTTCGACGATATCGACTGCCAAGGGATGACCGTGATGCCCGGCATGATCGACAGCCACGTTCACGTCACCGCGAGCAGCGCGGACCTTCGCAAGCCGGCGTTCATGACCCCGAGTCTGCTCTACGCCCGTTCCGTTCCCATCCTGGAGGGCATGCTCATGAGGGGCTTCACGACAGTTCGAGATTGCGGGGGAGCAGACCACGGGTTGGCAGAGGCGGTCGAGGAGGGAACGCTTGAAGGCCCGAGGATCATACACTGCGGAAAGGCGCTATCTCAGACTGGAGGCCACGGAGATTTCCGCGCGGCGGCGGAGAATCAGCTCCCATTTGGCTCGTGTCAATGCTGTAACTTCACCATCGGGCGAGTGTGTGACGGCATCACGGCGTGCAGAGAAGCTGTTCGGGATGAGGTGAGGAAAGGCGCTTCTCACATCAAGATAATGGCCTCCGGGGGCGTTGCATCCCCGACTGACAGGTTAGAGAACCTTCAGTTCTCGGAGGAAGAACTGAAGGCCATCGTGGAAGAGGCGAAGAACGCGAAGATCTATTGCTGTGCACACGCGTACACCGATGAGGCTGTAGAGAGAGCCGTGCGATGCGGAGTCGGATCTATCGAGCACGGGAACTATGCGAGTGATGAGACGCTTGATCTGATGAAGCAGAAAGGAGTGTTCTTGGTCCCCACGCTGATTACGTACGATCGATTGAAGAAGGATGGCGTGGCGGGCGGTATGCCTCAAGAACTGGTCGATAAGGTGGGCGACTTGGTGGAGAGAGGTCAGAATACACTACAGAGGGCGACTGGGAAGGGCGTTGGCGTGTGTTACGGAAGTGACCTCCTGGGAGACATGCACAAGTGGCAGGCGCACGGCATCGACCTACACCTGAAAGCCGGAGTGAGCAATGTGGATTTGCTCAAGTCGCTCGTGAGCACTCCCAACGAGATGATATATCGGGGAGCCGGCCTCTTACTGGGTCCATCCGCAGTTTATGGGTATGCCGGTAGGAGGGTGGACCTCCTGGTGGTGAAAGGCGACGTGCTCGAGAACCCGAGGCTGTTGATGGACCCGGACAACATCAAGGTCATCATCGCGAACGGAAAATTTGTCAAGAACGAGCTCGGATTCAAAAAGCAGGAATCCGCGCCGAAGCGCGCGAGGCGATAACACTTAGGACCCTTCGATCGAATCCAATGAGAGAATAGAATAGTGTACCGCTCAGCACGACGCCGACTTCACCCCAGGGCTGTCCATCGGCAGCGTGAACACCGTCGCCGTCCCGTTCGCGTCACCCTCCGCGTAAGCAACCTCCGTGAAGTTCCAACCCACCCACCCGGCTTCCTTCACCACTCGTCTCGCCGCATCCGCCTCCTCCCATTCCAACGCCACCACGGCGACCACCTTCCCTCCCAAATACTTCACAACCTCTTCATCGCTCGGTGTCTCGGAAACGGTCCCGCCGCCCAGCCTCTGTGCCAGTTTCTTACGGAGCTGCTCGATGAGTTTGTGCCACCCGCACGAGTCTCCTCCGTTTCCCCCGCCGGACTGACCCGCCCGCACGAGGTACACGTCGACGTTGGGCACCTGTGAACAAAACACGACGTCATTTTAATTACCCATACGACAATAAACATAAACTCACCTCGAACGCGTTTAGACGTAACAGGTGCCCGCAGGTCACCCTCAGCCCGCGCTGACGCATCCCCCGGCACGCGCGCCGGCTGGGAAGGCCTTTCGCATCGTCCCGGGGAAGCGAAACCTCGACGCGCCCCACGTACACGGACGCGCACGCCGCGAGGTCACCGTCCAACGTGTTCATCTCAATCAGCGATTTGTCATTCGCGAGGACGCCCGAGCGTCGAAGCGCGTCGACGACGGCGAGCGGCGCGCGATCGGGAACGGACGCCCGCGGCTCGAACGTCACGGACGCGCCCGCGCATTCAGCGCCAAGACGCCGAGCCTTGTCCTCGTCCATCTTAAGATTAAGTGAATCCGTCTCTTCCTTTTTCGCTTCGCCTTTTTCGTCGTCGTCGTCAGAGACGACTTTCTCCGCGCCCTCTCGCTTGGCCCGAGCGCCGCCGCTCGCCGTCGTCGTCACATCGATCGCATCGCCGCCCGTGCACGCGTCCGCGCGTCGCGCCGCGCGCGTCGGCGCATCGGCGCTGTACCAGTCCTGGTCCCACCGCGTGGGCGCGCTCGGAACTTCGCCCACGCGTTTATACCCCGACACCGCAAAGGAGCCTGTGAACAAAACACGACGTCAGTCCATTCTAATTGCACATATGTAAATAAAAATAAACTTACCGAGTTCGTGTCCGGTGAAGTAATACGCACTCGGCCCGAGCTCCGTCTCCCCGTCCGCCCACGCCTGTACGTACATGTCGATCGCGATCTTACGACTCGATTCCATGCCAAAGTCCTGGTCACGCCGGATGTTATTCGTCGGGTCGATCCCGCGGCCGGGGGTGACGCGGACGTGCTTTGGAAATCGGGACGCGAGAAAGTCTTGGAGCGCGGGGGCGTCCGTGAGCACGTGCACCACAGCCGTCGGGTCATCAGCTCTGAACCACGAGTCGTGGAACCCGCGCGATTGAAGCGAGGTGCCGTCGCCGCCGCCGGCCTCGGTGTCGTCGAGCGCGGCGATCAAGGCGCGCACGGCGTTCGTCGGCGTGAGGTACCCGGATGGCCCGGACGGATCCGGAGCCTTGTTCTTGATGTGCCACTGAGCGGTGAACTCGGCGCACGGGGGATGCGCCCACGTCTCGTCGACGCATGCGTCCGTGGGCGACGTGTCGTCGGGGAAACACATCGCCGCCTCGGGGTAGCCCGTCCTGGCCTTGAGCGCGTACATCCGCCTGGCCCGCGACGTGTCGGAGGAGGCGACGAGGTCCCGCCAAAACACGAGCCGCCAATCCGGCCGCAGCGCCATGGCCATGCCGCACGTCCTGCACGCGTGACTCGCCTCCTTGTTCTCCAAAAACTCCTTCAGGACGTCGGGGCCTTGCTTGTACATGTGAATGTCTGCAGACCAGCCCGCGGGTTGTGTCCAGAAGGCTCTGGAGAACTCGGCGATCTCCTCGCGCTCCTCGTCGAAGAGAGGCGCTCTGAGCGAATTCGCGACTATTCGCATCCGCCGCTTGTCCCGCAACGCGTCCATCAAACACGTGTTGCACCCGTCGCACTCCCACACGTCACGCGTGTCCATCGCGCACGACCCGTGTACCCGCGCCGGTTCACATTCCTCCCCACTTTGTACCTTATCCCGTCCGCATCCCATCACCTCCGTGCAGTTCCCGCCGGTGCCCACGCAGGCGTCCACTTCGTCCCAGTTGAACTCTTCAAAGTCAAACACCGCCTCGTCCTGGTCCTTGAACCACACGCGCCGCCGTCCCTCGAACTCCTTGGCGCGTTCCGGGGTCCATCGCGTGTCCAGTCCCTCTGCGAGCCCGGTCCCGGACTCGTCACCGCCCGGGAGGTACGCGCGGAAGTAATCGAGCCAGTTCCACTCGGAGTTGTCGTTGTCAAAGTAAATCACGCGGCCGCTCGCCATGCCCCACAGGATCCATCCCGCGGCGGCGGGTGCCATGTGCCCGAAGCCGTACGTGCGCCACGCGTTCTGGACGACTAGGATCCTCGCGCCGGGCGATACCGTCGGGTCCCCGACGGTCACGCGCCGGTGGTACTCCGCGTACGTCAGGTAGCGTCTCATGAAGTTGTGGCATTTGGAGGCTGACGCGTCGCAGCCGCACGCGCGGAGCGTCCCGTCGAAGTATCGTCGTTCGCGCGGGGAGGAATCGAGCGCGGTTTGCGTTTGGGACGCGGACGCGAGCTTCTGGTACCCGGCCGGCCAGTCGTCGAGCTCGCATCTCGCGGCGACGTGCGCGGGTGGTCGATCGCCGGCGACGACGTCTCGGCCCGATGAGTCGTCGCTCGGTTGAGTCTCATCGTCGTCGCCGAGCGGCTTCGTCGGCGGACTGTTGGGAGATTCCGGCGGGGGTCGCATCGGCGGAGGCGGAGGTGAAGGCGACGATGTCACCACCGCCGGCGCCGCCGCCGCACGCGCGGGTTTCACGATGTTCTTCACGGGAGGCATGCCCGCCATCATCGACGGACCTCTCGGCTGCACGATCGGTCCACCCCTTCTTCCATCTCCCGTCGCGACGTCGTCCCGGAGCCTATCCGGCGTGGTGTAAATCCACGCCGCGTACATGGCCATCGAGACCATCGCCGCGATCACGAAGCGCATCGCGCGATGCGGGGAGCGAGCCACCGCCATCGCGCGCGTCGCGCCTCACCCTCGCGCCGCGCACCCAAACTATGATTAGACGATTACATAAAAACTCACTCCTCGTTTGCATCCAAACAACGAGACGAGACGAGCGGCTGAACGTCGTCGGGTGAATAGCGCAATCTTATAGCATACGTCGCGTCTCGACATTACAAACACCACGTCACGCGGCTCCTAACACGAACCGCCACACAAACCTCCCATCCCGGATTCACGAACCATTGACTCATCTCGAGCCGACTGTCGACTCATTCAATTCAGCCGTGATTGATTCGTTCAATCGCGCTTGGCTTCATCGTCCAAAGATTCATCCGTTCCATCCGTTCATGCATCAGATTCCAATTACTTCTTGGCGACGACAGGGGTGGCGGAGAGCGCCGCCTCGGCCTCCGCCTGCGCGCGCACCGCCGCGAGGGTACCGAACTTCTCCTTGGGGGAGTGGCCCGTCTTGGCGGTGCCGGTGAGCGTGTACGACTCCATGGAGGCGTTGGAGCTCCGTGTGGGCTTGCCGTTCTCGCGGCCGACCCCGCCGGTGTTGGCCTGGGAGGGGATGGTGATGGCGAACGCGGAGCGCGCGGTCGCGGCGACGGCGGCGGTGAGGCCGACGAGCGCGGCGCGGCGGCCCTCCACGGGGCCCGCGGAGGCAACCACCGCGGTGCGCTTGGACGCCTTGGAGACGGGAGCCTTGGCGACGACGCGCGTGGAGACGAGGGAGGCGGACATGGTCATGGCGGACATCTTTGTGCTTTTCTGTCTGATGAATTTAATGAATGAATGGGGGGCGGTTTGGTCAGTGTTTATTCGCGGATGGATGGGATCGATCGCTCTGAGCAATCGGGAGAGATTTCCTCGTTGTTGAAATCCAGACGTGGGGTTGGACGTCGCGGGGTCGCGATCGCACGCGCGAGGACCGACGGCGATCGTCCCGCGCGTTCGAGGGACGATCGCGCGTGGGTTAGACGCGATGCGGTCACCCACGCGGGGAGACGCGGAGAGACCGATCGGCGATATCCCCCGCGTCGACGACGAAACGATCCCCGTCAGAAGACGACAACTGTTAACCCTCATCCAAGGGCCGTCCGATGATGGGCGCCCCGCGCGGCGATGACGCGCGCGATGGGTGGTGGGTGCGATTGGTATGTGAAGGGGCAAGAAGGGATGACGCACCGAACGACGGAGTAGCTGCTTTGAGTGCGTTAATGGCGTCGGCGTCGCGGCGGAACGACGTCAAGTAGGAGCCGGATTCCCAGTTGGCCACGATCACGCTGGAAATTTCCCGTTCCGTGATTGGCTGGATTTTGTTTGTGAGATCCCCACAATATAATATTTCCGCCGTTCGAGGTATATTTATGGTTATGAATCGTGTATTTCCTATTTCATCGACGCATCCCAACTAATCACCGTACAAAAAAGCATCACCCTTTCGAGGAACCACCCACCAATCGGTCAGGACTCAGACCTTCGTCGGGCCGCATGCCGTGACAATTCGTGACCATCGGGTTCGCACCTTTTCGAATCAAGTACTCCGCCAGCTCGTCGTACCCGTACGCGTACGCGAAGTGCATCGCCGTCTGACCCTGCGCGTTCTGGGCGTCCAGCGGCACACCGGCTCGCACCGCCGCTTTCACAATTCTCTTGCGGTTATTCTGCGTAGCCACGGCGAGGACGGTGTTGCCGTGCGCGTCGCGTATGTCCGGATCGACGGCGTGAGGGCCAGTCAGCATGTCCTCAACGTCACCGTGGCGGTTGTTGCGCACGCGCGAGAAGATTGGGTGCGCGCGGCCGTCGTCGGAGCCGGCACCCGCGGGCGACGGAGCCCGAGGAGGCGGCGGCAACTGACGCGTCGCCGCTTGCGACCGAGCGCGGCCCCTTCCTTCTCCTCCAGGGGGAAGCGCGAACGGTGGCTTGCCGCCCGCGGAAGGATCCTGCATGTCGCGCTCCTCCAGCTCCTCCTCCGCCTCGGCGAGGTCCTTCGCCATGCGGGCCATGCGAGCCTCCGCTCGGGCCAGGGCGGTTTCCTTCTCCTCCAACTTGGCCCTGAGCTCCTCCGCGTCCGACGAGTGTCCGACAGCCTGGACACGTGTCGCCGCGAGCGCCGCGAGTTTCTCCTCCAGGGCGCTGACGTTGGCGCGCTCCTCGTCGAGCGCCTTGCGTCGGGCGGCGGCGTCGGCGGCGGATCGAGCTTCCCAATCGCTCCGCTCCTCCCGTGAGCTCTGCTGCAGCGTTCGAAGTTCCGTCTCGGCTTCGTTTCGCGTTCTTTCAGACTGCGCCATGCGTTCTTTCCAAGCCTCCTCAGCCTTCGCCGTCTCCTCACGTAGCGCCTTGAGCTCCTCCAGCGCGCGTTCTTTGTCGGCGAGTTCGCGTTGGAACCGTCCGAGCTCGTCGTGGTCCACGCGTTGCGTCTCCGACATGGTTCGAAGCTCCAGCTCGAGCTTGTTTTTTTCAACTCGTTCCGACTCGAGCTCCCCGACGGTCTTCTCCCTTTGCGCCGCCAGCTCAGCCTCTTTACGCCTCAAGGCTCCCACGGTGGCCTCCCACGCCTCCTTCTCCACGCGGGTGGTGGCCTGGGAGTCCCGCAAGTTGGCCTCCAGCGCGGCGCGCTCCTCCGCAACAGCCTCTTTCAGCGCCCGCAGCTCCTCGAGATCCTTCTCCTTACCCTCCAACGCGTTCAACGCCGCCTCTCGCGCGTCCTGCTCACGCCGAGAAGACGCCTGCGCCGCCCTGAGCGCAGCCTCCAGCTCCGCGCGCTCACCCCGCGACGAAACCTGCGCCTCGCGAAGCGCACCCTCCGCGGCGGCCCGCGCGTCCGCCTCGGACTTGAGCAAGTTTGACAGCTCCCGTTCCCGATCCTCAGCCTCGGAGCGCAGTCGCGCGGCTTCCTCCCGGAGCCGCGCGTTCGTCGAAGCCTCCGCGGACTCCGCCTCGCGCGCCGTGCGTTGGTACCGCGCCACGTCAGCCTCGCTCCTCGCGGCCTCCGCGCGCGCCGCGTCGGCGGCGGCGATGGACGCGGCGAGCTCCCTCTCCTTGGCCGCGATTTTATCAGCCGCGTCGTCTCTCGCCTCCTTTGCTTCGTTCGCGAACCGAGCGAGTTCAGCCGAGTTTACCCGCGCAGCATCGGTGGCCTCCGCCCGGGCGGTGGTCTGCACCTCGCGGAGCCGAGCCTCGGCGTCCTCGGCGGCGGCGTGCGCCGCGGCAGCCTTCGCCGCCCACTCGCGTTCCTTTTCTTCAGACTGGATACGCAGCGCGTCGACGTCAGCCGCGAGTTGCGTCTCGCGCGCCTCACGAGCTTCCCGTTCGACGCGCGCGGCGTCCGCGGCGGCTTTGGCGGCGGCCTCTTTACCGGTGTCCTGGGCGGACTTCAGCGCAGCCTCGGCGGCGGCGTTGGAGTCCCGCACGGACGCCTGAAGGGCGCGGATTTCAGTCTCGGCGTAATCGCGCGACTCCTCCGTCACTCGCAGCCGCGCTCTCAATTCCTCCTCGACCGCGTTCGCCCGTGAACGCAGCTCGGACGCTTCGTCGCGCAAGGACTCCTCGAGCGCGCGGCGGTCCTCCTCGGCGGCGCGCGCGGCGAGCGCCACCGCGCGTTCCCGCTCGTCACGCTCCGCGCGAACCGTGTTCTGAAAACCTCTCAGCTCCGACTCCAACTCCGCCCTGGCGTCCGACGCCATCCGGAGCCGTTCGTGAAGCTCCTTCTCCTTCTCCTCGCTCTTGGCACGTATGGACTCAATCTCCGCGTCGAGCTGCGCGCGCCTCTCGCGCCTCTCGGCGTTTAGTAACTCGTCGTGAGCGCCGCGCTCAGCGCGAACGGTGCTCTGCAACTCCCGGAGTTCAGCCTCGGCGGCGTCGTTCCGTGTTCGCAACCGACGCAGCTCCTCGTCGGCGACCCTCGCGCGCTCCTCGCTCGCCTCCGCGGCGGCGCGCGCCGTCTCACGCCGGATCCGCTCCTGGAACGTGCTCTCCGACTCCGCGGCGAGGTCACGCAGCGCCGCCACCTGGTTCTCCAGTTCCCGCTCGCGCGTCTGAGCCGCTCGTAACATTTCACTCGTTTCATCGCGAGCAGTGCCTTGTAAATCCCGTAATCGCGCCTCAACCTCGGCGCGGTCGTTGCGCGCCAGCGCGAGGTCACCCATCAACACGTCCGTCGCCCTCCGCATCTCCTCGAGCTGCGCCGCGTGCGCGACGTCCCTGTCGACCAGCGAAGCCCGGGAGCTCGCCTGTAACTCCCGGAAAGAACCCTCGAGGTCTTCCCGCGCCGATCGCTCGGCTTCGAGTTTATCGCGCAAGGAAGTCGTGAGCGTCTCGGACTCCGCCTTGAGCCGCGCGATCTCGTCCGCGAGTTGCATCTCGCGGCGCGTGGCGGACGCCGCGGCGTCGCCGGCGATCTCACGCGCGCGGGATTCCGCCCGGACGGACTCCTGCATCGCTCGAAGTTCAAACTCGGCGACGTCCCTGGCTTCCGCCGCTTCAGACGCCAGCCGCTCCACCCGCGTCGCCTTCTCCGTGTACTCCCTACGCCGTACCTCCGCGTCCGCGCGGAGCGCCTCCACCTCCGCCGCGAGCTTCGCCTCCCTCGCCTTGCTCTCGGCGACGGCGGCGGCGACGGACGCGGACTCCGTCGCGTCGCTCGCCCGGGTCGTGAGCCGCACCCGCCGCAACTCGCCCTCCGCGTCGATCCTTAACCGCGATTCGGACTCGAGCTTGTTCGCCCACTCGCGCTCCTTGTCCCGGACCCGCGCGCGTAACGCGTCGATCTCGTTCTGTAGCGTCTCCTCCTGCGCACGTCCGCGCGTTCGCTCCTCCCGCGTGGTCATCTGCGTCGATCGGAGTTCGTTCTCCAAGTGGCGCCGGGCATCGGCGTCTTTCCTCGCCCGCGTCTGCAGCGCCTTGAGCTCCTCGGACGCGGCGGCGGCTTTGGACCGCCACTCGAGGACCGCCGCGGTGGACGCGCCGGGTGGCGCGCGCTGATTGGCCAGTTTGGCGAGGTCCGCGGCGCGCAAGCCCGCGGACGCCGCGGCCACGGTGCGGTAGCCCCGCTTTTTTTTCTCGGCGGCGGCGGCGAGAAGAGCCTTGCCGCCGTGCACCGCATCGGAATCGAACGATTCATCATGGTGACGATTCATGTTCCCATCCTCTTCGCCGTCGTCGTCATCGTACGGGTTCATGCCCGTTCGCACCGTGGACGCCAGGGTGCTGTACGACAGGACAGACTCGGAGTCGGAGTCGCGACGGCGGGATTCGTCGAGCTCCGAATCCGACGCGCTCCAGAGGCTGGACGCGTCGTCCGGTCGGTTCGCATCCCGGTCTTTGCCGTTACTTTGGCCGTTATACCGTGCCTCGATGCGTCGCTTCGTGCGCTCCGGGCCCGGGTCGCGCCATCGGTGCGGGCCGGGCTCGCCGTCGTCGGATGAGGAGTCCGGGAAGTCCTCGTCGCGGGTCGCGATTCTCGAATTGTGATTTTGGTCACGACGCCGAGGCCGATCGTCGGTGCCGGTGACGCGCCGGTGGAAGCTCGGCGATGCCGTCTGAACCTCGACGCGTGCCCCGCGCCCCGTGCGTTTTAAACGCTCGCGGCACGCGTGCAGCCACTGCGCGAGCGCGCGCCACGACCCGCGCGAGACCTTCGCGTCCAACCCGAGCCGCCCCATGAGCCTCCACAGCCCGAGCTTGCGAAGCCGCTGCCGCGTGTGGACATCGCGTTCGGCGCAGGCGCGCTCGTGGCGGTGCGATGCGTCGCGCCAGTGAGACACCTGCGCGTACAGCGCGTCGCGTTCCTTGCGGAGCCACACGAGCTCCGCCTCGGCGTCCGCGCCCCGCAGCGCCATGGCGACCGCATCGCTCAGCTCGGAATCGTTCTCCTCGGAGCGGTCGAGGCGTGGACGCGCGCCGGGTGGGTCGCCACTCCCGCGCCGTGCGTCCGGGTTCAGCTGAACCGGTTCAATCTGCCCCCGCGTGCCATACTGAACCGCCACCGGCGCCGAAACCCTCGGGGTCGGATCGACGAACGAGGGCGGTCGTCTCGGCAAGAGCAGCTCCGGCGGGGGCATCGCTATGGGTGCCGCCCCGGACTGCGCTAACGCTGACGCGCGCTCCATCGCCGCCCGTTCTCTTCGCGACAGGGTTCCCTCCCCCGGCGGTTGCATCTTGTCACCGCCGCCGCCGCCCGGTGGTGGGTGGTGTCGCCCGTTGGGATCGTACATGATCCCCCCCCCACCCGATGGGGTCGCTAAGCTAGGCTACGACGGGTCTGACTGAGTCGGGTCGGCACCGAGGAGACTTTTGACGAGTTTGAGTTTAAAAAACCAAATGCCAAATGCCCATCGAACGACCCAGGAACGACCCTTCGTGAACCCGCGTTTTTGGCGCGTCCCGAAGATTTTCCATATCCCATCTCCCCATTCCCAGCCGCGTGGTCTCTTGGCAAAAACCAAATCAGATTCCCCACGCGCATTTCAAGGGAAGCGCGTGACTCCTCGCGAAATATCAGCGCGAATACTTTTTGTGCAACGTGACTCCGCACCGCGCAATTTTTCTATTTATCATTGGAAGTACATCCAATTTTCGGAATCCATCGTGTGCCCATCTCCTCTGGGTGATAGACCAGGTTGGATCAGGTTTTCCAGAAGGTGAAATTGGTTTCCTTTGGACTTCTTTGACTAGCGCTCGTAGATATTTTGTTTGAGATTTTTGGATGGGAAAAAGTGCACTTTTTTGTTTTTCAACGAGTTCGACGCGAGGGAATCGCCGCCGGTCACCCTCGACGCGCACGCCAAGCGACCGTGTACATCGGTTCGCGCGGCACGTGTTCGAACGGTAACACGCGTTAGTTCTCTACGCGACCCAAAAGAGAGCGGTACCCCCCCCTTGGTTCGTAGGGAGGGCCTGTAAAACCAAGGGGGCGGGGCTCGGGCGCTTTCGAGGAAAAGCCCGGCTCTGGCGAAGTCAGTGAGTTTTTTCCCGCAAGGGGCGCATCCTTGAGGAGGCACGCGGGCCGGAGAACGCACGCGAACGATACGATGACGGGCACAGACACAAAGAAGGCCCTGGGTGCGCCGAGAAACAAGGTGCGTGGGGTTTTAACATCGACCGCGGGACGCACGGTGGCGCCCAATGCGACGCGCCTTTCCTTCCGTTTGTGAGCCCAACAACTCACTCACGTTTCTCCCCTCGCTTTTTCCCCGCAGATGGCGCTGTTGAACGAGGTTGCCGCCGCGCCGAACACGACGCACGCGGGCGGGCAATACGGAGACGGGGGTAACATACTGACACAGCAGGTACGCCTCGGCCCTGACCCGGGACATTTCCTCCGGTTCGAGCGCACCGCACGCGCAAATTCCGACCCGCCGAGTCGACGTTCACACCATCCATCACTCACCTCGAAGAATATTATTTTTCCCCCGCAGGCGTTGTTGACGAAGCCGGGCGCCTTCGTCCGGCCTCGCTTTGTCGCGGCCGCCCACCCCGGCGCGCCACCGATGGGGTTCCCACCCGGGTACGGCGTGTACGGAGGCATGGGGCTGAATGGTCCCGCGCCGCCCGTACCGCCGCCGAGGCAATGGCCGGGCTCGATCGGCTCCATCGCGGAGCTGACCGCTCACGGCCATCCCATCCTGGCGAGCCATCACCCGGCTGCGAGCGAGCAGAAGCGACCGTGGGTGCGCCTGATGGGTGACCCGCCCGATGCGACGCCACAGGCCGGCGCCGGGAGCGACAGCAGCGGAGGCAACGTCCTGACGTACTCGAGCGGCCCGACCGACCGCAGCTCCCTCGGGGGTAGCGGAGCCTCGGAGAACACCTTTGACTCGTACGGGCGCGGAGGCGTGACGTATCCGCCCGGGTTTTACCCGCCCGCCGGGTACGGACGAAGCGCGCCTGCGGGCCCTTACGCCGCGCACGCGCCCCCGCCGCCGCCGCCGAAACCCGTGGGCTTCCTCGTGGAGGCGGGAGAGGACAAGAAGCGAGGCGAGGATTCGCCCCAAGCAGGTGCGCGCCGACTCATCTCAATCCCCCTTGTTAGTTTTTTTGGTTTTTTTTTGGCATCGCCAAATCCAAATCCAAACGCCGCCGCCGCAATTTACTGACGATGTTCCCATCCCCCCACCACATCCAAAACAGACGTGCCGACTGAGACGAACGGCACCGGCCTCGTCGTGGTTCATTCCTCGGCGGCGCCCGCGCCCGAGACGGCTCACAACCCGCTGGCGCACCGAACCAAATCGCTCCTCGGCGCTCAAACCTTCGCGGAGGTTCAGACGATGTTACTGCGTCAGCAGGGTGCGTACGAGCGCCAGCTGCTGGACCTCCACCGCGTGGTCCGCGTGCAGTCCGACATCATCTGCTCCATCACCAAGCAGGACGGCGTCGACTCCAAGGATGACGGCGCGACGGATGCCAGAAATTTCCGCGAAAAGTCTAAATCGCCAGATTCCGACCAGAGCAAGGAGTTGAAGCTCGGCGTCAAGTCCACGCAAGGGAGCGGCGCGGGTTCGGGCGACGGGAGCGGGCAAGGCAGCGGCGGCGGCAGCGGCCAGGGCAGCGGCCAGGGCAGCGGGTCCGACGTCTCCGACGGAGACAAGGGCCCCATCCGGCGACCCATCTTGAAGGGGCGACGAAGCCCTCGCGGCGGCGGCAAGAACAAGCGAGCGACAATCTCACCGGAGGTTGACAAGATTGAATCCCGTGGCGGCCAAGACAACGGCGCCCGGGTGGTACACACACACACGACAGAAGAAGGCGACGGCACGCATCACGCGGCTGCCCCCGAGGCTGCCCCCCGCGAAGAAGCGGAGGCGGGCGGAGCTCGGGCGGCGCCGGAGACAGATGCGCAAGTCGCACTCACCAAAGAGACTGGAGACGCGGACGTCTCGAACCCAAACCTTACAAACTCAGACCCACTCACCACAAACGAGGACCCACTTACAACCGAAGACGCGGACGCACCTACGGAAGGGGCCCAGACGCAGGAGAACGGGCCCTTCGCGGCTATCTTCTCCGTCATGGCGGAGCAGGCTGTCATCAAGCAAGCCGCGCAGAAGGCTTTCGACGAGCAATCGTTGCAATCTCATCAAGCGTACGCGCTGGCCACCAGGCCGTGGCGCGAGGAGGGCGGCGGCGAAACCCTAAACCCGGGTGACACCGCGGCGCTCCCGTCGCACCACCAGGTGCAGGAGCAGCACCAAGCCGCCGCCGCCGCGCACCACGAGCAGGTCCAGGCGGCGTACCACGCCTCCCGCCAACGCTCGCTCCAATCACTGCACCAACACCAGCAGCAGCACGAGCAACGGTATTACCACGACCAGTGGGTGGCTTGGTACAGTCAGCAGTACGCGGCGCACGTGGCGTCGATCACCGCGCAGCAGCAGCAGGCGTCGACCCCGGTTGCGCCCGGGCCCGTGGTTATGGGCCCGCCGCAGCCGAAGCCGCCCGCGGCGCAGGTCCAGGCGGGCGTGGCTCACGCATGGCCGCCCGCGGTGCACACGCCAGGTGCACCGGGCGGCGATTGGTTCCAACGAACCGGCCGGGATGTCAACGTGCTGCGGGGCCAAGAGGTGACGCAAGTCATCGGCGGGCATCCCGCCGGCGCTCACCACCACATGGCCAGCAGAGCGCACGGCCACACGCAGGCGCACGGCTACCATTTCCCGGTGCCACAGCCGCCCGGCGCGATGTTCCCGCATCCCTCGTTTCCGGAATCCCGGTCGCAAGGGCCCGCGCCCACGGGGTACCTCGGGATTTATCCCAAGAGTCCCGCGGAGACGGCTCTCACGCCCGGAGGTCCCAACATGGTCAACAGACGGACGATGAGCGGGCAACAAGACGGTTCTAAGAACGGTCACAAGATTCGCATCGACGATAAGAAGGGTTCACGGAGTGTGACAAACAAGGGTAAGAGGAGTAAGGGCACCAAGCGCGGTGCTTCGAGCGGTCGCAAGAGCGCCGACGGTTTGACGGAAGACATCGACGACGCGGGATCGGATTCGATGATGACGGGTCAGCCGGGCCAGAGCGACGGGGGGGAGGTGGACGGGCACGGACACCATGGACGGGGAGGCGGCGGCGTCGGCGGCGCGC
>Ga0302116_1000518_pt1 | contig 23458 bp, 44 predicted proteins | sample AG5_SCM_MG_FD_203124 | JGI IMG/M metagenome (GOLD analysis project Ga0302116, IMG submission 203124) | Marine microbial communities from Western Arctic Ocean, Canada - AG5_SCM | ecosystem: Environmental > Aquatic > Marine > Oceanic | place: Canada: Western Arctic Ocean | collected 2017-10-01 | reverse complement strand
CAAAGTGGAACCATTAGTGCAATATCTGCAGGAATCCTGGTCGCTCATTTCACTCCACCCAAGTTGAAAAATTGGTACTGTTGCCCGTTTCCTAAAATTTGTGGCTTCCCCCTCGTATTCATATTCCCGAAACCTGAACCCTGAAAAGAACAAAAGAACATGCGAACCCACTTGATCTTCGGATCAAACACTGGCGTGGGCAAAACATTAATCACCGCAGCGCTAACCCGAGCGAAGGCTTACAATTACATCAAGCCTCTCCAGTGCGGCTCCCCCTGCGACGTGGACTTTGTTACCAAATACTCCCCGGTAGGTTTCGAAAGCAGCGCCACGACCCTCCACAACTTCTCCTCCCCCATCTCCCCCCACCTCGCCTCGATCTTCGAGGGCCGACCCCTTAGTGACGCCTCCCTCCTCGCGAGCGTTCGCGATGAGCTCGCGAGGCTGAGGCTGAGGGGGGGGGAGGGGAGTGATCACAACCACAACCACAACCACGTGACGTACGTTGAGACTGCGGGGGGCGTGCTCAGCCCGGGGGCGGCGAGCCCGCTCAATCGAAATGGGGAGAGTATCATGACGAGAGTTGTTAAGAGTGATGGCAAGGGGCCTGGCCCTGGGCAGTATTTTAATTTGCTCGGGGAAGGGTTCGGGGATAGTAGCAGCAGTAGTAGCAGCAGCAGTAGCAGCAGCAGTAGCAGTAGCAGCAGTAGCAGTAGCGGGGATGTAAAAAGCAAAAGCAAAAGTAAAAGTAAAAGCAATAGTGGCGGGGAAGAAAAGGAGAAGCAGCCACAGTCACAGCCACAACCACAGCGACAACCACAGCCACAGCCACAGCAAGGCGAACTGTGGGGCTACACCCCCCAGGCGGCGCTCTACAAGCCGCTGCAAGCCGATGGGGTAAAATCAATTCTGATCGGAGACGGTCGTCTTGGCGGAATCTCCGCAACGATCTCGAGCATAGAGTGCCTGGAGTCTCGAGGGTGGGACATCGACGCGATTGGATTCTTGGCCGACGCCGACCAGAGCATCGTGGGGGATAACAGCGTGAGCATCAAGGAGTACTTCATGAGCAGGTACAAGAAGGACGCAAGCACGGGGGTTCCGTTTGTTTTTAGCATTCCATGTCCGCCGGAAGAGGAGGAGGGGGACGATTTGGAAGATTATTTTAGCTTGGGGGAGGTGCAGGAGAAAGTAGGGAATTTGGCCGAAGAGCTTGACTATAGATATTTAAATTTGCATGCGTGACACGCCACACGTGAAACAACAGTTAAATTATGCTATATATTATATAAGCATGCTTATATGCTATATATGCTATATAGCATATTACAATAAGTTTTTTACTCGTAGAATCCGCTCATCACAACACACTCAACGCCGTCTATTGTGCAGGGGGAACAAAATGTAAACTTGTTCGCTGGTTCGCCAGGGGTGCCGTCTGGTGAATCCGGCTTTGGCCAAACGTACTTAACCCAGCCTCCTCCCCTCAAACCAGTCGCAATCATTTCGTCGTGGAACAGCTTCCCGTTCGAATCTTCCCCCCCCAGAACCACGTGGCCTTCCTTGGAGGGGAAGGCGCTGTTGAAGAGTACTTTGCCGGTGGCGACAACGTAGATGAAGAGGTAAGTGTCGCCGTGCTTGAAGACTCCTTGAGAGAGGAATGGGATCAAGGCTTCTTCGTGTCCGAATGAAGAGAGGAGAGAGGTGGCTGATTGGACGAGACGCTGGGTTGAGGCAACTCGAGGGTCGCTGGGGTCGGGGAGATTTGGGTCGGATGCTGCTCCACCACGAATACGAATAATGGGGAGAGTAGAGGTAGAAGTAGAGGTAGAGGTAGAGGTAGAGATAGAGGTAGAGGCAGGGGCAGAGATTGCTCCACCACATGCACCAGCTACCATGAGGAGGAAAATGCAATACATAGGAGGTTTTGAGGAGAAGAGAGAAAAGAAAAGAATTAATTTTTTTGACAAACTTGTGACCAGAACTAATTCAAAATTTTGCACTGTTGACACGTTGAGCACATCACGCGCACCGTAGGATGAGTACAGTCAGCCTAAAATATGAGACTCCCCACAAAACATTCACGGTGCATAACACTATTTCCAATTCGTCTCCCTCATCATCACCCCAAGACTCTCTTTCGCCTCCTTCATTGTCACCCCAATCTACACCCCCCCTGAACACCCACATTGTGGGCGCCTCTGCTGCAGTGAAGGACCTCCTGATGCTTCCGCACATTGACATGCCCGTTTCCATTGCAATTCACAATCTGAATGGTGTATTGGTTCTTGATCACCCCCCCTTCGTTGATGACCATCCCAATCCCAATACCACCACAACACAAACACCCACCAAAACCCCAACCCAGCTCTCCTGGGCCGAGCTCTGCGACAGCGACAACGATTCCGATTTCGATAGTCCTCCCCCCATTTCCCGCTCCAATTCCAATCCCAATTCCAATTCCAATCCCATTCCGGCCCACAACCAGCTGATGCGAAGAAACTCGTTCTCTCGAGAAATGGTTATATTTCGCCATCCTGGTCTTCCTTTTCACATTCCTGAGAACGTTCAGATCAGCGCTGTGGGTGGTGCCACCACTAAAATGCTCCCCCTCCTTTCGAGCTCATCGTCATTGTCACAGTCACTGTCACCGTCACTGTCACCGTCAACAACAAACCATTCAATGGCCATACACCAGTTCCGGCATGCCTCCTATGAATTCACGCTTCAGTCCGACACACCCACACCACTGATCGTGCCTAACTCGAGCATCTCTCTGAGGGCCTGCGACACCCAGGAGTTCAACGCGCGGATGCCCACTAGCGGCTTGTTTTCGTGCTTGGACGTGTACCTAGACAATATCATGGCTAACGTGCCACAGCTTGCCTTGGCGCTGGAGAAGCAAGGTTTTGTCCAGGCGATCAAGGTCATGCAGGTGAGAGTTGCATTCCGTCTCCGCTTCTTAAAAGCGTTATGAGTTTTGGTGTTGTGGTGGTAGTTTTAGTGATTCGACTTTTTTTGCCTTTTAAAGTTTTCACATTGACGACGTGCACATTCCCCAGGTTTTAGGACCGTCCTTGAACAACCACCTCGCACGAAAATATGCGCCTGGTCTAACCAGCCACCGTGTCCAAATCTGAGCGTCTAAAACCTCCATACGTTGGAGTTACGGTCGTTTTAGTGATTCGCCTTTTTTTTGCCTTTTTTTAGTTCTCTCATTGACGTACGTGCACCCTCCTTCCCAACCAACTAACCAAACTAACCCAACTAACCCAACCTAAATTCTTCACTCGCTCGGCCGCTCGCCCGCTCACTCACCCCAGACCAATGAAATCCCCTCGGCAATGCGAGACATCTACAACGCGCAGCCTACTGCCCATAACAACCAAACCGAGCCGCTTTTCGACACATCTGTCGTTGACTCCAATGCGACTTTGTTGCTTGATTTCCTGAAATCCAATTGCTCAACTGACAATTCCACCTATTTGCTCCAGCGTAAGTCTGGCTCGAAGGACATAACGCTGATTGACGCCACGTCGCTCTCGGCGAACCGCCAGCGGCGTTGGACCCACTGGCTTGGCATGATGTCGGCTCGGTTCGCGAAGGTGAGCGAGCGGATGCGCGGGGGGGGTTATGGGAAAGAGCCATAACTAATCCGCTCTACCCCGTCTTTTCGCTCGGCGCAGCGGATCGGGGCGCAAGCCTGTCTCCCCAACAGCACGCCTTCCCTGAACAAACTATTTCGTCAGCGCCAACGCAACCTTTTCCAGAATTCACTAGGTGAGCGAGCGAAGCGAGCGAGCCTTTTGGAAGACGAGCATAAAATCGCGATGAAGTGCGCGAAATGGCTACAGACATAATGGTTACATCCACTACTAAGCTAACATTATTCCACCCAATTCGTTTGGCTCGCATCACTCGTTTCGCTCGCCTTCATTATAAATGCGCCTCGCTTCATTTTTCTCGGCGCAGAACTTCTCAACGACTTGAAGGACATGGACGGCGGTGGGCACGAGACGATAATCGCGGATGTGTACTCCAACCTGGCGGACACCTATCTCCTTGCGTCGAGCAACGAGGCGGCCAACATTGACTGTCTTGAGAATGCCCAACGACACCTCGATGCTGCCGAGCGCGTGTTGTTCTCGGTACTCACCAAAAGCGAGAGAAAAGAAGCTTCCGACGATTCCTCGGACTCGGACTCGGACGATTACATAAAGGAGCTCAACGTTGGCGAGATCATCGTTCAGATGAAGAAAGAGACACAATCTCCTCCTCGCAAAGGCAAAATTTTCACCAGTCCCAAATCCAATTCCAACTCCAATTCCAACGAAATAGAAGTGGAAGTGCTGTCAACTCAGCTCCACGCGATCTACACGAAGTTAATCGACATAACCCTCACCCTCACCACCCTCCACTTGAAGACTTACGCGAGCAGTAGCGTGATGATTTGCCTTCGCAAGGCTGCGAATTCGCTCAAAGCACAAATTTCTCTTACCACATTTAATCCCCGCTTGGATATGCAAAACCTGCTGAAGCAAGTTTCCAGGGTGTGGGAGCTTTCGGGGGAACTCGCAAGGTCGTACGCAGCGGACGACGCGTGGATTGCCACAGGGCATACTTCCTGCGACGACGTGATCTCATTACTTCTTGACATTGAGAAGATTTGCTCGAGCTTTTCCTTTTCCAAAAAAATGTCTTTTTCTGACAAGGTGAGCCTGTGAGCGAAGCGAAGCGAGCTAGTCACTCCACCCACGTTAATTCAATTCAATCAATTTGGCTCCTCTCCACAGGGTATTTTGAATAAACTCGCGGTCCGACAGCAACTGGAAATTTGCGAGGACGAGTTCATCACGTTGAGCAAGCTGAGAATCCATCACCCCGAATTGGGCGCTGACCCCCGTGTAAATGCCAAGAAGAGCAAGAAGGGGAGAAAAACTATTCAAGGCCGAGGCCGAGACAGCGACTATGAACAGAATGTGAAACTATCCTCCCAACTCGACGCTTTCTTCTCCAAACAACCCCTCCGCCTCCGAGACCAGCGGAAAGTTTTAGCGGCAGCTGTGCTGTGCTTTGAGAAAGCGAACTCACTTTCTGACGAGGAGGAGCTGGTAAAGAAATGCGGCGACGCGAGCAACGAAATCGGGGTTATTTTGTTGTCGGCCATTCCTCAGCTCGTCGGTGTAATGCCGCTAGTGCTAAAAGCCGCTGAGTTTTGGTTTTTGAGGGGAGTAGGCAAGTTTGACAAGTGTGAGAAGTCTGCGGCTCGAAATATTGCGTTAATTCGATGCAATCTCGCCCAATGTCACAAGTACAGGTGAGCGCGTTTGAGTAAAGAACGAGAGACAACTAAACAAAAACTTAACTAACCATCGCTCGGCGCAGGAAAAACTTCGTTGACGCCAGCGAGACTTTGCGCCTTGCTCACGTTGCGCTTGGCCAGAGAGCAGACGATGAGGTTATGTGGGATAGGGTGAGCAACGAGATTGCCGCCACCTTCCTCACGTACGGGGTGAGGGTGAGGCAGGAGCTCCTGGCGGAAATTGTTAATGGTGCGAAAAGCTATAGCAACAGCTACAAAACGAAGGAGACAATTATCGTTGACAACATCACCAAAGCGATTGAAATTTACACCGGCCTGGGCAATGCGAAGCAGATCAGCAGTGGGCATTATCAGCTTGCGTTGTTCTACTCGAAGGTCTGGGGGCTGCAGAGAGAGACAATGGCGGTCGAATTTTTGAACAAAGCGTTTGAAGCTTTTGGGCAGGCCTACGGTTTTTTTAGGAAGGTGAGTGAGTAGCGCTGGGCTGGCTACAGTACACACACCCTAACACGGCGCAGACTAAGGGCGAAGAGAACACGTTCGTAATCCTGAGCCTCGACCTAGCCAACCTATACGTCTCTGTTGGGAAATATAGTGATTTGATTGCTTCTTACAAGTGTGTGCTGGATTCTAGGCAGGCTTTTGCAGCTGAAGCGTGGAAGAGAGGCTCAATTCCTTGGCGGGAGACCATGATTGTCTTGGGAACAACAATTACTGAATTGCTTGGAAACATCCTGATGAAATTGCTGAGGATAGATAAAGGTGATGAAAGGGTAAAGGCGGCCTACAAAGAGTACTTGGTTCATAAGATGAAAATGAAGGGGGCAGCGGAAGAGGAGGAGGGAGTTTTCAATTTGCTTGAATCGCTTGCAAAAGCTCATGCTATGTAAATAAAGAAGTCATTTAGGTTGGTAATATGTCGGCCAAGGCTATTTCTTTTACTCCTCCTCCTCCTCCTCCGCCATCCCTCACACCGAAGGAGAAAAGGAAAAGGAAGAAGGAGAAGAAACACAATCTCTACAATTGGCCACGAAGTTCGATGAAATTTGTTTACGTTAGTTAACCTTCTCTTATCTCCTCGGATTTCTTGGCTTCCCTCTTAAGCTCGCAAACGATTGCAGCCAGCGCTTCCGGTTGCACACCAAGTTCGGAGAGTTCCATTAGCGACTTTAGAGCCTGTCGGTCAAGGCCAACATCCAAAAGCTCTGAAAGCTCTGAAACCAAATTTAGAGATTCCTCTGTGACTGCTGTGGGGGCCGGTGAAGCCATCGTTATGGGGTACCCTTATACGATCCACGCTCAAAACTGCAAAAAAAAAACCAAAAAAAATAAAAAATTAAAGTGCTGCAAAACAGTTTCACCCAACTTGACCCAGCTCACTTAAAAAGAACAAAAACACTCCAGACATATACATACATACATCAAATCTCAAGTTCACAGCTCCCACAAACTTTTCTGGCTCCAAGTCCAACTCCCCCACTCCAATATTCACCCACCCCAATCTCAAGACCATGGCCGGCAACTCCACAGATGATCTGTTTTCGTTTGTGAAGACCCCTGCTCCGACACAGAAAGATTTACAGCCAAAGAAGCCTCGGGATGCTAACAACTTGGGAGCGTCTCCTCGCCTCTCGGCTGTTGATCAGATCAAGCAGAACTTGGAGACCATGGCAGATGATCAGCAGAGCATATCCTCAAACCCATTTGGCACAATGGACTCGAACGCTTCTGCCCAGGCTCTCCTATCCGCTAGAATAGACTACGTTTGCGAGCAGCAGATATACTACACAAAGAAGCTCGAGAACGAGAGGCGGCGGCTGTACGAGACCGACCGCCGCATTCTCCGCGCTCGCACTGCGATCTTGCAGCGGCGTAAGCAGATCAGCGCGGTAAAGGACAATTCCAAGGCTGTGTCTATTGCGACGAGGGCGGTGGCCAAGTGCGAGAACAAGCTGAACTTGATACTGGTGAAGAATAATTTGACCGAGAAGGTGAGCCACTCCAAACCATTCTCTACCCTCTAAACTAAACTAAACTAAACTAAACTAAACTAACACCACACCCAGGCAAACATCACCGCCAAGAAGAACATTGAGAACCTGCGCATGGAGAAGATGCAGCAAATAAAATCGACTGAGAAGCTCAACCATCAGATGCGCGCCAAAAAGGCCAAGATAACCTCCCTGATATCCGAAACGCAGACGAATCAGGACAAGAAGGACAGGGTGCAGCGCGAGATTGAGTTGATGAAGCAGAAGATATTGGACGAGCTCGAGGCCAACACGGCCGAGTATGAGGCGTTGAAGAGCGAGCTGAGCTTGCACCAGGTGGGCGCTGGGCAGACTTTGAAGGGGGGAGCGGCCAAGACGAAGAAGGCCTTGGAGCTTCAGGTGGAGCACGAGATGAAGGGTGCCGAGGGCAACGAGGGAACGTTGTCGCAGGAGGAGGAGCAGGTGAGTGTGGTTAAGAAGTCTCCAAGTATTTCATACCATGCAACATGCAATAATAACCCAACCAATACCACTCCCCCCCCCCCAGCAAATCGTCTCATCCATCAACAAGGCGTACTGGGCTATTGCCAAGAAGAAGATGGACATCCAGAAGCAGGCGGATAAAATTCTCGAGCTCGTGGACGACTTCAAGTTCTTGAGCGCGCAGACGGGGGTGAAGGACGTCGAGACTCTGATTCCAATATTGCTTCAGAGTGAGGAGGAGAACTTCCGGTTGTTCGACGCCACCAACGAGTACAACAAGGAGCTGGAGAGTTTGGAGGTGGAAAGGGGGGCGATTCGGGTGGATATTGCGAAGGTGAGCGAGCGAAGCGAGCGAGCCTTGATGACATAATGGCTACATCCACTACTAAACTAACCCACTCAATCCTTTCGCTCGGCGCAGTTCATGAGGATAGAAACGAAGCAGAACGAGGGCAAAACTTCCATCAAGCGCGAGCTCGAGGACCAGATCGAGCGTGCCAAGGTCACCTCGGCCAAGTGCGACTCGAAATATTCGACCGACATGGAGATTATCAAGGTGAGGAAGACGAGCATACGAGCCACTACTAAACTAACGTTATTCCACTCAATTCGTATTGGTTTGGCACCTTCTTCGCTCGGCGCAGAAAATTTCCAATTCAGTTACGAATATTTTCAACAAGGTTGGCTGCGATGACGAGGGCCTCGCGGCCTCCCTTCACACCTCCGGGGTCACGGATCGAAACATCATGGACTACATGGCAGTTATTGAGCAGCGAATTGGCGAAATCGTGCAGCTCTTCAACACTACACAAAAACACGGAATCACGGCTTTGTTCGAGGTGAGTGAGCGAAGCGAAGCGAGCGAGCCTTGAGGAAGACGAGAATACAGCGCGTTTGGATCGAGACGAAATGGCTGCAGACGGCTACCTCCACTACTAAACTGACATTATCAATTTTTTGGCTCGGCTCGCCTCCCCCCTGCTCGATTAAAAATGCGCCTCGCTTCGCTCGGCGCAGGGTTTGGTCGAGGACCCCACAAGACCGATCACGCCCTTGTACGACAACAAGGGGAAGAGGATGGCGAGCTTGCAGCAGCCAACGTTGCCGTCGCACTTGGACTTTGAGGATGTGGATGGTGAGGACGATGAGGGCGAGGAGACGACTCTCGAGCCGATGCAAATTTCGAAGATGCAGGTGAGTAATTGCGATCGAGCGAAGCTGCGTGCAGTGGTTTCTGGTCGGAAACTCTTGAGAACACAGTTTTCAGCCGAGCGCAGCGGAAAGCCGAGCGCAGCGGATAAGGGTGGTTTCGGGGTTCTCCCTCGACACCATCCTAAGTTATTCCACACCTCAAAACTACATCAACAAAAAACGCGCGAAATATTGCTTCATAAACTTCTAATCAAAACTAAAACACAACACTTCGCTCGACGCAGGAAATGGTTGCGCGCGACACCCGTGCAGCACGGCTTGGGGGCAGGAGCAAACTTTCCATTGGCGGTCATAGAAGCAAGACAAGCAACGCGAGCTTGAGGAACAAGGGAAGCAGCAAGTACCTGGGCAAGGGAAGTAGCCGGAATAACCTGCGGGGGGGGAGCAGGACGGCTCTCGCGAAAATGTAATCAATGCAATGCAATGCAATGCAAAGAAATAATGTTGTGTTTTTTTATTGAAATGAACCCAAACTTTTCTCCTACATTACTACGATCACCCCATTTTCATTTCACTTTTCACTTGATCTCCAGCACATTTAAATCATCAATTTGCTTTTTGGTGGTTGGAGTTCGCATCAACCACCCCATCAACCACCCTGTACTTTGTTTTTTTTTCTTCGTCGTTTTCGTTTTCATTTTCGCTCTCATTTTCGCTCTCATTTTCGCCCTCATTTTCGCCCTCGCCCTCGCCCTCACCCTCGCCTCCCTCCTCGTTTTCGTCCTCGTTTTCGTCCTCTTCGTTCGAGGACGCCAAATTCGCCACCTCAAGCGCGCTCGCAACCATGTTCATGTTCATGTTCACGTTCGTGTCGCTCTGGCCGTACACAGCTTCCTCGTTGTTGTTGTAGTTCACCGGGTTTGGGTTGTGTCCTCCTGGGTGGTGGGAGTCTGCAGTTTTCAGCTGAACCTTCAATCTCTTTTTCCCAATGGGGTATCCGTTCATGGCAACAATTGCATCGTTGGCTGATTTGGAGTTGTCGTAAGAAACAAACCCAAACCCTCTGGATCGGTGCGTGCCGAACTCCGTCATGATTCGGACAGAGAGCAGGTTGCCGAAGGGGAGGAAGAGTTGGAATAGGGCCGTGTTCTTCAAGTCTCCAGGAATGTGAAAAATGAAGAGGTTTGAGCCTGGCCATTGGTCAGTTGGTACATGTCATGTCAGTTGGCATTGGCATTGGCATTGGCATTGGCATTGGCTCACCTTCAGGTCCCACCTTCTCGCCTGTCGTCTGAATAGGGTGCCCGGGATTGTTATCGCTCGGGGGCTGCATCCTCCCCGCATTGGCATTGGCATTGGCATTGGGGTTGGGGTTGTCCTCATAAAAAAAATGACTTCCCCCCCCCCCCATCATCATGTCACCCTGCACTCCAACCCCGGGAAGCGCCATCGGTGGCATCATCTGGTTGGGGTAATTCATGGCCATTGCCATAATCCCAGGCGAGTCATAGTTGTTCGAGTCGAGAGAACCGTGGAGCATCGTGTTGAGCTGGCCGGGGAAAGAGGAGGGGGCGAACATAGGGGAGGAGGTATCGGTTGGTTGCTGAATGATAAAAGAGGTTTGCTGGACAGTGTTGCCATAGGCGTCAACACCAAGGGAGATGGTGGGAGGAGGTGATTGGCCGGCAGTACCGTCCATTCCGTTCATTCCCTGGGGGGGGGTAAGAGGTGAATTGGGTATGTATAGCTGTGTGGGTATTGAGATGGGGATGGAATTCCTGTATAGCATAGGAATGTGTAAAGTTATTGTTAGTAGTTACGTGTTAGTAGTTAATTTGAATTGTTACTAGTTTTGAAGGGGCTCTTACTGTTGCTGGTCTCTGTAGTACTGGTCATTGGCATCTCCCATGGTGTGAGTGTGTTGTATTTGTGTATTTGTGTATTTGTATCCTTGGTGGTGGTGTTGATGTTGTCGTCGATCCTTTGTATCGGCCCCTTGTGCAAGGATGTGATGAGTTACTTGTTACTTCTGGGGGTGGAGAGACCAAGCCAAGAACCAAATATCTTTTTCGGACGGTTGCGAAGACCAATTTTGGACCAATTTTGACGAAAAACATGATTCACAAGGCAAAATTTGAAATTCTGAATTTCCCCCCCTACACCATTTATTAGTTCATTCATAACCCCCGTTTCCAACCTAGATCAGCCTACCGACATTTTCCCAGTCGCAGGTTCTAACGACATATAACAAAAAAAACAACAAGATTTTAAATAGATGGGTGCCAGCTCCTCTGGCAATGCTAATAAAGCCCCCCCGCCCCCCTCCTCCTCAGCCACCGATCCGACTCGCTCGACATCAAGCTCAGTTGAGAGCCAGAATTCTGCCGGCTCTTCCTCCTCCTCTACCACTGGCAAGGACTCGCTCACTTCTCGAATGAAGGAGCTCTTGGGTTCTTCTTCGACCCCTCCCATACCTGCCAATTCCAAAACAAAGTCAAAACCCCCGATTCCTCCCTCCAGCACAAACACAAACGTTGCTGACTTTGACATGAGTTCCAATACAAATTCCAACCCCAACAAGCAATCGCAGTGGGAGCGAGCCTGGGAGGTGAGTCTCACTCAGTGTTCGTTTGCCTTGAGGAAGACGAGCATGCGAGCCACCACGAAACTAAACAAACATTATTCCGCTCTCAATTCGTATTCTCGGGCAGTCTGACGCCACCAATCAAGTGCCTGGGCAGCAGCAGCAGCCTGGCCGCACCTTCATGGACCGAGCTCACTCAAAATCCCACGATGAGAACCAAATAGCTTCAAATGGCGCAACAGCAAACGCAAACGCAACAGATACCAACCCGGAAGAAGAGGCAAACCGCGAAACCGAAATTAACAACCCTGCGGGTGAGTGAAATGGCAACAGACTACAGACCACTACTCACTAACATTATTCATTATTCATTATATTTATTCCACTCAATTCGAATTCGTTCGGCACGCTCGCCTCCCCCCTGCTCAATTCGCTCGGCGCAGAAGAGAACGCTCTGAGCAAGCAGGCCGACGAAGCCCTAAAATCCGGGAAAGCTGTTGCTTGGGACACTTCCGATCTCGACGGTGCGAAGTCGACGAAGCCCACCGTGAAGCATTTTTCGCTTTTGAGGGTTTTGGGCAAGGGCAGCTTCGGGAAGGTGGTTCTGGTGCGAAAAAAGTTCGGCCTCCAAATTGGGGGCCTTTTCGCAATGAAGGTGCTTCGAAAGAGTCACCTCGTCAAGAGACATCAGATCGAGCGAACCAAGACCGAGCGGAGGGTCCTGGCCGTAGCCGACCACCCCTTTATTATGAAGCTCCACTTTGCCTTTCAGAACGGCGAAAAACTGTACCTTGTTCTTGACTACTGCCCGGGGGGAGAACTTTTTTTCCATTTGTGTCGGCATAGAAGGTTTCCCGAGAGAGTTGCAAGGTTCTATGCGGCGGAACTATTGTTAGCGATTGGTCATTTGCACAGCATCGGCATCATCTACCGAGACCTCAAACCGGAGGTGAGTTCTTTTCGTTGCCAGCGTTGCCCCCCCTCGCTCAACTAACAACTTGGCGCAGAACGTTCTCCTCGATGCTGAGGGACATGTCAAACTCGGTGACTTTGGACTAGCCAAGGATGATATCAAGCACGCAACCAAGGGTGCAACCTCAATGTGTGGTACTCCAGAATACATGGCGCCTGAGGTCCTCCTCCAAAGAGGCCACGGCTTCTGTGTCGATTATTGGGGCCTTGGTATGCTCCTATTTGAAATGTTCACCGGCCTTCCCCCCTGGTACACCACTGACAAGGTGAAACTCTTCAAGCGGCTCAAACACGCCGCCCTCGTCCTTCCAACTTTTATATCTGCCGAGTCGGGTTCGGTCCTTAGAGGCCTCTTGGAGCGCGAACCTTCCAGGCGGCTGGGTTTTAAGGGTGTTGAGAGCGTCAGGGCTCATGTTTTCTTTAACACTGTTCATTGGAACAATCTAATATCTCGAAAGGTCAGTGGGGGAGGGAGAGAATCGTTGCTTTGAGTTGAGTTGAGTTTTGTTGAGTTTGAGTTGAGTTTGAGTTGAACTAACTCCACTAGCGCTTCGTTTCGCAGCTGACACCTCCCATCCGCCCCTGCGAGGGAATGAAGGCGCCAGAATCTAGAACCTCTCCAATGGTTATTAACAGCACCTCGTCCTCCACCAACAACAGCAGCAGGGGAAGTTTGGCGGCCATGGTCAAGGGCGTGGGGGGCATGCTAAAGAAAGACAATAGCAAAAAGAAATTCTCAACCAACAGCTTGAGCGAGTTCAATGACGACGACGATGACGTCAATGAATTCGAAAAGGATAAAAACAATGATAACGCACAGCACGACTACAACAACAACGACTCAGAGGACGACAAGTCCATCGCGTCGGATCCTGGCTTCAGCCTGTCACCAGACACAATTGACAACTTCACGGCTAATTTTGACCCCCAATTTACGCGCCTGGCAGTCGACACTGACGACAGCGCAGCTTTCCCCGGTAGTACTTCTTCCGTCACAAGCTCTCAGGACGGCGATAATATGTTCACTGGTTTTACATTTGACGAATTGAATTCAATGCAAGTGGGTTCAAGCTAAAATATTAACAGAAAGAGATTTTCAACCTGCATTAATTTGTTCTAATATCTTACTCGTGAATGAATCGGGATCTTGGAAAGGCCAAAAATGGTTGTGCTCAAACTCAACAAATCTCATTTGCGGCATTAACTGTTTCAGCTCGGCAACTGAGTTTCGATTTAGAAATTCATACTCGTGAGAGTGAAAAAACGTTCCTTTCACTAATTTGTTGCAGTACTGTCCAACATAATCGGTGTCGTTGGAGTTCAATTCCAATCCCGGGGTGGTCTTGTACATGTTGGCCTCTGCAAGTTTGGGGAACACTAGTTTGTTATTATTGTCAATACCGTGCTCCAAGAAACTGTCTACGATTGTTCTATCAAAGCTGGAGCAGTAGAAATAGTTAGAATTCCACGCTTCTTTCCACGCGATCGTCAACGCCAACGCCAATGACAACACCAGCACCAGCATCGTATTTTACTCACCTTTTGAACAAACTCCGCGATCTGAAGTACTCTCCTGCCTCGGTTTTGGACGAGAATTGATCACGTTTCCGAACAGCCCCCTTCACTAAAGGATGGACGTTTTCTACCAATTGCTTTGGAATGGCCTTGCCAATTGAGATGAATACCCTCATCTTCAAATCGAACATCGGTGGATCTACTACAATGAGCTTCTCGAAAAGCTCAGGACGTCTCCCGGCCACGCACATGAGTAGCGCACCTCCAGCACTGTGACCTACCGCCGTTACGGGCGATGGTGATAACAATAATTTATCGATAGTGTGTTGAACCGCGTTGTTCCAATCAGAATTCAGTTCAGTAAAGTGCTTGAAATAGTCAATAGGAAAGAGAGATGCGACGGAATTGTCATAGCGAATTTTATTTAGGAGGGGGGCATAAGTATGAACTGGGAAGCCATTTGCACCCAAGAAGACAACATTTTTGGCCATTTACTACGTTGGAGAAAAATATTGGAGGACCAGCTGCTGGATCTGGTTGTTTGAGAAGGAAGCTGGATCTGGTTGTTGAGAAGGAGGAACACTCGCTTGTTTTAAGCAGCAAAAGAATTGTGAAACTTTTCCAAAAATCTTCTTTTTCCTTTCTCTCTTGCTTGCCTCACTTTATAGTTATATATATCCAGACAACTCTACAGCTACAGGGAGCCAATACATGGAGAGCGACTCTGACTCTGAATCGGATTCTGATCTCCCGGATTGGATTGTCAACACCAATGTTTTTGAGGCCAAACCTAAGCCGACCCGCCTTGCCACCGACACTGACACATTACAGGATTCTCAACTCCGATTGAATGTCACAGGTGGTTCCAGTAGTTCCTACGGGATTCCCACGTCAATTCCACAATCACAATCGCAAGTCCAGGAACCTCCCCCCAACAACAACAATGACAACATCAACAGTTATCAGAACAGCTCCACAGCAAGGGAAGATGACGACAAGAATCAGTTTGTGACTGGTGCTCAGCACACCCTCGTTTTGATTGACTGCCAGGCTCCGATGTTTGACAATATCAACATGGAACTCTCCAACGAGGACAGTGGCGATGATGACTCTGACTCGGACTCGGACTCTGCCTCCGATAAGGACATTGGCCCATTTGGCCAGTTTTTAAACACAGGTTCGGACGAAGAAAATACCCAGCACAAATCATTTCAGTCTCAATCTCAGCATACCAAAAAATCCAAATCCAAATCCAAACCACCCCCCAAAACAATCGTTACGAAGCCCTTCGATGTTGCCATCCGCCTCGCAACGCGCCTCATGGAACTGAAGGTTGCGAACGTTTCCATGGGTGACGGTGGTCTTCGGGACGGAGTAGGAATTCTTCTCTACGGCACAAAGCGAATGCAAACCCCTGGGGGGTCGAAGAACGTCAAGTTGCTTGTCCCGGTTGCCCCTCCCGGTGTCAACGAGATCACCGAGCTGGATAAGTGCGTTCCAAATCTGGAGGCGCTGACGCAGAACGAGATCCCGTTGCAGTCAAGCACCGCCATCGCCATCGCCACCGCCACCAACAACAGCAACACTGGGCACACTCCAGCCACGAGTCAAACACAGACACAAGATTATGACGTTGGTAGAGACTTGATGGCGGAGTTTGGTGACATCGAAAACTCGAATGCGGAGGTCAGCGAGATTGCGAAGCAGGTGAGCGAGCGAAGCGAGCGAGCTTTGAGGAAGACGAGAAACTCGAGATGAATCCCGCGGAATGGCTACAGACATAATGGCTACATCAACTATTGAACTAAACCCACTCAATTCGTTTGGCTCGCTTGGTTCGCTTGGTTCACTTGGTTCGCACGTGCTTCATTAAAATGCGCACAATCTCGCTTCGCTCGGCGCAGCTCAACAACGCCACACTCTCAACACTTCGCAACGGGATACACGAAATTTCCCGTCGTTTTGACGAGGCAAAATGCGTCCGAAAACCCACCAAATATCAAAGTCCCGACCTCCGTCGTGTATGGATCATGACGAACAACGATGACCCTGCCCCCAATTCGAACGAGGCAGAGCAAATCGTCCAGCTCGTTCGCGACTGTGCTGACCGTGGAATTGAAATTGAGATTTGGCCGATGCCCAAGCTGGACAAAACAGTCAAATTTGACAAGAAAAAGTTCTACCACCGCATCGAAACTCAAAAAAAATTCGATGACTATGATGACGATGACGACGACGGTGGCGTGGACAACAACTCGGACAATTCGAACACAACCGGTTTGGATTATTCGAGTCTTATGAAGAGGGTTCAAACCGTGTACAAGAAAAGGTGAGCGAGCGAATCGAGCGAGCCTTGATGAAGACGAAAATACGAGCAACTACTAAACTTAACATATATCTCATTTTTTTGGCTCGCTCGCCTCCCTCCTGATCCATTAAAAATGCACCTCGTTTCGCTCGGTGCAGGCGAAAAATGGCGACCCTCCCAATCACGTTTGGGGACTCTTCGAATTCATCCGACCCGGGCATATCTGTTGAGGTGTTCCGGCTCCTGCAGGTCAAGAAGCGCCCCACGGCCAAGATCATCAATTCGGAGACCAACGTTGAAACCAAGACGCTGACGACGATGCTTGCGGCCGATACTGGGGCCCTGTTGCATAAGCGTCAGATCGGCACGTACTTGGAACTGGGGGATCAAAAGGTGAGCGAGCGGAGGGGGGGGGGTTGGTGACAGAAAGTGTGACAGAAAGTGTGATAGAAAGTGTGACAGAAAGTGTGACAGAAAGTGTGACAGATATTTGTGACAGATATTTGTGACAGATATTTGTGACAGAAAGTGTGACAGAAGAGTGCGAAGCTACGACTAACCCAATTCTAAAACCGCTCGGCGCAGGTTGAAATGAATCTTGAAGAGGTGGGGGTGTTGAAACAGCGGGCGGCGAAAAACCAAAAACCTGGGTGTAGAATTCTGGGATTCAAGAACATGAAGACGCTAAATTCGTGCTTCAACATTGACAAGAGCTACTTTTTGTACCCAAGCGACGAGGAAGTTGAGGGGAGCAAGAGCGCTTTCGTGGCGCTGTACAAGAGCATGCTGAAGAGGAATGTGTACGCGATTGGCGAATTTCTGTTGAAAGTTACGGCAAACTCTCCCCGGCTGGTTGCACTCGTCCCACAAGCAGAAGTGAGAGTTGACAAGGCGACCGACGAGGTGAGCGAGCGAGCCTTTTGGAAGACGAGAATGCGATGCGAGCCACACCAATTACATTACATTCATTTTGCTCACTCGCTCCCCTACGCCAATAAAAATGCGCCTCATTAAAAATGCGCCTCTTTTCGCTCGGCGCAGGTTACGCAGTCTCTCGTGAATTCCATCCAAATCACCCCCCCAGGATTTCAGTGCGTCTTCCTGCCGTTTGAGGACGACGTGAGGGATCTCGATGCGGCGACAGGCGGCGCTGAGGGGGTGAAAAAAGCTGGGAGGGAGCTCGTCGACGCGGCCAAGAGCATCGTCGCGAAGGTGAGGACAATTGGGTCGGGGGAACACAACAGCTCCAATTAACTCACACACAACAACACCTCGCTCAGGTTCAAATAAACGGACTTCAGTGGGACACCAGCTTCCCAAACCCTGCCCTTAAAAGGTTTTGGAAAATTCTGGAGGCTATGGCGTTTGGAAAAGGGTACGATCTGAAGGAGGTTATTGATGAGACTAAATTGGATGACGACACTGTGTTGGATTTGGTTGGAGAAGAGTTGGAAGTTTTTAAGGTGAGGGAAGCCGCTGGCTAAACCATTTGTTACTAAACTAACTAACCCACACACGCTCGGCGCAGAATCTGCTTCCTGAAGAAGATCTCAGCTTAAAGAAGAGAAAGGTGGCCGGCTCTAACATTGAGCGAGTGGCGGTCCCAGACGACAGTGGCGTGAATTGGGAAGAGGTGTACGATGACGACGAGCTGATTAAAAAGACCATTCCAATTTTGAAGAAGTACTTGGCGGCGAACTGTCTGTTGCTCGGAGGGCTTAAGAAGGACTTGATATCGAGGATCGAGGAGGACATAATCAGGAAGAGGAAAAACGGGGAGAAGATTGGTGTGGATGGGGGGGGTGGGCTGAAAGAGGAACCAGATTTGGAGTTGTCGCAGGTGGAGAAAAAAATGAAAATTGAGACAGGAGAGAAGCGGGGTTGGTGATATATTTGATATATCATTTTTTATATTTCAAATGGACTTTGCTATATGCTATAGCATAGCATAGTAAAAGTAGGAAAAAGCTGGTTGTTCTCAAATCAAAATTATTTTCTTTTGTTAGAATGGAAGAGGGATGTGAGGGAGGGAGGGCAATCCCGGAAGACTTGGAAGAACCACCAGCTCACTCTGCAAAAGGTTCTGGGCAAATGATGAAAAGCCTGCGAAGCAGACCAGAATCCCAAACGCCGGAACCTCTTTAGAACTTGGAGAGGGGAAAAGAGTCCGGAGCAAATACGTCAGTGCCACGAAAACGCTTGTAGCCATTGCAGCCTCCAGCCCCAAAGTTACCTTGTCGGGGTCGCCGGAAGAAAGGAGGGGGTTCGTGAAGAGGAAGAGAACTGGAGCTGCAAATAGCGCCCCTATGAACACCTTTGCGTGGGCAAGCGAGGGTTTGAGGGAGAAGGAATAGGCAGCTTCAATTAGAAATACCGCACCGAGGCCAATGTTCTCTTGTGTTATCGCGAGTATTATTCCATCAGTGAGAACACCTGTTGCGGGGTCGGTGAGGATCGTAGGGGGGTGGGTGAACGCGTCGGGGACCGCCATGTCGGGGTTTAGATTATCAAAGACGAAGTCAGGTGCTGACAAAGGCCTTGTTCCTGGAAGAAGGGCTGGGGGAATGTCAATGTCGATGTTGACCTGTGGGATTGCCTCAATGATGTCGTCTACGGGAACTGGAACTGGAACTGGTACTGGTACTGGTACTGGTACTGGTACTGGTACTGGTACTGCATCTATTGGAAACGCTTCAATCATTTTGGATTTAAACAAAGAGAGCCCTCCTTCTCCTGATTCTTCATTTGTTGTTGCAGATATTGAATACCGTCGTTGTTGAACAAGCAGAGTGGTTCGGAAGTGCTGACGGAAGGAGTGGACCCCGGTCAACAGCAGGCTCAGCATCATAACCCTCATCCTATACACACTATAGTCGAACGTAAAATTTTCTTCCACGTTGTTTGAACTTGTGGAACTTGTGAAAATTACATCAACGTGTCAACATAAGTGCTCTTTGAATAACACCAGGTTCACTTATTCCTCCATCTTCTATCTTATCTCCAATACACACAGTATGGGCCTTACAAAGCCTCGAACAAGCTATGAACTCTATCTCCACGACAAAATGAAGGAGATAAAGGTTCTTCGTCCAAACTACCAAGTAAAATCCTGCCGGAAAATTTCTTCTGCGAATTTCAAGTTGCTCACCCCGGCTCAGAGTGATGTTTGGGTGTTGAAGGCAAAGGCGGATCAAGAGCGCTACAATCTCGAGCTTTTGGACAAACACAATAACGATGACAATGTTGGTGATGAGCACAACCCCACCATATCAAAATCTCACTCATCCTCCTCTTCCTCCTCCTCCCCCAACAACAACAGCAGCAATAACAAGAAGAAGTCCTCAAAAAAATCTTCCTCCTCCTCAACGCCGAAAAAAGTAAAAGCTGAGAAAGATCCAAACAAGCCGAAAATGGCGCGGCCGTCCTACACGTTCTTTACCATGCAGGAAAGAGCGAATGTGAAGCTTGCCAATCCTCACGCTGGTTTCGGCGAGCACAGCAAGATCCTGGGCGAGATGTGGAGCAAGTACGATTCTCTCACGAAACAACCGTTTGAGGAAATGGCCCGAAACGACAAGAAGCGGCACGAGATTGAAATGAGTACCTACGTCCCGCCCCCATCTGTGGCACAGACACAACAACAACCCCAAGAGTATTACGAGTATAAAAAGAGGCTGTAATGAAATTCAATGTAGATAAATTTCCTTCTAGTCCATCTTATCCGTCAAATCTAGTCCATCTAGAAACATCAATCTTCATCTTATTGACTCCAAAATGTCATCCTCCAAATCCAATAACCCGGTGATAGCCCTCCCACCCCAATCCTTGTACACATAGCCCGCTTTCTCCATTTTCTTTATAAACAAGTTTGCCAGCTCCTCGTCACCACTTTCCTTCGCCATCAAAATTGCGTGGACGTACATGCCAGCGCTCATTCCCTCCCCTCCCTCTCCGCCGCTCTCTTCTAATTTATCGGCGTAATCGACCATTTCCTCCTTCATCCTCAGGCTTCTGAAATTTCGAAAGACGCAATCGTGGAATTTCTGGCTGTTGATTTCATTCTTCACAGCCAACTGTGTCAAATTTAGCATGCTGTCCGTTGCCCTTTCGAGCCTGCGCCGAGCAAAATGAAGCGAGATTGTGCGCATTTTTAATGGAGCAGGGGGGAGGGAATGAGCAAAACGGATATATATTGAGTGGAACATAATATAAAAGTTAGTTTAGTTGTGACTCGTATTCTCGTCTAAAGGCTCGCTTCGCTCGCTCACATTCTCCTTCGCTTAAAGCGTGCCTGCTTGAAATCCTCCTCAGTAGCGTTTTCGAAGTTCTTCCCCTCCATGCTGTAGAAGCTCACGAGAGGCTCTCCCCGGCACAAGTTCTTCCGCATCAACCGCAGTTCTGGGTGGATGCTGTCCATCACGAGGATGAATGTAGTGTCGGTGATGAATTCCATAAAGCCATCCTCCATATCTTGTCCCTTCCGCTTGAGCTCCGCGTTGTAAACTCCGAGTTCGACCAGCAGATTTTCAGCCTTCCAACTCATGTAGGTGCTCTTGTAGCTCTTGCACAGTTCATTCACCAACCTCCCATCCTTCGGGACCCATTCACTCTGCCAGCTAACATCTTCTCCAATGTTGTAAACTTCGTAGTCGTCGTTGTTTTCGCTGCTAATTTTATTCTCCGCGATTGCCTTGCAAACAGCCTCGCTGAGCAGCTTAAATTCAGTCTCGCCCCCCTCCCCACTCTCGATTCCGTCTAGCAAAACAATCAGCCTGGCCATGTTCTCCGCCAACAAGGTTTCCCGCAACTTGACCGCCGACAGCAAACACGTTCCTAGAAATGGACTGTTCAAATTATTATTCGAATTGATCGCAATGGCCGTGTACAGCAAATCAATGACGGCCGCCGCATTCCTTCTTTCGAAGAAAGCCTTGGCGAGGCTGTCAAATATCTCGGCATCAATGTCCTCCCCTCGTATTGTGTTATCAATAACGTGGAACACCAAATCGTCCTTGTCCAATAGCACCATTGAGTGCAGAGCGTTTTTTATAATTATTTTCCAGTGAAGTGGTGACTCCGATTCCTCCTCGGTGCCCGACGCTTCCTCGGTGCCCTCCTCAGTGGCAGTGCCCTCTAAAATCTCCCTCCGCTTGTGCGCAATTTTATAAAATATGTCAATGTTGATGTTGTACCGTCTGGTCTTGTACAAAGTCTCAGAATAGGCGGCGGCCATTTCCTCGCTCTGAACGAAGAAATTATTCGTCAGCTCGTCGTCAATTTTGACCGCGCTCAGCAGCTTCCGCAGCTCACTCCGCGTCTCCTTGAAATCCAAATTATCATTATTGTTCAAGGACCGAAGGCAGGAAGAAATGGCGGCGCTGGAAAAAGTTTCCAGCTGTTCAACAAACCCGATTTGCGTTTCGAAATCGTTATCAAATTCGCAGCGCTTCAAAACAAGCTGCGCCAAGCCAAACGAACGAATTGAGTGGGTTAGTTCAGTAGTGGATGTAGCCGTCGCTCCGCTCGCTCACCTCCAAGGCAGCCATCGGGACCCCGCCTCGTCGATCGTAAAATTGTCGATAGATGGTGAAGGCTTGAAAAATTGGTAGGGGTAAGCCCCCGTTCTCCTTCCCCGGCAGGCACGTCGCCCGCAACGCGCTCATGTAACAGTTGTTGTCTATACCGTAGTATTGCAGCTTCCCGTTCCCTCGCTTAAACTTGTCATAAAAAAGCCGAATTGCTGTAACGTTCATTCCCCCAACCACCAAACAATCCATAACCACCGCCAACAACCCCCCCCCGCCCCATTCCCTCGCTTTTTCGTCCCCCCACAACTCCAACGCTGATTCAATATCCAATGTTTTACCAAGCGCTACAATCGCTGCGCCGGCGCCGAGCGAAGCGAGGCGCATGAAATGGTTAGTTGTAGTAGGTAGTGTAAGTGGGTGGCTGTAGCCATTTTATTCATTTCCGCTCGCTCGCCCACCTTCTGGCTTGTACTTGTCGTAGTCGCTCGGAGAATTCATCCCCAACCAGTGCACGACGTCCATCATGGTTTGAGGTCCCCAAACCCTGGCGTAAGCTTCGAATACAACAGGAAGAGCAGGGTCGGTGGGGTCTATTGGGAACTGAGCAACATCGCCAGAGAGCAAATTCTCGAAAATCTTCACAACCAGCTCGTGCTTGGATTTAGCATCGGTCGAGTGGTTGCTCGTTGTGAGAATCATACCCTTGTAGTGGGAGTACGAGTACGGAATGCTGTGGGTTGTCATTAGCTGCATAGCGTTCATTCCAAGAGCAGTTGCAAAGTCAGTCGCAACGCCAGTTGCAACGTCAGTGTCAGCAAGAAGGGTTGCAATAGCGTCTGCATCAGGTTGAGCTTTTGCTGATTCAGCAAATGTATGGATTCCATGCTCAAAAATCTGAGTCAAATCGGCCGCCTTTAGCCCAGCTCCGATTTTCCTATTATTGTTGTTGCTGTTATTGCTGTTGTTGTTGTTGCTGCTGTTGTTGCTGTTGTTGCTGTTGTTGCTGTTGTTGCTGTTGTTGCTGATGTTTGTGAGAGGGACCACATCCGGCTCCTCAGCAGAATCATCCAAAGTACCAAAAAATGATGTGGCGCTGACATTTGATATGGACAGGTGCCTCTCGGTGGAGGCAGAGTGAAGTATGCGGTAAGCTAGGATCGGGTCACGAGATTCACGCGCATATTTGATGGCCTTGATGTATGTCTTTGCAAGATGTTGGGTCGAAGTTTTTGCATCGGTCTTGATTGCCTGTAATGTGTCAAAAGTCGTACAAAATAGTCTGGTGGTGCGAGCTGGACCCATCTTGAGATAAGCGACGCACGACGACATGGTACCCAAATGTTTGCACCAACTAAATTTGTATCATTTTTAAGTGTTTAGTTTGGACAATTAGTTAAACCCGGAGCTCTCTATAAAACCCTCATTCCAACATTAACAACCATATCTCCATCCAAATCCGATGAACGCGGCGTTGACCCGAACGAGGCTTAACCTGGCCCAAATCGTAAAAAGTCAAAACCTCCAACACCTCCAGCATCATCTTCCAACCCCTTCCCCGTCTTTGTCCCCAACCCCCACCCAGCTATCTCTATCCAGTTCCAG
>Ga0302116_1000517_pt1 | contig 23491 bp, 33 predicted proteins | sample AG5_SCM_MG_FD_203124 | JGI IMG/M metagenome (GOLD analysis project Ga0302116, IMG submission 203124) | Marine microbial communities from Western Arctic Ocean, Canada - AG5_SCM | ecosystem: Environmental > Aquatic > Marine > Oceanic | place: Canada: Western Arctic Ocean | collected 2017-10-01 | reverse complement strand
CCTCCTCCTCCTCCCACTCCTCCCCCTCCTCCCACTCCTCCTCCATGGCAACGACCCATAGAGCCGCCGTCAAGGCTTTGCAAAAGTTTGGGGGATCTGCACTTCGAGCCTCTCTCAACTCGAATGGCAGAACTTACCGAAAGGCTCTCGTTTCGCCACGGAAAGCATCTGTGATCCGGAAAGCAGCTATCGTTGATAAAACGTTCGGTTCGTTTGATAACCTTACTGGGATTGGGTGGGATATAGCATGGGATGTTGAGAAGAAACAGACGGCTGGTGGCAAGTTGGCAAACATCAACGGGGAGAAATGGGCAATCAACTCGCTGAAGCCTTTCAAGGGTAAGCTGAACGAGCGCACAAGAGAGGAGCGAGCCATGAAGATCGAGGAGAAGTTGGAGGGGATGGATAAATTGATTGAGAACCACAGAAAAGAGGTGAAGGAAAGGACTGGAAAGAAGGAGGGAGTTGAAGCTTTGTACAAGCGGATAATTGCTAGAGCAGGTCGGCGGTAGCGAATAAAAAACTATGGAGACTACCTTCTACATTTCTATTTATTTTCACTTCCTTTCTCTTTCTTCCTGAAAATCCCAGGCAGCATACTTTTCTTTCTGCTTCTCTTCTCGTTCGCCTCCAAACCCTTCAGCTCCTGCTCCACCTCAGCGCAGGAATCATTCTTGTTGTCGTAGAGGAAAAAGTAGAGAAGAGAGTTCCTCGCAAGCAAGCCTCTACTGAATTCCTCGTATGAAATTTGTTGATCCTTTCGCTGGGCGTTCGCCTGGCTCCGCTCTTTGAGTCGAGCGACCACGTCCATGCTATTTGAGCGATCCAATTGTTTGCTCTTTATAGGCGCCCCGCCGCCAATGTCCAGTTGCTTCACCATTTTCGCAACTTTATAAGAGTTTAGTTTGGCACATATTTTATGTCTTTCATGAGTTGTTTCTCACTCACCTGTTTTGTCAGTCACGATCGAGCCAAACTTGAGCAAGCCGATCTTTAGCTCGGTATCGTCAATCTCCCCATTACCATCTGTGTCAAAAAGATTGAAGATCTCTTGTAATACAGCCCGATCTCTGTGTGAGCATTCGTTGAGTGTCTTGCATTCGGGGAGTTCTAAAAGATCCTTTCCTTCCAATGAGCAATCTGGGATTTTCGTGTCGAAGCAGTCTCCGGCGATCTTATCAATCACATTACCCATTGAGTGGTGGAGTTTTTGGAGTCATTAAAAAAATAGATGTGAGTAATTTTTTTGAGCCCAAAAACCAAAAAGCAAGCCCAAACCTGTCTTACACCACTCAGTACAGGCCACCCCCTCCCCTTCCCCTTCCGTGTTTCTCTCTCTACGATGGACAGAACAGCGGCTTTCTTGATCCTCACCTTAATCACGATAATTTCACTTCTTGCCTTCTTAGCCCTTTTCTCGCGTTCTCCAATCTTCAGCTCGTTCACAATTGCCCTCGGCTACTCCCTCTACCTTTTCGTGGCTAACGAGAAGGCTGGCGTCCACAATGCCCAGGAGTTTGAGAACCGTTTTTGGACAGTGATGTCACTGATGTTCTCCTCAGTGGCAATGTTTGCTGCAGGTGAGTTTCGTTCCGTCTCCGTCTCCGCTCGCCTTGATGCGAAATTGCTTGCTATACATTGTTACATCCACTTTTGACCTAACCTTATTTTTGCTCTCTCGCTGTGGCTGCTGTGGCAACAATGTCTCGTGCTTCGTTGAAAATGCGCGCCTCGCTTCGCTCTGGCGCAGACTCTCCCTTTGCGCTTGGCGTTTGGTCGCCCTCATTGGGATTCTTGGTTGTCCTCTTTTGCGGCTACGTGATTCACGCGTATGATCGGTTCCTCCACCGAGCTAACATCTCCCGCGTTCCGAATATCCGTCGTTCTTCCTCGCACATTGGCCTGTCTTCCGCCAACAACCTGACTGAGGATGGGGTCCCAGTTGAGAACCTCTTGGCCGAGATAAATCATGCGCTAGCATGCATAGACCAAGTGATAATCCCCTCGACCATCAACAACGTGATCAACGCGGGTTATATAATGGGGAAGGAGCGTGACATATTGAATGTTCTGTCCGAGGCGGAGGTGAGCTGGAAGTGTCATGTCAAACCACCATTTTGATACAAAATATAGCCTAACCAATTTTCAATTGCAGCCCAAGGCGCTAAATTTCTTGGTCACGAGGGTGAAGCTGGGGCTGCTTTTGTACAAGGTGAAGGACCACCGCGGGTACGGCGGTCAGCACCGGACCGAGCTCTGCGAGCTGCTCGCGGTGAATCGGATCTCCGAGCTCAACGTTGTGTCCCGCGCAACGGTGTTGGACGCTATGCAAATGATGAAAATGACGGCCAACTCCCGCTCCGAGGCTTGGGTCAAGAACTTGATACTGAAAACCAACCAGGACGAGCTTTCGGAGGTGAGCGAGCACACACACCCACATCCACCTTTAAACTAACTAAACTAAACTAAACTAAACTCACCCCATGCCATTCCATTCAATTCACAGCTAAAGACGCTAACCGATGCGAAGGGCGATTACTTTTCCATGCACAAGCTAATTTTCGATGATATTCGGAGTGATGTTGTGCGAAGCTCGATCCTCACCCACTTCAAGAAGGAGGCGGCCGTGCAGGAGGCGCACATGCTCCTCAAAACGAAGAAGAGCAAACTGCGAATGCAAAAGCCGTGGCGAAAAATCCTCTCCGATGTGGACGACACGCTGAGCTGCTCCGCCGGCCACTACCCCGCTGGAATAGACAAGCGTTACGGCAAAAAAATAATTTATCCCGGCGTGCTGGCGTTTTACCGTGAGCTGGACTTGGGCACGACGGGACCTGTCAGCTGGCCTCCAAGCGCAGTTGGAAACTTAGTTTTTTTGAGTGCGAGACCCCACGTTTACAAGGATCATTCTGAGCGGCGCAACTACGCCAAGTTCGCTGCGCTTCGAAACCAAGGCATGCACACGAACCCTTCGTTGCTCTCCGGTGACATGAGCAGCGGCACGGAGTACATGTTTAAGAAGGACTTGGAGCCAATGGCCATGAAGAAGTTTCAAAACTTCAAGGAGTACATCTCCATCTACCCGGAATTTTCGCACGTGTTTGTCGGCGACAATGGCCAAGGCGATGTCCGCGGCGGCGAGCTCATGCACCTTCATGCCCCAAAAAAGCTCGAAGCCTTGTACATCCACCAGGTCCAGTCGCTGGACGTGACCCACGGCTACGACCCCGATCGATGGCGCCAGTCTGGCCTCAACACGAAGCTCTGTTTCTTCACCAACTTCGTCACCGCGGGCTTAGACGCTGTTTCGCGATCTCCTCCCTTGATACGGATGGAAGGGCTGCAGCGAATCTGCTACGACGCCGTTGAGGACTTCCACAAAATCTCCGTGAAGAGCTGGGAAAATCTCGCGTCCATGACGGCCGCTCGTTCCGATTTGAACCAGTCAATCTGGTGCGCGAATTTGCACTTGGTCAAGAACAAGTACAACCCCTGCCCGATGATTCGAGCTGAGAGGTGAGTCTCACTCAGTCTCCGCTTGCCTTATGGAAGACGAGATTACGAGCCACACACTAAACTAACATTATATCACTCAATTCGTTGTCGCACCTTCTTCACTCGCCGCAGCCTCTTTTTCGTCGGAGAGCAGGTAACGACGCAGTACGGCAACGGGAAGATTTTGTCCTTCGACCCAATTTTCAACACGTACAAGATCGAGATGGACTGGCGTGACTTAAAAACAAAAGTGGGCGAATACGAAAAGTCCAAAAACACCTCCACCCCATCCGACGTGATCACCGAATCCCTGCAAGCCAACTCCGACTCCTCCACCATCAACGACGTTCGGCTCCTCCCCACTGTCAGCGAGATCGACACAACAAACGCATCACATCATCAAGATCAAGATCAAGATCAAGGTGAGCGAGCGGAGCGGGGGGTGGGGGGTGACAGTAATGAAGAGTGCGACGAAGCGACTAACCCACTCCAAACTCACTCTTGATCAAGTAACAAATCAAAATGATAACGACTTTGAAATTGAGTCCATGATTTCGATGATCTCGTCAATCGGCGATGACGAGTCAGGGACAGCCAGCGTGTTCTCCGCCTTGGAGCGAGAGCGGGACAACCGCAGCGTCAGCAACACCCCTTTGACCATCGAGGAGGACAACTTCTTCCGCAGCGACGCCATCGACAGCAAAAATATTGATCGCACTGTCAGGTTCTTTTTAGAAAACGCTGCCGCGAGGGAGAGAGCTGCCAGTGTTGCAGCCGCCGCCTTTGATGTTGAATCGACTTTAACCTCGACCTTGACGCTCAACGCCTCAACGCCAACGCTCAACGAGAAAAATATTAGCATCAACAATAACAACATTCCCCGCTCTGGAAATACATCTCCCCAAAACTCCTACACCTCCTCAGCAACAATGTCATCCTCCAGCCGGCTCAGGCTCCGGGCTGCTGCCAACAGCAACAGCAACAGCAATAGCATCAGCAACCCCAAATCCGGGCAAAACTCACCCAAATCAACCAATTCCCGCAATGTGAATGTGCTGTCCCCCCCCCGATTCTCCCCAAGGCTGAGAATTATGGGCAACCCGTCCAGCTTCGCACCAATTCCCCGTACACCTCCCCTTCTTTCAGTCGGTATCCCGACCACAATGCCCATGGAGGAGTTCAATCTAAATGCAAATCCCGCCTCCTCTCCCACCCCACCGCCACAAACCAAACGACCAGTCGTTGTGGCAACCCTAAGGGGCGATGTCATCCAGAAGTTTGTCCCGCCAACTCTTCCGAAGATTCTGTCCGACGAGGCGGAAGCTGAGGCGGAGGCGGAGGCGGAGGCAGAGGCGGCACAACAAGGGGGGTTGGGTCAAGGGCGAGACAAGAGCCGCAGCATCTTCTCGTTTTTCTCAAACAGCGGCGGGAAAGCTCCTCCCACTCCAAAGAACGCGAGAAAGGTGCGCATCGGCGACACCGTCCAGTGCGTGTACGGCAACGGAAGAGTTTCGGGGCTCAGGATCGACGGGTTTGTCGAAGTTTCCACGACGTCGTTCGTGGCGATGGTTTACATCAAGGAGGCTGAGATTTTAATTTTAGAGACAGTTTTGTCCACGATGTTCCAAAAGGAGGATGAAGAACGTGCAAAATTAGCAGCAACCGCAACAAAAACAACAACAGCAGCAGCAGGAGCAGCAGAAGTGTCCGACGACGTTACTACTACTTCCACCACCCCCGCTACTGCTTCTACAACAAATAATATTATCGAGATTGGCGCGAATGTCAAGACTCCCTACGGCACAGGAAAAATCCTCGAAATTAGAGAAAAACAATATATTGTTTTTCTTAAAGTTAAACTCCCATACGGCGAGATGTCCTGCACCGAAACTTCCCTGACAGCCTACGCAGCCCGTAACAGCAACTATAATAACAGTGCAGGAATACTCAGCACCATCGGCAGGGTATTCCGCTCGATTATACCTACCAACATCACAACTGCATCATCAGCAACAAGCACAACAGTAACAACAAATCTGAAATCGCAAAATTTTCAACCAGAGAATGTCCACGAGCAGTTCTTCCAGATTGGCAGCTGTGTGAGGTGCTCTGTTTTTGGAAAAGGGCGCATTAAAAAGTTTAACCCAAACACCAACATCTACCAAGTTGAGCTTTGCTTTGGCGGCACCGGATTTCTCAACTCAAGTTTTTTGAGCGGGTTCGTTGCGAGCGGCTGCGAGGTTGGATGCGATGTTGTGTTGGATGCGAGACGGCTCGGCGGTCTGACTGGGAGGCTAGTTGAGGTTCAGGCAGCAACAGGTGTGCACGTGGTCGAAACAGCGACGGCGGGGATGAAGATGTTTCTGCAGCCGGAAATGATCAGTAATAGGATCGAGGCTTGCGTTGGAGGTGAGCGAGCCTTGTGACAGAAGGGTGCGAAGCGACTAACCCACTCCTAACCCAATCCTTACCCACTCCTAACCCACTCTCGCTCTCGTGGGCTTCGTTGAAAATGCGCACAATTGCGCTTAATTTCGCTCGGCGTAGATTTTGTATCGACAAGTTTCGGCGAGGGAGAAGTTCTGAGGCTAAAGCAGGAGCAATTCGTGGTGGACTTGCACTGGGGAGTGTTGTTTTGCGGGAGTGGTGGGGGAGGGAGGGTCGAAAAAATGGAAACTACGAGAAACAGCGAGGTTAAGGGATTGATGGCAGGCTGGCTCGAGAAATTTTGGTCTAGAGGTGGTGGGGGAGGGGGGGAGGGGGAGTGTAAGAGTGCCGCATCATCACGGCCAAGATCTCGCTCGAGCTCGTTTGCTCTGTAAATTTTCGTTTTATGTTATCACTCTCTTCACTTATCAAAACTTCACTTATCGAGACTTCACTTATCGAGACTATCGCTCTTCCCCCCCTCAATCTGCGTGAAATTCTCATTTGGGTGCAGGTTAACCATTTCAAATGCTTCACTGTCTGCCGACTGTCTCCCCTCATTCCCAAAATCATCCCCGAGCCCTTCCTCGGGGTCTGCACTCGCAAATTCTCCCCTGCTCTTGCTCTCGCTCTTGCTCTTATTCTTGTTTTTCGTGGGGCTCTCAGTGGCCAAAGCCTCCATTCCTTCATTCTCCCCGCTCGAGTTCATTCTCCGCATCCCCTTCTTCGCTGCCTTGACGCTATTGTCGAACAAGGTCAGCAGACTAGGGAAGAAAACCAGAGCAAAGAACAAACTGGCAATTGTGTTCACGGCAATGATTATGCCCATCTGTGCGGAGGAAAGCGGAGCGTTAGTTTAGGTTTAGGTTTAGGTTAGGGTTTAGGTTGAGGGTTGAGGTTGGGGTTTTCGTTGGCTTGCTCACTGACACTGACTCACCTTCTCGAAGAACACAATGGTGCACAGGAGCAAAAATATGCAGCTGCCGAAGGTCGTGACAGCTGCTCCAAGCACACTGTTTCCGATGATTGCCAGTGCCTCGCGCACTTTCAGGTGCGCGGACGGAGCTTGGCTGTGCATAAACGCGTGAGCGATGTGCAAGCAGTAGTCGCAGCTCATTCCAACGAAGATTGTAATCGAAAGGGCCTCCATCGCTCCCAGCGGCCACTGGCAAATCGCCACCATGAACCACAGCAACGTGAGCACGATGAAGAAAATGCACAGGGTCGTCATGGTGGCAATGTAAAGACTCTTGGTGAAAATTATAATCGCAACGAAGGCGGAAATGTTCGAAATTGCCCAAGCCGTGATTGTCGACCTAGCGCCGAGCGAAGAAGCGAGGAGTGGAATAAATGTTAGTCGACAAAGAGAGGGGGAAAGGGCGACTAACTGAATCGGCCGTAACTCCAACGCGTAACGTCTTCGGACGCTTCTCACCTGATGAGCATCAGCTCCGTCGTGACGCGCACCCAAAGGAAGCTGGACATGGTCGCGCTCCCCAACTTCGCCGGAGAGACCTCGTTCAAGTCTTCGATAAAGGCGTCCCAGCTAAGCTGCAACGCCTCGGCCTCAACGGCCGGCACCCCCTCGTCGATAGTCGTGTCCACCCCTACCCTCACCCACTTCACATCCCCGGACTCCTGGTCCATTCCCATGAAGTCCTTGTGCTTGAAGGTTCGAATGATCGGCCTGCCGACTTTGCTGTTGTCCCTAACGTATCCGTTGACGAAGAATTCCTGCAGCTTCTCAGTGAGAATGGCCTTCCCCAGCGGCAGAACATCCGCCTCGCTGACGGCTGTTCTCTGCTTCTTCTGGCCTGTGTTAGTCACCGGCCCATCCGGCCATGCGGCCGTCACGTTGAGCCAGTAGTCGAACAGCTCCATCGTGCAGATCCAGTCGCTCCCGTCGTTGAACACCCCAAGATTACTGCTCGCTCGGAACTTCTTACACACGTCGCGGAGGAACACCTGCGTCTCCGCATCGCTTATGTCAAAGTTCTCGTCGTAGACCGGCGCCCCCGCCTTAAAGTCCGTCGTGCTCAACTTCCGATCAATGCCCTTAATCCCCCAATAAAGATCAACGGTAATATCCGTAGCCTTCTCAACCGTCTCAACCGCCTCGCACTGCGTCCCGAGGTATCCCGGGAAGCACTGGCAGACCTCCGATTGACTGCTGCTATCATTCTCGACGCACCTCCCGTGGTAGCTGCAGTACCTGTTGTTACACGTCAGGCTCGTAGGCGCGGAACTCGGCGCGTTGCTCGGAAGGTTCGTAGATGGCGCGGAGCTGGGCGCTCGACTCGGCGCCGAACTGGGAGCCCTACTGGGAGCCCCGCTCGGCGCAGCGCTTGGCGCCTTGGACGGAGCTTTGGACGGAGCCACGCTAGGCGCAGCGCTTGGCGCACGACTCGGCGCCCGGCTGGGGGGGCGGCTAGGAGCACCGCTCGGAGCCTCGCTCGGTGCCTCGCTCGGCGAGCTGCTAGGCGCAGCGGTCGGTGCCGCCCCGCACGTCCCTTCATTGCAGTTCTGACTAACGCAGTCCTGCCACTCGACACAGCCTTTATCAGCTCCGCACGCCGGGCACTCGCTCCCTCCGCAGTCCACGTCAGTCTCCTCGCCGTTTTTGACGTCGTCGAGGCACTCAATGACGGACGGTGCCGCGGAGGGAGCCCAGGACGGAGCCCTGGACGGAGCCGCCGAAGGGGCGGAGGAGGGGGCCGAGGATGGGGCTTCGGATGGAGCAGCTGAGGGGAGGTTCGTCGATGGGGCGGAGGAGGGCGCCGAGGAAGGAGCAGCTGAAGGGGCGGAGGACGGAGCTGCACTGGGGGCGGCGATGCAAACCGACTCGAAGCAGGCCCTTGACCCGCAGTCGTCGTGCTCCGAGCAGTCTTCCCCCGCTTCGCAGCGGGGGCAGTCTCCGCCGCCGCAGTCGACGTCGGTCTCGTCGCCGTTTTTGACGGAGTCGGTGCAGCCTCCTGCTGAGGGGGCGACGGAGGGGGCGGAGCTTGGCGAGCTGGAAAGATAGGGGAAAATAGGGGGAAATAGGGAAAAGGAAAAGGGAATGGGTTAACAAAATTGAAATCAGACAGGAAGAAAGAAAAGGAAAGGAAAGAAAAGAAAAAGAAAAGGAAAAGGAAAAAGAAAAAGGAAACGGGAATCAACAATTCTCCACTCACCCGCTCGGCGCCCTGCTCGGAGCCTCGCTCGGCATCGGGCTTATACTCGGTGCCGCACTCGGAGCTCGACTCGGCGGTTTGCTGGGCGCAGCGCTAGGCGCCTGACTCGGCGCCTGGCTCGGACTTGCGGACGGAGCTCCGCTGGGCGCTCGGCTCGGCTGCCCAGTCGGCGCCTTGCTCGGCGCCCCGGTCGGCGCCGCGCTAGGCGCAGCGCTCGGCGCAGCATTACACGCCCCCGAGTCGTCGCAGTGCTTGCTAACGCAGTCGTCGTGCTCCGAACAGTCCTCCCCCGACCCGCACCCTGGGCACTCGCTCCCGCCGCAGTCCACGTCGGTCTCGTCGTCGTCTTTGACGGAGTTGCCGCAGTGGTCGCCAGTTGGGCTGCTTGAGGGGGCGAAGGAGGGTGCGAGGCTTGGTGCCGCGCTCGGGGCTCGACTTGGCGCGAAGCTTGGTGCCGCGCTGGGCGCACGACTTGGCGCTTGGCTGGGGGCACGGCTCGGAAGGTTTGTTGGCGCTAATAAAAAGAGAGAGAAAGAAAAAAAAGAAGAAAAAGAAAAAATTGGGATTAGTTCGTAAAATATCAAGGCACATACATACATCATACATACATCCCCCAAACTCACCTCCGCTGGGCGCCTTACTCGGACTCATGCTCGGTGCCGCACTCGGTGCCCCGCTCGGCGAAGCGCTAGGCGCCCCGCTCGGCGCAGCGGTAGGCGCAGCGCACGTCCCCTCATTGCAGTTCTGACTAACGCAGTCCTGCGACGTATCACAGCCTTTATCAGTTCCGCAGGGCTCGCAGTCGGACCCCCCGCAGTCGACGTCGGACTCGTCTCCGTCCTTGGCTCCGCTGCTGCAGTGAGCGAGCTCGTTGCTTGGAGCGGAGCTTGGCGCGGAGCTTGGGGTTGCGGTGTTGACCACGACGCTAGCATTATTTTATAATATATTTTGTAATATATAATCCGATTTGCAATTGAGTGGAATAATGTTAAGTTAAAATTTGTTCGGCGCTTAAAAACGCTCCTCTTCGTCTCACCTGGCAGTCATCGGAATGGGGTCCGCGGCCTTCCCGCTGTCGACCAAGTGCCACGTGTACCGCAAGCTGTTATCCCCCCCCTCCACAAAAGGAGAGCAGCTAGTCACTCCGTCGCCGCAAGCTGCGCTGGGGTCAACAGTAACCACCAACCTTTTCGACGCTCCGCCGAAAATTGCCCCGCTGTAGCTATTCAAACTCAGCCAGTTCGGCAGCGTGGACGCGTCCGTCGTGTAGTACGAAGGCGTGCCTGCACCGTCAGTGTGGAACAGATAGTAGTTCAAGATTGTTTCCCCGTTGTTGGTCAGCGTAATCTCCCTCTCAACGTCCTCGAAGCCTGGGGCGACGCTCACAACGTTGATGTTGCTCCCTCCGGCAGAAAGGACAATGTTTCCGATCCTCTGCGTCGAGCTCGTGTCCGTGGAGCAGTCCGAGCCGGCGTAGTCGCCGAAGCACAGGCACTTGCCCAGCCGGGCGTTGCAGCTGCCTTGGCCGGAGCAAACTGACCCCTCCACGGAGGGGCAAGTTCCGTCACCGGACCCTCCCGAGGGGGTGGACCCGCCACCGGAGTCCATCACTCCAAAGGCGACCGCGTCGGCGGCGTCGAGATCCATCTAAAGGGGAAAAGGGGAAAGGGTTAGAATTTAGGTGAAATTGCGCAAAACACATCTTCACTCACCGAGGAGGAGGCAACGTAATCGGCGTTCACAATTTCCAGCATCCCCAAGTTGTGGGATTCGGGGAAGAAGGAGGGGGGCTTGTCCGCGGGCACCAAAAACATGAACGCCGAAACGGCGCAAAAAATCACAATTCCGGTCACTCCAAAAAATATGATGTGCCGGAATTTGTAAATCAATGGCGCCCACGTGTTGTGAAAGAACCTGTCGAGCCATCCCCAACCGTCGTCGCTGGTTAGCCGGTTTTCCTCGTTCGTATAGTCCGTCGTAGCGCGGTCGGTGGATGATCCGTTGGCCCAGCCCTTCATGCTGGTGAACATGCCCTGCCTACTGCTCCCAAAGTCCGTGTCTGAAGACCCAGAATCGGTAAAATCCAACAACCCTGGGCGGTTTTGCTCAACCAGCTGATTTGGCGTTCGCGCGATCGTCGGAGAAGCTTTGTTCAAGTCTTCGCGGCTGTCCAACTTCTTGTCCGACTCTGTATATCATATTAGTTTCGTAGTGGCTCGTATTCTCGTTTTCCTCTAGGCAAGCGGAGACTGAGTGAGACTTACCTTGCAGTTCGTTCTCGTACTTGCTCGCGACGGGAAGCACCACTTCGTTGCCATCGTTGGGCTCATCGCCGCTCTCGTCAGAGCTGATCGGGTTCTCCTCGTCGACAACTCCCAAATTTCCCTTGTTGTTTCTGAAGCTGCTTTTGATGCTGCGCCGTAGAATTTTTTAGTGGATCGCGAACCAGCAACATCGTATACCTGCTGTGACTAGCTCGCTTCGCTCGCAGCTCCCAACTCACCTCGGATCTTTGGTGAAATTCTTCCTGCTCCTTCCTGTTCTCTTCTTAGCTTTCACCCCCACCGACTGCTTCCTTCTCCCCCCACCGAAGCAGCTGCACCACTTGTGCTCGCAGATTGTGATGCTGCGCCGAGCGAAGCGAGATTGTGCGCATTTTTAATGAAGCAAGAGCAAAAATGAGCGAATCAAAAGAATTGAGTGGAATAATTAATGTTAGTTTAGTAGTGAATGTAGCCTTCTGTAGCCATTTCGCGGGATTAATCGCGAGTATTTTCGTCTTCATCAAGGCTCGCTCGCTTCGCTCGCTCACTCACCTGGGGAAATAGGTCAGCACGATGACAAAGTTCACCACCACCACTAACCCCATAAACAGCCCGAATTCCTTGATCACCGGCAAGCTGCTAACCCAGTTGGCGAAGAAACTCGCCGCGGTGGACACGCTAGTCACCAGCATCGCGCCGCCAGCCCTCCTGAACGTCAAGGCAGTTCGCAGCGGAATGTCGTCCTCGATGTCCGGGTGCTCGTTGGCGACTATGTCGTACGTGTCGAAAAACACAAAGACGTCGTCAGCGCCGATTCCCATGATGACAAAGAGGGAGAGAAAGTTGAGGATCGACATGTGGTCGATTCCCAGGATCTGGGTGTAGATAAAGATGGTGATGGGAATCGACGACACCACCCCGAGCATGCCCATTACGGACACAATGATCGACTTGGTGTGAAACCACACAAACACCAGGACGGTGAGGAATGAGAGAAAGGCGAATTTGCTGCGAGGCGCATTTTTAATGAAGCAGGGGGGAGGGAGTGAGCCAAACGATTACATATTGTTCATGCATGGTGGTGTTGGGCTCGTATTCTCGTCTTCCATAAGGCAAGCGGAGACTGAGTGAGACTCACCTATCCGCAAACACCGCCTGGTCAACCTCCCAGTCAAACAAAGTCCCGCCATCATAGTACAAAGTTCTGGGAAAGCAAAAATGAGTGGGTTAGGTTAGGAGTGCGAGGATGTGAAAACTTAAAATTGGCAAAAAAAGGCGAATTACTAAATCGGCCGCAACTCCGTACACGGATTCTTTGGTGATCTTCATCGCCGATTTCTTATCAAGTCACCTTGCCGTGCTCCACCGCCCCCCCTCATGCAAAAAAATTCAACAGCTGGGTTTGCACATGCGCCGGGTGCCACTACCAACAAAATATCAAGTGGGGACGAGATTGCTACACCCCTGTCTTCCTTCCAGCTCGGCTCGATCATCACCGGTTTCCCACGCGGGCTCAGAATGGAAAAATCCTCCGCAGCATTGCTCCCGGTGGAGGTTTTAGGCGCTCACAATTGGACACGGTGGCGGGTTTTTTCAGAGACGGTCCAGATCAGGGTCATGCATGTGCGCGCTAATGTGAAATCTCAAAAAAAACTCAAAAAGGGCGAATCACGCTGAATCGGAAAATGCGATTATTCCAACACTGTCCAAAACAAGCCAACAAAACGTACGTCAGGGATTCGCTCGCTCACCTCAAGTCCTTATTCTCGTCCTGGTCGCTTCCCTGCGCCAAGAGCACCAAATCGTCGATCAAAAAACTCCTGAACGCCGCGTCGTTGTCAGCACTCGTCTCGTACTCGAAAAAGAATGTGCTCCTGGTCAAGTTGCTCTGGAGGTGGTCCAAGCTGAAGAACAGATCCATAAAGATTATTGTACCGCTCTGTGCCATGCCCCGCAGCGTTTCGTCAACGTCCATGAGCTGGTCCTTCCCCGCGGTGTCCTCCCTGAAGAACCACTCGCTGACCGCCGAAGCCTGCTTCGCGCAGGCATTTTTGCTCTTGCTCGAATCGTAGTAATTCTGGGACCTAATTTGTACCAATTTGTTAGTTTAGCACACATTTTGCAAATTACTCGCGCTCACTTCACTCACCTGCAGAAGCCGAACTTGTCGGTCGCCTTTTTATACTTGGGGAGTGAATAAAGGCTCGTCTCGAGCTCACGGATCGCCATCATGTTCGCGTCGGTGAAGACGTTGCCTGGGCGCTCGCGGGACACGTACACGAATGTCACGGACTTGTCAGTCATCCCCTCGCGCTTCGCCAGCCTTCGCGAAGTGGTCTGGGTGTGGGTCCGGGTCTGGGTCTGGGTGTGGGTCTGCGTCTGCGTCTGCGTCTGCGTCTGGTTGAACGCGACAAAGTCGTAGGGGGAACCCTGCTGCTGCTCAACGTCCACGTCCCCAAGCAGAACGCTAAGGTGCTTGTCGCTGTAGATGAGCTCGCCGTGCCGGCCCAAGTGCGAGACGAGGCTCTGGGGCTCTTTCACGAGGTTGTCCATCCGACGGTAGGGCCACTCGCCGTTCAGGGTGTTGTCTGTCATGGCGGCAGCCAGGGCGTCGAACTGGGTTTGTGGGGGAGTTGGGGGGAGTGGAGTGGGGAGTTGGGGGGAGTTGGGGGGAGTGGTGTTTGGGGTTAGGAAAAAACTGTGAGCGAGCGAAGCTGCGTCCATCGAACCGAGCGCAGCACCAGCGCAGCGGGAAGCCGAGAGCAGCGGGAAGCCGAGCGCAGTGAAAAGGAGGAGGGAAGAGTCTCCCCCCCTTTCACAACCCAAGTAATTTCCACACTTCCAAAAACTAACATTTAAACATTCCAAAAAACAATTGTAATGCGCCTCGCTCTATCTGCGCTCACCTGCTGAGTAATGGGAGAGTCCGACTTGATGTAGTTCTCTGTTTCCTTGTCAATTTCGAAGGGACGAAGCGTCCCGCATTTGGTGAAAATCGCAAGGCCACTGAGTAGGATCATCAGACCGGCCATCAGAACGAAGTTCACAAAGGGCCACCTACCGACCCACTCGGCGTAGTACATCCGCTGGCTCTCCAGAGAGGCTAGGCTCTTGTTGGGAGGCTTTCGGCAGAAACACACTGCCAGGAAAATTCCCACAGAGGTTATTCCAAAAGTGACGGATAGAAGGCTCCAAAAAATTACATCGTCCGAGATGGTGACGACTGAGTCATCGCACCAAAGGTTGGATATCAGTGGGGCTGGTTGTGCTGACATTGTATGAAGTTGGGTTGGGTTTTGGATTTGGATTTTAATTTCTACTACTGCGAATCCTTATTGATGAGTTGCAATTGTGAGAAATTTGTTCGGTGAGAATGTTTACTGAACTGAAGCTCGGAAGTGTTGTTTGCAAGTTCTATGAGCCCACGATGCTATTATAAATGTTTAAAGTGAATCTGAAATTTTCGGAGTCATTTTTATCTTAAATGTTCGCCTTAGTCATTTTTATGAGCAAGGTGACCGAAAACCTCCGGAGTGCTCCCTCATAAAGCAACCTCTCCCCCACTTTCACCATGGAAGTCATTGATGCTGCTGCTATCCTAGAAGCAAACAATGGAGTTGGTTATAATGATCTTTACTGTGGCACAAAACTCTGTAATAGCTGCAAAGTGAAACCTCCTGACCCAAAGTGTCTCCTCACTTGTTCCGGGTGCCACTGCGTCAGCTACTGCAATGCTGATTGTCAAAGGAGTCATTGGAAAGCTGGGCATAAGTTGATGTGCAAGATGCGGAAGGAGCTCATGTTGATAATGGAGTCGAATTTTGCTGTCCCAGACGCCAAAGCCGCCAGGGAATTTTGCAGGTCCGTATCAGAGGAAAGAATGCCAGCAGTGTTGGCTTTGGAGAAGGACCCGAAGGAATGTGCGGCGGGGCAGGATTTGCAGGTTTGGATGCAGAAAGTGATCGAATTTAAGAGGGAAGATCTTGCCAAGATGGCCTTGAGCTTCAAGGAAGAGTATGACCGGGCAGGGTTACAAAAGAACAAGTATGGGGATGTGTTCCTGCGCAAAGGCCATTATACCCTCCTTGTGGACTTCAAATGCGAAGATCAGCCTGCCCTTCCCAGTCCTTTGATGAATTGGCAGAGCGGAGCTGTTACTCACGGCTACGCGAGCCCAGAGGACATGAGGGCAAACCCTACCCTCCGCCGAATGGTGAAATCGGCGGATCCGGCGACGCAGTTCGTCATCATCCCGCAAACGCGACAGGGCGGCGGGAAGACAGGATGGGATTTAGGGAGATTTGACGGCAAGATGTAGAGGATTTTAAAGATTAAGGGGACTTGAATTTTTTTTATTATTTACTATTATGCTATAATACATGCTTTTTAATTTTTAATCTTGCTGCATCGTCGAAGATTGGGACTGAATGGCCGCCATCATGCTCACAGATTTCTACACTCTGGCAAAGTTTGGAAAGAGACTCGTAGCACTTCATGGCGCCAGAAGGTGGGGAAATCTCGTCGTTGGTGCCAATAGGAGGAGGAGTTTTCCAGTGAACATTATCTCGCAGTTTTTTTCCGCCTCAGTAATTATACTAGCAAATGGTTTCGGAAATTGGATGCCATTCAAGACAATGTTGCCCTTGAAATTGCGAAGGACGCCACGCGCAATCATAGAGAAGAGAAGGATCGCCCCTTGCGATTGACCGAGGAGAGCACGAGGGTTTGAAGAACGAATTGCTTCGAGAACGAGCGACTCGGAATCCTCGTAGCCTGGGTAGGAAAGGGCTTGACCACTTCGCTCTCCCTCCTTCAATTTCCACCACTCACCAGGGGTGGGGGAAGTTAAGAATGTGCATGTACTTGAGGTAGAAAGGTCATCTACGAACGGTTTCATCTTTGTTTGGAAACTGAGACCAGTGTTGCCCTTCCCGTGAAGAAATATAACAGGGCCGCTAGTGTGAGTGTCTCTCATATTGAGGGCTGATACAAAAGTTAAAAGAGAGAGAAGCAGGTAACTAAGTTTTATTGGTAGCATTTAGTCAAAGTCTGGTTGAGTGGTGTGGTGCTGGGGGATTGAGGGTGAAGAAGGATGAGACGAGGGCGTGCAAACAATCAAGAATTATTATTTTATATTTTTTGGTTTTGCGTTTTAAAGTGATGATTGCAGGTGTACTCTCTGGGCATTCCAGTCCTCTCAACTGCGTGGCCTTGTCACAGGGCAACAGCTATGTGGTTTCGGTTGGCGATGATGGCATCATAATTGTCCATTCGACAAAGACTGGCATTGTAAAGTATCAAGCTGACAATGTTTTTGCCACCAGATGTGTCACTGGTCTTTGTTATCTTGATGGCTCGGGTTTTGTGGCTTGTGGCTATGGTGGTGATGGTAACAACTTGAAGGTACTGAGCCCTTCCCTCGATTTAGCCCAGACCTTAATCGGACACGATGGGTGGGTTTGGTGCGTCACCGTCTCTCCATCAGGCTCCCACTTTGCTTCTGGTGGTGATGATAAGAAGGTGATGATTTGGTCGGAGCCGGGGGAGGGTGGCGAGTGGGCGAGAGTGCAAGTGCTAGAGGATCACACGAATTCGATTTTTGCAGTGTGCTTCTCCCCCGACGGCAAGCAGCTGGCTACTGCAGGTGGCGACAAGTCCATCAAGACCTACAGCTTCAACGAGGGAAGTGCCATCTTAGCGCACACGTTGGAGGGCCACACCAACAGCGTCATGTCCCTCTCGTTCTCTCCCGACTGCAAACTCCTTTGCTCAGGAAGTAGCGATAGATCCATCAAATTTTGGAACCCTGCCGATGGAAGCTTGGTGAAGAGCATCGACCAGGCTCACACCTCCAATTGGGTCCGTAGCGTCTCATACTCCCCCAACGGGCGTATTCTTGTGAGTGCAGGTGACGATAAAACGATGAAGATCTGGGATGCTGAGACTTTCGAGCTCAAGCACACGTTCGAGCAGGAATTCGACACCAGCCAGCTCACCATCACGGCCGATTCCAACTACATTGTTTCGGCCAACGACGACAACACGGTTAGAATCACCCCCTGCCGTGAGTACCACCTCACAGCCCTCACCCCCATCCTCAACCTCATTCTCCACATCGTCTACAAGTGGGAATTTGTGTCGTTTTTGGAGCCAAACGAAAACACCTCACCCCTCGAGAAAGTCATGAGGCTACTCGGCGAGTGCGTGCACAACGGCGGCTACAACGTCACCTCCGAGATCCTCTCCTTCCTCTCCCCAGCCCACCTCCCAATCCAGATCACTCCCACTAGATGGAACCCAAAACAACAACAACAACAACAACAACATGAAATTAAGAACCATCACATAATAAAAATAGCGGAGTTGGAGCCGAACGAGGAAGGAGATGACTAAACATCCACACACACGATGGAAACCATAAAAAAACAATTTTGAGAAAAAAGAAATTCCCTTTCCTCATTTTTTTTTAACCTATCCTTATTTAAATCCCCCCCTATAACTTAAATCCGAATGCTGTACGCCTCCGCCGGCGCTTTGGTGATGTACCTGACCCATCTGTTGGTGTTGTAGCCGCTTTTGTCGTAGACGCGCAAAAACCTGACGTGCACACCTGAACTCGTGAACATTGGCACCTGGAACTCTGCGCTGATGGGAGGCCTGCTCCACGCTTTTGGCCTAACGAGCTGCATCAGCTCCACGTCCGCGGCCAGCTCGCACTCCTGCTTTCCGTTGAACTTCTTGATTCTCCAAATAATAGCGCACTGCTCGGGCTCGTACTTGGCCCTGCCGAAGCTAGTCCTAATCTTCGCCCTGGCTGTGTTCGCCGGCACTGGTATCTTAAGAACAAAGTGCGTGGCAAATAGTTTGTCGCTGAAGCAGGCCGCAACCTTGACGTTGATGCCGATCCTTTGCTGCCCGTTTTCGGCAATGTTCGGAATTATCCGAAATGGGAGATTCACATTGTCAGTGACGCGGTACCGCATCAGCTCGAACTCGCCGTCGGGCGGCACGAAGGTGATGGTCCTGTCCGCGTCGAACTTTCCGAGGCGAACGCACCTATGGAAGGTGCAGTCGTCGATTTCTACCCCGCTCTTTGCGCTGGACATAGTTGAGTAGGTGAGTGGGTGAGTAGGTGAGTTGGTGAGTTGGTGAGTAGGTTAGTTTTCACTCACCTCTTCTTCTCCTTGTCAATGACCAACTTGTCATTCAATCCAAACTTGCACTCGGGCATGCCCGTGAGCTTCGTGTTCATCATCACCTGCCCAGTCACCTCGTTCCTCAAAATATTGCCCGTTGAGGAAAGCAGGAGATTCACCGATTCAAGTACATCGATGTACACCTCGTTTTTCTTGTGGCGGATGCCTTCCCTTCGCCAGTCAATTGCCCCGGTGATTTGGGATGTGAGCTGGCTCGGTTCAACAATTTCTTGTTGCTTGACCGAGCCCAAATTAATGTAGAGGCGAAGCACATCAATGGCGCAGTTCTGAGGGTAGCCAAAGTCCATTGTCTCGTCCAGGAGCTCATACAACAAAGTCATGTTGTTCCTGATGTTGGACTCGTCGAACTTGTCGCCAAGGTACGCCTTGAGGATTAAAACTTTTTGCTTCAGGTACTCAAACACAAGTGCAGGGTTCACGTTGGACCGGGTCACTGCAACAAAGTACAAGTTGAGGTGACGGGTGTAGAGGAAGCTGCTATTTTCCACATTGGCGACTGGGGGGGTTGTGCCTGAGAGGTGGGGGGTGGGGGTTAATATCAATTGCAATTGTAATTGTAATTGCAGTAAATACAATAACAGCTCACCTGTTTCTTTGGCAGCAACGATCTTCAGCCGAAATGCTTCTGCGGCTGTTACAGACACATCGCCGCGGTACTGGCGGCTGATGACTACATCTCCCTTAGCATTCATAATGAGGAGGGAGGAAATCATGAGACTTTGGTATTTATAAATAGGGAACGCGTCAAAAAAGTTGGGCTGGGGGGGCACTGGGTTTACGTCTAGTAGCTACTCTAGTAGCTAGCCAAATGGTGTACTTTATAAACGAACTAAAGTCAGAAGTGTTATCACGTGGTTATTTTATTTGCAAATTTGAAATTTCCACGAGCTGCTCGCGTGTGAAATGTTCTCTCCAAGGTTTACCTAAACCAAAAAACCCAAGTATGTGGCTGCTATTCATTCTAGTAATTGCCGCTTCAGGCCTGACCCTCACCATGCATACAACCTCCTCTTTCATTGACCTCCACTCTGGCTCTGATGTACGTGGTGTAGTTGGAGAAACCTCTCCTCTGTCGTTCACGGCAGCTTTCTACATAGGTCGCGCTTTTGCAGCGCGTGCCTGTTCCTCCACCTCCACCTCCACCTCCACTATTGTAATCGGGTACGACCCTCGGAGCCACAGCAGTTCACTCTCCGAGCACTTTGCATTAGGAGCCCGGTTCCAGGGTGCCCAAGTCACCTCCACGAAGCTCTCAACCACTCCGGCCCAATGCTACTTTGCGAGAAGCAGCTTGTACGCATTTTCGGTGATGGTCACTGCCTCGCACCTTCCGCGGGATAAGAACGGGTTTAAGTTTTTCGTTCGTGACGATTCTTCCGGACAGAATTCAGCGAGAGGGCTCACCAGCTCTGAGATCGTTGCCCTCCTCCTGCATGCTGACAAAATGCGCGAGGAGGATGGCGCCACCGAGCAATCGCAATCGCAATCGCAATCACCGTCATTTGCCCCCCCCAAGTTCACCCCCCCCATTACCGATCTCATTCCAAGCTACCTCAAGTATTTGACCCAATCATTCCCACTCCTTGCAGCAGACAACAGCAACATCAAACAACTGAAAGTTGTCGTCAACAGCGGTTCCGGCTCTGGATTCATTCTGGCTGATCTGCTCACCTCTCTTGGTGCGCAAACCTTCAAAATGCACTGCACCCCCGACCCAAACTTTCCTCCACGTGGCGACCCGCCCAACCCCGAGTGCGAACTCATGACTGCCGATACCCGGCTTCGCTGCCAGGAAGTCGCTGCTGACGTGGGGATCCTTTTCGATACGGATGCCGACCGCGTTGGTTTCCTCCTCCCCAACAAGCACGACGGGTCCTACGAGGTCGTGAACAAAAACCGTTTGATTGCGTTGCTCGCCGCCCTCCTCCCCAGCAGCAGCAGCAACAACAACGAAAAGCATGTTATTGTAACGGATTCCACCACCTCGGAAGGGTTGACAAAATTTCTCGAGCAGCATAATTGTGTGCACACGAGACATTTGAAGGGCTACAACAACGTGATAGGCAAGGGGAAAGTTTTGAACGCTGCAATCGCCATTGAAACCTCTGGCCACTGTGCAATGAGATCAAACGATTATAGCGACGACGGCATGTTTACAGCTATGTTTATACTCAACGAGTTGGTCCAGCATCCGAAAACGAACCCTCTGGAGCAGTTAATTAACCTGGAGGAGGTGAGTGAGCGAGCGAAGTGCGCGAGCTTTGATGAAGACGACATGCGAGCCAGCGAGCGAAGCGAGCAGCAAAAAGCGAGCAAGTCGCAACTAGTGTTGTGTTGCTGGCTCGCTTTGCTCGCAAGCCTTGATGAAGACGAGCATGCGGGCCACCACTAATAATCTATCTTCGCTCGGCGCTCGGCGCAGTGCGAATTCGAAACGGAAATTAGATTTGACGTGCTATCAGGCTTGCTTTCTGACCTTCCAATTCTGTTTGACAAGTTCATCGAAGTGGTCGCATCGATGGCTCCAGGCCTCGGAGAGATTGATAAGGAGAACATTGAACCTGGCATCCGTGTCCGATTCACTAACGAGCTGACAGGCGGTTTTTTCATGCTCCGAAAGAGCGTTCACGATCCCGTTTTGAGTCTGATGGTGGATTGCGTAACGAAGGAGCAGGCAGTCACGCGCGTTTTGAAACCGCTACTTGATAATTTGCAATCCGTCGAGGGGTTCGCGGAGACTGTGGATCTCGGCAACCTTAAAAAAGCTTCTCTATAAATTAAATTTACTTTTTTAACATTTTCTCGACGCTCTTCCAAATCCTCTCCCTCGCCGAAACAATATTTTCGTCGTCAGTCTCCAACACCTGGTGGGTCCAGAAATGGTGTGAGCTGCCCTCGACCCAGAACACGTTGTCAGGCGGCTCATTCAACGCATTTTCCGTAGTCACAGCTAGAGCACTCCAAGGATCAACGTCGCCGTTGACAAACAAAATGTTATCATCTGATATATTCCATCCACCATAAAACACATTAGTCCTTTCTATGTTCCCCTTAACTGTGTCTCCCTTGATATTGAAAACCTCTTCGCACAATCCCAGATCATACTCTAAAAGATGGAAACCCTTGGCAAACGGGCAATTTGAGTCCTCAGGACATGTTTGATAAAATCCAAATTCGCTACAATGGTCAAAAGAATTGAGTGGAATAATATAATGTTAGTTTAGTAGTGGGTGTAGCCATTATGTCTGTAACCATTTCGCGGGTGTTGATTCATCGCGAGTATGCTAGTCTTCGTCAAGGCTCGCTCGCTTCGCTCGCTCACCTGCAAGTCTGATACAGCCACGACGCGTCTCCGGAAGTGACCGCCGCGTCAGACTTGAAGTACTTGGCCTCGAATTCGGCGTTCACTGAAACGCAGTCGCCTCCCTGCTGGGAAGCACTGAGCTGAGCGAGGGCCTCTAGCGAGGACGACGCTGTGGACGCGGAAGAGATGAGACTTGAGCAAATTCCCCTTATGTTGCACTCCGGAGTTGTGCAAGATGGGTCATTCTCCTGTGCGGGGACGTAAACAACGCCGTCGCCCGCGAAACTGTGCTGGTTTGGAATGTTGAGGAGGCTCCTCGGCTCGCAGACGTTGAACGTCTTGGCGAGCGCGAGAATTTCTTCGTCGTTGTTTGATTCGAAAATGGCGACAATTTGCTCGTGCCCCTCAACAACAATTTTCTGGCATTCCGTGGATCCTCCAACGTACTCGTCGGCTAAATCCTTGCCCACAACCTCGTTGTACTGCACCATCTCCACCGATGCCTGCATCGGGCTTGAATTAGACACGCTGGCTTCAATAAGATGAGGGAACTTAGAGCGACTCCAACCGGCAACCATGCCCGGGTAGGACCCTCCGAAAGTCACCCATTGGGAATTCGCAGGCATCAAATTCTCGTTGGCGAACTGCACCAGATTTGCCACGTCGTTGATTGCCTGCCTCGAGCTAAGAAATTTGAACTTCTCATCTGATTTCATGACAACATCCGAGGGGAACGACTTGCCGTAGTAACGGTGCTCAAGCGCGAACATGGTAATTGAGGAGTCCTCCGGCAGTCTGGAGGCAAGCTCAATCATGTCCCCGGTGCAGTGAGCTGAAGTTGTAAGGACGGTGCTGTCAAGCTCCGGTCCCTCTCCTCCACAACAAATGAATCCATAGTTGTTGCGTGAAGTGGAGTTTCGGAAGTCGGTCCTCATGAAATATCGCTGCGTCAAGGTGTCGATGTTTGAACCGTCAAAGTGGTCCAGGGAGGTGGCGATTGTGAATTCTTGCACATCAACTTGCACATCAACAATTTCTGACTGAAGTTCTGACTGAAGTTTCGGTGGTGCATTTTTTCTATTTTTCACCGCATTTTGTGACTTTAAGTTTGCGCAAGCAGCCGAAAGGAGGAAGAGAAAAATTGGTCGCATGATAGAAGTTAAGCTGCGAAAAAAAGAAAAAATATTGAAAAAATAAATAAAATTATAAAATTTTCACACATTTTAGCTCCGGGACTTCATAGTTAGGCACGGGGGGGCGAGCGTTTAGGGGGGGAGGGCCGAGTACGGGGCAGATTTTGAAGGCGTTTGGGAGCTTCTATAACAATCAGGACGCTGTCGAAAAGAAGTGGATTGCGAAGCAGAATGTCGAAAAGAAGTGGTGTTGTTGCGTGACGCATAATTTAGATTAGATTAGAATACATTTTTCATTGGCATGGAGACGAATTTAATTGATTGATTCAATTGGGTTTCTTCCCTTCGTTTTCTCTTTTAGATTTCCACCTGGTTGGGGTGATTTGGATTGGGAGGTGGGCTGGGGAGAGGAAGGAAAGGATGACGGAGGTGACGTCGTAGCCGCCGTTGTACACGCACTCGGCGAGTAGTCTAATTG
>Ga0302116_1000515_pt1 | contig 23503 bp, 23 predicted proteins | sample AG5_SCM_MG_FD_203124 | JGI IMG/M metagenome (GOLD analysis project Ga0302116, IMG submission 203124) | Marine microbial communities from Western Arctic Ocean, Canada - AG5_SCM | ecosystem: Environmental > Aquatic > Marine > Oceanic | place: Canada: Western Arctic Ocean | collected 2017-10-01 | reverse complement strand
CCCCTGCCCCCCCCAGAAGCCAACCTCCACCCCTTGGCCTTGTCCGTTCTCGAACTGGCAAACGACCTCTTCAAAGTCTCGTAAATTGGCAAGTAGATGGCCGTAAACGGCATCAACCAGCTAACCCTAGCGGCACCACCGTTGAACAATGACCCAACGCCCCCGGCCGCAACGCTCTGTCGGAAACAGTCCATAAACCCGCTGTACATTGAACCATCAAGGACTATCTTCGTTTTGATCGAGTCGAGAGGGTTCGTCACGTAGCCAGTTATTCCACCGGTCAAGGCGGCGCAGACGATCTCGTCGGCCTGGGTGATCTCGTAGGACTTACCCCCCTTCTTATTCGATCTATTCTTGAAGAAGAGGTAGGCAGATTTCAAATTGTCGTACAAGCCAAGCTCCAGCATGGTGTAAGGAACATCACGGAAGCAAACCGCTGCGTAACCAGTGTAAAAACCTCCACAACCCTCGTTCTTGAAAATTGTCGATATTCCGTTGGCAAGCGACGTGTAATCGCCGTTCTGGAGCCTCTGCTTTATAAGCTCCCCGGGAACCAAAACGAAGGAGGACGCAATGAATGCGGCAGCAGCACACCCAAACAAAGCAGCGCCATAGTACTCTTCCTTAACATTCTTCTTGGTATACTTCTTGAGGGCTTCGTAAGTGGCAAACTTGATAGAGCCAGCAACACCATCACAGAAAATATACGTTCCCATGCCAGCATAAAAGCCGCCGAGGCCCTGTGTGTGTGAGTGTGTGACGCAGGAGTTAGAATGAGGCAATCCTAGAGTTATTGATGTGGGCAATATGCTATACATACACTCGTCTTCCAAATTGTCTTTGATGCTCCAAGCATCGATAAACCCGCTCCACTGTTGGACTGCTGGAGTGTTTTGATGCAATCAATGGGGTGCATGGCAAAATCGCCAATCATCGTGGCTATTGCCCCAGCTAAAGCTAAATGCACACCTCGGTCGGCAGCAGCAGTCACCGCACCTCCTCTTGGAGCCTCAAGCTTCTTGGCTGAAAATGTTGTTTGTAGTGCTGGGGGTGAAAGTCGAGCCAAGGGGTAGGGTCGCTGATTTTGGGCTGATCGCCCCATCGCCATCGCGACAAAATAACCAGCTACTATAAGAATACGAAACATACAAAGGGTGATTGCAATCAAATGACCACATGAAAAAAAAAAAAAAACAATTTGTGGTTCGAAAATCAACCACACACACAACAAATATCTTTCACCCTAGAGGATAGCAACACCTATAATGGCGACAAAACTCAAACCCAAACTACCTATAACTCTTAATGTGTTCAAAAATAACTTACAAGTTAATGCCTATGAAACAATGAAGTTTTGGTTCTTGCTCCTTTCTGGAGTTGCAATTGCCAGGATCCTAGTTTTTGTGGTGGTTCTTTTAATTGCAGGCTCGTTCGGCGCTCTCGTCTCTTTTGGTGCTTCCAAGGATCCGAAAGTCCCCTTTGGAAAGCGTCGCCACTACCTTGCAAAGGCCATCTCTCTTCTAGCAAGGGTGAGTGAGAAAAAAAGGTCTGACCCACACTCGCTCTTTTGCCTCCAACTTACGCATTTTATCTTCATTTCACACCCGGTTTCGCCACAGGTGATGCTGTTTAGTCTTGGTTTTCACTGGATAACTATCGATAACAGGGAGAAGACCAAGGCCAACGTGGTTGCTGTTGGGCCACACACTGGCTTGATGGACTCGTTTTTCATTACTTGGTATTTTCTGCCCTCTCCAGTTTCAAAGTTCGAGGTGTCTAAGATTCCAATCTTTGGGTCACTTTGCCTTGCCCTTCAGACGATCTTTGTTGACAGGAAGGACTCGAAGGGTGGCCCTTATTCCAGGAAAGCCGCTCTCGAGACTATTAACCGACGCGCGCAGCCCAACTCGGGCTTTCCCCGCGTGGTTCTCTTCCCAGAGGGTACGACTACCAACGGCGATGCGCTCATTGAGTACAAAAAGGGCGCATTCGCCCCTGGACAGCCAGTGACCCCGGTTCTCCTCAAGTACACGTCCAAGTACTACAACCCAGCAGGTGAGCGAGCGAGCCTTTTGGAAGACGAGCATACTCGCGATGAAGTGCGCGAAATTGCTACAAGACATAATATAATGGCTACATCCACTACTAAGCTCTAACATTATATCACCAAAAACGTTTGACTCGTTCGCTTCGCTCGTCTTTCGCGCAGCCGTTGGGCAGAACGAGTCAAACATGAGCGTGATTCGTTGTTTTTTCCAGTTCCAGAACACCATCTCGGCCACCGTCATGGATGCATACGTTCCGAACGAGGAGGAGAAGAAGGACCACGAGCTCTTTGCTTCAAACGTTCGTGACCTCATGGCGAAGGAGCTTAAGATTCCCACAACCGAGCACTCCTATGCCGACCTTTTCTTCCAGGAGTACTTAATCAAGGCAAAACGCCTCGTCGAGCACGATTTCGTGTTCAAAGATGTGAAGCGCATTCTAGACTTGAACCTCGAGGACGTTAAGAACCTGTGCGACCGCTTCTTCGAGATTGGAACCGCCAAGAACAACTTCGTCAGCATTGACGAGTTCAACGCCCTCTCCGTTGGAGTGGCTGAGGTTGGTGATAAGTACCACAACTACAGAGAAAGGCTGTTTGCTTTTTTCTGCAACGGCTGCGGTGATGCTGGAAGACTCGAGTTCAAGGACTTTTTCGAGGCTGTGATCATGGTGTCTGACATGGGGGATGTTGAGAATCGAATCAACTTCGCCTTTACCCTGTTCGACACCGAGATGGCAGACCAGGTGGACACTGGGGCGGGCAGCGCATTCGCTGGAGTATTCGAGGGAAGAAGCGATTACTTCAATAAGTTCGGGAAGGACGGCAAGCTTGACTTGGCTTCGTTCAATTCTGCCTTCAGCGGGGACGAGGGGGCGAGCTTGCTCAAGGTTGTTACGGACAGCCTAAGCGAGAAGCTGGGCATTACGCTAGAGAAGATTTGTGCCACGAGAATCCCGGAGGAGGTCAAGGTCAAGCCCCAGGCCGCATCCACGTCGACTGAGGATGTTAAAATTGAGATGAGATGAAACTTTCTCTTCTTTTTCAAAGAATTTCTCTTTGTTTATAACTCTCGTCGCCCATTTCCACTGCAAGGCCGACGCACACGTCCAAGTTCACCGTAGCGTGCTTCCACTGACTTGGAACATATATGGTTTCTCCCGGGTACTGGTCAAAGATGATTGGCCTTATTGGCAATTTGCCCAATTTTTCGTCGGTGAGCACCTCGAACCATGGCAATTCCTTGTCTCTGTCCCAAAAAAACGGCGCATGGGGTGGCAACAAATACCACCTCTTCACCCCGAACAACAGCACATTGTACGCCGCACTGTGAGAATGAAACCCTGTGCCTGCACCAGGTGGACCCAGGATGAAGAGGCTGCACCGAGCGAAGCGAGGTGCATTTTTAATGAAGGACGAGCAAAAAAGAGCGAAACGAATTTGGTGTGTGTGTGGGTTAGCTTAGTAGTGGATGCAGCCGTTTTCGCTCGTATCTTCCTAAAAAAATAAATAAAAAATGTTGCTCGCTTCGCCCGCTCACCTCTTCCCTCGCCTCTTTTCCGTTCCCCAATTGTGGTTGCCTCCCAGCTCGTCAGTATCGAAAATTCCAACCTCTTCGTAATCATCGAGAATCCCCCGACCCAGAGGAAAGTTTCGCGAGAAAAAGTTAGGAAAGCGGCCTTTGTCTCCAATTCCGTGCCCCGCCATTCTTCTGCTCGCCAATCCAGCTTCATTCTTCATATCATTTAGACCGTTTTTGTGCGCTGATTGTTCAACGAATTCTACGTATGCGCGAACTGTTGGACTCTGCGCTTCGTCACCCTGATGACCTCCGTCTCCACTTCTCAGCAAGGTCACGTTTTATTTCCGTACTTCTCGACGAACTCATTCTTCCTCCAGGCTCTGATTGCTCCCCACTCGTCAACCATGCCGTCAACCACAACTGGCCGCCCCTTGTCCATGTAGTCTCTTCGGAACTCTGCGCCCAGCGAGCGGAGCGCCGAGTTGGTTAGTTTTAGTTAGTTGAGTACAGAAAGTGGATGCTCATCTCGTCTTCCACGCTCACCTTCGATTGGCAACTTTGTTCTCCTGGAAATTCCACCGTAGCCACCGCCGAGAATTTTCATTTTTTTGCTAGCCCAATTGCCGTTGTCGCTCGAAACCCCAGCAACCTCGCTCCACCGCATTTTCTGTTCTTCTTGAGTGTAGTCGACGACAACAGAGGCGCTGCTGTGAAGCCCTGCCAACCATTTTAAGCTGCTTTCCCTCGTAAAAGCGTTGGCCATCTCGAAATATAAGCCCATATCCTCACCTCCAAAGTCGACTTTCTGGAGCAGCTTCTTTGCGACCCGCTCGCCCTCCTTGGCCATTTCAACCGTTTTCGCCGTTTCATCCAATTTCCCAATCTCCTGAAGCAAGCTGAATGCGCACAATATATTCAGTTGCTGGACTATTCCATTCGACACTGGCCCTCGGACCATCATCGGATCGAAACTTTGGCCTTTGTCTAAATGGTTGTCCAGGTCCCTCATCAAGGGCGTCAACAAAAAGTTTTGCAATTTTATCGCCAACCCAAATCCCTCCTCGACCCTCCCAAGCAAGATTGCCTGGAGAGGAACTGCAGATACTATATATGGGAGTTGTCTTTCCAACAAGACCTCTCCAAAGTCGTCAATCGTATCGAAAAATTTCAAAGCAAGATCTACCGACTCGCTTCGCAAACCGTTATCAAACATGAGGTCCAGAACGGTGAAGGATTCGTCAACCGACAGCTCACCCAGTTCGTACAGCCAAATAATGAGCTCTTTATACAGTTCAATTTTGGACGCAAGGTGGTTCTCCGACAGCAAAATTTGCAAAAAAAACGACGGCAAATCCTTGTTCTTGTGCTGTGTGATGCAACGTTGCAGGAATGGGGAGAATGCCATGACATATTTTTCGTAGTTGCAGTCATTGAGAAGTGCAAGTTTTCGACCATAAGTTTTTACAAGTTCTTTGGAAGTAGATGGACAGGGGGTTGATTCTTTTGGAAGCTTCAGGGTTTCTGATGAGACCTTGCTGCATTTTGATGGCTGGGTGAAGTTGGTGTTGTACTTATAATTTATGGTTTTGGCATAAAATTGGGATAACAAGAAAGCTAGCAATGCCACCGTGGTTGCCACTGTGATAGGAATGCCCATTCCTACCTGATGCTTAACTTTTTAAGTTTTTCTACAAGCACTAAGCCATCGAATTTTAACAAGGTTCAAGGTTCAAGGTTCAAATTTTCTTAACAATTATTTTTTTTTAAATTTTATGCTAGCATAGTTTGCAAAGAAGAGTCCATACATATAGTACAACATTTCCACTTCGAATTCACACACAAAACAGACATGAAATTAGAGAAAGCGAGGGGAATCCTTGGCATTGACTCTTCACACACTCCGGTGGAGATAAAAAAATGCTACAGACAGCTTGCACTCAAGCACCATCCTGACAAGGGTGGGGACAAGAACAAATTTCAAGAAATTTCTCGAGCGTATAAACGGATCACGGACCCTGCGTCTTCGCTTGGGGAACAGGACTCCGATGACGATGACGACGAAAATGGTGGTGGTGAGTTTGACATGAGCGAGGAGGAAATGTTTGGCATGTTTGATGACATGTTTGGCGACCTAATGGGCGAGTTTGGCGACAAGGTTGCGAAAGGCGAGATGAACGAGGAGGATTTGATGGAGCGTGTCATGTACGGAGGCATGCAGAAGATGATGAACAATGTCATGGGCAACAATGACGACGAAAATATTTGCGATTTGAAACCTGAGGATGTCATGCGTAACATGGCTAGTATGGGGTTGGACATGGATGAGATGGGTATGGGTGGTATGGGTGGTGGTATGGGCATGATGGGAATGCTTGGCGGGGGCGGTGGCGGTTGTGGGGGCGGTGGCGGGGAGGACGAAATGATGAAGCAAATGATGGCGGCGATGAAGGGTGTGGGTGGAGGCTTTGAGGATGAAGATGAATTCGAAGACGACGACGAAATGACACCAGAGATGATGGAAATGGTGATGCAGCAGATGAATATGGGGGGAGAGGGGATGGGCAAAAAGATGGGCATGGGTGGGTTGGATATGAATATGCTCAAAATGATGGGCGGCATGGGCGACTTGCCCCTCGTCCCGCCCCCTAAAAAGAAGAACAATAACAACAAGAATAAGAAGAAGAAGGAGAAGGAGAAGGAGAAAGGGAAAGGGGTTGTAAATAAAGCGGCACCACAATCCACAACAAAAGCAACAACAACAACAACAACAACAACAACAACAACAACAACAACAACAACAGCGACGGCGCAGGCGTACATCAATATAGGCGAAATCAAAATTGGAGAGAAAGTGGTGGTCCGAGAAACTATGGAGGGCACTGTGGCTTTCCTTGGCTCGGTTCACTACGCTAAGGGCGAGTGGGTGGGCATTGTGCTGGCCGAACCGCTAGGAAAAAATGCTGGCACGGTGAAGGGCGTTTCGTACTTCACCTGCGCCCCACAGCACGGCCTTCTCGTCCGACCAACCGAGGTGGGAAAGGTCTCATCATAATAACTAATACTTATATTAAAGGCACAGTAGATTCTCTCACAAAGTAAATTCGGTTATATAAGGTTTCAAAATCTCCTCCAACTCATTGACGTCAACGCCGAGATCCTCCAACGAGGGGTTCTCATACGACCGATTCCCCTTGTAGTTCACGTGCGCCTGCGTATCCTCACGGAGAGCTTTGGTGAACTTCTCGCTCATGCAGAAACCCATTTCCTTGAACAGTCTCTTCACGGTTCCTTCTTGATCAGCAATGTACTGCTTGAACGTAACGATCGACTTGGACATGTTGTTGCCCTCATCCTCATCCTTATCCTTATCCTTATCCTTTTCCTTGTTGTTCCTATCGTGCTTGCGACCGAAAAACCTTATTTCAGCATTTGTGAAACTCTCCCAGAACTTTATGTGCGCCACTGCGGCAGTTTCCGTGGGCATTTTCCACCTCGCCAAGCTCAGCGCCGTGCACTGGTTCAAGGCGTACCACGACACGAAGGTGTCCTTGGGGTGCCTCACAGTGCCAACAAAGTGGACCTTCTTCAAGTTCGCAGCCAGGATGGGCATGAACTCGATCAAGTGCGATTTGCTCAGGAGCAACCGCCCGTTCCCCCGCCTGTACAAAACTTTCTGCAAGGCCCGCTCATAGAACTTGAACAGCTTGAGCTGAGCCTCGGGGGGAAATTTTGATATTTCACCAGACTTCATCCAGCATCTAGCGTCCGGGAAAATTACGCTGCTGTACCAACCGGCAAAGTGCCACCCAGCCGGCAAGCAGTCGTCCTCCTCCGCCTCCCAGTAGGTCATTGGGTGCCTCGCCATGCACTCAGTTCCAACAACCGCTTGGAGGCGAGCTTCCAAGCTGGCAACTAACTTCGTATGCAGCTTGGCATCCAAGAACTCAATTAGGTCGAGAAACTTGTGGAAAGAAACGAACGGGACGAAAATTTCAAGAAATCTAGGAGAAACAAATCTCTCTTCGTCCAGGGAGATGGCTCGGTGCAATGAGGTTGATCCAGTTCGAAAACCACCCACGATAAATACAGAGTTCTCGAGTGATTCCTTTCGGTAGTAGGGGAAGAAGAAGTCGTCAATGGCCCACAGAAGCAACCAAACGGGGGAAATACACAAGTAGTAAAGGGTCCGAATGGTGAGCCAGATTCGCGCTTTTAATGCGAAAGTTTGGATTTTGTGGTTGGAGAACCGAGGGTCGTCAACATCCGTGTGAAGAGAAAAAAGGGCTCGAACTCTGTCTATACACGCAAACAAGCTCGGGAGGGGTAAAGTTTTAGGGTCAGAATCCACAAGACGAAACACAAACAGGATGAGGATCAGAGTTTTGCCTACAACTTTGAACATTTTAGGTATTGATTTGATTAGTTTAGATAGTTGTTGACGAAGATGGAAAAATAAGTGATCATCTTGTGCTCTTCCCAAATTGTGTTGTTGTTATAATTTGGTTCTCTTTTCACTTCTTTTCACCACAAATTCCTAGAAATTTTTTTCAAATATTTATCTCACGTGTTTGTCTCTACCATTACAAAATTAATTAATTATGCCGCGAAGCAAGAGGAACCAGAAAGGTGTGATCCTCCTCGACTTTCAATCCTGAGTCGAATCAAATCTCTTCACCTCTAACCAAATTTTTCACAGTGACCCTGACCCAAACGGACAAGAAGAACCGCGAGCACAAGCAAACTGTTATCAATGACGTTCGTGGGGCTATCGACGATTACGCCTCCCTTTACCTTTTCTCGTATGAGAATATGCGGTCCTCCAAGTTCAAAAACGTTCGCATGGACTTTAAGGATTCCCGAATTTTCCTTGGCAAGAACAAGTTGCTCCAGATTGCTATGGGCAAAACCCCTGAGGATGAGTACATGGAGAATTTGAGGCAGGTTAGCAAGCTTTGCTCTGGCAGCGTCGGGTTGCTGCTCACCGATGAGAAGGAGGAGAAGGTCACAGAGTACTTTTCCAACCTTGATGAGAAGGACTTTGCGAGGAGCGGCTCCATCGCGACGCAGACAATCAAACTAACGCAGAAGGACGTTGAAGTTCACCCAGTCAGCATGGTCGATCAATTTCGAAAGTTGAGCGTTCCGGTCCAGGTTTTGAAGGGAAAAGTTAACCTTGTTGGAGAGGAATTCATTGTGTGCAAGACGGGAGAGGAGTTGTCGGCGGACACTTGCAAGGTCCTCGTTCATTTTGGTGTGCGGATGGCGAGTTTCACTGTGAAACTGGAGTGTAAATATGTGCGGGAGAGCGAGGAATTCACGGAGTTGTAGAGTTGTTAAAAGGCAGGAAAAACCTGGAATAAAAAGATTACATCAGTAGACTGTTTTTTCCCACACCACAGGTGCTTTTAAGAATCTTCGCAAGCTCCCTGTTCCTCCCATTCCCGTCGGTCTTGACGACGTTGTCAATCCACCTTTCTAGTTGGTACTGGTTGACGAGATGGTACACCTCGTGATTAGCAAGGTGGTAGAACGAAATGCACATGGCGTGCAAGATCGCACCCCGCAGCGCCGTGCCACTGTCACTTTTTTTGTAATTCCCGTGGAATTTGAAGCTTATGTTGAACAAATCCTTTGCAAGGTTCGAGTTGTCGACAAAGTTCTTTGAGTTCTCAACGTAGCTGGCCAAAACATTAATTATTCTTGCGACCAGAAATTCGGCATCGTTCTGTTTCCAAATGTTCGAGTCCTTCTGGCTCGTGACGAACGCTCCCAGCAACGAGTAGAACACGTGAGTTGCAATGGGTCCGAATTTGTTCTTGACCTTGTAAATGTCAACGTTTGTTTTCCTGTTGAGTTTACCCCAACGCACGGTTTTGTTATTGATATTATTTCCCCCGCTATTCTCGCTTTCCCCGCTTTCCACCACTGATCGCTTCCCTGTTGTAGCCCCAGCAACTGTTTTGACTTTTGTTCCAATAACATTCTCATTCTCGGTGTTGCCCCTCATCTCCTCCACGCTCTTGGCTAATATCTGCAAAATGTCGAAACGGCTGCCTGCGCTGATATTGTCGAACAAAACCTTGCTCAAGTAGTCAAAAACGCCAACGCCAACGGTCACGCACAGGGCAACAACCGTCTTTTCTCTCATTTCACCAAATCTGGGAGTATTGAACTTGTTCTCAAGGTGAATCATTTCGTTTGCGAGAACGACTCCGAGCTCACCTAGATCAGGCGGTTCCGACCTAACGATGCTCTCGATTGTTTCCAACGAAGTTTCCAACTTGTTCAAGGCGTCCTTGTCGCTCTCCGGAGCTCGGAGCAGCTGCAAGCAGTCCTTCAGGTAGGTTGGTTTTCGAACCAATTGGAGGTCGTCCTCTTCGTCGGAAAGATCGTACGGGGCAGCGGAATCGTCGGAGTCCGATTCGGAAGAGTAGGAAATGGTAGGGGAGGGGTCGGGTTGGTCGCCATCGCCATCGCCATCGGCATCGACATCGACATCGATATGCTGGTCCGCCAACTCGTCAAACTGCAGCTCCTGGCCCAACAATTTGGCCACCGCCTCGCCAACCTTCATGCCCGACTTTCGGATCTCAGCCATCGGACTCTCCAGCCTCGCGCTTACCCCCGTTATCAACGTCGAAACAACACTGTCGTCAGACTCTAACGAGTCCATCAATCTCAGGCACTCAAGGACAAATTCAGTCACAAACAGCTGCACCCTTTCGTCCGCTTTTAAAACAAAAACGTGCTCGGACCAAGATTGGCAAATTAGTTCGAGCGCCATTTTTAAATTGGACGAAAGCTTGCATGCGTACGCCGTTAGTTTAGCAAGCGTTTTGTTCGTCGTCGAGCTTTGTAGCAAGAGGCGTGTCAGGCACTCTTTCGCTGTGTCGCCATTTTTCAGCAGCAAGGGCGAAATGAACAGTTTCACCAATTTCTGGGTTGCTTGGGTGTCTAAACTGGATTTGGACGTGGATTTGGACGTTGACGTGGACGTGGACGTGGACGTGGACTTAGACTTGAACTTGGAGGAGCTTATCGTTTTCATGAAGCTCTGGGTGAAATCGACAAGCAACGCACGGTTGTTGCTGGTGACGAGGGCAGAAACCACCGTTTTGGAAAATGCATTGATTTCAGAGTCGAAGTCAGAGTCGGAGTCGGTTTGAATTTTCAACACTGCATCTACTGCAAAGCGGGTTCCGCCATTCTTCAACACCGCAAGGATGGCAAGGGGCAACATTCGTGGAGCGGCTTTATATAAGCTGAGCAACACGGTCGTGTAGTAGTTTTGAGGAGAGAGGAACTTTGGTAGTGGTAATCGAACCGAGTGGAGGGCCACCGAGGCAACCATTGGTGCTCGCAACAGGAGGGAAATGGAATCAGCAGTTGTAAAATGGGACAACATTTTGTTTGGGTTTGGTTGGTTGTCGCCGAGGCGAAGGATGCGACGAATATTTCGCAAAGAGTTTCGGACAACATTCTCCGCGTTTGAGAGGGTGATTATTGAATCGTTTTGTGGTGGTGGTGGCAGCGGCGGGGGTTGTGGTGATGGCGACGGATGAGATCTGTGGCTCAGTGTGGTTTCACGCAGCAATGAGCCCGCACTGCTGACAGAGATGACAGAGCCCTTCTCAGAAGTCACTTGTCTCACAGCCACCAACGAAGCGTTTATTAGGTTCAGCAGTTTCACGCCACACGCAGAACTGCCCCCTAACGACCGATCAAGCGCATCATCTATTGCTTCTAAGCAGGACTCACTGCAGGGCAAACAGGGCAAACAGAGCAAAAGAACACCAATGAATGTTTTAGTATTTTCCGCATCGACCTTAACCTCTGCTAATAGTCTCACAAAGGCTTCTTCGTGCGGGAAAATTGTAGCTGCTCCATTTACGAGGGCGTTGATCTCGCGAATAGCGTCCATCATTTTCCCCCTGAAAAATTAAACCGCATCATAATCACAGCAAGTTGAAGCAGATACAACCTAAAAAAAGGGTTCAAGCACATCATCAGCAGCCACATTTAACACAATAATAAAGCAAGATGGCTGCTATAACTGATGACGTAACCGATATTCTTCAGGACCGTATGATTCGTGATGAGTACAACGTCTGGAAGAAAAACAGTCCGTTTCTGTACGACTCTGTGATTTCTTCTGCCCTTGTGTGGCCATCCCTGACTTGTGAGTTTCTACCTACTTTGAAACCTCTTGACGACGATTTTGTTGAGCACCAGCTGCTTCTTGGCACTCACACAGGGGGTGGAGAAATGAACCATTTGATGGTCGCTTCGGTGTGTCTGTGCGAGGACGGGCACGTGCTCGTTGACGAGAAATCTTACGATGAGACGAAGGGGGAAGTCGGAGGGCACAGCTCCGGCTCTTCTGGAGGTGGGCCCAAAGCGCCAAAACCTGGCAAGGTTGACATCAAGGTGAAGATCAACCACGAAGGCGAGGTGAATCGTGCTAGATACATGCCTCAAAATAGCTTTGTTGTGGCCACGAAAAGTCCTTCTTCTGAGGTGTTCATATTTGACATTAGCAAGCACCCTTCCGCACCCAAGGACGAAACGTCCTTCAAGCCTCAGCACCGGTGCCTCGGGCACACTAAGGAGGGCTACGGGCTTGCTTGGAGCCCCCACGACAAGGGTCACTTAATATCTGGTTCTGAGGACGGCGTCGTTTGCATTTGGGACATCAATGAGCAGGCTTTGTCTGTCCAGGCCAATGGGAAGGTGAGTTTCATTTATTACATAATCATATTCCGCATATAAGAAATCTTATTTACACCACCACACAATCTGTAATTACAGCTGAAGGGCCACAGCGCCCCGATTTGGGACGTTGCGTGGCACATGAAGGAGTCGTCAATGATCGGTTCCGTCTCGAGCGACAAGTCCGTCATCCTTTGGGACACTCGCAAGAATGTGGCTGCCCACACCATTGCGGCCGCGCACGAGAAGGACATCAACTCAATTTCCTTCAATCCGATCAACGAGCACCTCTTCGCAACTGGCTCGGCCGACAACACGGTCGGTCTCTGGGACAAGCGAAACCTAAAAACAAAGCTCCATTCCTTCACCGGCCACAAGGACGAAGTTTTCCAGGTGCAGTGGGCCCCCTTCAACGAGAGCATTCTTGCCTCCTCGAGTAGCGACAGGAGGGTCAACGTCTATGACCTCAGCCGCATTGGGCAGGAGCAGGACCCCGAGGACGCCGAGGACGGCCCCCCAGAGCTTCTCTTCATTCACGGGGGGCACACCGGAGGCGTTAACGACTTCTGCTTCAACGCCAACGACCCCTGGACCGTTGCGAGCGTGTCAGACGACAACCTCATTCAGGTGTGGAAGATGGCCGAGGACATTTATGCCGACTTTGATGATGACGATGAAGACAAGGTTATGGAAAAGCTTGAAGATGAGGATCTTGAGTAGTAAGGAGAAGCGAGAAGGAGAATAAATCAAGAATCCATCCAATAAAAGAAAAAAAGGAGCTTTGAACCTAGGACAAACAACACAAAATTTACGACTTAAATTCTTCACAGGGCTCCAACAAACTGTGGTTCGCTCAATTTCCCTATCAATCTTTCGTGATTTGCGCGCTGATGTATTTTTGCTACGGCTACTTTTCCCTGCGACTTCATTTTCCTTTTCCTTGAATCAAACAGTTTCCTCTTCCTCCTTCTACGTTCGCTTTCACCCCTCTCCTTATCCTTATCCATCTCCTTATCCATCTCCTTCTCCTTCTCCCTCTCCCTCTCCTTCTTCTCCTCCTCCTCCTTCTCCTCCACCATTCTTCCACCCCCACCACCAACACTACTCCCTTGAACTTTCCTGTTCTTCTTCGCAATCCCTAAACTACTCATGTCCTGCTCACAAATATCATTCGCCCTCACGCACAAATTCAACTCAAACTCGTACAGTGTGAAGATAGCCATGACCATTTCTCTAAACTCGCCAAGCTTCTTGCGGCTGTGGTCGGTGGTAATCTTCTCCACAATGTCGTCCAAGGGGATCACGTCGACCAGCGTCTGCATCAAATGCTGGATCAAGTTGTTGATGATGTTTTCCATGATCTTCGTGTGCTCCTCGAGCTCTCTCTCCAAATGCAAGAAGGATTTCGTTTTGATGAGCCTGTCAAGAACTGAAAAGTATAGGAAACCGTCTTTCCGGCCGTCGACAGTGTTCCTTCTGCACAGGTCGAGCGCAACGACCAAAATCTGTTTAGCGCCTTCCTCTCCATTCGCCTCCGCTCCTCCTCCTCTCCCCTCCCTCGTTTCCAACTTTAAATTCACCAACTTCTCCTCGAACGTTTTCAAGATTAGACGCAGCGCCTCGCCCACATTGCCACTCCTCTCGAGCAAATAAGCACTCGCATCCGCAATGTCGTACCTCTTGCAAATATTCAAGCATTCGGCGGTTCTAAAATCCTCACTTTTCCCCAAGTAGGCGTAAACCCCCCCCGGTTTGTACTTTGCCATCAGCTCGATGAACATTAACTTCTCGTCGTCGCTGATGCTACTGGCGAGCAGCAGTGTGTCGTTCTCGTCCTCGTCCCCCCTTGTGACCATGATCGCATACATATAATTGAACAGGTAAATTTCCTGCGTGCTGTCTCCCCCTTCCCCACCCCTGGTCTCCGACATCAACTGCTCCAACACCGACCGGATCTCGCCGCTGAAAATTTCGCTCACGAGCTCGACTGTTTTCAAAGCGCTCAAGGCAACCAAATCCACCAGCCTCGACATTACTGCTTTGCGCATCCCCCCCCCCCCCTTGTCCAGCGAAATTTCCACATTGACAATTTTGTGCATCATTTCGTTCCGAACAAAGGTGAAAATTTCCATTTTGTTCTTGGTGTTGGAATCTTCGAAAAAGCACGACATTGCGCTGGCAAAGTGGACTTGCTGCTCTTCTCCGGAGGTGGTAATGCAGCCTGCCTTGTGCAGGTTTAGGAGCGGACGGAACAGTTTGTGCTTTTGAAAGAGATATATCAAAAAGCTTCTGTCGTAGGAGCTGGGGGGGAGTGAATTCAAAACGGTTAGGATTTTGTCCTGCGTGTAGATGCTGCTGCTGCTGCGCCGAGCGAAGATGGTGCGAAGGGGTTAGTAGTGGCTCGCATTCTCGTCTGTACACTAGTTGTGACTAGCTCGCTTCGCTTGCTGGCTCGCTCACCTGCTGCTAATATTGTGCTCCATCACAAAGTGGGTGAGGTTCGGGGGAGGGAAGAGGGATTTGCTCTCGATCAAATTCATCACGAAGCAGCAAAAGTGGTGTTTGGCTGCTGCTGGTGGAGCACCAAATTCACCATCGAGCTCATCTTCGGCCACCAGAACGGCCGCACACATGTTAATCATGGTTGTTTGAAGGGTCTGCAGGTTGATCGCCGTGTTGGTTTCGTTTTCGTAATCATTGTTGACCTCATCAACGTCGCCGTCGACAAACAAACCCACGCAAGTATCCAGCATGTTCATGAAACACTCAAACACGACCCTCGCATCCAACACTAGAAGAATCCTCAAGTACGGAAAACTTCGCCGCCTGCGCCGAGCGAAGCGAGGCGCATTTTTAATGGATCAGGGGGGAGGCGAGCGAGCCAAAAAAAATTGAGAATAATGTTAGTTTAGTTGTGGCTCGTATTCTCGTTTTCATCAACCCCCCCCCCGCTCCGCCTCGCTCACCTCCACTTCGTTCTCTGCAGGTTGCTTGTCGTTGGCTTCCAATCTTCCTTCGACAAAAATCCCACAATCTCCGTGAACAACTGGCCCTGCCGACTCTCCGGCAACAGCAAGTCGTACTGAGGGAACCGTCGCCCAAGAGAGCAGTGCTTCAAGTACAGCAGCGCCTTGTATCCGTGCTTTTCGAAAATATTGGCAATTTGGCCGTCACTCTTGTCCCTGTACACATCGCTCTTTTCTGCCACGTCGAACAACCTCTCGATCAGTAGCTCCAAGGGGGCCACAAACTCGTCCAGACCGTAGTTGAAAACGTGCAAAAGTGCGGAGAACATGCCGTTCTTCTTCAGCAGCTTGAGCACAGAGTCGAAATCCATGATTTTGACGTCCATGTGCAGCAAGCAGCGCTCGACCTTCGACAGCTCCCCGGTGTGGCTGCAGTGCTCGACGAAAGCTGCCATTGGCTCTGGAGCAATGTACGTCAGCCGATCATTGAGAACGTAGGGTTCCAACAAGTCAACAAAAATTGCCGTGACTTGAAACTTTTGGAAACGGCGAAAAATCTCGCCGTACAGCAAATCCAACCTTTTCGTAATCACGCAAAAATCGATGCACACCCCGGCAAGCATAGCGAAGTGGGAATCGGCATGCGTCTTCGGTGCGTTGTCGAACGCGAGGGTAATGTACTGGTTGAGCCAAGAGGCAATTTCGACTTCCTTCGGAGAGCGAACGGCGTTCGCGGAAAGAGACGGGTGGTTGACCGGCAAGTTGTTGGACGGGGAGGAAGGGGAAGAGGAAGAGGAAAAAGATGCGCTCTTCTTGTCCTCGAGCGACTTTATTGAAGTCTCGTAGTGGTCCAAGGTTAGGGCGAGGGCCTCGAGCCACTCGCCGGAATCTGCCAACTTCTTTATTCTATCGTGGAAGGACAAGAGGCTGATAGCTTGAAACGAGTCCGTGGACAGGATTGTGAGGCCACCGCTGGGACCTGGATCCGTTTGAATAGCGCTGTGGAAGGATTTGGAGTTGGTGAAAATCGTTGAGGAGACAATACCGGAATTCTCGAGATTTATTCGATCCTGAATCGTCATCATGACAGTGTCGACTATTACCAACTTCAGGGACGAGTCTAAATAAGCAAGGCTGCGCTGGGAGAGCCAAGCAATGGCAACGATCGGGTGGTCGGTGCTAAATTCGTCCTGCGATCCAAAGGCTGGCCACTGCGGCTCGGTAGAATCGGTTTCGAAGTTGGCGTCGGCGTCGGCCTCGGAGGGCGGGAAATTGGCTTGCAGAAGCTGCACGGAGCTTCCCCACCCCCGCGCCAGGAAGGGCGACGGTATTTCACCGCCTCCGTAAACGAGAGCCCACCCCCAAGCCAAACACGGCAGGTTCGTGCTTTCTTCAGGCTTGGCATATTTGTGAAGAACGCGGACAACGGGTTCGACCGCAACGACGAACGAGCTATCATGTAGGGGTTGAGTAATAAGTTGTGATTGTTGCTGTTAAGGGCGCTCCCTCCACTCACTCAACTCAACTCACCTGCGCTCGGACGACAATGCTACCAGTAACATTGTTCTGCAAGGGTGGTTGGGGGAGGAGGAGGCAGGAGGTGGGGGTAGCACGTGGAGGGCCGGGACAGCACCGGCAGATCCGTCCAAGAGACACTCACTTTCGATGGAATATGAGCTAAAGATGGTTCTGGCGAAGATTATTTTGTTGACCAACCCAGACGAATCTACAGAAATTATAGCTGGTTCGCATCGTTTGTAAAAACGAACGTTTGTGATGGGGTGAGAGTGGGACGTGGTTAGGTGTTTGAGAGAGGTTCCCTTGGTCGGGTCCCAGAGGATTAAAAGTCCGTTACTGTAGCCGACAATCAAAAAGTCACCAGTGTTGAGAAGGTCGATCGAGGTGCATTTGGTTATCGAGTTTGGGGAGTGGTTCGGAACCTTTAGCATGGCGCGCAGCTCTTGAAAGTGGTCAAACACCATGACAATGCCATGCTCTGTTCCAATTGCGATCAGCTTGGAGTTCGACGAGGAGCAGGAAGGGTGTCCAGCACCGACGGTGGACAATTCAGAGTTTTTCGACAGTTGCCGAGAAATCGCTTCTGCGCCGAGCGAAGCGAGGCGCCATTTTTAATGAAGCACGAGCGAACCAAGCGAGCCAAACGAATACGAATTGAGTGGGTTAGTTTAGTAGTGGATGTAGTCATTATGTCTGTAGCTATTTTGCGGGATTCATCGCGAGTATGCTCGTCTTCCTCAAAGCTCACCTTTCGGGGATATCTTTGCCACACCAAGGTTGTAAAATTGAAAACTGTTGTGGTTGTTGTTGTTGTTGTTGTTGTTGTTGCTGGGGGGTGGGGGGGGAGGGCGGGGCGGAGTTGACTTCGACGTTTGTTGCAGCTTCAAACGTTCACGGTTTTGGAGCTCCATGTTGGGCCGCATTCGCCTCTTGACCATCAATGGGGACGAAATTTCACGGTTTCCCATTAAAAGAATTTTCTTTTCGGTGGCCTCGGCAACCAGGAGGGGGGAGAGAATATTTTTGAACGGGCGGGCGGGATCAGAATTGGGATTGGGAATGGAATTGGCGAGGGAACTGGGGAGGGAACTCTGCAAGCAGTCAACAATTTCAATTTCATCAACATCATCTATGGCGGAATCAGGAGCCAACGAAAAGGATTCATTAGCAGATTGTTTGTACGTGTCATAGTAGCATTCAGACTGATCCGTGTCAATGCTGAGTATTGTTGCAACATCAAGGTGGCCGGTGGAAGTGGAAGTTGGACCAGGAGGTGGAAGAACATTCTTCTTCGGAGACTCTTTGTTTCGCTTCGAGAAAGTATCAAATTCAGCTTGGTCGAGGAAATTGTCATCGTTGGCGGTGTCGCCATTGAAAAAGTTAGAATTCAATATGGAGTCGAGGTAAGCAGCTGAGACAAGCTCGCCATCAATCTCAGGATTCTCATTGAGGATTTCCTGCAAAATTGCGTAGTCGTCAGAGCTGTGAACCAATGACAAATCGTTTGGTAATCTAGAGGTTGGTGTGGTGGTGGTCAACGGCATGGATGTAAGTGGGGCCATCACATCTGCCTCAGCATCAGAGGAATCACTGTCCTCAAGCAGTGCCTCAAGATCAAATTTGGAGATGTGCTGATTCGACTCTTCATCGTCGGAGGACAGCTCAGCAAGCAAAGCTTCTATCTCCATTGGACAAATTAGTTACACAGTACCTCGGAAACAACGACTTAATATTGAAAAAATTTGGCCAAGATTTCAATATGGTAACATAAGATTCTCTCTCCTGAAGTGAATACCAACACAACCTTTGCCATGGTTCTACCACTGCAAATCGTGCTCGTACTTACGATATTATTGACCTCAATGTCACTGTCGTTCACACCGAAAAAATCAACAATGTTTCGGTCAAGCTCTGCCAGCTCTGGCCGTTCCACAATTAAATCACAGCAGAGGTCGATGGCGTGCAGTTCCACAGCAGCTGACACTGCATTTTCTCTCACGAACTACCTCTCCTCCCGCAAAGAATTGATCGAGGAGGCCCTGGCCATCTCTCTTCCAGTCCCAACCCAGTTCAACAAGCGCATCACTGAGTCAATGTACTACTCGCTAATGGCTGGTGGGAAGCGAATTCGGCCTGTTATCACTCTGGCCACCTACGATATGATCAACAACAACTCGAACGGGGCAATTGACGCTGCTTCGAAGGGAACCATTTTGAACGAGGTGATGCCCACTGCATGTGCCATTGAAATGATTCACACCATGAGCTTGATCCACGATGATCTGCCTGCCATGGATAACGATTCGCTGAGGAGGGGGAAGCCAACCAACCATGTGTTGTATGGCGACGACGTTGCAATTCTTGCCGGTGACGCCTTGCTGTCGTACGCTTTTGAGCACGTTGCCACAAGTACGAAGAACGTGAAGGCGGAGAACGTTGTTACCGTGCTTGGCATGCTCGGTGGAGCTGTCGGCCCTCAGGGCTTGGCAGGCGGGCAAGTGCTCGACCTCGAGTGCGAGAAGAAGCACGATGCGAGTTTGGAAGAATTGCAGTGGATTCACACCCACAAGACGGCAACCCTGCTGGAAGTGTCGTGCAGCTGCGGTGGCGTGATTGCCGGCGCAACGGAAGCGGAGGTGGCCGCTCTGGCGAAATTCTCAAGAGGCATTGGCTTGGCATTTCAAGTGGCCGATGATATTTTGGATTGCACCGCGACGTCCGAGGAGCTGGGTAAAACCGCCGGCAAGGACGAGGAGGTTGACAAGACAACTTACGTTAAGCTCCTCGGGTTGGAGGGCGCGAAGTTGGAGGTGAGTGAGCAGGGAGGGGTTGTGGATGACGAGAAATATATGCGAGCCCAATTACTAAACTAAACATAATACAGGCTCAGAGGTTGGCGGACGAGGCGAAGCAAGCTTTAATCACAACGTTCGGCGCAGAGCGAAGTCAGGTGCTGTTGGCAATTGCCGATTACGTGGTCGTTAGATCGAATTGAATTGATAAAACGGCAATTTCAAGTTCTACTCATTATTTTTTTGCCGGTCGTATTCGTGTTGTGCTTTTTGAAACGCGAATTTCTTCTGTTCCTTTTTCTTCGCTTTTAAAAGTTTGGCCCTCTCCTTCTCGCCTGCCCCTACCTCTTCCTCTTCCTTTTCCTTTTCCTTTTCATCGCCCTCATCGTTCCCTTCTACCCAATGGTTCTTGGTGCGAGCAAAGTACTCACTCAAGGTTTCCGATATTTTTATTACAAGATTGGTGTCGCCACCATCAACGATTTCTGCCGTGATGCTCACTCTCTCCATTTCGCTGATGAGTGATGAAGCATCACTACCGTCGCTAGCCTCTCCCACCCACACCTGTAGGTGCATCGTACCCCTCTTGACGCAGATCCAGCGATCGCGCTTCTTCAAGTCCAGCACCCAACAATCATCTAGACTAATCTCGCGATCGCCGACCTCTAGCAGTCCACCATACAAACAGAGTAAGTTCTTGTCTATGATCATGGACGAGTTGATCCGCGGCAGGGGCCGGTTCCTAGCAGTGTTGGGGTTCGTGTTCTTTAATATGGATTTAGTCGATGTAACTTGGTGGTTGTTTGGTGGTTTGGGGGGAACTTGGGTGTCGGTTTTCTCCTCTTCCTCCTCCTCGCTGCTGGCATCGTCGTTGTCAGACTCGAATCCGATGGGCGCTTCGGGAATTGGCCCATCAACAGCAGTAGGCTGCACTACAAGTTCTTCCACGAACCCGAGGTTATTTTTCAAAGCATCCAAGTCAAAACCTGTAGACTCGTCGACACCCCGCACATTTTCGACGTCGTCGTTTCCCTCGTCGTCGTCGTCGTCGTCGTCGTCGTTTTCCTCGTCGTTGTTGTTGTCGTCGACCATCCCGTCTTTCTTCTTCCTCCTAGATTTCTTCTTCTTCTCAGACGCCGCTCCTGCACCTGCTCCTGCTCCAGCATGACTCTCCACACTCACAGCGTGCCATCTCTTCCTGACCAGATCAAGAGACATCAAATCATCGTAAAACACAGAACGAAGACCGTCATTATCAACCTCCTCGTCCTTAACCCCACCAAAACCAATACAACTGTCCTTGAACATGCTGTTCGAGAAAGCTATTCCTGCCCGGTTGGGGGCGTTGGAGGACGACTTGCTCATGCGCGACCAAGTTGGCGTTCCACCCGTGCTCAAATTGGCTAGATCTAGCAGCCAGGAATCAACGTGAATTTTGCCCTCCTTCAACGCGGCGCGCTTCTGCGTGTTTTCCTTCGTTGCGTCTTTGAGGTTGATACTCCCCTCGCGTTTTAGCTTGGAGAACCCCCCAATCAAAACGCCCGTGTCGTTATGAACACCGAACCCAACTCCGCTTCTGGGCGACGGTTTCTCGTCAAATCTGGAGAATTCAACTTTCCTCCACCTGAAACCAAAGCCAGTAGCGCCAGCAGATCTGGAATCGCCCTTTGCAGACGATTTCTTGCTGCTCTTCTTGCTCTGCTTCTTGTCTTTGTCTTCCTGAACATCACCACCGTCGTCCTTCCCGTATTTAAAGTCGAACACCCACAAATCGTCAAAGAACTTCACCTCCGTTTCGGTCTCGTAGAAACCACCAAACAAGACGAGAAAATGTTTGTAGACAAACATCCGGTGGCCACTGCGGCGGGGAGGAACAGAACTCCCAAGAGTGTCCACCAGAGTCCATTCTAGCGCCTTGAAGTCGAAGCACCAAAAATCGTTGTAGTGCAGATACTGGTTCGTCGCCTTGGAGTGGCACTCGCCCCCAAACAGGTAGAGCTTGTTCTGGTAGATAACCGTTTGGTGGCTGCAGCGGGGGGGGGGTGACGTGGAAGTGTTCACCTTGTACCAGGTGGCAAGACTGTTGTCGTCAGCATATTGAGTGCTGGGGTTTGGGTTTGGGATTGGGTTTGGGATTGGTGGAGGTGCATTTGGAGCGGAATTGGAATCAGTGACTGTTAATTTCAGCAAATAGAGATCGTTGTTGGTCACAACGCGGGCGCCGTCTGTGTACTCCCCGCCAAATGTCACGCAAAGCGACGAAGAAGGCTTCTCCCCAGGAAGTGGCACGGAAACTGGAACAACATCAAGTGAGGCATTCGAGGCAGGGTTGGGTGAAATCTGAACAATACCCTTGGAATCTTGTTGGTTTTGAAGCTGCTCTTTTTGGAACTCTCGCATTGCAACGATGTCAGGATCTAGAACACAGTCGCTTTTAGCATTCGTTTTGCGCTCTTTCTTGGCGAGAAGTTTTGCAGCCTTCTCTGTATGGCGTATAGCCTTCGCCTCATCTTTCAAGGCGTCCTTCTTTTTCCCCATATAATAGTCTGGTGCTCAAACCTGTGCACGTGCTGTGGGAAATTTAATTTTTCACGCGTGCAAATATATGTTCCTAGATTAAATCAAGACGTGATTGGGTGGTTTCAAAGCCAACACCCATCACAATGAATAAACTTACACCAATGCTGATTTTCTATCTAGGATTGATGATCCAGAGTTTCACTCTCACACGAACCCTAGTCACCTCAACTCCAGCTTATCTAAATAACAAATCCAACCACAATCAACTATCCCGAATAACTCCCAAATCCCAAATAGGGCTTGCACACAGTTCTTCGTCGACAAGGCTCAATTTTCTTGGGACCGATGGTGGAATCCTTGGAGTTGGCGCTCCTGAGGTGGTAGTCGTGGTGCTGATTGGCTACTTTGTGCTTGGTCCAACCGAGCTGTACAAAGCAACCAAGGAGGTCGGCAAGTTTGTCAACAATTTCCGGGCCGTTGGAACAGAGGCAACTGCTGCCTTTACCGACAACATGGAAAGTCAGCTTCAGCTGGATGAGATTAGGAAAGCTAAAAACGACTTGGAGCGCGCTTTCGATTTTCGGCGCTCCATCAACTACGACGACGACGATTTGGACGAGGACGGAATGCGAGGTTCTGGTTCTGGTTCTGGTTCTGGTTCTGGTTCTGGTTCTGGTTCTGACGATAAAGCTGAGAAAGTGTCGCAGAAAGTGTCAGAGAAAGTGTCGGAAGGTGTTGAAGGAGCTGCCACAGCGGTGACAAAGAAGAAGCGAGTGGTTCGGCGAGTCAAGAAGAAGAGAGTGGAAGAGAAAGAGGAAGAGGAAGCGGAAGCGGAAGCGGAAGCGGAGAAAGAGGGGGAGGGGGAGATGAATATGGAAGAAAATTTAACCCCCTCAACAACTTCAGGCTCTGTCCCCGATCTAGATTTGGACGAGGACACTGACTATTTTACCAAGATAGCCGAGGACCTTGATACGTCCACCTCCTCTCCCGATCCCAACCCCAACCCCACCGATGAAACCAGTAGATTTCAATCGCAAATGAGCGATGGGTGGAACAACAACATTCTCGATAACGAAAAACAACTTGACCCCCTCGCCAAAATAATGGAGCAAATGGCGCTTCTTGACGAGGAGCGGGTACAAAATCTCCAACTCTTGGAGGAGGAATTTGCAGCGAAGAACATGCTCAACGAGCAAATATTGGATCGCAAAAAGGAGCTTCTTGATCAGGCAGTGCGCGATTTTGAGTAGTTGACGTCTAAAAAAGTAGTCTAATTTTGAACCTACATGGACTTGCTAATCTCAACCCCCCCACCCTTTACGTCCTTGACGATGAAGCCAAGGGCCAAAATCTCATCTCGCAAAGAATCGGCTTCTCCCCATTTTTTTGCCAGTTTTGCCTCAGTTCGTTTTTCTGAAAGTTCTGCAAC
>Ga0302116_1000514_pt1 | contig 23515 bp, 18 predicted proteins | sample AG5_SCM_MG_FD_203124 | JGI IMG/M metagenome (GOLD analysis project Ga0302116, IMG submission 203124) | Marine microbial communities from Western Arctic Ocean, Canada - AG5_SCM | ecosystem: Environmental > Aquatic > Marine > Oceanic | place: Canada: Western Arctic Ocean | collected 2017-10-01 | reverse complement strand
GATGTCCCCGATGTCAAGGTGGAGCCTGTCGCTGACGACGATGGGATAAATGGGGAAGACGGAACGACGCCTTCCGAGGGAAAGGGCGCGAAGCGGAAGAGAGCCCCTTACACAAAGTATCCCAAGGGGCCATGCGAGCACGGGGTGAAGCAACGCTCGAAGTGCAAGGTGTGTAGCGCTTGTCCGCACGGTCGTCGGCGCTCTCGATGCAAGGAGTGCGGTGGTGCATCAATCTGCGAGCACGGTCGTATACGCTCTATGTGCAAGGAGTGCGGCGGGTCACAAATCTGCGAGCACGGTCGTCAGCGCTCTTCATGCAAGGAGTGCGGTGGGGGTGCAATCTGCGAGCACGGTCGTGTGCGCTTTACATGCAAGGAGTGTGGTGGGTCAGGAATCTGCGAGCACGGTCGTCTGCGCTCTACATGCAAGGAGTGCGGTGGGTCACAGATATGCGAACACGGTCGTGTGCGCTCTGTGTGCAAGGAGTGCGGCGGGGCATCAATCTGCGAGCATGGGCGTATACGCTCTACATGCAAGGAGTGCAAGAAGTAGCGAACGTATCATCAATCAAATCACAACGTCACAGTCCGTCCTCGTTCCGTCCCGGTCTACACTAAATCGTCTAGGTCGGTATCGTCGCCGTCTTCCGCGTAGGACGACGAGGCGTCCGTATCCCCGTCTGTATCATCGCTCTCCCCCTCGTCCCGCCCTGTCCGCCCCAGCCTGTTCACCGCCGCTAGACTAGACAGCGAGACCCCCGGCTTGACCGAACACACACGGTCGATCCTCGCGAGCTGCCTCGTCAAGTCCAGAGCGCCGAGCAGAGCCGCGTATTTACCTGTACACAAAACACGACGTCATTCTAATTGCCCATACAATCATTAAAAGAAACTTACCCGCCAGAGGCTCAAACACCGCCGCCTCCCCCGCGTCGCACACCGTGGGTACCTCCGTGTATCTCCGTTCACCGGTTTCAATCGCGGTCACGATCGAGTCAGCCACGCGTGGGTGGTGTACCATAGCGGACCGGGTTCCCGGAACCGTCGCCTCGACCGACGCGCCCGGTATTAATAATCCGACGGATTTAACCGGGTTCAGTCGCATCGCGGACGCGTTCGCGGCGAGCAGGTCCATCGTACGACGCGCCGCGACGTGCGAATGCGAATGATGCGTACGAGAATGCGAACCGGCGTGGGTCGACTCGCCCGGTCCGTCCACGGGGGTCCACAGACGGACGACGTCGAGGGAACCGAACGATGATGCGTTTTTTTTGAATTGGTCGTTTTTTTTCGACGGATTCGGCGGCGCTCGATGACTGGTCACCGCCCGCGCCAGCATGGCGGGTCCAGCTCGCGCCATCGCGAGGAGAACCTCCCACGCCGCCGTCGCCGCCTCCACGCCCGGATGTGAACCGTCACCGCTCGTGTTTGTTTTTGAAACGCCGCCGCCCGCGTTCCTCTCGGATGCCGCCCACATGCGAAAATCGTCGAGTTGATCCTTCACCGCGGAGTACAAACACGCGTCCGCCGCGCCCGCTCCCGGCACCAGCGTCAAGCTTCCCCGCGATTTAACCCTGACTTCACCGTTCGACTCCGACACGGGGTGCTGGCACGGGACGGACGCGGCGGCGACCGCGGATAACGCACGGCCCACGAGCGTTTTATGCCCCTCGCATTCCTCCACGCCGATACCCGTCACGATCGCGGTGTACGCGAACGGAGTTTGGAGATACGCGTACGTATCACCACCAATTTTCTGCGCCGAGAACCCCTCTATTTCACCCAAATCGCACGTGTTAAGCACGTGTGGAAGAGCGGAGGTGGTTGGGTGGATACCGAGGACATCGCAGAGACGAACCGCGTCACGTTCCGTCAGACCCTCGGCCGTCATCACGCCGCGCTCGGCGAAAATCGACGCGGTTTCGTCGCAAACGCGTTCGGTGCACAACGCCAGTTTCACGCCGCGTGTCGCCAATATTCTGGAACGTTCTAGAATACGTTCGCGTCGCCATCCGTCGAGCTCCATCTCCGCGTGCTCACGTGCTCCCGCCGGCGTCACCACCGCGCCGTCGCTCATTCGAACGCCGATGCTCCCTTCGACGACTTCGTCCGACGCCGGCTCTGTCCGGAACAAAACGACGACTTTACACGGGTCGTCCAATCCGGTGACGCCACGTGTGCGCCACGTGTGCACCCGCGCGAGAAGGCCCTCCACCACCACCGAGCCCCCGACGCCCGGTCCGCGCGGGTCAGCACTCGCGAGCACGGGGGGATTCGCGGCGAGTGCGGACAACGTTCGAGAGACGAAAGCCGCGTGGTCTTCGAGTCTCTCGACGCCTCTGTACTCTCCGCGGTCCCTCCCTTCGTCCTCTCTCTCCGAGGCGGTGCGTAAGGTGTTTGCGACGAGGGAGGTGACGATCAACGCGAGGCGTTCGCGGTGCGCTCGGGAGACGGCGGCGCCGGTCATGAGTGTCCCCGCGATCGATGTCACCGCGGCTCGAAAGGCGTCGTCTTCGTCCCACCCGAATCTCGACGTGGGTGACGCCGCGCGGGTGATGCCGCACAGCTGTGTATCTTCCGTCGCCCAGCGGCCGTGGAGTGGCGCGGGTACCTCGAGCGCGACGCGCGCGAGGGTCTCGAAGAGCAGAGCCGGCCCGGCGTCGCCGCGGGAGAGGCGGGCGAGCGCGTCGACGAGCTTCGCGCGCCTCTCGGACGCGACGACGGTGCCGTGCGAATGCGATGACGACGGGGGGCCATCGCCGCACGCCTCCGCGGCGCGCCTCAGGCCCGCGGCGACCATCGCGAGCATGGTACGCGAGCCGTCGCCGCACTTGTCCGCGTGTTGTCGCGCGACGCGGGCGATGAGCGCGGCGATGGGACCCCGGGACGACTCCCCCGTCGACTCCAGCACATCCGCCCCGCTCTCCTTCGCCGTCGGGCACATCGCGTCGTCGTGTGAAGCGCGGGCGAGGGGACCGAACGAGGGCTCCACCGCCGCCTGCAGCGACGCGGCGACGTCCGCGACGCGCGCCAGGTCGACGGGATCGCCCCGCGGGGCGGGCCACATCGCCACCCAACCCGCGCGTGCCCTCCTATGACCGCGGAGGGGCGTTTGGTGAATGACAGTCATCGGTTAACAACAGCGATTCCTTGGATTTAGGTCTGGTTCGCTACGGTGAACAGACTCGCCAGGTTCGAACCGCGGCAGTCGGCGGCGGACGCGGCCGGCTCGATGCACCCGAGGGATGTGAAGCAAAGCGCCGAGAGTCGACTGGTGACTAAGTGTTACCTAGCTAGCTAAGTGTCAGAGGTGCTAATAAGCGGGCTAGAGGCGCTAATAAGACTCGTCAGTCGTTCTCCATCCAGGGAAGGGCAGTGGTTACAGTTCCAGTACACGCACTCCGCCCTGTCGCACTGGACCGTCCGAAACCCCATCCGTCCCAACGCCGCGTTCGCCTCCCGCCGCAGCTGTTTCCCAAACTTCTTACGCACAGCTGTGTCGGCACCCTCGGCACCCTTACCACCCGTCCCCGTCCCCGAGCCTCCTTCCATTCCGCTCCACTCCGGGTAGAACCGCTCGTGCCACTCGAACAACAGCTGGCACACCGGCGGCCCTTCGTCGCCGTAGTACGCCTCCCACGCGTCGATCACCTGGAACTCCGCACCCTCCACGTCAACCTTGAGCACGTCCACGTACGCGTGTCCCAGCGTCTCGGTGACGCGCCACAGCGCCCGCGCCGGTAGCTTCTTCGCGGCCCCATCCGCTTTTTCGTTGATGCCATCCACCCTGTCCAACCCAGCCTTTCGTTTACTGCCGTCGAAGTACACGCCGTCGGCGGACGCCGGGGTGAATGAGTCGCCCCTGTCTCTGGGCAGCGCGACCTCCAACTCCCGCACGTCCTTCCCCGCCAGCAACAGCTCGTGCCAGTGCCACCGGGGGGATATTCCACCCTTCAGTCCGAGAGCCTTGATGAACTCGGACGCCACCGGGGTGTTGTCGAATGCGTGCACCTCGAGCCGCGGGTGCTTGGCGATGATGGCGGCGTCGAAGGTGATGTCGCGGCCGACGCCGACGCTGTAGTACACCGGGTCCGTCGCGGCGTCGATGGGCGCGGGGAAGTACCGCCACGCGTTGTATCGCCACCCGTGCTTCACGAGTTGCTTCGGGTTCGGGGGTGCGCATTTAGACGCGGGCGTGGGCTTGGGGTTGGTAGATGGCGTCGCTCCGTCGGCGTCGTCGTCCACGTCCAGCATCCGTTTGGCATCGGCGAGGGAGTCGTCGACCCACTCCCCGGACATCACCCGTGGGTCCTGGTCGAGAACGTGGCGAAGGATGTGCTCGCGTAAATCTTTCGTGTTCGTCGTGGTCACGTCGGCGTCGTCCACGGTGACTTGTTCGCTTCGTAGACGCGCCTCCCACGTCTCGCCGGCATCCGTGGCGATCGGGGCGATCACGCTGAGGGTCACCAGGATCCACGCGGCGAGGACCCGAACCCTCATGCGCGTATCTCGTCCCCCACCTCTTGCTACTGGCTAGTGGAAGAGCCTCGATTGTATTGGGCACCTAAAAAAAAGACGGAAAAATCGTCGCGTTTCAGCTCACAAGCAAACAGTTGTACTTTTTGTACTTGTTTGCTCGCTACCTTACACGTTTTGCAAACTAGTCATCCATATATAATATTTTCCACTTTATTTACACTGGTTATTCATATGCAAATCCGTAACGAACCGGCGCCAATCTGTGTGGCCCACAGAGCCGCTCAAAACTCGCCACGTTTCTCGACCGACGCTTTTTCACAGCACGTGCGTGCCTTTTGATGCTCCACTCCGCGTCGCGCGCCACCCGTGACTCCGCATCTTCCGTCGCCTGAACGCGGCCGTTGCATGCCACAGACGCTCACGCCGAGATCCCAGTCACGCGCGTCCGACTACCACCCCACCCAACTCCCTTCCCCACACCCGGACGGAGGCATTCACCCACAAACGGCGGCCTCATTCAACCGGGGAGACGCACCAACGAGAGCAGACGGCACAACGTCCAACCGGATCAACCCCGCGTCCGGCGTCACAGCTGTGATGTCCACCACCGTCGACGTCTCGATGGACGGCAAGGCACCGTCCGCCGGCATGAAGGCCGTGCCCGACGAGCGCTCCATGTTCGAGCGCTTCGCCGACAACGTCAACGGCGCGCTCACCGGCGCATTCTTCCGGCTCGGCTACTCCGTCGCCAAGAACCCGTACAAGTACGCGCTGTCCTCGTTCATCGTCTGCCTGCTGCTCACCGTGGGTATCTTCGCCCCGGGGCTCACCAACGAGAACCGCAGCGATAAGCTCTGGGTCCCGAGCGATACCCAGGCGCAGGATGACAACAAGTACGTCTCCTCGCACTACGGCGCCGAGGCGAGATTCGGCGAAATCATCGTTAAAAAGGCGGGCGGCGGCGACGTCCTCGACCCCGCCGTCTTCGCCGCGGTCAAAACCTTGGTCGACGGCATCGAGGCCACATCCATGCAGTGGGGCGGCGACACCATCGGCTGGGAGGACCAGTGCCTCAAGATCGGCACGGCGTGCTCCATCTCCCACCCCGTTCAGGCTTTCGCGGCGGCGGCAGACTTCGACACGCGGGACGAGATCGTCGCCGTGGTCAACGGCGGCGCGTCCGCGTACAAGAACCTCGCCACCGGCCAGCCCCTTAACCTCGACGGCACCATCGGCGGTGCGGTCAAGGACACCGACGGGAAGGTGACTTCCGCATCCGCGCTCCGAATCGGCTTCCTCACCAAGGTGCATCAGACGGTGGTGGACGGCGAGGAGATCGACGAACGCGGAGACGAGTTCGAGCAGAAGCTCCTCGATTTGTTCCAAGCCGGGGTCCCGGGCGTGGAACTCACGTTCATCCTGCAGAGATCCTTCGGCGACGAATTCGGCGCCGCGATCACGGTGCGTTTATTTTTGGTTATTTTTGGTTATTTTGGTTATTTTGGTTATTTTGGTTATTTTGGTTATCGTATCCGTATGGGCAATTCGACTGACGTCGTTTTTTTTCTTTTTACAGGGTGACATCGCGTTGTTACAGGTTGCGTTTATGCTGATCCTCGCGTACGCGGCGCTCATGCTCTCGCGGTGGGACGAAGGCTGCGTCGGCTCCCGCGTCGCCGTGACGTTCTCCGGCGTCATCTCCGTTGGCATGGCCATCGCGGCGTCCTACGGTTTCTGCTCCTACATCGGCCTTTTCTTCTCGCCGTTGATGAACGTGTTGCCGTTTCTGCTGCTCGGCATCGGCGTCGACGACATGTTCGTCATCGTGAACCAGTACGATCACATGGACCCGACGCTGGACCCGGCGACGAGGGTGGGTAAAGCGTTGGCGTCCGCGGGCGCGTCCATCCTCGTCACGTCCGCCACCGACGTATTCGCCTTTCTCATCGGTGAGTGTCCTCTTATTTTTGGTTATTTTTGGTTATTTTTGGTAATCTTCGTATGGGCTATTAGACTGACGATGTGTTTTGTGTACAGGCTCCAACACCACGCTTCCCGCGCTGCGCAACTTTTGCTTCTACGCCGCGTTCGGTATTCTCTTCATCTTTGCGTTCATGGTGACCTGGTTCGTCGCCTTCCTCGTCCTCGACGAGCGCAGGCGCACGCGGAGCCAGGGCGACATCATCTGCTGCTTCGTGACGAAGAAGGAGGCGTGCTGCGCGTGCTGCGCGCCCCGCGCGGATAAGCGCGGACGGATGGAGAAGGCTTTCGGCGAGGGCCTCGGCGGGGCGCTCTCCAAGCCGATGGTCAAGGGTTTCGTGTGCGTGTTCTTCGCCGCGATCGCGGTCGGTGGGTTCATCGGATGCAGCCAGCTCGAGATCGACGCCGACGTCAACGACTTCATCCCCGCCGGGTCCTACGTCAAAGACTGGTTCACCGACACCAACGAGTACTTCGCCAAGCTCGGCGACTCCATCGCCGTGTACAGCAGGGACGTCGACGTGCACACCGCGGACGGCGCGGCGCTCATGCTGGCGGCGTCCACCGCCTTCAAGGCGGACCCGTACGTCGCGGAGCCGTCCGTGAGCTCATGGATCGAGTCCTTCAACACCCACCGCGGCGCCACCGGCGCCTTCACCCTGACTGACCTGTACTCCTGGACCACCACCGTCGGTTCAAGCGGCCAGCCCTTCAAGGGTGACATCGTGTGGAAAAACGAGACGAACGACGTTCCGAACGAAGGCATCGTTAGCACACGCATGCGCGGTAACCACGTGAAGAGCTACAAGTCCGACGACAAGGTCAAGTCGATGGATTCGTTGCGATCGTCCCTCGACGCGGTGCCGGGCAACGGCGCCGGGAACGTATTCGCGTTTTCCGATTCTTGGCTCTCTTACGAACAGTACAAGTCCATCGCGGAGGAGGCGACGCGTAACATCGCCTCGACGATGGCGGGCATGGTGGTCATCATCGCCATTCTGCTCATCTCCCCCAAGGCTGTGCTCATCGTCTGCCTGTGCCTTTGCCTCATCATCATCAACATCATGGGGTACATGCACTTCTGGGGCCAGACGCTCGATTCCGTGACGATCATCATGCTCATCATCGCGCTCGGTCTGTCCGTGGATTACAGCGCGCACATCGGCCGCGCGTTCATGGAGCACACCGGTACGCCCAACGAGCGCCTGAGGAACTCGTTGGGTGACATGGGCGTCGCGGTGTTCAACGGCGCAATCTCCACGTTTCTCGCCGTCATCGTGCTCTCGGGATCCGAATCGTACGTGTTCATCACGTTCTTCCGGCAGCTGTTTTTGTGCATCGTCTTCGGTTTAGGTCACGGCCTGATACTGCTGCCGGTGCTGATGTCGATGTTCCCGCCCAAGCCGTTCGCGAACAACAACGCGCACCTGCAGTAGGTGAGGTGAAGCCATGAAGGGCGCGTGGTGGTAAATATTCTTTATGTAAATAGGCGAGCTTTTTATAACGAAATACAGTACAAGACATCTCTAATACTCGTAATTCGAATTTCAATTTCTTTGCGGTGATAAACCCATACCGTTCGAAAAGGCGGCGTTTCAAGTATTTCCACGTCAACCACAAGGCCGTCGCGCATTCGCCCCTGCATGGCGAGTCGCCTCTCGGCTTCGCCCCCCGTCGGCCGCGGCTTCGTCGCGCCCTTACGTCGCCGTCCCTCCAGCGGCTCCCTCACCGCGAGCGTGGACCAGGCCACCGACAGACCCGTCGCCATGTCCGACCCAAAGGTCCCGGCGTCCGCCCCCGACTCTTCGAGCCCCGTCCTCCTCGTCGGGCTCGGGGACCCGGTCAGCGACATCCTGGTGCGCCTCGACGACCCGAGCCTCGCCGCGCGGGTCTTCGACGCGTGCGGCATCTCCGAGCCCGGCGGATGCGTCCCGGTCGACTCCGACGACGACATCAGGTCCCTCCTGAGCGCGTGCGGCGAGCAGTGGATCGCGGGGGCGGGATCTTTCAACCAAGCCTCCGAGTCCTTCAGCGAACACCTTCCCGACGGCAACCCGATGGAACCGTCGTACTGCCCCGGGGGCAGCGCGGCGAACGTCGCGAAGGGCGTCGCGAACCTCGGCGGCGACGCCGCGTTCGTGGGCATGATCGGCCGAGACGACATCGGCGCGAGATACCGCGACCTCCTCCGATCGCAAAAAGTACGGCCCATCCTACTCGAGGTTGACGAAGAAGCCACCGAGAATGATGAAACAAACCCGCCGCCCAGGTCCGCGCAGTGCCTCTCGCTCGTGGAGAAGGGCGGGCAGCGCACCATGCGAACCTACCTCGGCGCGTCGCTCAAGATGGGCGCGTCGCACTTCGACGAGCACGTCGAGCGGCTCGCGTTCGAAGGAGGCCGAGGCGGCGACGATGCAAATGCAAAAAGTTCAATCACTCCGAGTAGCTCGACCTTGTTACACGTGGAGGGGTACACGCTGTACCGCCCCGAGCTGGCCCGTACCGCGATGGCCGCCGCTAAGCGCAGGGGCGCGCTCGTCTCCCTGGACTTGGCGTCCTTCGAGGTGGTCCGCAACTGCCGGGCGCAGCTGACGAGTTTGTTGGAAGATGGCCTAGTCGATTTACTCTTTTGCAACGAGGACGAAGCGGCGGAGCTGCTCGGTGAGACTCGCGCGCCCGACGCGTTCGCGCGCGAGGATGCCGGACGCGCGATGGAGTGGATGCTGCGGTACGTGCAGGTGGCGACGGTGTCGCTGGGCGCGCGCGGGTGCGTGACGAGGGACAGGCGGGGCGACAGAGGCGTGAGTCCCGGCGCGAGGTGAGCTTCTTTTTTGTTGTTTCCGTATGGGCAATTTGATTGACGGCACGTGTGTTTTGTGCTCTTACAGGGTAAGCGTCGTGGACACAACCGGCGCCGGTGACTCGTTCACCGCCGCGTTTCTGTGGGCGTATCTTCGAAAAGGGAGTTTACAGGCGTGTTGTGCGTGTGGGTGTGCGGTGGGCACCGCGGTGGTGCAGGTGTTGGGCGCGGAGTTGACGGGTGGACGGTGGGGGGAGCTGCGGGACGACTTGGAGACTGTGCTCGAGCGGGATCGATCGCGAGCGCTTGACCCCAATTACCACCCTCAGACGCAATAATTTACCGTTAAGATGCTCTAATTGTAATTTAATTCTTCTTCAAGTGTATGGGCAAAATGATTCGCTAAAATGGGCAGGTGTTAACAAGCGAGCGCCGAACTCCGCCCTGAGAAATTATCATTCCTTTGGGCGACGTGGAGCCGCGATGAGACGCGCGGTGCGGGGTCCCCGGGGTGGCGCGCCCCGCGGGTGCGTCCGCCTTCGCGCGGTGATGCTCATCGTCGTGCTGTTGGCGTGCACAATCCCGCGAACCCTCGCGATGCGCGGGTTCGTCGCGGGCGCTTTTCGCACGGCGGAGAGGACGCTGCGCGAGAAAGGGCTGCTCCCCGGACCCGACGACGATGGGTCGCGAACGCGGCGCGAGTCTCCCTCTGATGAGGACGCATCGGCAGCCGAGGGCGACGCCGCCGCCGACGCGGCGGGGGCATCCGAGGTCATCGTCGAGGCGGACGAGCCCGGTGACGACGCGGAGGTGGACCCCATGCACGACACCACCCTCCCGCCCGCCGAGCGCCTCTTCCGAGTCGCGACGAGGACGACGGAAGAACGACCGCACTCGCAACGCGCGGCGCGACGCGCGGCGGCGCTCCTCCGCGAGGCGCTCGAGCTCGACCCGAACCACGCGCCCGCGCTCACCGCGCTCGGCCGAGCGCACCAAGCCGGCGAGGGCGTCGACGCCGACGACGCCACAGCGCTCGATCTCTTCCGACGAGCGGCCAATCTCGGAGATGCGGGTAAGTTTATTTTTATTCCCGTACCGGCAATTAGTATGACGTCGTGTTTTGTTCACAGGCGCGCACGAAGAACTAGGCTTCGCGCACTCCACCGGATGGGGCGGCGCGAAAGAGGACACGAGCCTAGCGATACTTCACCAGTACTTCGCGGCCATGGGCGGCGACCAGAGGGCGCAGATGGCGATGGGATACAGGCACTTACACGGCGTCGGGACACCTCGATCCTGCGCGGCGGTACGTCTATTTTAATTCTCGTAACACTCACAGGCAATTTGACTGACGTCACGCGTGTTTTGTGTATTCACAGGCTGCGCTCTATTACGAAGCACCCGCCGCGAAAGTCGTGGAGATTGTCCGTGATCCTCGGCTTAAGGGGTCGCATTTAGGCGCGGTGGAGAAGGTACGGCTCACCGCGGACATGGAGGGTGTCGACGGCGCACGACGCGAGCGTGACGTGGTCCAATACTACCAGTACAGCGCGGACATGGTAAGTTTATTTTTGGTTTTTTTGGTTATTTTGGTTATTTTGGTTATTTTGGTTATCGTATCCGTATGGGCAACATGACTGACGTCGTGTTTTATTCACAGGGCAACGCCGACGCCGCCACCGCCATCGGCCAGATCTTATCCGTGGGCGCTAAAGGACTTCGGCGGGATCGCGCGCGAGCGTATCGGTACTTCACGCAGGCTGCCGCGCAGGGCGACGCGGACGCCATGGCGCAGCTCGGGCACATGTTCGCCAACGGCCTCGGCGTCAAGGCGAACAACCAGACGGCGATTGGCTTGTTTCGAGCGTCCGCGGAGAAGGTACATTTATTTTAATCATCGTACGGGCAATTAGTTTGATATCATGTTTTTTCTTTTTTCAGGGCAATGCGGGCGCTCAGTTCGGTTTAGGGTACATGCACCTCGCGGGGTTCGGCGTGGAACGTAACCACAAAAAAGCGTTAAACTACTTCACCAAAGCCGCCGAGCAAGGCAGCGCGGAGGCGCAGTTCCACCTCGGGTCCATGCACGCGCGCGGCGTCGGGGTGAGTTTATTTTGATGTGTCTAAAGGCAATTAGACTGACGTGTTCCCTTGTTTACAGGTGAAGCGCGACTTCACAAAGGCTTTTTACAACTTTAACCTCGCCGCGCACCAAGGCCACGCGGTGGCTGTGTACAACCTGGCGATGATGCAACTCGCGGGGGTCGGCCTGCCCCCGTCGTGTAAGAACGCGGTTGTTTTATTGAAAGGTTTGGCGGAGCGAGGGCCGTGGAATCGAAGGGTGGAGGCTGGGCACCGCGCGTATAAATCGCGTTCGTACGAAAAAGCCCTGGTCAACTACATGAAAGCCGCGGAGACGGGCCTGGAGGTGGCGCAGAGTAACGCCGCGTACGTGCTGGAGAACGCGCGGGACTGGTGGGAAAGGGACGACGAGCAACGGCAGCGAAGAGCGATCCACTACCACAGGCTGGCGGCGGACCAAGGTAACGTTCGCAGCCTGTTACGCATAGGCGACGCGTATTACTTTGGAAACGGCGTGGATGCGGGGGTCGATCGAAACAAGAGCGCCGTCGTGTACCTGCAGGCGTCGCAGAAGCGCAGCGCGCAGGCGATGTTCAACCTCGGGACCATGCACGAGCACGGCCTCGGCTTACCGAAAGACTTGCACCTCGCGAAACGGTATTACGACATGGTTCTCAGCTCGGATCCCAAGGCGTGGGTGCCCGTGAAACTGGCGCTGTTGAAGTTGCAGGCGCACGCGTGGCTGGAGGAACGGATTCAGGCTGAGAACGGGCTGTGGTGGGCGATTAGACTGGGGCACGCGGCGCGGTCGCCAGACTTGATGTTAGCGGGGGCGTGCGGGGTGCTGCTGGCGGTGGTGGTGTGCCTGAGGGGACTGGTGAGCCTCTTCGCGCTGCTCGACAGGCCGGCGCGGGGAAGAGCGTGACGGAGGAAGGTTTTGATTCGTAGCGCTAAGAGTTTTTAGGTGAAACAAACGACGGTTCTCACAGCTGTACAATTCACGCGAGCGTTCATTCAGTCACGCCGCCTCTTCTTTCTTCCGAGTTTCGGCGCGGAGCGAATCGGCGAACGTCCACGTCCCTCCCTCCGCGTCGCCGAGGAACCTATACACAAAACACACGTGCCGTCAGTCTAACTAATCGCCCGTACGAGAAATAAACTCAATCTCACCGTTCCAGCGCCGGACTGAACACCTCGTAAATGACGCAAAGCGGCACCTGTGAACAAAACATGACGTCATACTAATTGCCCATACGTAAATAAAAAACAACTTACCTCGCCCGCCCAGAAGACGTAGTGCCGGCCCCAGAAAGGTCCACTCAGTGCCCACGCGTCCTCCAACACCGGCGAGTGGCCGTGGTACATGCGCTTAACCTCGCGGAAGAGCTCGGTGCGACGCTCGGAGAGGTGCATCCAGACGGCGCGTTCGGTGGCGCCGCCGTCCAGTTCAAGGATGCCTGCACGAGTTGAACAAAACACTTACCCGTCAATCTAATCGCACACACGAGAATTAAAATATAAACTCACCGAACCGCTCAGCCGCGTCGAGGGTCCACCACGAACTCGCGTACACCAGCGGCGTGCCGTCTCGGCCGTCGCACAGGTCCACCTCCCTGTGCAGCAGGTACGTATCGGCGCCGTGGTTGCCCAATTGGTCGGTATTTACGTTATTGGTATTTCCCTCGGGGTGATTGCCCGCAGCGGGCGTAAACGACGCGAGGGTTCGAAAAACGTCCGCGGGTACGCTGGAATCGCGTTCGATGTCCGCCAGCCGCACCGCATCGTGCGACAGGACGTCCACGGTGACCTTGGCGTCCGTCAGCAGCTGCAGGTGCCGCGTCACGCTGCCGTCGCTGAGGAGCATGAGTCGCCACGGCGCCGCGAGCAGCGGCGCCATAGCGCCTTTGGCCATGGCTAGGTTTTCGTCAAACTCCCAGGACGTGGAGAGAAACGCGGGCCAGCGCGTGACGCCCTTGCCCACGTCGAAGCTGTATCCCGGCGCGTCGAGTACGGGTGATGCGTGTGGGGAGATGTCGAGCGGGAGTATCAGGTCCGCATCGCCGAACACGCGGCCGTCGTCGGCGTAGGTGTCGAAGAGTGGCGTGGTCTCCGGGTTGTCTGAAGGCTCGCCGCCGCCGAGGGTGAGCCTCTTCCCTTCCGCGCGTCCGCGTCCCGCCGCCGGGGGAGACGATGACGATGCGGGGGAGGAGGAGGGGGAGGAGGGCGATGACGAGGAGGACGATGGCTTCTTCGCGCGATCGCCGTTCTTTTCACCGCCCGAGCCCCCGTTGCGATACGCGCCGTTGCGGAAGTTGGCGACCGTGTGCGGCCGGGTGGTGACTCGCGAGACTCGCGACCCCCCGGTCATATGTGACGCGGCGCGCACGGGGCACAGCGCGAACGCGCTGCCCAGCAGGATCGATCCGTGCGGTGTGCGCATGACTAGTACGGAGACCGCGCTTTACCGTGTGCGCGTCGTCCCGCGAGTGTGTGCTTCACCCCCGGGGCCGCGGGAGAGGACACGAGCGGCGCGTCGCTATCGGGGCAGGGAAACGACGACGGACGCCTTTCACGATGTCCTAGGACCCATCCTCGTCCTCGGATAACGAAAGGCTCAGACTGGCCCTGGGACGGTCGATCGTCCGAGGAAAACACAGTCACGCAGTCCAAGAAAACAAAGTGTCGTGTTGCAGTTTCTGTTGGCAACCAAGAGGCGACGTGATAACTCTTAAGCGCGTGTGTACTTGTATGTATTACAGGAGGCTGGGCGCGGCGCGGGTTTTTGGCTACCCGCCCTATACCCCCGCAGTACAGTATCACGCGTGCACACTCGTTCCTCTTCCGCGACGCACCCCCACGTCCGCGTACGAAATCACCACTCACAGGCTTCCCAACAATCCCAGCCCCGAGAGAGTCAGCCACAACGTCCCCACGCACACGGCCAGTACCCCGGCGCCTAGGTTCAACCCCATCGCCACGCGCGTCGCCGCGTCGCTCGCGCGCGTCACCCGCACCTCGTGAGAATCGAACCGATGACCTCCGAGCGAGTCCGTGTCGCCGTTACCGTCCATCTGTCGTCGCACCGCGAGGTCGGTGACGTAGCCGAAGAGTCCCGCGAACGCGCCCATCGCCGCGGTGGAAGCGACGAAGAATGCGACGAGGTACGCGGTGGATTTGCCGGCATCCGCGAGGACGACCGCGGGTAACACGGCGAGGATGCCGCTGGGTCCCGCGATGCCGTGCACGAGCCCGATGGACAGCGACCAACGCCCCCGCGACTTGTCCTCCTCGCGCTCGGAAGAATCGTTCACTTCTTTGGACGCTTCGGATTCGTCCCCATCCGGAGAGCTCTTCTGGAGACTTCTGGAGACTTCTGGAGACGACGATGTTCGGGCCGCCGCCTGCTTGACGGGAGATCCCCGCGGGACGTGGACGTGCGGGAGATGCATGTCGTGCGCGGCGGCGTGTTCCTCGGAACCCGCCTCCAGCACCAGCGACCCAGTCACGGTTAGCTCACCGTCCACGTGAATGGTCTCATCCCGATGAGTAGTCCCGACGACTCGATGAGCTCCGTCCGCTGAGTGCACCTGCGGATCCCCCGCGCCCAACGCGCCGGCGTCCGCGATGTGCGCCCGCTCCAAACTCCGCCGCCGTCTCCACCGCCACAGCGACCAGAGCGACACGAGCCCGAGCGCGATCATCGACGCGCCCACGGCTTTGTCGGCGTACTCTCCAAAGTCGTCGAGGTTCATGCGTCGTCGTGTTGCGAAGAAGACGGCGCAGACGAGGGCGAGGCCGAGCGCGTGGCCGCATCCCCACTGCACGCCGAGCATCGCGGAGCGGAGCGCGCGGCGAAGACCGGGGCGGGCGCCGAATCGCGTCGTGCGTTCGTCGTCGTTCTCGTCGTCGTCGTCTTCTTCATCTTCCGCGCGGTAATCGCCGCCGCGGGATTCGACGTCGCGTCGCTTGCGTCGTTCGGGGGCGCCCGGGGCGGCGACGACCGCGAGCGCGATGAGGTGGTCGGCGCCCATGAGCACGTGCAACGCGCCTGGAGGAGGTAAAGGAAGCGACTGGTTCAGACGATGTCGAGCGCCCGAGAAGTAACAACGATTCGCGGGTACCCTAAGTGAGAGAGAGAGGGAAGGATCTGGGACGTCGCGTCTGTATCGCGCATCGACCCAATCGCCGGGGGAAGTGTGACGCACCCATGATGAGGCCGAAGATCACGACACCCGCGGTGTTCGTGTCCGCCAGGGAGATGTCTCCCGCCATCTTCGTCTAGACTGCGCGGAAGCCGAGCGCGATTGCGATCTGCACAAAAGTGCAGAAAGTCGGGCACCACGTGTGAAATCCACGTCAGGCGGGCACCCTGGGGAGATATTTCCCCGATATGTCTCGAGACCGAATGCCCATACGAGCCCGGAATTAAAAATTGCAAAAAGTCAGTGAGTGCCTGATATGGGGCTCGAACCCATGACCACACGATTAAGAGTCGTGCGCTCTACCGACTGAGCTAATCAGGCCGGAACGATGAGCGTACTGGGGTTACCAGTCACATTGGTCGTTTCACAAGTTGAGCTACCCTGTTCCTGTCATTCGACAGGAGGAGTATCGTTAACTGGTCAGAGCGACAAACTGGGTATAAGTAGCCGTGCTCGAAAATAGGCACGTTAACCCCAAATAGGCACCGTTTCCCAGTGCACATTCGGTGGAATGCGCTAATGCGCTAATTCGTTTTTCCGGCGCTGCGATAACTCGTTTCTCTCGTTCTATCCGGATTATTACAGGCCTCCGCACAGCACACCACACTCGGGGGCGCGTCGACCGATGCGGTCCCTCTCATCGCCCGCGGCTGTATGCGCGGCCGCGCGTAGGCGTCGCGTCGACGCGCGGGGAGATCGCGCGCGTCCAGGCGCGGATCGACGCAAGAGAAGCCCCTCGGCCGGCGCGCGTGCCGTCTTCTCGTCGGTAGTTCTGAACGGCGATCTGAATAACGCGCGTCGTTGCCACCGCCAGCTCACCGCGGGCTGGAGGCGCGGGGGATGGGACATCGCCACGATCGCGTGCAGGGCGCTATCCACGGGTAATGAGGACGACGAGAGCCAGGAAGGTGAGTGGTCATCACGCGCCGTTCACCCGCGCATCACGAGTCGCCCCATCTCGTTACTTTTTCTTCCCCGACCCCCCGGACGCGCGTGCTCGCGGCGGCACAAGTGACGACGATATCATCCAAGCAAAGGCCGAACTGAGATTGCAGCTGAGCGCCCGTGACGTGATGCCCTCGGACGCGGCGGCGTTCCCACGAATCGTTGCCCCCGAACGGCATCACCGAACGGCGCGCTCACGCGAACACAACGCCGTGATGCTAAAAAACGAAAGGTTTTCAATCCGATGTGTCCGCCGTGAGCTCCGGAAATCACACGCGCACCACACGTTTACCATTCCGCCCTTTCATCTGACGTCATCATCCATACCATCGCAGAGGACACCGAGACGGAGCGTGAGGCGGCCACCACCACAGACGACGAAGACGTAAACAGTGCAGAGGACCAATCTGACGAAGACCAATCTCAATCCGACGACGGAAACAAGACGGAGGTACTCGACGAACTCGACGATCTCTTCGCCTTGCTCGCGCAACAACGCAGAGGCGAGACCTTGTTCGCGCAGGAGATGCAAAAGCCCGACGAGGACATCGACCTCGCCAAAGCCGCCATGTACGTCGCCATGCACAGGCGACCGGACGAAGCTCGAGTCGACGACGCCGTGGAGGAGCTGGACCAACTCGCGGCCGAGTTGGAGAAAACGTTACCCCCGCCCGAAGACAGGTTCCCGCTGCGGACGCTCAAGGCCATCAGCCGGTACATGTTCGACACGCTAGAGTTCAAGGGCAACGCGGAGGAGTTCTACGACCCGCGGAACTCCTGCCTCGACGAGGTACTCGCGCGGCGGACGGGGATCCCGATCACGCTGTCGCTGGTGTACATGGAACTGGCGAAGAGGGTTGGGGTGCCGATGGTCGGCGTGAACCTGCCGGCGCACTTCATGATCCGGCCGGTTGTCGAGGACATGGAGGTTCTCGTCGATTGCTTCAACGACGGGGAGTTGAAGTTCGTGGAGGACGTGGAGGACATGTTACGGAAGTTTTACACGATGGGCGAGGCGGACAAGCTGACCATCGACCGGAGCTTCTTCACCGACAACAGCATCAAGCCCAGGGCGTTTCTCACCCGGTTACTCACCAACTTAAAGCAGATTTACTTCAACGACGACGAGTTCGGCGCCGCGTTGCAGATCGTGGCGTACCAGTCGCACTGTGCCCCGGATGACAAGGTGGCGCTGTTCAACAGGCGCGACGGGGGGATATGCCTCTTCCTCATGCAGCGATACGAAGAGGCGCTCGAGGAGTTGACGGGGTTCGTGAGCGACGCCGAAGTAGAAGGCGTCTGGGAAGGCGACGATACATCGAAGGCCCAGATCGTGCAGATGATCGACCACGCGAAGACGCAGGTGGCGAGGGAGAGCGTCAAGCGCAGCGTGGAGGGTGCGCTGGGACAATCGGACTCCATGCTGGTGGAGAGCGACGACGACGAGGACGCCGCGGCGAAGTGACGATGGAATCGACTCAATTTTTTGGTTTTCAAAACCCGAGAACCCTTTATGATATAAGTGTTAGAAGACCACCGTCACATCACTTTCACTTCTTCTTGGAGCTGAACATGCTGCCGAACATCCCCTTCTTCTTCTTCTTCTTCTTCGCACCCTCGTCCGCCGCGGCGCCCTGCGTCTCCGTGTCACGCTGAACGACGGCCGCCGCCGACACAGAAGTCTTCGTCGCGACGTCGGCGTCGGTCACCTCCACGGGCCTCGCCGCCGTCCCCGCCGCCTTCTGCTTCTCAGCCACGGACTTCACCCGCGCCTCCACAACCTTGAACATGACGCCGTGCGTACCCCCGACCACCGCCAGGGCCCCGACGAACTCCGCGAACATCATCCGCCCGTGCGGATTCCTTCCGGCGTCGCTCTCGTGGAAGATCCGAGTCGCCACCGGGTCCGAAAGGGACCCGCCGACGAGTCCGCAGGCACGTACCACCTTGTTCCATCCCGCGGCGTCCACGGAGTGCGTGCCGCTCTGCACGTGCGTGGCGAACGCGGTGAACGCGGACATCAACACCGGGTCCGTATACATCTCCCCCGGGATCGCGCACGGCGGAGCGAGAGGCGCCTTGACCGGCTCGGCATCCGCCTGAGCAGCCTTCACCGCAGCCTCGTTCGCCGCGGAGGCTGCCGCGGAGGCTGCCGCGGATGCCGCCTCCGCTTCGGCGAGTTTACGTTCAGCCTCCGCCTTGTCGTTGTTCTTCTTGCTCTCCCAGGGTTTGCGCACGGGCGCCGCCGCTTCGGCAACCTCCTTCGCCTTCCTCGCAGCTTCCTTCCGAGCCTTCTCCGCGGTTTCCTGCGCCTTCTGCGTCTCCGTCTTGGGCGCGCACTTGAACACCCGGTCTTTGACGACTTCAAACTTCACGGAGTACTCCGCCGCGACGTGCGCGCAGGCTTGCGCGAACCCCTCGAAGGTCATCACCTTGGGCGCCATCGACTTGTTACCCGCCAGGTGCTTACACTTTGCGAAAATCACCGCGGCGGTGCCTTCCGTCACCTTGGCGCCGATGAGCCCGCACGCGCGAACCGTCGCCTCGAAACCCTCCGGGCGCATCCCGTGCTTACTACCTCCAAACGCCTCGAACGCCGCGAACATCAACCGTCGGTCCTCGCCGATCAACTCCACGACGTCCGGGCCCTTGTACGTGGACCGAACCTGAAGCGCGGCGAGCTTCTTGGCGCACGCGGCGAACGGCGCGGGTGACACGAGTGAACCTCCCTTCGCCTCGGGCGTCCCTTCACTCGCGGCGACGGCGGCGGTCACCGCCGCTTGCGCCGCGTCCAGCGCCACGCATCGCAGCAACCCGAGGTCGGCGTACGCGTGGAGCGCATCCACCGGCTCGAGCGCCTGCGCGCCGGGCGTCCCGCTCGCCGCGAGGTACTGCCCGAAGATGGACCGCAGCGCGCCGGGTGAGGTGGCGTCCGTGCCGGGCACCGGGCCGTTGGCGGACTCCGCGGCGGCTCTCGCGGCGGCGGCGGCGGCGCGTTCTTCAGAGCCGGTCGCCGCGCCGGTGGTCACCGCGTTCGCCTGCGGCGCGCACTGCGCGATGCGGCTCGTCACTTGCCCGAACGTCACCCTGTGTTCCGCGGCGATGTGCGCGCACGCCTGGAGGAACGTCCCGTCTTCCCATCGTAGCGTCCGAGTTCCCCGCCCCGTCGCTCGCGCGAAGACGATATCGCACGAAGCTGTAGTAAACAAAACAAGACGTCAGTCGAATTGCCCATACGGATACGATAACCAAAATAACCAAAACAACCAAAACAACCAAAAATAACCAAAAATAACCAAATTGCCCATACGATAATAAAAAGAAACTCACCTTTGTTGACCGATCCGCCGATCAAACCGCAGTCCTTCACGAGCTTGGCCCAGTCCCGCCCGGTCACCGCGTCAGCCTCCATCCCCGCGTTGCCACCCGAGCCGTACCCCGCGAAGGCTTCGAAGGATTTGCGCAGCGCCAACGCGGCGGCGGATTCGGCGAAGCCCGCGGGGACTTCGGGCGCGGGTCGGGAATTGACGGTGCCCTTGAGTTCCTTGACGCGCCTCGCGAGTTCCTCGAATTCGTCAAAGTCCACTTGTCCGTCGCCGTCGACGTCGAAGTCGTCGAAGAGTTCGCCTGCTTTGGACGCGAGGACACCCTCGAGGCATCCCATGTCGGCGAGCGCGACTGAGACTTCGCCGAAATCGAGGTAGCCGCTGTCGTCGACGTCGTAGCGCTTGAACGCGTCTTGGAGGGATTCGGAGCCGAAGGCGGCTTTCCCGGCGTTGACTTTGAGGGACGACGCTTTGGTGATCTCGGCGACGCCGCCGGTCTTGTCGCCCGACCGTCGGCGGCCGTCGAAGCCGCCCGAGTTGCGACGCTCCTTCTCCTTTTGAGCGGCTTCCTTCATGAGGCGATCGAGCTCGGGGTTCTCGAACGGGGGGTCGTCGGGGGCGAGGATCGCGCGTGCCTGCGCGAGCCCGGCGTTGAGCGCCGCGGTCTCGCTGCCGAGCGCCTGTGGATCGGAAACGGGCGGGGGATACGGGCGGGGTCAGGGCTCGGGCGAACGACGGGGAAAATCGCCAAATTGATGATGATCCGTAATTGTTACACGAGGGCAATGGCGCGATTCCACGGGGGATGAGGGCGCGAAGGGAAGGGTTCGGACGCACATTCTGGAGAACCTCCGCGTCCTTCAGCAGAGCCGACAGAGACGTCGTGACCACGTGCGCGGTCGCCATCGTAACGGACGCGCGCGGGGCTCTCTGGCCGGGCGAGAGAGAGAGAGAGAAAGAGAATTGGCCGTCTGACCGGAAAACGTGGATTCTTTGATTCAAGTGCGTGCCGCTCGCCGAGGAGCTCGACACAATCTAAGGGTTTGGAGCGATGACGTCCTCGAGGGCGACGACGTGCGCGGCGAGGCTGGCGATGGCCGCCGCCTCCCGCCCCATGGGAGTGATCACGACGACGACGAGGGATCTCGCGAAGGCCGCGACGATGGGGATCCTTCCTCGAGGGGGCGTAGCGTCCTCCTCGCGCGGCGCGGGCGTCACGGATGCGCTCGGGCGTCACGGACGTGCGATGATGAGATCCACGGGCGCATCCTTCGACATAACGCGCGGGATCGCCACCGCCTCCCCAATCACCCAGCACGGCGGCGGCAAGGACGACCCGCACGCCGAGAAGATCACCGTCACCTTCATCGAGAAGGACGGCACCAACACGGTCGTCAAAGCCACCGTCGGCCAATCCATGCTGGAAGTCGCGCACAAAAACGACATCGAACTAGAGGGCGCGTGCGAAGGGTCGCTCGCGTGCTCAACATGCCACGTCATCATCGACGATCAGGCGGTGTACGACAGTTTACCGGAGCCCGACGACGACGAGAACGACATGCTGGACCTCGCGTTCGGCCTGACGGAGACGAGTCGGCTGGGATGCCAAGTGATCGCGGCGAAGACACTGGACGGGATGGTCCTGTCGCTGCCGAGGGCGACGAGGAACTTCGCCGTGGACGGGTTCGTGCCCAAGCCGCACTGATGATCGATCCAGTGGTTGGTTTAGCTACATTGGCGACGGTGGTGGTTCATAGAGAGAGAGAGAGAGGCAGGGTGGCGGGTCTCTGCTACCCTGTTTTAGTCGCGCCCTCGGAGAGTTGAGGTTTTTAGTCGAGCTCAGTTGTTACCGGTTTACCAGTTTGACGTTACCGCCGAGGGTGAACGTGGTGTGCTCATCCGTTCCTCGTCGACTTCAGATGACGTATCGTGACCGTACACGCTGTGGACAGTCCCGCGTTATTTGGTAATTCTATTTGGCCAAAAAAAAATGGCCGCTCCTCCCCTGCCCGATACCAGGTTTCGAGAAGCTTTTTTCATCGGAACTTTCACCCATCCGAACCTCACAGTTGAAACTACCTCCGCCTTTCAAAAAACGTGAAAAGTAGGAACGAGAGAACGACGTTTCACACGTGTCGGGACTGTGCGAGAAAAAACTTTTAATAACGTTTCGAGGAATGATTCCTGGATTCCTGGGCTTCCACGTCGCCTGATTTGCCAGGTGTCCCAATCACGTGCTCGTATTTTGGATGAGGACCTGTGAGCCAGTACCTGAGAATCGAAGTTTCAACGTCGGCCGCGGAAATCACGCCGTTTCGTACTTTTTTTCCCTGAAACATCTTTTCACGCGCCTCATCCGCGCCACTCTCACACGCACAACCCTCACCTTCCCCCCCAAAACACACACAAACATCATGGCCTGCATCTGCGCCCTCAACGTCGTCGCCAAGGCGGCCACCACTGGCTCCGTCAAGATCCAGCCCGGCAAGAAGTACGCCGACATCAAGGAGGCTGTCAAGGCTGGCGCCGTCGCCGGCTGCGCCCCTTTCCCCGAGGGAGTCGACGCCTTCGGCTTCTTCAACGGCATCGAGGCCCGCGAGGCTCAGCGCTACGCTGACGTCGAGATCACCCACGGCCGCATCGCCATGCTCGCCTCGCTCGGCTTCCTCGTCGGCGAGCAGGTCGAGGGCTCCTCCTTCCTCTTCGACGCCAACGTCACCGGCCCGGCCATCAACCACTTCCAGCAGGTCCCCGGACTCTTCTGGGGCCTTCTCGGCGCCTTCGTCTTCACCGTCGAGGCCAACCGCGTCCAGACGGCGTGGCAGAACCCCTTCGACGCGGAAAAGCTCTTCCTCATGAAGGACGACCACACCCCCGGAGACTACAACGGATTCGACCCCCTCGGCCTGTCCAAGGGTAAGGATGCCGAGTGGCTCAACGACATGAAGCTCAAGGAGGTCAACAACGGCCGCGTCGCCATGGTCGCCATCTCCGGCATGATCGCCCAGGAGCTCGTCAACGGCCTCAACCTCATCCCCGCCGATGAGGTGCTCGAGATGGGCAAGGAGGGTGCCCTCTTCGCCATGGAGAAGCAGTGCGCGGGCGCCCCCGACGAGGCGGCGTGCGCCAAGGCTTTCGAGGCCGCCGAGCGCGCCGCCGTCTTCGCCGCGGACAAGATCTAAATCGTGTGTTAACCACGATTAGGACTTAGATCGCACTCTGTTCACCCGCGGCGGCGCGCGTCGTCGCGGATAATACCTGCTTGTACTTCATTCTTTCGCGCTAGCGACGTTAGCATTATCGACGACGGCTTAGAGCTTCAAAATATATTTCTAAAAATAGTCTCCCTCGTCGAGTAGCCCCCGTCTACCCGACCCGTCTCCGAGGCTCACCCGACGGGTCTCAGTCGAAGTAGTCGTCTATGTCAATCTCGGGGTCCAACAGCGTCGGCCCGAACCTGGTGAGGTCGATGCCGTCCAAGATCAGGTTCTCGAACGTCTCCTGTAAACAAAACACGACGTCATACAAATTGCCCATACAAACATTAAAATAAACTTACCGCGCTCTCCACGTCACCGATGAGCACCGCGCCGCGCATCGCACCCTTCGCCAACAGCACCCTCGCGAACGTCGCGTTCCCATCCGCGTCCACACCGGTTCGGGAGTAGGTACGTATGTCCCCCTCGTCCACGGCCCCGAGCT
>Ga0302116_1000512_pt1 | contig 23519 bp, 8 predicted proteins | sample AG5_SCM_MG_FD_203124 | JGI IMG/M metagenome (GOLD analysis project Ga0302116, IMG submission 203124) | Marine microbial communities from Western Arctic Ocean, Canada - AG5_SCM | ecosystem: Environmental > Aquatic > Marine > Oceanic | place: Canada: Western Arctic Ocean | collected 2017-10-01 | reverse complement strand
CGCGTCCAGTAACGCACTCGCGTCCAGCAGCCGCGTTGTAGAGTTCGTCGCCGCATGGGACGCGCTCTCGCCTCGCCTCGCCGCCGCCGCCGCCTCGGGCGCCTCCTTCAGCGCGCGAACCCCGCTCGGCGAGACCGTCCCGGTGAGCGCGGGTGGAAACCGGGAGATGCTCCTCAGCGCGCTCAAGCTCGCCATCCCGCGCCTGCAGATGATCCCCGACCAACAACAACTCCAGCCCGGAGACCGGCCCGTGCACGAACGCGCGGTGGAGGTCACCCTCGCGCTCGTGGACATCGGCATGGACGCCGAGTGCATGAGCGCCGGCTTACTTCGAGAAGCGCTCGTCGCGGGTACCGTCACGCTGGACGAGATCGAGTCACACCTCGGACCCGGGGTCATGCGACTCGCGCACGACTGCGCCAGGCTCCACGCGCTCCCGCGCAGAGTCGGGTCGTACGACGATTCGTCCGCTGAGAAGCTGCGGACGTTCTGTCTCACCTTTCACGACGTGAGAGCAGTCGTGGTTGAACTCGCGTATCGAGCTGATCAATTGAGAAGGGCGTCGTCGTTACCCGCGTTTAGACGCACCGCGCTCGCGCTCGAGACGATGCAGCTGTACGCGCCGATGGCGCACGCCCTGGACGCCGGGCCGCTGTGCGCCGAGTTGGAGGACCTATCCCTGCAGTGGCTGTTTCCGAGCTCTTACAAATCGCTGGAGCAATGGCTGCGAGGGGAAGGACCGGCGGATCGAAGCGCGCTGGACCGAGCCAGGGAGTGGTTCACCGATTCGCTGTGCGCGGACCCGGGGCTGATGACCCTCGTGGGCGGACCCGCGGGGGTATCCGTCAAGGCTAGGCGTAAGAGCCTGTTTAGCACCATGCGCAAGGTGCTGAGAGACGGGCGCGCTCGCGAGGACGTGCACGACTTACTCGGCATGCGCGTGATCATCACGCCGCAGCCTAGGTCGCCGTCGCACTCGCGCACCGGTGAGACGAACGAGGACGACGTCGCCGCGGCTGAGCGCAGCGCGATGGCGGCGTGCTACCGCGCGCAGCAGATTGCTCACGGGCTCTTTGACGTGTTACCCGGCAGAACCAAGGATTACCTCCAGCGGCCTAAATCCAACGGCTACAGGTCCTTGCACAGCACCCTCACCTTACCCGAGGAGTGGACCAACCCCGACGGCACCGTTAACAACGCGGGCGGCACTAGCACCACCGCAGACGACGAACCAACCGGGGTCGCATCCGAGAGTCGCAAGAGCAAGGCGAACGCGAGTGCCAGGGCCGGGCTCGAGTCTGACGGGGGCGACGATAATAACGGTCGGCGGGTCGAGCTGCAGGTGCGCACCGCCGCGATGCACGCCGCCGCTGAGATGGGATCCGCGGCGCACACCGCGTACAAAGGCGGGTTCAAGGAGGACCCCGGTGCCGCGGATGCCCTCGCGGAGCTCGTCAACGCCGCGAACGCCGCCGCGGAGGAGAGGTTCGGGAGCTTCACGCAAGCCGGCCTCGCGGACGCCACGGGCTCGGACGCGGATCGCATGTTCCGCATGTTCGACCTCGACGGCGACGGTGTGGTGACGCGCGAGGAGCTCAGGTCGGTCATCGGCGACATGTGGCAGGGCACCGAGGGTGGGGATCTCACGTCTCAGTCCGCGGATGAGCTCATCGAGCTCCTCGACGTGGACGAGAACGGAACCGTCTCCCCCGAGGAGTTCGCCAAGTTCAGAGCGAGCGTCGCGGTCCTCGGCTCGCTTCCCGACGCGGACGCCGCGACCGCCGCGGCGATCGAGTGCAAGTTCACCCCCCGCGTCGAGACTGACGACAGCCTCGACGACGAGGACGAGGACGAGGACATGATCTCCGCCGCGGACATCTCGAAGATCAACGCCGAAGACGGTACCGCCGCCGGACAGGAGTCGTGGACCGTGAGCTCCAGTTCCGACGAACCCGTCGTCGACGTCTCCATCGCGTCGATGGAGAAGGCGAGGTCCATGGCGGCCAAGATGGACGAGGAGACGGACGAAGGTTCGGGATCCTTCTCCGAGGATGAGGTTGAGGACGCCGTCGCTGCTTTCGCGGCGGCTCAGGCGATGTCCCCGCCGCCGTTACCCCCCGCACCCCCCGCGGGTAGGATCCGTCCCGCGGACGAGACCATGCGCGAGGCGTCCAAGCAGCTCAAGGACAAGCAAGGCGGCGAAGTTCAGTGGCAGCTGGTGTGGGATCTCATGCGAGCCGGGCGGCCGGAGACGGCGCGAGAGCTCTTTTACCAGCGAACCACCAAGAACCCGTCATCGACCACGCTGTGGGAGCAATGGGCTCGGTTCGAGCTCCTACAGGGCGACGCCGAGCGATCCCGGGGGCTCTGCCGCGCCGCGCTGTTGCACGCGGAGGGCCGTCCACGGGCCAGGGCGGAGAGTTTGAGGAAATGGGGCGTGATGGAGTTTGGCGCGGGTGAACCCGCCAACGCCGTCGGACTCTTCGAGCGCGCGCTGAACGTCCTTCAGGACGCAGAGGAAGCCGCCGCCGCGGCTGAGGAGGTGGAGACGGTCGAACACCTCGGCGGTAGCGTCCAGGACGCCTCCTCCGACTGGAGCGACTCCGGGGACGACGAGTGCTCCGACCTCGACTGCGTACCCCAGCTCGAGACGACGGAATCCGCGGCTTCACTCAGGCGCGCGCAGGCTGTCGTGCTGTGCGCATGGGCGCAGGTCGCGTCCAGGTCCGGCGACGTCACATCCGCGACGGCGCTCCTCGAAGATGCCAAGACCCGCGACGCGAACAACGTGCGGGTGCTTCACGCGTCCGCTCAGTTGGCGGAGGCTCGCGGGGATTACACCGAAGCCAGGGACGTCTACGCCGCCGCGGCTGACGCACACCCGCGCGACCCGCACGTGGCGCTGTCCCGCGCCAGGCTGCAGTGCTGGCGGTTCGACGATCCCGACGGCGCCAGGGAGATTTTCACCGCCGCCGCGGCTGCGAACCCGGACAACTACCGCGTCCTGCAGGCGTGGGCGGTGATGGAGTCCAGGAAGCCGCGGCGACCGAGCGGCCGGCGCGGCGACGGGGGCAAGCTGGCCGGCATGGCCGCCGCGCGCCCGCTGTTCCAGCGCGCCGCGGACGTCGCGCCGTGGGCCACCAAGGTGTGGGCCGCGTGGGCGCAGGCTGAGTTTGACGCCACCGGGGATGCCGACCGGGCGCGGGAGCTGTACACCCGGGGCTTGGGCTCGGACCCCACCAGCGTGGTGTGCCTCCGCGGGCTGGGCAAGGTTGAGAGGGCGGCGACGCGGTTCTCGCAGGCGCGCGATTACCTCGAGCGCGCGCTCGACTTGGACCCCCGCAATCACATGTGCGTCCGCGAGCTCGCCATGATTGAGGAGGCGAGCGGGAACAAGGCGCGCGCGGCGAGATACTTCAACGTCGCCAAGACGCTCGTCAAGGAGGAGAAGGCTGCGGCGTTCGTGAAGCGACGCGAGGGCCAGTCTTTACCGCCGAGCACCGGCAAAGGCACGTGGGTTCCCGCGCAGGCTGCCGCCGCCGCCAGAGGGTACGCCGCGATGGTCCAGTCGCAATCAGCCAGTTACACCGTGCGGTACCCCGGCGGCGGCGAAGCCGGCGGCGGCTCGCACAGTTTCAGGTCGGTCCTCGCCGCCGCTCGCGGTGAGGCGGCGGCGGCCAGGAGGGACAAGGGCAGGGCGGGAGGTGCCGCGACGAGGCGCAACCAGGCGGCGTACAGGCGCACGGAGAGGGCACAAAGCGCTGAGTCGGGCGACGGAACCGCGGACGGCGAGCGGGTGTGGAGCGGCCGGGTGCAGGGCAGGGGGCCACTACGGGTCAAGAAGGGCGATAGGCCGGTGGGTAGCAGCCTGGACGCCCCCGGGTCGTCGCTCGATAACCTGGGTTCGTCGCTGGACACTAGTGGCAGCTTTGACATGGGCGCGAGCAGGGACGAGGCGTACGCCGCGTTCGTCGGAGACGAGGAGGTCGAGGACAGCTTCGAGGATTCCTTCGACGAGGAGGTGAAAAAGTCGATGATCCGCGGATACACAGATTGAGGAGCAGTAATAAGATAAGCAAGCAGCGTACAAGCAAGTAATACGTCAACAAGTCTTGATTGATAATAGCAAGAGTACACATAATATAATAGTGCGGCCCGTATTAAGGGAGAGCCGCCGGCGCCGACTCGTCAGTCTCCACGTCCTCCTTGAAGGACAGGTACTGCGAACCCACCGTGGCGCACACGATCATCCCCGCGCCGACCCAACCGATGCCGCCCCACCTGTCGCCCATGAACTGCCACGCGAAAGCCGCGCCCCACAGCGGCTCCGCGGTGTAGATGAGCGCGGCGAGCGACGCGGGGATGCTCTGAAACGCGATAAACTCGACGTAGAGCGTCAGCGCGGTGGTGACCACGCCCATGTACACGAGCGGGGCCCACGGTATGTCCCCGGCGGTGTCGGGAATATTCGCAATCACCGTCGCGAGATCCGGACCCCCTCTGTGAGACTCGAAGATGATCTCGCCCAATTTGAAGATTCCCGCCTCGACGCCCACCACGCCGAGCTGCATGGCGACGAAGGGAAGCTCCTGGTCCTCAAATTTGGGCGCCACGACGCCGCTGACGTGCATGTGGTAGCCAAACACGGTGGCGGATAGGACGCAGAGCGCGTCGGCGTAGGTCGGGTCGCCGCCGCTGTTGGTCAGCAGCGCCACTCCGACGACTCCCATCAACGACGCCGGCCACGTGTACCACGGCACCCTCTGGCCGCTCAGGTTGGCGAAGACCGGGACGGAGAGCACGGTGAAGGTTGAGGTGAGCGCGCCGCGCGCCGCCGTCGTGCCGTCGATGCCGATGATCTGGAGCAGGTACCCGATCGCGAGGAGACTTCCGAGCTGGAAGGCCGCGGCGGCCATCTGTGTCCCTTGCGGCGACCGCACCCCTTTGTAAACAAAGGGCAGGAGCATGAAGGACGCTATGCCGAAGCGAAGGAACATCTGCGTGAAGTCGTCCAGCCCCGTGTCCGTCACCTGCTTGATCACCACCTGGTTACTGCCGAACAAAAGCGCGGCCAGGTTCATGAACAGAACCCCTTTGACGAATGGCGTGATCCCGAACGGCGCCCCTTCCTCGTCCCCCTTCTTGGCCTGCATGGTCTCAAAGTCGATGCTGGCGTTCATGGTGGACCACGTGAGCCGTCTCGCCTCCGCCTTGGCGTCCGCCAGCTCGTTCATCGATTCGGTGAGCTCGGTGAACATGTCGTCGTACTTGTCAGGGTCCGTCTCCGCCAAACGCAAGGCGCTGGCGTCAAGCGCCAGGTTCACATCCGCCATCCTCGCGCTCACCGCGCGCATCCTCGCCTCCGCCGCCATCAACCGCTCGGTCTTCCCGATCTGACCCGGTCCGAACGGCGCGGGTTGCCGCCTGTTACTGACGAACCGCCCGCCCGACCGCGTCTTGAGCCAGTCGCGCTCCTCGGAGGTCCAGCACGCGGAGAGCACTTGGAGTGAAACCGGGCCGAAATCCTCCTCCTCGAGCCGGCCCCCGATGATGATCCCCGCGTTGCCGTCGTCCCTGTCTTGCCTGCGCACGAACAGGGTGTTCCGCACGATACCGTCGTTCCCGGTGGATACGATGCCGCTGACGATGGATATCTCCATGCGCGCCAAGGACGTGCACAGCGATCCGAGCAGGTTGGCTCGATCGGTCCCCCGCACCTCCAGCTTGGTCATCCCGACCGGCGCGTCGCTGTTGCTGAGGTAGACGTTGAACCTGTTGCCGTCCTGGTCGGAGTACTCGTTCAGCATCCCGGAGGCGTCCACCTGGTCGACGCTGGAGGTCGATTCCATGTCTAGCAAGGGCGAGGACGGACCCTCGATCTTTCCCGCGAGCTCCTCGATCTTCGCGAGCGACACATCGCCGTTCAGAGCGGCGTCGGCTAAGATGAGCCACCGGCCTTCGTCGCGCTTGGCCCATCGCGCGGGCGCGCGGTGGATGATCGAATGAACGATTCCCCTGTTGCTTCTCAGAGGAACCAACGTCTCGGCCGAAGACGCCTCCCGGACGAAGGCGCCGAGCTCGGAGGCTCGAAGATCGCGCCCGCCTTTTTTCGGTGCGAGCGGATTGTTGATAAATATCGGTGCGTTTCGACGACCTACCCCTTCAAACCGGTTGGATTCCTCGCCCACCGCGTGGGTTTGGCGACGACGCACCGGAGGGCGTCGGCCGGCGACCGCCCATGTTGTTCCAGCCGCGGCCTGCATGCCCGGGTCTGGCACTGAGACCCGGGTCTCGAGAATATCTGTCGCGAAATATCTCCAAAAAAGTATCTCGCTTTTTCGCTTTTTGTTTATTTGTATTGCCATATGGGCAATTAGTGTGACTGTGTGTTTTGTTCACGTATGGACGAACAGTATGAGGACGTATGTATTTCGCCTATTTGGGCTATTTCGGTGATATTTCTCCTCAAAGACGTTGCCGGTCACACCGCCGACCGAGCCTCGGGCAACGTCAACGAGCGAACGCAAGCCATCTATGACTCCATCGAACCGCCCAACGAGCTCCGGAACCATGTCCACCTGCGCAACCTCGCCCTCATACACGTCGCTCTTATCACATCGCTCATGCAAAGGGTCGCCGGATCGGTCGTCACTAACGATCGCCACCACGGGGCCCGACGCGGAATGTACAGTGCACGCGAATTTTACGTACTACCTTCCTCTGTTGCCAACTCGAACTAATCTAACCCCTGATCACGGGGGCAATAGTTAGACCTTACAACCTCATGTAATTAAATAATATTTCGTCTTTAGCCTGTGTGTTCGCGCGAAATCCAGCTTGGTGGTTGCGTGCGTCACCCAGACCTGCCTTTTCCGAGAGTCACCATCTGTGAGTCACCACCGCGAGACGCCACCCTCGTACTCACAACGACCGGCACGAGTCGACACTCGAGGAAGAAGGTTCTCGGGGTGCGAAGAGTGTCGAGCGGAAGTTAGGGAGAGACGCGCGAGGGTTCGGACGCGTCTTCGAGGGAAGAAGCGCCCGGCAGTGCGCTCGCTCCAGCCTTGGAAAGGGGGTGCCTCGCTCGCTCGGCGTTCAAAGAAAAACTACCGGCCAGGGTGACGGCCGCCATGGCGGCGGATGAAGGCGATTGGGAGTGCCCACACTGGTGCGTATCCAGCTCCTCGCGGGACGTTTCACCGTTCAGACGTACCTACTCGTCGCGCGATACCGTCGCACGCGCGACCCGCGGCGGCTCGGTCCACGCCACCTCGTCATGCTTTCTCGCCTTTCGCTTTTCTCAAGGTTTCCTCGTGACTGGCGACCACGACCCCGAGACGACGACCGAAGACCGCGCGCATCGTGATCCGACCGAACATCGCCCTGACCGATACTCTCCCCGAATCATTTCCCAACCAACGCAGCACGCTATCCAACTCGGCGGGGAGCAGGATATGCGAGGCGTGCGCGAACCCGCGCGCGTCCGGCGGCGACGGAGCCGATGCGTCACCGCCGGATGTCGTGGAGGAGGCGCCGCCCGAGAACATGTGGTGCTGCGCCGTTTGCACCTACCACAACGCCATGTTCTCGTCGCGTTGCGTCATCTGCACGCAGGTGAGTCCACCTCCGCGAATCCCGGGCCAACCGCCGCGCGAACCCCGTCGCGCCGCCGCCGACGCGCCGTCTTCTCCCCGACACACGCCACCTCAAAACAAATTGTTTGCACCCCGCCTGCGCGAACCGATAACTGACCTTCCCTCCCTCTCGACACACCGCAGGGCACGCGACCGGAGCACCTGGCCGGTGACGCGACTCAGGTGGACCCCGCCACGGAGTTCACGCGCGTCTTCGGCGACGGCGACACCTCCGACGCGGCGCTCGAGGCTAAACTCCAGGAGCTCTGCACGTACTTGCTCGCCTTTGAGGAACGCGGCGAGGTGTTCGGGCGGCGGAACGATCGGAAGATCATGGAGTGTCTCGCGAAGCTCCTCTCGGCGTACGTGGAGGCACCCGCGGAGGCACACCCGAGGCTGGGCAAGGAGAAGAAGGGCGCCGCCGCGACGACGGAGCCGGCGGCGGGTGCCGAACGCGCAGCTGTGCCTCCGAATGTCCAGGCGGTGCCTCCTCGCCTCCACGCGGGCGGCGCCTCGGGCTCGACGCCCGTGCGCAGGGGTAGGAGCGCGAGAGGCGGCGCCGCGGGACCGTCCGTACCTCCGTCCGTATCTCCGGCGGAAGGAACCGCGAGTCGTGCGGCGCCCGCGCCTCCCCCTCCCGCCGCCGTGCCGCCGCCGCCGGCTCCCGCTCCGCCTCGAAGGCGCGGTGTCAACGCGATGGAGCTGGTGTGCAGGGCGCTCTGGACCTACGAGGAAGTCACGGAGCTGCACTCGGAGGAGGGATACGGGCCGATGCTCGCGGAGGCGCCGATGCGTGCGCTGCTCGCGGTGCTCGAGCCGACCATCGGCGCCGGCGCGGCTGCCGCTCCGGCGCGGGAGAAGCCCAAAGGGAAGGACAAGGGAAAAGGAAAGGCCAAGGCCAAGGCGACGAAAGAGCTTCCCGAGGCGGAGGTTCCGTTCGAGCTCCCGCCGCCCCAAACCCTGGACCCGGACCGCCGACTCGCCGCCGAGGAGTCAGTCAAGCTCATCATGCTCCTCGGGCAGGTTCGAAGGGGCGGAGCGACGGCGTCGAGGCGCGACTTGCTCATCCGCCGAGTTTTTCCCGGGACCGGCGGCCTGGAGGCTCGCCGTATTGTCATCCGGCTGGGCGGGCTCGCCGTCCTCGGTGAGTACACGCGCGCGTGCTACAAGGACGGGCGCATCGCCAACGCGCTCGACGCGCTCACGCTGATGCAGGGCTTGTGCCAGGTGAGCAGGGAGCAACCCGGCGACGCGTTTGTCCCCGCGCTGGTTTCCCTGCTCAAAGACGACGCCGCCGTGCCTTTGCACCACGAGTGCCTCCGGTGCATCGCGTCCGTCTACGCCGCGTGCGCCGAACGCGAGGGCGCGGTACTCGCGCTCGTGCACGGGAACCTACCCGCGTTGCTGGCCAAGACGCTCGGGCGGGGAGTCGCGACGGAGACGCCGGCGGGGAGATCATCCCCGGCGGAACGGAGTCTTCGGGCGAGCGAGTCACAGGGCGACGTCGCGGGTGCCGCGTCCACCTCCGCCGCCGCGTCCCTCCCCGTCATGGACATCGCGTCTCGGCTGGTGCTCTGGTTCTTCTCGCCCAACACCCCGCGCGTGGCGCACTTGTGCTTCAGGGAGGGTATGCTGGACCTTTTGTCGGACGCGGATGTTTTGATTCGCGCGTGCGCCGCCGACGGCTCGGGCGGGACGACAGCGGCGGTGACCCTCTTGCTCCAGGCGACGGAGAAGGCGTTGGCGCACCTGTACGCCCCGGACGCCCCCGCGGTGATCGACGGCGGGAAAAAGAAGGACGCGAGCGGCGCGGGCGAGTCGGGCGCGGGCAGGTCGGGCGCGGCGGCTGCGCTGGAGGCGTCGCACCACGGTTTGCAAATCGGCGACCGCGTGCGTGACGTCCACCACGACTGCGTCGGTGAGATCATCTCGACGATGTCCCGCGGCCGGTGCCTCGTGGCGTGGGACGAGCGGATGCACGACTCAGACGAGGACGAGGACGAGGACATGCACCACGACGACGACGACGACATCGACGAGCTCGGCGGCGGGCACGGCGACGTACCTTCCGAGTACCTCGAGCTGGTTGAGGCGGACCCGTCGCGGGGACTGGTGGGCCACGCCGCCGCGCGAGCCGCGGGGTCCACCGCGGCGCCGCGCGGACCTGGCGATGTCCTCGGTGGGGTCCGGGTCGGCGGGCCCGAGGGTGCGGGCGGCGGGCCGTTCGCGGCGGCGCTACCGGGCTCGCGGGAGTTTTGGATCGGCGCCGGGGTTTCGGGGAGCTCGGCGGCGGCGACGTCGGGGGATCCGGTTCGCGCCGCGAAGGAGGCAAAGGCGGTGGAGTCCGCGCGTTTGGTTCCCCTCGCGCGACGCCGCGAGATGGCCAAGGTGTTCACCGCGAGGCTGCTGCCCGCGCTCCTCGCGGCGCAGAGGGCGGCGGCGCACGAGCCCACCAAGCGGCTCATACTGCGACTGGTGCTGTCCTTGCTGAGCCACGTCGGCGACTCGGAAAGGATGCCCAAGGATGATTTCGCGAGTTTGCTCTCGCTGTTGGGCACAACCCTGAGCGACGCGCAATCGTCCGGTTTGCTCATGCTGGCGCTGCAGGTGATGGACTCGCTGATCAAGCGGGACGCGGGCAACGCGCGGGAGCTACGCAGGCACGGCTTACTCCGCAGGGTCGAGCAACTCGCGGCGAAGGGCGCCGGCGGCGGGAAAAAAGACCGGACCAGCCCACGGAAGCGCACTTCATCCTCGCTCAACGCCGCGCTGCAGGCGGTGAGCGGCACGCCCGTCCCGCCCGGGGGAATCTCGGGCGCCGCGAGGGAACAGGAGCAGGTGTACGCGATGGCCAGGCAGACCCTCGACAACGCGGACGCGTCGCTAAAGACCAAGGGTGTGGGATCCAAGTCGGAAATCTCCGCGGAGAAGTTTGCGTCGATGGCGGCGGCCATCGCGGGCGGCGACGCCTCCGCGGTGAAACGGCTCGCGTCGCTCCTCGTCAGCGCCGAGGGCGTGACCGTGTACGAGATGGAGGAGGCCCGGCTGGCGACCGCGCTGGTTCACTACCTCGTGGGCGACGGGGACCCCCAGACGGAGTCGTCGACGCTCGCCACTCGACGCGACGCGTTTCGAATTGCATTTTTGGAACCCGCGACGCCGCCGAGAACGTCGAGAACCCTAAACGACGAGTCAAAGGACGCCGGCTCGAACGATCGAACCGCGTTCGCCGCGCTGCTCCGGCTGCTGCACTCCACCCTGGAGCTGAACGAGCAGCTGCCGCTGTTCCGCAACCTGGCGCTCGGGCACCGACCGATTGCCGACGCGAGCAGACCCGGCGGGGAGAGAGGCGGCGACGCCGCCGCGAAGCTCGCGTCCGGTCTCAACATGCTCGCCGCGCCCCTTCGTTTGACCCTCCGCCGCTCACCGCTCGCGGCACGCGGCGTGACCGACCTCGCGGGTGCACCGCTTCACGCCGGGCCGCTCACGCCGTCCGCCGCGATTGAGCACCACGTGCTGCGGCGGGTTGTGATTCTCGACGCCGGGTACCGACGCTGGTGCGACGCTCTCGTCGGGGGTAAGATTTGGCTCTGGATCCCCGGTACGGTGAACAGGGAGGACGTGGACGCGGTCGAGGATGGCGAGGAGCCCCCGTATACGCACGCGAGTCCGACGCGACACCGGCGTCGACGCGGGGGATCTAACACGGCGGTTTCACCCGCCGAGGCGGAGAAAGCCGGGCGGTGGGCTGCTGCGGACGTCGAGAGGTACGATCCGACGACGGGGAGGCACGCTCTCGTCGTGGATGGCGGCGTGGGGTTCAAGCCGGAAGCCGGCGCGCCCCCCGCGCTGCAGCACGTCGCGTTGGTCGAGCGTAAGTACCGCGTCATCCACCGCCCGGAGCCCAAGCCGCCGCCCCCGCCGGAGAAGCCGAGGCTGGGCAAGGACAAGAAGAAGCGGTCCAAGCCCGACGCCAAGACGGACTCGCGAACCGACAAGGATGAATCCGCGCGCAAGCGCAGGCGCAAGGCTAAGGAACCAGTCAAGGCGACCAAGCCCGATGACGTCACCCCGGATACGTTCCGCGTCATCCTGCTCCAGCCCGAGGCGGACTGGGACGTCGACGTCTTTGTCGAGAACCACGTCGATCAGCTCTGGAACATCCTCGAGGAGGAGGCGGCGAAATTCGCGCCCGCCGCGACACCACCCGCCGTCGAGGCGACACCCACCGCCACACCCGCTGGAGCCGCCGCCGCCGCCGCCGCACCCGCCGAGACCCCGGAGGATGCCGCGGCTCGCGAGATCACCGCCGCGGTCGCGTCGCGGCTGGACCGGGCGCTGGGCCTGAGCCCGACGCAGATTCGCATCCGACATCGCCGGGTCAACGCCGACGGCGAAGTCGACGACGAGGAGGTTGACACCGACGACGAGGGCATCTTGCTCCACACCGAGGACGTTGGACACAGGGCATCGCTGGGATGGGAGTCGTACGCGCACTTCGAGGAGGAGGTGATGGACGCACTCGAGCACGACATGTCTGTTCCGATTGTGAAAAAGGGAAGCCGCGGAGTTTGCGACGCCGTCGCCGCCGCCGTATCGAAACAATTCGCGGATCTGACCCCCGCGGTGAGGCTCAACCCGCGGCCGAACGGTGCGGGCGCCGGCGGTACGGGTGGACGAGCGACGCAGACGTGCCGTCCCCCGCTCGGCGTGCGCGTGGTTGTCGAGCCCGACGCGGCTGAGGAGGCGCGGAGACGTCAAAGAATCGCCTCGCAGGGTCTGCCCGCGCCGCCCCCCGAGGCTCGCGGCGGCGGCGGCGGCGAGCGACCAAACCCCGACGACACGTGGCTCGCGGGAACCGTCGTGCGACACCGCGCGGCTGACGCCGTAGACGTGGAGCTGGACACCGACGGGTCGCTGGTGGAGAACATCCGGCTCGAGGACCTTCGAACGGGTGACGAGGAGGAGGACCGACTCGCCAAGTCTCTCCTCCCCGTCCCCCGCGCCGCCGCCGCGACCGCCGCCGCGACCGGCGGTGCGACCGGCGGCGCTGCGAGCACCTTCAGGGTCGGTGAGAACGGCGAGATCCAGCTCGACGTGCACCTCGGCTCGAGCAGGGAGCAGGTACACTCGGCGGTGGGCGAGATGCTGCAGCGAGGGGTGAGCCGCGATCAAATCCTCGAAGCGTTGATGCGAGCCAGTGGGGTCCCAGCCGGACCGGGCGGTTCGATCCACCTGCGACGATTCCCCGGCGCGGACAGCAACGTCGGCATCTTCAGCGTGACCTCGTCTCGCTCGCCGATGCCGCCGGGCGTCGGCGGCGGGCTTGCGAGGTCGTGGTCCGGGCTCGACATCTCCGAAGCCGGCCGCGACGGCACGCGAATCATGCGAGCGGACATCTCGTTGGACCAGCTACGCAAACGCGGCGACGAGGAGGCCATCGCGCGAGCGCCGTCGCAGCCGCCCTCCCGGCCGGCGTCGCGCGGACCGCCCGGCGGCAGGCCGCCGTCGAGGCCGCCGTCGAGGCTGGGCGGGCCGTCGAGCGTCACCCCCGAGAAGGTGCCGAGCGCGCCGCCGCCCCCGCCGCCGAGGCGGTGCGAGAAGCCCCCGACGGTTCGGGTGCGGTTCGCGCTGGCGACGCCGGATGATTCCGGCGCCACCGCCGCGTCGCTCTTCGCGCCCAAGCCGCCGCACACGGCCGCCGGCGGGTTAAACCCGAGGACCCCGACGCTCAGTGCGCTGCCCTTCCCGGGATCCACGTCCGATATCGTGTCTAACCGCGCGCGAGCCGCGGCGGCGTCGCCGGCTACAAAATTGAGGGCGGCTCCCGGCAGCGCGACTCTCTTCCACACCCTTCGGTCGCTCGCGGCTGCCGCGTCCACCGCCGCGGCGGCTACCGGCGGCGACGGCGAGGATGTCTTCGGCGGCGTCGCGGGTACCGGTGCTCCGGTGCCGGGCTCGACGGACCACGACAGGTGGTTCGCCCGCGCCGTCATCCACTACGACGCGTGCGTCACGGGTCTCCCCGCCGGGATGGAGTCGACGATTGACGAAATTTCAACGTCGACGCCGCCGACGCCGCCGCCCTTACCTTTACCGCAACCCGCGCCCGCCGCGAGGCCCGAGCCGGAACTCTGGCATATACAGGAGCTACGGGACCGGCTCCTGGGAGGCACGGCGCCCAAGCTGACCAAGACGGCGGTGTTGTCGCGGCTCAAGGCGGTGTGCGGCGCGGGGGCGCTGGCGACGCGAGACTTGCAGGGCGCGCCCGCCGCCGCGGCGAAGCGCGTCTCGTCGAGTAAGCTGGCGGATATATACGCGGAACTCTTCGAGGAGCACACGCGCGATCCCACGCCGATGGATGAGGACGACGAAGAAGAGAAGGAGGATGTCCCGAGCGTGCCCGAGCCGTCGCCCGCGAAGGGTGGGGGTTCCGCGGCGACGGACGAGTGGTCCCTGTACTGGGAGCTGCTTCGCCGGGGCGGCGGCGGGGACGGCGGCGGTCCCCCGGAGCCCGCGCCGATCCGCGCGCTCGCGCCCAACGCCGCGGCGGGTGATGGCGACGAGGATTCATCGGCGGTGTCCGTGTCGGTGGTTTCATGGAACGAACGCGAGGGTGGCCGCGACCCGAGCGCGGCGGCGGCGTCTGTGGCGCTTCTCTCGGCGTTGCACCGCCGGTTCGGCCCCGTGGGCGGAGCGTCCGCGTGGGAGAACAGCCGCGTGGCGCACAAGCTCCAGGCGCAGCTCGATGACGCCGTCGCCGTCGCATCCGGTGCGTTGCCCGCGTGGACGCACACGCTGCTCCGCGGCGCGTGGTTCCTTTTCCCGCTCGAGGCTCGGCTTCGACATTTCCACAGCACCGCCTTTGGCACCAGCCGTTCGGTGACTTGGGTGCAGGAGCAGGCTGGCGCGGGCGGCGGCGTCGGCGGCGGCGACGGGGACCCCGCGGGCCGGCCCCGCGGCGGCGCCAGGCGGCTCGGCACGCTCAAGCGGGAGCGCGTGACGGTGCGCAGGGATCACGTGCTGGCGGATGCGGATGTCCTGATGCGCCACCACGCCAGGCACAAGAGCGTCCTCGAGGTTCTCTTCACCGCGGAGGAAGGCTTCGGCGGCGCGGTGACGAAGGAGTTTTACAACAAGGTGGCTGACGCCCTCCAGCTCCGTTCGGAGAACAACGCCGCGATGATGTGGGTCCCGGACGAGGACGGCGACGAAGGGCCGGAGCACCTGTGGCAGACCAAGGGGCTGTTCCCTCACCCGCTGCCGCCGAGTTCGCCCGAGTCGGAACTCGCCAGGCGCAGGTTCAGGTTCATCGGGCGGCTCGTCGGCAAAGCCTTGCTCGACGGGCACATCCTCCCGCTCCCCATCAACCCCACGTTCATGCGCGTCGCCGTCTTGAACGAGACACTCACGGAGGAGGACCTGCCGCAGGTGTACGACGACCGGTGCGCGGGTGGCGCCGTCGTTCGGTGGCTCCAAAACGTGGTTCGCGACGTCAAGAGGGAAAAAGAGTGCGAGCAGCGGCTGTTCTCCGGCTCGGTTGGTCCACAAGGCGGCGACTGCGCCGACGACAAGGCGGTCCAAGGCGGTCCACACGGCGGCGTCGGTGCGTCCCCTCACGATGCCAGCCTCGAGGCGTCGGACGCCGCGGCGATTGACACCAACCTCGAGCGTCTCTCCTACCTCTCCTACGCGTGCCCGGTGACCCGAGTGCCTCTGACGGAGCACCTTCGCGCCGGCGACGACGAGGTACACGTGGGCAACGTTGAGCAGTACTTGGCGGACGTCACGAGGTACCTGTTCGTTGATGGCATCGCGGCTCAGGTTGACGGGTTCCGCGAGGGCCTCTGCGAGATTTTCCCCGTGGACTCGTTGAAGGCTTTCGGCGCCGAGGAGATCACGGAGCTCGTGTGCGGCAAGGACGCCATCGAGTGGACGCGCGAGGAGCTCAGGCGGTCCGTCCTGCCCGGGTTTCAGTACACGGCGGAGTCACCGCCGTACCTGTGGCTGTTAGACGTGCTGGTGGAGGCGCCCGACGAGGAGCGTCGCGGGTTTTTGGAGTTTGTCGCGGTGTGCCCGAGGCTGCCGCCCGGGGGACTCGCGGCGTTACCCCGCGGGCCCATCCGCGTTAACCGCATGGACCCGGTCGATAAGTTGCCGGAAGGGAGGACGTGCTCGCAGGAGCTACGGCTGCCGGCGTACGGAAGCAAGGAGGAGCTGGCGCGGAAGTTGCGGCTGGCGCTTCAGTGGAGGAACCACCTCGGGATTCAGTGACGGGGACGGGTTCATTTGGACGATGAAACGTGCGGAGACGAACGACGCGCGTGACGTGTTGCGGCCGGGCGAAGGGTGCCCCGCCGCGTCCCAAGGAACGGGAGCGCGATATTCTTTCGGCTACGAGATAGCTTGATGTAACATGTAGAATACAGACGACTACAGAGCGTGAAGTAGTGCTAGAGACTAGACCTCATCCGATGCTTCGCCCCGGAGGAAGCGGCGGCTCCTCGTCGGGTGACGCCGAGACGTTATGCATCTGCATCCCCATCACCTCTCCCTCCGAGTACGCATCGACGCTGTTCGGGGTCTGGTACAGCTTCCGCGCCGGATCCGCGACTCCGAACGAGTAAGACGAAAAGTACGCGACGAGCACCGCGAATGCGAATGCGAGTCCCTGGAGGAAACCCCACGCCCCCGTCGCCGCGCACGCGACGACCGCCACGCAGAAGGGCCCCCATGTCTTGGCCGCCGCCCACGGGCTGACCCACCTCCCTTTAATCAGCACGTTAGCCGCCACGTGCACCATGTTCCAGTCGCGCTTGCCCTGGTAGCCCGCCAGGTTCATCACGTGCGCCGCGTATTGGTGGCAGTTGTTTCCGAAAAGGTTATAGTACTCGCAGGTGTTGAAGAGGGACTCCGCCCTTCGCACGCACGTGTCGAAGGTCTGAGCGCCCCCCGCTCCGTCCGTGACCTTGCCCGGATCCAGCCGCCAGTACCGGGCGACCGCGCCGAAGCCCAGGGAGCCGCGGTGGATGAACCGCGAGCCCAGGAAATCGGTTATCAGCCCGTCGCTGTACGCGATTCCCACGTGGCCGATGGGCGGGAAGAGCCACGTGATCATCGGCAGTGGGCACCACACGACGCACATGGGGAAGCAGTTCTTGCGAGACTCCACCGGCGGCAAGGACTTGGAGCCCCCGGAGGACGCCTCCGCGCCCGGGTCGCGGAGCACGTCGTCCATCTGGCGCGAGGTCGTTCTGGCGAGAATTCTTATGTGAAGTTTTTATTACAACGGCATGCTGAAAAGAAAAAATTGGAGAATATCTCTCTTAGCTTAGAGCTGAACGATACGATGCCGAAACTCGGGTTGATTTTATTGATAAAAGAAATGAAAGCAAAACGCGGCTAAGGTGCCATGAAGGGTGCCCTGACACTTGCGTGTACGCGGTGTTCGCCGCTTACTCGCTGTCTCAGGTCTCCCGTCGGGCGCCGCACTGAAAACAAGAGTGGTGAGAAAGAGTGAAGCCTGAGCAGGGCGGGAGTGCCGCGGCGCTCGGGCGGGACTAAGAGTGATCGTATCGAGAGCTCGTAGAGCTCGAGATACCGGCTGTTCGAAGAACTGCCCACATATTTGTCTCCGAGGTTGGCACGACGAGGTCACGTGGCCTTCCTGCACTTCGCGATCCAGCGCCAGACGTCGCCCTGGTGGCCGTTGGGCCCGAGCGCGTCCAGCAACGGGACGTACAGCATGAACGTGACCGACACCGCGATCACCATGGAGAGCATCACGATGAGGCCAAACTTGTTGAAGAACGTGATCTGCGCGAAGAACAGAATGATGGCCGATATCAGCGTGGTAAACGCGGCTGATATGATCGGGAAGCCGAGCTGAGCGACGGACTCGCGCGTGCAGTCGGTCCGCGTGGCAGCCTCCGATCCGTCCCGGTTGAGCTCCTCGGCAATCTCGTGGTACGCGACGCCGATGTGAATCACAAAGTCCACGGAGAGCCCGATGAGGATCGTGAAGCAGATGCCTTCGAGGAACCCGAGCGTCCACCCGAGTCCCACCACGCACGCCACCACGGATCCGAGGATGCACGCGATGACCACCAGGGAGTAAAACGTGATGGCGAGGTTACCGGTGCCGAGGAAGATGATCAGCCCGGAGACGAGGACGGTGATACCGGCGGCGCCGTACGCACCAGCCTCCATCTGCTCGACGGTGTCCATCCAGTGCCACGCCTCGCCGCTGTGAAAGCCGGCTTTGAGCCCCGCGGGTGCGGTGGCGAGCGCGGCGGTGATGTAGGACTCCCACGCGTCGAAATCGGTTCTCAAAACGTCGACGGGTTCGGTCCAGGAGATGTTGCTCGCAAACTGCATCTGCAAAAAGAAGAGCTTGACGTCGGCGGCGTCCTCGGTGCCCGCGGGCTGGTAAAAGTTACGGAGCGGCGATTGGTCTTCGGTGTACCATCCCTGATTCAAGTTGTACCTCGAGAAGTGCGCCAAGCATCGGGCGAAGTTGGCTGGGGGCAACGGAAAGCCGGAGACGCCGCACTCGGCCGCGTAGTCGTCGAGGTTCGGACCGTCGTTGTTGTAAGGGTCGCCGTTGGTCCTGTTGGTGTATCTGGCGGAATTGTCGTTGACCCAGATTTTCAAACGATTGGGAAGGCACTGGACGTCCTTGCTCTTGAGCACGACGGTGTCGTCGCAGAATTTGACGAGCCACTCCTGCGCTTCGGCGCTGGACGCGTCGAAGGAAGTATCCAGCTTCAGGTCCGGATACTTGCTCGGATCCAGGTGGTTGTACACCGGCTCATCGTAAGGGGTCAAGCCCCAGTTGACGCTGACCCACAGCACAGCATCCTTGGAGTCCATGAACCCCTTCTTCTTGATCATGCCGTACTGCTCCATGGGGTGATCCTCGCCGAGCAGCAGCACGTCGTTGTCCTGGGGGGTGGTCAGCTTGGACGCCTGATGCAGCGCCACGCCGCCGAGCGCGAGAAAGACGACGATGAGAACCCATCGCGCGGTGTGCAGCGGCGGGTAGAGCTTCTCGCGGCAGAACCGCTCGGGCGCGGAGCCGCCGTCGGACTCAGGCTTGGCGGCGCCCTCCTGGTCGTACACGGCTTTTGCCGCCTTTTTCCGCCCGTACCAGGCGAAAAAGTCGAGGCAAAAGAGCGAACACGACCCTTTTCGCATGAGCTCGTGCTGGAACGCGACGCACGCCGCGAAGATGGTGATGTTGTAGATGTAATCGAAGATGATCATCGTGGCCATGAACACGGAGAAGACGCGGATGGGCGCGATGGGCGTCAACGTAGACGCCAGAAACGCCGACGCCGTGGTCATCGACGTGAGGAACATCGCCCACGTCGCCTCCCAGTACGCGTGGGCTCCAACCTCGGTGGCCGTGGCGCCCGGGGGAAGCTTCGCCTTGGCGGACGTCCACTTGTCGTAGAACACGAAGCAGTCGTCGGCGCCGACGCCGATGAGCACGAACAGCCCGATGAAGTTGAGAAACGGGAAAAACGTGATTTGCAAAACGATAGTGTTGAAAAACACAGCCGACGGGAACGCGAGGAGCACCTGGAGCATACCGCCCAGCGTGAGCAGCGCGCTCCCGGTGTGCAACCATATGAGCACCAGCACGATGAAGATGGCGCCGGCGGCCATGACCATATCCGAGTTCAGCGCCTCGTCCACAATCTGCCCCTTCAGGTTGTCGTCCCGGGAGTTGTAAGCGGCGTTAAACCCAGGGGATGACAGCGCGGACACGATGTCGCCGCCGTGCTCCTTCTCCACGAGCCAGTTGATCGACGACCCGCCGGACTGGAGCTTAAACTCACTTAAGGTTGCGGTGAGCCGGTCGTTCGGGGGCGGGCCGAAGCCCGCGTTGAGCGCTGTAAACAAAACACGACGTCAATCTAATTGCCCATATGAAAATAAAAATAAACGTACCTGCGGCGTTGAATCCGTTGTCCCTGCAGTCGCCCATGTTCTCTGGATCAGCCCTGAAGGCGTCCGCGCAGGTGGCGAGCTTGGTGCGTACGGTCTCGATGTTAGCGTCGAGGCCTGACTTGGTGGTGAACTCGTCGCACGTCTTGACGTCGTATTTGGCCATGAGGAATCGAACGAGGCTCTTGGGCGGAAGGCATCGGGAGTTGCCGTCGTGTACGGACGCGAGGCCCGGGTCGGACGGCGGGTTCCCCGTGCATGTCGCCGCCGCCATGGCGCAGTTGTTGGAGTAGCCCGCCATGGCCATGACGCGGTCCTCGGCGTGGCACATCTCCTTCAGCGACTCGGCGGCGAGCAAGTCGGCGGCTCCGCTGAAGATGACCATGAGGTCGCCTCCGTTCCATTGGTTGTACGCGTCGTTGTCCTGCCGCTCTTGGTCCGCGCAGTCGTCGGCGCACTTCGGGTAGTACGGGTCCGTGCACGGCGCTGGGGTGTACGAGTTCAGCAGCGCGCGTCCGCGGTGTCCCGGCACGGGTTGGGGAACCTCCGACGGAAGTTGACCGGCCCCGTTGTTGACTTCTTCGAGGGAAAGGAGTCGACGGCGTTTGTTCTCGTCCTTGCCGAACGCGAGGGGCACCCCTTCGCTCAGCGTGAACTTGCCGGCTTGCCAAGTCTTGATAGTCATGGCCCTGTCGGCGATATCCGTCCCTCGAGTCTCCCATCCTTCGGTGTCTATGGACATTCCGCCGAGCGCCAGGCCGGCTCCGCCCAAAATTAACGCGCAGAGGAGGGTCACGAAGAAAGAGATGCAAGGGCGCTGCGTGATGACGCGCACCACCGTGGCCTTGTAGCCGGTGTGGCGGCCCAGTGGCTCGCCCATGGTGAACACACACGAGTCGGGATCCCGCGCGCGTGTGCTCCGTGAGTCTGCGAGAGGCCGGGGACCTCAACGAGCATAATTCTTAGATTCGAAAAGTTTCGAAGTTTTTCCGTTTCCCGAAAGTGTTCAAACTGCTCAACAAACTCATGGACGGCGCGGCGTGGCCTGCGGTGGGACACCCGCCGCGCCAGTTCGTGTTCTTGACGTGTGTTGCTACAACATGGTGACTAAAAATAAAGAAAACAAACGGACGCGCGTCCCTTCTCCTCCCCCTCGACACGTCTCACCCGAACGCGTCCCTCCGCAGCGACTGCGTCAGTCCCGAACTCCCACCCAGTCCCGAAGTCCCCGTCTTTCGATCCCGCCTCAGCCTCTCGCTCGCCTCCTCAACCTCGCTCGCGCTCCCCCGCTTATCCACCGCCTTGAACGCCGACGACGGCGCGGGGGTGAACGACCCGACGACGCGGAACGCCCCGCGTCCCGACCCCGAGCCCACCCTCGGTTGAACCGCCTCGTGGAACCCGCTCCGAAACGCGCCCCCTCCCTCGCCGGCTCCTTCGCGGACTCCCAGACTTCCAGACTCGGAGGAGAACTCGCTGTCCGGCGACGCGAGCGCGCTATCGTCCTCGAGCACGCCCAGGTGCCTGGCGACGGTGGGCGCGTGAGAGAGCGGGCGCGGTCGCGGTTTCGCCACGTGGATGGTGGCCGCTTTCGACGGCGCCCTCGTGGCGAAATGCAAGGTGCGATTGGCAGTCGGCGACGCGCTCAGCTTACCGACGTCCTTTTCACCCCACTCGAAACTCGTCCGCACGGCCGGTAGACCATCGCCGGGGGGAGACGGCGAGAACAGGGTTAAACCCAAGGCGGCGGCGAGGTTATCGCGGACCTGGACGGAGTCCGCCCGTTCCGGGCTGCCCTTGTGCGCCCGATCGAACGACGACGATTTATTCCCGCCTCGCATCTTCCGCGGCGTCGGTCCCCGCGGCCTGGCCACCGGCGATGGATTACCCCCGCGCCGCTCCGGGTTGGGCATCGGGGACTCGAAGTACACCAAGTCGCCGTCGCCGCCGAGGGAGTTGTTACGCCGGGATTTGGGCTGCGATCCGGGCGACCTCCGCCCGGCGCGCGGCGAGTGCGGCTGGTGTCCGTGACCGCTCCCCCGTTCGTTCCCGCGGCCCTGGACACTCGGCGGGACCCGATGGCCCGCGCCGTCCCTACTTCCGTGCGGCACTCCGCGATCGTCGACGATGAGCCCCTTGGACACGAGCTGAGCGCGCTGCGCCTCGATGAGCTTCTCCAGGTTTCGTAAAGTCTCCGGACTGGACCCCGCGCCCGCGCTCGCGTCCCCAAGACTCGAGTCTCCCCGCCCGTATCCGAGATCCGCGAGTGACGGCAGCTGAGGGAGCGTCTCCGTCTGACACGTGCCATCCACGAGGTGGGGTAGGTGCCCCTCGATCGCGCCGAGCGCGGCGCCGCGGAACGGACGCGCGTACTTGGCGGACGGCGACGGCAGCCGGTGCGGCGCGTCGAGCTCAAAGTCTTCCGCGGAGTCGCCCACCTGGTGCCCGTGGTGACCGTGGTACCCCCTGTGCGCTGTGGAGCCTTTCGCGGGTGATGACGTGCGCACGGGCGATGGCTGGTGCAGCTTGTCGTGCTTCGGGGATTTCGGGGATCCCCCGCCGCCGCCGTCGGCTCTGCGATGGAAAGGAAACCGGGGAGGGAGGGAGCGGGGTCAGCTGGACCGCGGGAATGAAAAAATCGCGGAAAAAAATCGCGAAGTTGCGGAAGTTTCACAACAAAAGTCGGCCCAAATCCAAGTTCACGCGTTTCGATCTCATCATCACAGCGCCGGCAGTCTCCAAATTTGAGAAACTCCGTCGCCCGACTTTTCGATGCATGTCGGAAGCGCGTGCAGCTCGAAGGTAGTACACGGCCTGGATGGGTACGTTGCCCTGTTAACTCACCTCGCGTGCCGCGTTTCGTGTTCCGTCGGATGCGAATCACCATCGCCGGCCCTCGTCTTCGGCGATCCCGCGCGGTGGGGCGCGCTCGTCCGTACCATCGGCACCGAGTCCCTCTGAGAACCCCTCGCCGATGCACCCGCCCCCGCCGGGTGACGGTGAGATCCGGCGGCGTCGGGGGGTGACCCGCGCGCCGACATCGTCGTCGCGCCCGCGAAGGGTCCGATGGATCGAGGTTCGACGCCAGAACCCTTCGAACCCGACTCGGTGACCCTCGCGGTGTCTCGGCGCCCCGCGCAAGTGATCGGACGGACGGAGCCGGGCTTTTGCGTGCGTCGGACGGCAGCGCACGGCAAACCCGACTCTTGAAATCGGGACTCGCCGATATGATAGGCCGATGACTATCTAAGAGATTCACGTGTTTGGATCTCACAACGCCGGCAGTCTCCAAAAATGGGAAACTCCGTCCTCTCTGGAAACAAGTTTTCGCCCAAACACTTAAACCTTCACGCACCGAGGTCGTGCTGAACACGTGTTTGAACGAACGCAATCTCGTCATAGGTTATTAAAAAGCTAGGCGCCGTATCCGAACACCTGGCGGATGCGCTCGAAGATCTGCTGCTTCCACCCAACCTCCGTGGTGTCCATCACAGTCTCGTTGTCGAACGCGTCAGTCTCGGGCACGTCGGTTTGCACCAGGTCGACGAAGCAGTTCCCGGGCTCGGGCTCGCGGAAGGTGATGGTGACCTTGCTGAAGTGCCCCTCCTTCCAGTTGCGAAACCTCCAGCGCTGGACGATCTTCTCGCCCGGTACGTACTCCAGGGTCTCGCCGTGGATGTTCCCGTCGAACATCGAGAAAGGCCCGGGCTCGGGTTTGACCTGCGCCGGGGACCGGCTGAAGTGCATCACGCGATTCCCATCCATGAGCGCGTCGCAGACGTCCTTGGGCCTGCAGTAGAACCGCTCGGTGAGCCGGATGGTGTGCGCCTTCTGCGACAGTGGCGCGGTCTTGTCGGTCCTGGTCTCCTTCTCCTTCTCGGCGTTGCTCTGGACGTCTCCGGGCTTCTTGTCCCTGAAATCCTCGCGGGTCGC
>Ga0302116_1000506_pt1 | contig 23578 bp, 13 predicted proteins | sample AG5_SCM_MG_FD_203124 | JGI IMG/M metagenome (GOLD analysis project Ga0302116, IMG submission 203124) | Marine microbial communities from Western Arctic Ocean, Canada - AG5_SCM | ecosystem: Environmental > Aquatic > Marine > Oceanic | place: Canada: Western Arctic Ocean | collected 2017-10-01 | reverse complement strand
CGATGTCTTGGTTGAAGGCGGCGGCGTTTCTCAACATCTGGTTCATGTTCGTGACCTGCGCGGTATTCCACGATCCGATATCTTGGTTGAACGCGGCGGCGTTATAGAACATGCCTTCCATGTTCGTGACCTGCGAGGTATCCCACGCCGAGATATCCGCGTTGAACTGACCCTTGTCTCTGAACAGATCCGACATGTCCGTCACCAGCGACACGTTCCAACCGTCCATCTCACACGCCACGCCAGTGCCATCGACGAGGCCGAGGCAGTCTTCCACCGCAACCTTGAGCGCGTCTCCGTCAGCGAAGGGGGAGGGACCCGCGGGAGAGTTGACGTTGCACACGGCGGTGTCGGCGAGGGCGCCAGCTGTGCAGGACCTGGTCCCGGATAGGGTGTACCCGGTGTTGCACGTGGGGGTGCATGTCGCACCGCTCGCGAGGGTAGAGGTGCAGTCATTTAGGGCGCCGTTGGTGATGGCATTGGATGCATCACAAGAATCGCCGCTGCACACGGCGGTATTGGTGAGCGTGCCGGCGCTGCACGATCTTGTGCCGGAGAGGGTGTAGCCGCTGTTACACGTCGGCGTGCAAGACGAGCCGTGCACGAGTGTCGAGGTGCATCCCGAGCCGGGAGCGCCGTTTGCGATGGCGCCGGACGCGTCGCACGGGTCGGGTGGCGCAATTATCGTTCTCAACACCAAAGAGGATGATGTGAATGAAGTGACTGTCAGTCCTGTGATAGTCGAATAGAATGCCGTGTCCACCGAGTTGGAGATCATGTTGTCACAAGCGCTTACGCAATCACGCGTTCCCAGGTCTGTACTAACTTCTGTCCACGATGTTATTGGATTTACCGCGTCTGTGACGAGATATGACTGCTCCACGCTTCGTGAACCAAACCCTCCACTGGCAGTCACACCTCCGATGCAATATATCTTCCCTGACGTGGATGTGCACAACGGAGCAAGCCTTCCGTCAGGCGTATTTGCTGACGTTGATAACCATGACGTAGGATTATTCATATCGAGAACCTCAACCGTCGTGGCGTAGCAAGAGTGTGAGCAGTAACCTGCGATCACGTAGAAGTATCCGTTCGCAGCTGCTATGCCGTGTGACACACGCGAGTCCGATAAACTCGGAAGCGTTTCCCACGCTGGGTTACTCGACGCGAGATCTATGGTGTAGGCATTGGCATAGAATTGGTTGCTTTTGTATCCTCCGGCGCACACGACCACGGATTGATAGATGGCACACTGTAAACCACTCAGAGCGATTGGGTAGCTTGGACCAGAAGACCACGTGTTTGTCGCCAAGTCGTATATCTCAACCGCGTCCGTCGGGCTATCCACGTGATATGTGTCGCCCGTGAACGTGTACACTTTCCCATCGTAAAAGAGTGCCCGATGGTTTGCCGTGGCGGTCGGTTTGCTCGCAGCCATCCATGATGTTCCCGCCGCGATGTCGACTATCACCGCATATGGCTTCCGTTCACCGTAGGCATACGTATCGATAGAGGTGCACTTGAAGCCACCGGACAGGAACACCAACTCCTGGTCGGGGATGTGGACCTTCGTAAACGCACACCATACATGGTCAATCCCGTCGGGGAACGCGATTTCTCCATGGTCACCTGCGCTGGCGAGCAGGTCCCTGCTGAAAGGCGCGGCGAACGCGCCCGGCACGCATGCGAGAGCCAACACGGCGGCCAGAATCGGCATCGTGGACCGCGATTTCCCCGAAGGTCCCCGGCACCCGCCTCGTCGAGCGACCCGCGGGGTCATCGAAGCCGGCAGCCTGAGCTCGCGTCGCGCGAAGATGCTTTCAAATCCCCCGCCTCCGAGAAGCCCGCACAAGCTGAGTTCTGAGTGCTGGAGCGGGTCCCTCGCGACGAGGGTTCGCGTGATCCGGCGTGCGCACCGCGCAGCGAGACGATACGAGCACGTATGGCGACAAACGCGGAGGATTCGTCTCCGATGGGGTCGCCACCCGTGCGCGGACAAGGCGCGGGCGCTTCTGGAGCAGGTTCTGGAGTGATCAGGGTCGGACGGGCTTCGAGCTTGGCTTGAATTTTTTTTTCCCTAGGGTTGATAGCAGTTAACTTAGCACAACGCGCGCGGTTGCGGCATGGAGGCCTTGTTTCCTCCTCCCGGGGACCCCGACGGGCCTCCGAACCCGGAGCACCCCGATGACGTCGACCTCCTAGAGGGCATCGATCTCAACGATATCCCCCTCGAGGAGCTCATGTCGGTGCTCCAGATCGACCTGAAGGCACCGGACGTGAACGTGGAGACGCACGTGTTTCCCGACTGGTTCGATCGCACGCCGTTCCAGTCCGAGGGCTTCGACGTGGACGAGTGGGTGGAGAGCATGTACCAGCGAGGGCACACCATGGACGAGCTGAACGTACAGCTGGAGGCGTACGGCAAGCTGGTGGAGGGCAAGCTGGTGGACATCACCGCCCAAAATTTCGACAAGTTTCTCGCGCTGAGCGACGATCTGCCGGACATCGAGACGCGCACGAAGGAATGGGACGGGCCGCTCGATAAGCTCATCGCGCAGCTCACCGTGCAGCGCGACAGCATGCAGAAGGAGCTGGACGACATGGAGAACGCGCTCAAGGAGAAGAAGCGCCTCGCGGACGAGCGAGCGACGCTCGAGCTCATGATCGAGACCCACAACGTAGTCGCCAAGGTGGAGAGGCTCCTCCAGGAGGTGGGAGCCGGACCCGCGGGGAAGGACGCGACGAACCCGGATGCCGCCGTGGACAAAGCCATCGGCGTCGCGGAATGCGTGGACTCCGACTCCGACGACGACTCCATCCCGGAAGGGTACGTCGTGTCCGAGGACGAAGAAGGATTGGACGCGCTCGAACCCACCTTCGCCACCAACGCCTCTTCATCCTCCGCGGCGGCGTTGGCGCTGGGCGGCGTGGACGGCAAGTCGGTCGCGAACGATCGCGCGCAGCTCCTCGAGCGCGTGTCATCCGAGATGGGCCGACTCCGGTTCCTCCAAGCGAAGGGGAAGAAGCTCCCGTTCGTGCGGTCCATGGGCCCGCGGATCGACGCGTGCGAAGAATCGTTAGCCGAAGCGGTTGCATCCGTGCTGGAAGACGCGCTGAGTGCGCCGGCGGGAGCCCGGGACAGGAGCAGGGTGGAGCACTGCCTCCGCGCGCACGTCGCGATGGACCGCGTTTCCGAGGCTGAAGATGCCATCGCGCGCGTCCTCGTCCAGCCGGCGGTCGAGTCAGTGACGGGATCGGCGAGCGCGGAGACGACGTTCCCGAACCTGCTAAAGTCGTGCGTCGACGCCGCGCTCAGATCGTGCGAGCTCGAGCTGGAGCTCACCGGCGGGATCGAGACATCCGCGGAGATGCACACCGGTAAGTTCTGCATCCTCGGCAACTGCGTGCTGAGGTGCGTGGACGAGGCGGTGCACACGGCGCGGCCGGGTGAGTACGGGCCGGGCGAGCCCGACAGGTTCATCCGCAACCACGCCGCCGCCGTCGCCGCGGTCCGCTCGATCGAAACGCGAACCGTCTCCGAGGCGAACGTGCGTGCGTTCCGAGCCTCCGACGCGTACGCGACGTACCAGAAGCGCTGGAACCTCGCGGCGTACTTCAACATACGCATGGGTGAGATCGCGGGTGAGATGACGTCCTACCTGGACGACCACTCGCTGGTTCGCGCGGTTGAGGGCCAAGGCGGGTTCGCGTTGGCGGCGACGGGCGCGGCTTGGAAGGCGCTCGAACGCTCGTGGAGCGACGGCGTCGTGTGCGTCCACGCCGCGGATAGGTTCGTGCGCCTCGCCGCGCAGATCGTGTCGCGGTACGGCTCGTGGGTCAAGATGGGCGCGGACGCCGTGGGCGCCGAGCCCCCGGCGGCGGTGGAGCGCCCGCCTTTACCGAACGATCCGGACCGAAAGCCGCGACTCGTCGTCCCGGAACACAGCTGGGGATGCCACGCCACGGCTGAGGACCTCGGCACGATCCGCGGGGACTGCGAGATGCTCTCGGAAAAGATCGTACGTGTCTTCATCCCGGGGATGTGCGATAAGCTTCGCGCCGTGTTCGGCGATCCCGCGGCGGCCACCGCGAAGGAGTGCGTGGAGGAGGGCGTGAAGGAGCTCGGGGTTGGCGCCGCCGCGGACGTCAACGGCGCGCTGATGCGAACCATCGGCGACCGGTGCGTGGAGACGCTGAAGCAGATGAAGGGTATCACCGCGACGTTCAGGATGACGAACAAGCCGCTGCCCACGCGGCACAGCCACTTCGTGCCGGGCGCGGTTGCGCCGCTGCGGCAGTTTTTGGAGCTGAGCGCCAAACGGAAAAATTTAACGCCCGAGTCGGCGAGGCAAGTCGCGGCGGCGGTGGGCGAGTACGTGTCCGGGAAGTACACCGAGATGGCGTCGGAGCTCGTGGCTGGCGTGAAGAAGACGGAGGCGAGTCTGAACCGGCTGAAGGATAGGCGCGCGGCGAAGGAGGGTGGATCCGCGGCGGGTGGCGACGACGGCGAGAAGGGTCCGAGCGACACCGATAAGATTTGCAAGCAGCTGACGCTGGACGTGGTGGAGTTTGGTACGCAGCTGGCGAAGCTCGGGACGGACCCGGGAAGGAGCGAGAAGTTTAAGGAGCTGTGGGTGCTGGTGGCGCCCGAGGGGGAAAAGCAGGTGCCGGTGTTCCTCACGGCGTAGCGACGTCAGCGTACGTACGGTGATAAATATTTACAAACACGGCGATAAAATATCACGTTTACGCCACCACTGTGGGTTTCCCGACGATTGCGAATACGTTGCAGTCCTGGGGCGCCCGTTCCTTCAGGCTTCCCGGCACGCCCGTCGCGAGCCCCTCCATCTTGTACGAGTTACCCACGCTCGTCGCGGTGTGCCCGCAGACCTCGAGCTCTGTGCCAAAGTCGTTGGCGAACCCGTGCGTCCCGACGCAGAGGCACTGATTCGACTGGCAGTGCAGCAGTACGACGGGCGCGCCCGCCATGACCGGCACGCCCTCGCTCACCAGCCTCTTCGCCGGGTCCGGCGTGAGTATCTCGAACACGCACTCGTACGAGTCGTTGCCGCTCGCGACCACCTCGCCGCGCCTCGAGTACTTGGCAAAGTGCGTCTGCGACACGGCGAAGGATCGGACGTAGCACTTCTCGACGTTCCAGTTTGATCCGTCAGTCGCGGCGGGGTTCACGACGAGCTTGACCTTCTGGCCGTAGTGCAGGACGTCGTCGTCGTACACGGGCATCATCGCCGCGGCTTTGGCGGTGCGCGGGACGTACGGCTCGAGCGTGAACGTGTTCCTGGCGCACGCGTCCACGTGGAACGACGCGGACACCGCGCACGAGTTCTCGGCGGGTCTGGGATCGCGCGACTCGACGTCGACGGCGACGACGGCGCCGGACGTGACGTTCTCGAGCTGGACGACGTCGCCGAAGTGGACGTACTCGTCGCTCGCGGCTTTCGTGAGGTCAACCTGCGGTGGACGGGGTGTTCGGTGAGTGGTTCGGTGGTTGGGTGGCGGGATGTGCCGCAAATGGAAAATGTCGTTCGTGCGTGGGGCGGGAGACGGCGCGGGACGTACCGGCTGGAGCGCGGTCGCCATGCGCTTGTTGAACTTGTCCATCTTGAGCGTCCCGGCCTCCTTCTTGGCTATGTAATCCTTGAGGCGAACCTGCGGAGATCGTTCAGTAAAAGGGGTGGGTCAGCGAAGGCGGTCGAGGGGCCCGCGCGACGGGGGTCCGTGAAGGCGCACGCGGAAGGAGCTGGACGAATTTGATTCTTCGCGACACGACGACGAGTCGGGGCGCGCACCTCGTCGAGGGTATCGTTCTCGTTCCAGTTCCCGATGCGGCACTTCCCCGAGTACCGCACCGAACCCTCCATCTCCTGCCTGGTGAAATAGTTCATGGCGGACTGGCGCGACGAGAGATGAACGCGCGCTCTGGTCTGGCCTTTTACGTCCCCCTTTTTTGGGTGATTTTCTCGGAGACGGCCGTTGATGCGCGCCTGGCTGAAATCCAAATAGGTGCCGACACCGAACCGCCTTCTTTCAGTGCCCGGCCCCCCGGAGGAGGAGGCTGCCTACTCGCGAGGCGGGTAGTCGAACGACACGATGGCCGAGGAGAAGAAGTACATCAAAAAGAAGGTGCGAATCTCCACCGCGACCCCTCCGCACGGCGCGCCTTTCCCCGGCATCTCCCGAAAAAGAGCGCTGACCGCCCCTTCGCGAAACGACACCGCCCCCTGACCTCTCTCCCGTCCCCGCATTCACTACATTCCCGTATCGACAGATTCGACCGGGCGCCATCGTGCTCGCGGACGACGAGACTGCGATTCTGGTGCACTACGAGCTGGAGGGCCAGATGTACGCCGCGGACGGGGTCACGGTCATCACCGAGCGGAGCAACGCCACGAAGCGCATCAAGGTAAAAACCATCGGAACGGGCACCGACATCGAGGGACTCGCGGCGGAGATCGTGGACAAGTGCAAGCTCATCCACCACTCCAAGATACCCAAGGTACAAGGCCTCCTACGCGAGCTACGGGACAGGGAAGCCGGCGGCGGGGCAGGGGTCCAGGCGACCAAGCCGAGGGTGGGTGGTGGCAGTGACGGCGTGAGAACGTCGTCAGCGGAAGCGACGAGTTCTTCGGCGCCGGTGGGTGACCAACCGGTGCTCACCAAGGGCGTGGTTCGAGCCGTGCGAGGACGCAAGAGCTTCTACGACGAGCGGCCGTCCAACACCGTCGTGAGGGCCGCGACCGGCGCCTCAACCTCGCCGCCTCAACCACCGCGTGTACAGTCGCCGGCCAAACCCACGAAAACCGCCAAACCGGAGACGTCGCGGCGGAGACCAGACTGGGCCGGCGGGGGATCCACCTTGCCCACCCACCCCGGCAACGACCCAACGAGCCCGACGCTGCGACAGATGGAAACGCTGGCGATCGCGGAGGACGAGCGGGTTCTGCGTGAGACTTCCGCGGGAGGTGAGTTTATTTTATACATCATACAGGCAATTAGACTGACGACGTGTTTTATTAACAGGCGCGAGCATGGATCTCGCGTACGCAAACGCCAAAGTTCCGTCGCTGGCAAACGTCAAGTCGCACGCGGACGACCTGGACGATTACCTCGAGCGGCTTTACGACGACGACATGAACACTCGTGTGAGCGCCACCGCGCACATAGCGGCGCTCGCGAGGCACGTGGAGAACCTGCCGGTGTTGTTAGGGCACGACACGCTGGTGCAGACGCTTGCGAGGGTGTTGCGGGAGGAAGGGCGTAAGAGCGTGGATCTCGCGACGAACGTGGTGTCTGTGTTTTTCGCGTTTTCAAACTACACGCAGTTCCACGCGGCGATCTTAGAGAACCAGATGGGAGACGCGACGATGCGGATCATCGACCTGGAGGTTAAGCGGCAGGATGACCGGTTGGAGACGATCAAGGAACAGGGCGAGCTGGACGAGTTCACCGAACGACGGCTGGCGTTGGCGGAGCGAAAGCAGGATAAACTCCTGTACGCGTGCTTTTACATGCTGCTCAACCTGTCGGAGGACCCGGCGGTGGAGCGCAAGATGAAGAAGCGGAACGTGTCGGTGTACCTGTGCAAGATGCTGGAGCGACGGAGCGTGGACTTGCTGGTGCTGTCGGTGACGTTTCTGAAGAAGCTCAGCGTGTACCGGGAGAACAAAGACGCGATGAAGCAGTGCGCGGTTGTGGACAAGTTGGCGCGGTTCGTCCCGGGCCAGGACGTCTTATTGCTCGTCACCTTACGTCTGTTACTGAACCTCTCCTTCGACGAGGACATGCGAGCGGCGATGGTGGAGAGGGCGCTTATTCCGCGCGTGGTTGACCTGATGCGGAACCCGCATTTTCAGCACGTCTCCATGGCGCTTCTGTACCACGTATCGGTCGACGAGAAGACCCGCGGCATGTTCGCGTACACCCCCGCGCCGAAGATCTTGTTGGACTTTATGCTTCAGGTGGAGGACCTGCACGGCGCCCCGGAGCTCATCGCGCTCGCCGTGAACGTCACGTCGAGCGCCAAGTGCGCGGAGATTATGTGCGAGCACACGACGCAAAAACGGGAGAAGGGTTTCGACGCGTTGGTGCGACGAGCCATTCGTTTGCGTGATCCGCTCGCGTTCAAGGTGATACGCAACGTGGCGCGCGCCAGTGACAGGGCCCGGGGTCACTTCCGGCCGTACGTCGTGGACCTGATCCGTTTAATGAAGGAGGAGGAGCCCGGCAGCGATCTCATGGTTGAGGTGTTGGGCACCCTCGCGAATTTAAACTGCGACGCCGTCGACATCACGGAGACGTGCCAGGAACACGGCCTGCTCGAGTACGCCGCCATACTCCTCTCACCCGGCGAGGTGGAGGATGACGTGGCGCTGGAGGCTGTGATGTTCGTGGGTTCCATCACGTGCGAGTTCAACGCGCAGCACGTGGTGGACTGCGGCCTCGTGGAGCGGATGTACACGCTGATGTCGGACAAAAAGGAGGATGACGAATTCGTGCTTCAAATCGCGCACGCGTTCGGCGCGATGTTACGGTGCCAAGCCACGCGCGAGCGGCTGCTGCGGGGCACCCAGGTGGTACACTACCTCGTGGACTTACTCCAGGACACCAACATCGAGGTGCGGAAGTGCGCGGACAACGCGCTGGACGCGGTGATGGATTTCGAAGAGGAGTGGGCGGTTAAGATTCGGAGGTTAAAGTTTGAGAGTCACAACAAGGAGTGGCTCGACGCCACGCGGGGTGGACCGGGCGACGACGATATCGACGGGCCGAACGGGGGGCGTCACTACGATCCGTATCAGACGGGACCAGGCGGCGGAGGGTACGACGACGACGGGGAGGACGGATACGGCGACTACCCCCCAGAGTACAGGGAGAGCCCGGCGGATGGAGGGATGTATTCACCGGGCACTGTCCTCGATAACCCGCAGGAGTACTACGGCGACGAGGATCAGTACGGAGGGTACAGCCGCGAGAATGAGTATTACTAAGTGTCGTCGACGTATTTGTATCGAGCTATGAGCTGACTGACTAAAGTGACCTACTTTACCCTAACGGTTTCCTCCACACGCCGTGGACGAAGACGCGTCTCATCTTGATACCTTTTTTCTTGTTTTCGTTGTGCACGCAACAGTACCGCACGGGTTCACGCGTCGTATCACCGTCGTCCGCCGCCACCTCCTCCTCGACGAGGCCCGCGTCTTTGAACATCACTCGGACCTCGTCCAGCGTGAAGAACCGCGCGAGCGTCCCGTCCTGTCTGACGTACGTCCGCTCGCCGACGCGCTGATTCGGCGGGAATCGAAGCATGGGCAAGTCGTACAATCCGTAATCGCGGAAGCACACCACGCCGCCGGGTCTCAGCGCGGCGACGCACCGGCGCAGAAACGACGCCGTGCCTTCCCCGGGCGGCACCGCGCTGAGCACGAAGACCATCAACACCGCATCGAGCCCGTGGTTCAATCCGCGCCGCGTCAATCGTCGATGGACTTCACCCGCGAGGTCGTCGCTCGTGGACGGGTCGCTCACGAACCCTTCGAATCGGTCCTTGGATTCCACCCCCTCGGCTCGTTCGACCGCGCGTGTCGCGCACCGCACCGCGTTGGCGCTCCAATCGCACGCCAGCACCGTTGCACGTGGGTTAGCGGCGAGCACGGGCAGCGCGGATGAACCGCTTCCGCATCCAACCTCGAGCACGGATTTCACGACGTCTGGGTCACAGAGCTTTGGAAACTCGGCGAGGAGGTATCGTCGTTCCTTGAAGAACACGCCGGAGTCGTGCGTGCCGTGGAAGGCGTCCCACGCGGACGCCTGCGCCGCGGACGTGGTCGATACGTCGTCGTCCGCCGCCGAGGGTCGTCGGGCGTCTCGGCGATGATCGTCTCCGGTGCCCACATTTCCTGGTTCTCCGTCGTCGAGCGCGCGTACTGACTGACTCGGCGCGGGTCCGCCTCCCACGCGCGGATCCCACGTCGCCTCCACCTCCCTGGCGTGCTCGTCAAAGTCGAAATCGCGCTCAAAGTACGTCACGCCTCCCATGCGGCGCCGTGAACTGAACTGACGCGGGGCGGTTTGTTACTTTTTGTCGCTGCTGATACTGGTTGGCGTTACTGACGCGCGCCACACGCGCTGACGAGACGACCGTTGCTGGCTGAAGAGTAATCTTCGAGCCTTCCCCTTCGCGAACGACGCATAGTCCACCGCGCGCCGCATCTTCCGTGTGAAAAGGCGACGCCAACCGCGCGCGTCCGAACCACCGTCGAACGCCCGCACGTCACCCCGCGCGGAGACCCGAGGGCCCGACGCCGATACACCCCTTCACGTCGAAGCGAAGGGTAGAATCTTTCAAAATCGAAGGCGCAGCGAAGTGAGCTCACGACTTCACCATGGCGCCGACGTACTCGTTCCCCATCCTGGGCAACAACGACATCATCGCGTGCCTCGCCGAGCTGGACATCACCATCACGGAGAAGGAGCTCCTCAGGCCGCACCCCGACACCCTGTTCAAGGTGTACGAGGACCTCGTCGTCCTCCTCTGCGGGGAGACGCGCGAGGAGATGTACACGCCGAATCTGGAAGCTGCGGCGAACTGCCTCGAATTCCCCGAGCTCTACGAGGAAGCCATCGGCGCGCTGAAGTTCCACCGGCACCTCTTCGCGCTCATGAAGACCGTCGGGGTCCCAGACTTTTCCATGCGCGACATGACCAAGCCCGAGTACGCGCGCACCCGACGCAACATCAGCGCCATCATCAACTTTGCCAAGTTTCGAGAGACGCTCCTCGAGAAGCACGAGGACATCATGGAAGAAGCCGCCAAGCAAGAAGCCGCGTACGACGCCGCGGCCAAGCGCAACGCGGAGCTCAAGGCTCAGATCGAACGACTCAAGGCGCAGCAAGAGGCTGAGGACAACAAGGAAAACTCGCAGGGGAATGAACCCGTGGTTCAAGATTGCACCCCAGAGGAACTCGCGGAAGCGACGCGCGTTCGCGACGAAGCCAAGGCCAACTACGAGTCATGGGTCATCAAGAAGGAAGAATCCGACGCCAAGCTCGAAGCCGCGCGGAAGGAAGAGGACGAGACCAAAGCTGCCGTCATCGAGGCTGAGGCGAAGAAGGCTGAGCTCGAGAAGCTAGCCGCGGAGAACGAGCTCAAGGCGAAGGGTACCGAGGCGGAGCGCGCCGCCGCCGCCGAGATCGCCGAGGAGCAGAGGCTTCTCGACGAGGCTCAGGATAAGCTCAAGGCGCTGGAGGAGAAGCAGCGCAAGGGCAAGGAGTCGCTCGAGGAGATCAAGAAGCTCATCGAGTACTGCAAGGAGGTTGAGATTGACGTCAACAAGGCGGTCGAGGCGGAGGCGCGGGTCAAGCGGCTCGAGCTCGAGGTCAACGAAGCCGAGGAACAGGTTTTCGAACAGGACCAGAAGATCGACGACCTCAAGCGACAGGAGACCACGTGGACCGAGAAGATCGCGAGACAAAAAGAGCAAGGCGAGCTCAAGCGTCAGGCTGCCGAGGCGTCACTCAAAGCCGCCCGGGAGGAGCTCGCCGCGGTCAAGGCTAGAAACACAGCCAACGACGCCAAGAAGGCGGAGGAAGTGAACCAGGCTAGGCAGCTGGAGCTCAAGATGCAGAAGGAGGACGAGGAGCACAACCGCGAGGTCCAGTCGTTGGTCATGAACTTCGCGTCGCTCAGGGACCAGGTTGCGAAGTATCACGCGCAAATCGCCGACGAGATGGGCGTGTCGGAGAATGAACGCGTGCCTCTGCAGCGCGTGGAGAACTTTGGCAAAAACGGGGATCTCGACAACACGTTCGGGTGGACAAACTACGACATGACCAAGAACTTCGGGGGCATCGGGAAGGGGAAACCCTCGATCGCGGCGGTCGGGCGACCGGCGGGTGCGGAGGATACCGAGTTCACGCTCTCTTAAGAAGGGCGCGACTAGTCTACGATTGCTTCGCATGTAATAAATCAGTCTTCACACCGAACGCGATCTACTCACTTCTGGCGCTTGTAGATCTTGGCGAGCATGGCGCCGAAGAGCTCGGACGGGAGCACGGTCTGGGACTCCATGATCGCCTTGAGCTCGGCGTAGCTCTCCTCCTCGTACTTTAAGTAAACCGCCTCCATGTCGAGAGCGACGTAGAGCTCCTTGATTTTCTTCTCGCACTCGGCGTCCTTCTTGCCGTAGTTCTCCTCGATGACCGTACGCTGCTCCGCCGTGCACTTCTTGAGCGCCTGCACCACGAGCCACCCGCACTTGTTGTCCTGGATGTCGGTGCCGATCTTGCCGATCACCGCGGGATCGCCGTAGCAGTCCAGGTAATCGTCCTGAATCTGAAAAAACTGCCCGAGCTTCTCGCAAATCTCGACAGCCTTGGCGAACGCGGCGGCATCGGTGACGCCCGACAGGTGCATCGCCGCCGCCGCCGGGAGGTAGAAGGTGTAATACGCCGTCTTGTACGTCACGATCCTCATGTACGCCTCCTCGGTGTACTTGGAGAGGTCGACCTCGCCGATTGGCGCGGTGATCAGATCGAGGAGTTGTCCGGAGGCGGTTTGGTAGGTGACATCGTGGAACATCTCGAGGACGTCGGCGTACCCTGCGAACCCCTTGCAGTGCCTTTTGAGCATGCTGTATATCTGGCATTCAAGCACGAGGCCGTCGTTGATTGCGACCATCTCGACTGATTTGTGCCTGAACCAGCACGGTTGTCCTCGGCGGGTGACGGACTCGTCCATGATGTCGTCCCAGACGAGGAACGCGGCCTGGAGCCACTCGATGCACCAGCCGACGACCATGGCCCTGTGCATCTGGTCGTCGGTGACGCCGTCGGGGTTCAGCGCGCGCATGCCGTCGACGACGGCGAGGCCGCGGTTGAGCTTACCGTGCGGGACGTTGTACTCGACCATCTTGTCGATCCAGTCGACCGCGATCTTGACCTGGGCGTCGTCCTTCTCCGCCTGCACGAGCTCATCCTTGAGCTGCTTGAAGACCTCGAGGAACTTCTGCGTGGAGTCGGTAAAGGGCGCGGGGGTGGCGTTGGGTCAGTGGGAAGGTTCATCGTCGGGGCTGAGAAGGCGATCGATCGGGTCGGCGCGGCGGACTTTCCAGTTGGCAGCGTTTGGGTGGAAGATTCGTGGCGGAGGTTTCGCGCGGGCCGATCGAGGCGGGCGCGGGGTTTGGGACGACGTTCGGGGCCGAGACGCACCTTCTTGTCGTCGGCCATGGTGACTGACTGAGTGCCGCGGCGGAGTGTCTCGCGCCGACTGTTGTGGAGCGCACGGGGTACGCGCCTCGGGTGACAGCTTTATCTTCGATGAAGCTCGGCCGATACCAGAGTCATCGGAACGCAAACACCGCCGACCGTCGTCGTCGGGCCCATTGGCGAGGAGCGCACACGCGAGGGATGTCCGGCGAGACGAAACCCGACGATGCGACCGTGATCAACGATGCGGTCGACGCGCTGACGAATCTCTCCGTGGGGGATGCGGCCGCGGGAGGCGACGCGGGGGCGGCGGCCGGAGGATCCACCGCCGAGGGCGGCGGAGGCGCCCGAGAACAACAACAACAACAAAAGCCCCTCAAGCCGCTCACCGACGAGCAGGTGGACAAGATCGTGAAGCAGGTGGAGTTCTACTTCTCCGACGCGAACCTCCCGACGGACGCCTTCCTGATCAAGAAGGTCAAGGCGGATCCCACCGGCTTCGTGCCAATCGGCGTCGTGTGCTCGTTCAACCGGATGAAGACCTTGCTCAAGAAACACCCGCCGATCGAGACCGTCGCGGCCATCCTACGCGAACACAGCGAATGCTTGGTGGTATCCGAGGACGGCATCAGGGTCCGACGCACCGAGCCCCTGCCGGACATCGACCTCGAGGACGTCCAGGCGCGCACCGTCGTCGCCGAGAACTTCAAGGACCAGCCAACCATCGAATCGGTCATGGCGCAATTCTCAGTCGCGGGCGACGTCGCCATGGTTCGCGTCCGGCATCCCGGGATGCAGACCCAGGCGGGCGCCACGAAACCCTCGGGCCTGGACCTGATCGCCACGCCGTCCAACGCGGTGCACGCGCTGATCGAGTTCAAGACCAGGGAGGACGCGACGAAGGCGGCGGAGACGCTCAACGACGACAAGGATTGGCGAAACGGCCTTCGAGTCCGGCTCCTGGTCCGCAACGTTCACAAGAAGCAAAAGCAGCAGAAACAGCAGCGACAGAAGCTCGATGATGAACACGCGGCGGCGGCCATGGGCGAAGAGGGTGCGGGAGAGGGTGCGGGCGAGGGGGGGAACGAGGGCGACGACGCGGGTGGCGACGACGCGGCGGCGGCTCCCAAGAAGAACAAGAAAAAAGGAAAGTGGGGCCGGCAGAAGAAGGACTACTCGCAGTGGGCGTCCGCCGCCGCGTTCAAGGAGAACAAGACCTTCCTCGAGGCCGCCGGCGACGGCGACACGGGCGGCGACGGCGGCGGCGAGGGCGGCGGGGGGGACGCGAAGGACGGGAGCGGGGAGGCGAAAGGGTCGGAGGAGAGAAAGCGGCACGGAACGTTTCACGCGACTGCGGCTGATCCCGATGCGCCGCGGCAGCCGACCATGCCGGACGGCACGCGGGGTTTCCAGCCGGGCGTCGGCCGCGGCAAACGCATGCCCCCGCCGCATCCGAAATGACTCTCGTGACGACATCCATCTTAATAAAACGACACTCACGACGCGATGTATCATATCATACGGCCAGACTAATAACTCAACTCAACTCACGCCGCCGTCCACGATGGAGGCGCACTTCACCGGCCCAGCCGAGGACGTCAAAGCGATACCCTTCCATCCAGCCTCGCACGACCCGTTCACCCCGAGATCCGGCTGCACCTCCTCCCAGATCCGCTTCTTGGCGATCTTGTTACCCCCGTGCGGCGGGTCGTTCGATGCGCCGCCCCACGTGAGCCTCTCCCCCGGGACGGCGCCGTCGGGGACGACGAGGAGCTCGACCTTTCGCGTCCCGGCTTCGCCGTCGCCGCCGTCGTTCGCGCACAGCAGCATGCCCGCGGACACCATCCCCGCCATCTTACGCGGCTTCAAGTTCGCGACGACGACGACGAGCTTGCCCTCGATGTCGGCGGCGGACATGTACGGCACGAGGCCGCTGCATACGCACCGTGGGCCGTCCGGCTCCCCGCAGTCCACCGTCTCCACGTAGAGCTTCTCGGCATCTGGGTGTTTCTCGCACGCGATCACCTTGCCAACGAGGAGCTGCATCCCGAGCAACTCCGGGGTGAGCTCCGCGGCGGATCCACCCGCGGCATCGGCGGATACACCCGCGGCATCGTCGGATCCATCCGCGGCATCGTCCGCCGCATTCGATGCATCCTCGGAAGCGCCCTCGGCTCCGCTCTCCGCCGCGACAGCCGCGGCTTTTTCTTTCTTGTCCACGGATGGCACCTTGACGAACGGCTTCTCCCACTTCTCGCCCGCGTTGCCGTAGATGCCATCCATGTTGACGAAGTCCTCCGGTACGTCCGGTCGCAGCGGCGCCCGCCAGTCGTCGCGGTACAGCGTCTCGTCGGTCCTCATCGCGTCCAGGTCAACTTCGTTCAGTTTGCCGAACCACTGGAGGATCGAGTGAACCTTCGGGGTGAAGTCTTCGATCTCCTCGTCGGTGAGCTGTAGGTTGGACATCTCCGCCAGCTCGCGTAGGTCGGGAAGCGGGGGAAGCTCGATGGGGTTGGGGTTCTTCGGGAACGGCGTGTCCTCCGCGAGCGCCGCCTTGGCGCGCTCCTGGATGGACGGGCCGGGCGGGGGATCGCCGAAGAGCTCGTCGCGGCGCGTCTCGAGCTTCTCGAGGAGCTCCGCCTCGAGCTCGCGATCGACGCCGTCGGGCATGATGCCGTCGATCCAGTTCTTGGCCCACTCCGGGTTCTTCTCCGCCTCTCGCTTGATGAAGGGCTTGTCTTTATCGAAAGGCGTGGCGCGGACGACCGCACGGACGCGACCGCGCCCGCCAGGGTTGTCGAGTATAAATCGTCGTTGGGCGACTACGTTGTTGTTCGCGGTCCGCGCGTCGGCGGAAGCGCAGGTGGACGCGCCGATCCATCGCGCCGTGGTGCATGAGACGAGCGACATGCTCGTTGCTCGGTCGATCGGGTCGTCGGAAACCCGCCGCGCCGCGCTCGTTGCTGTGGTCGGCGGGGAGCGAGCGGCAGCTAACATTTAGGTCTCTTTGGTTAGGTTCGACCCTTCCGGCAGCGAGTTTCGGGGTTTAGGGATATGCGATCGCGCTTCGCCGCCGCACTCTCACTTGGCGCACCCCGCGTCGCGCCAGCTGTCGACCCGATCGCGGTCAACACCCGACGCCATGGCTGACCAGGCGACCGCCGAGATGGCCAACATGAAGGTCGAGGACGACCCCGAGGCTGCCGCCAAGAAGGCCGCCAAGAAGGCCAAGAAGGAGGCCGAGGCGGCCGCCAAGAAGGCCAAGCTCGAGGCCAAGAAGGCCAAGCTCGCGGAGATGGAGGCTGCGAAGAAGGCGAAGGAGGCCGCGGGCGGCGGCGACGCCGGCAAGAAGAAGAAGGAGAAGAAGACCGGCGTCGACGAGGAGGACCTCGCCGCGCTCAACGCCGCGCGGGCCGTCCCAAAGGGCGACTACAAGGATCCCGCCGTCGTGCCAATGGCGAAAGCCTACGACCCCAAAGGCGTCGAGGCTGCCTGGTACGAGTGGTGGGAGAAGGAGGGATACTTCAAACCCACGATGGGCACGAACAAGCCCAAGTTCGTCATCGTCATCCCCCCGCCCAACGTCACCGGCGCACTCCACATCGGCCACGCGCTCACCAACTCCATCCAAGACACAATCGTTCGGTGGCGACGCATGAGCGGATACGAGGCTCTCTGGGTACCCGGCACGGACCACGCGGGCATCGCGACGCAGTCCGTCGTGGAGAAGAAGCTGCAGCGCGAGGAGGGCATCACGCGGCACGATCTCGGCCGCGAGAAGTTCCTCGAGCGCGTGTTCGAGTGGAAGGTGCGTTCACCCCGTGACTTTGCAATTTTCGATCGACAAAAGTTTTGTTTTTCCCGAGCGGTTCGCGGCCCGTGACGACCAAAATAGTTCCAGCTATCACTGAATTTTCACCGTGATTACGAACACTACGCACTCAAACCCCTGAGGCTGAACCGCCCGCTCTTTGCACGACTCGACGCGTTCCTCGGAGAAATATCATATTCGCTCGGTGTCGACGTTCATTCTGACCTTCTTCGTCTACGTCTCGATCCCCATCATGATGACAGGAGCAATACGGCGGCAAGATCTTCAACCAGCTCAAGCGCCTCGGCTCGTCCCTCGACTGGTCCCGCGAGCGCTTCACCATGGACGACATGCTCTCCAAGGCGGTCAAGGAGGCTTTCGTTCGAATGCACGCCGACGGCCTCGTGTACCGCGACAACCGCCTCGTCAACTGGTGCTGCCGACTCAAGACGGCGATTTCCGACATCGAGGTGGATCACATCGACGTGGAGGGCAGCACGACGATGACGGTGCCCGGCCAGGACGCCAAGGTGGAGTTCGGGTCCATCTGGTCGTTCGCCTACCCCATCGAGGGCGGCGGCGAGATCGTCGTGGCCACCACCCGTCCAGAGACGATGCTCGGAGACACCGCCGTCGCCGTGCACCCCGAGGACGAGCGGTACAAATCCGTCCAGGGCAAGCACGTGATTCACCCGTTCAACGGCCGCAAGATCCCCATCATCTGCGACGCCGAGCTCGTGGACATGTCCTTCGGTACCGGCGCGGTGAAGATCACCCCGGCGCACGATCCCAACGATTTCATGACGGGCAAGCGCCACGAGCTCGAGTTTATCAACATGCTCACCGAGGAGGGCACGGTGAACGAGGAGGGCGGGGATAAGTTCAAGGGCATGAAGCGCTTCGCCGCGAGACCCGCGGTCATCGCCGCGCTCGACGAGCTCGGGCTCTACCGCGGCAAGGCGGATAACCCCATGCGCCTCGGCCTGTGCTCCAGGTCGAAGGATGTCATCGAGCCCATGCTCAAGCCCCAATGGTGGGTCGCGTGCGACAAGATGGCCGCGGAGGCTTGCGAAGCCGCCAGGTCCAAGGAGCTCGAGATCCTCCCCAACTTCATGGAGCCCACCTGGTTCAGGTGGCTCGAGAACATCCGCGACTGGTGCATCTCGCGACAGCTGTGGTGGGGCCACCGCATTCCCGCGTATTACGTCAAGTTCGAGGGTGAGGCGGAGGACGATTGCGGCATGCCCGGGGGGTCGTCGGAGAAACTCGACCGATGGGTCATCGGCCGCGAGGAAGACGAGGCGCGCGCCGAGGCTGAGAAGAAGTTCCCCGGGAAAGCATTCACGCTGGAGCAGGATGAGGACGTCCTCGATACCTGGTTCTCCTCTGGGCTCTTCCCTTTCTCCGTCTTTGGCTGGCCGGACGAGACCCCCGACCTCGCCGAGTTTTACCCGACGGCGCTGCTGGAAACCGGCCACGACATCATGTTCTTCTGGGTGGCTCGCATGGTCATGATGGGCATGAAGCTCACCGGCAAGGTTCCCTTCAAGCAGGTGTACCTCCACGCCATGGTCCGCGACGCGCACGGTCGTAAGATGTCCAAGTCCCTCGGTAACGTCATCGATCCCCTCCACGTCATCGAGGGCATCACCCTGAGCGATCTCAACGAGACCCTCACCGGCGGCAACCTGGAGGAGAAGGAGGTCAAGAAGGCGCAGGAGGGCCAGGCGCAGGACTACCCCGATGGGATCCCCGAGTGCGGAACCGACGCCATGCGCTTCGCGCTCGTCGCTTACACCGCGCAGGGCCGCGACATCAACCTCGACGTCCTCCGCGTCGTGGGCTACCGCCACTGGTGCAACAAGCTCTGGAACGCCATCCGATTCGCCATCATGAACCTCGGCGACGGATACGAACCCCCGGAGACGCCGCTCACGTCCGCCACACCCGGGCTCCCGCCCGCGTCCAAGTGGGCGCTGCACAGGCTCAACACCGCGGTCAAGACCACCGTGGACGCCATGGAGGTTTACGACTTTGCCAACGCGACCACGGGAGTGTACGCGTTTTGGCAGTACGACGTCTGCGACGTTTTCATCGAGCTCATGAAGCCGGTGATGAACGGAACGGACGAGGTCGCGAAGAGCGCAACCAGGGATACCCTGTGGACCTGCCTCGACGCCGGTCTCAGGCTGCTCCATCCGTTCATGCCTTTCGTCACCGAGGAGCTGTGGCAGCGCCTGCCCCGCCGAGCCGCGGAGTCGGCGCCGTCCATCATGGTCGCCGACTACCCCGCCTTCACCGACGACAGGACCGACACCGCCGTGGAGGAGTCCATGGCTGTCGCGCAGGAGATCGTCAAGGCGACACGGTCCCTCCGCGCGGCGTACAACCTCCCGCCCAAAACGAAGGCTGAGCTCTTCATCGTCACCCGCGGCGACGCGGCGACTGACGCGGCGAAGCAATTCTCCGCCGGCATCGCCGCGCTGGCGACGTGCGCTAAGGTTGACATCCTCAGCCCCGACGATGCGGTGCCCGCGGGATGCGGCGTGACCGTCATCAACGAGTCCGTGAGCGTGTACCTGATGCTCAAGGGTGTCGTGGATCCCGCGGCGGAGATTGCCAAGCTCGAGAAGAAGAGCGCCCAGACGGCGAAGCAGATTGCGGATCTTCAGAAGAAGATGGAGATGCCGGGGTACGAGGAGAAGGTGCCGGAGAACGTCCGCGCGGACAACACGGAGAAGCTGGCGAAGCTCGAGGCGGAGGTTGCGACCACCGCGGCGGCGATGGAGGATTTTAAGAAGCTCATCTGAGGGCTCACGTAGTGCACATGTGAATACAGAACCAATCACGACAAAACTCACCACTTCTGACTCGTCCAGTCGACTCCCGCCATCTCTCCCTCATTTCCAATGGCGAGCTCGGACGACGAGCCGGAGCCTCCGGGCGGCGGGTCCGACCCTCCCGTGGCTCTGACCGCCGATGAGAAGCGCAAGTCCAAGTGGCGTCGCATGCTCGGCGTCACCGTGGACGACTGGAAGGCGTACGTGCGCGCCAAGCCTCAGGTTGTCCAGCGCAGAACTCGGAAGGGCGTGCCGGCCCCACTGCGAGGATACGCGTGGCAGGTGATGAGCGGAGGCCGCGAGCTGCGCGCGTGCCACCGCGGGGTCTACGACGAGCTCGTGCTGAGTACCTTGGACGAGCGAGACGAGGACATCGCCAAGGACATCTCGCGAACGTTCCCATCGCACGTCTTCTTCGCCAAGCCGGACGGATCCGGGCAACGGGCGCTGTACAACGTGCTGAGGGCGTACAGCGTCTACGACCGGGAAGTCGGGTACGTCCAGGGCATGGGGTTCGTCGCGGGCCTGCTGCTGCTGCACATGCCGGAGGAGGACGCGTTCTGGGTCATGGTCGCGCTCTTCCGCGGCGCGGTGCACGAACCCCTGGAGGGACTCTACTCCCCCGGCATGCCCACCGTGCGAAGGTGCCTGCATCAGCTGGAGGGCCTACTCGGCGAGCACCTCCCGCGGCTGGCGGCGCACTTCCAGCGCGAGTGCGTGCACGCCAGCATGTTCGCCACGCAGTGGTTCGTCACCTTGTTCGCGTATTCCCTGCCGCTGCGGGTAGTGGAACGGGTGTGGGACGTCTTCATGCTCGAAGGGGTCAAGGTTATCTTTCAAGTCGGAGTGGCGCTGTTACAACGCGCGGAGACAGACCTGCTCGCGCTGCCGTTCGAGGTGCTCGCCGCCAACTTAAGGCACTTCCCGAGAAGTGAGAAGAAGAGCGGTGGAGGGTCGGGCGGGGGGGACGTGGAGGTCACGGGGTCGAATCCGGGGGGGAGCGTCGACGACGACGACGATGACGTCGAGGCGGATGACCTGTTGGAGCGCGCGCTGTCCCTTCGGCTGTCGCGGCGACTCGAGGAGCTTCGGGCCGAGCACGACTACTTGAACGAGCGCATGAAAGAAGGCGGGTGACGCGATTGGGGGGGCACCGCGCTGTATACCACCGCACGAGTAGTACGCAATAGGCGTTGTATTAGCTAAGATAGCCGCTTACGTGAGTCTCGTCACCAATCCTCGAAGACGCAGGCGGTGGGATCGCCTCGGTCGTGACCACCCCGTGCCGACCTGAACACCGGCGACGACGGAGGCGCGGGTGCCGCGACGTACCTACCCACATCCCGCGGCGGCGAACGCGGCGTGGAGTCATCGCGGACGTAGTTACTCGCGTCGCAATCGCCGTTTGGCAGAGCTGTCGGAATCGGCGCTCGAATCCTCCCTTTCTCCAGCCCCTCCCAATCGAACCCCGAGAACCACGACCTGGCGCGAATGGCGCGCATCCCCGACGGAGCACGACGCCGGCCCCCCTTACCGAGAAGCCTCGACAGCGACCACGACCGTCCGACGCCGAGCCTACGCGACGGGTCCCGACGCATGAACCCGTCGCGGAGGACTGAGACTAAATCATCCGTGAACCGGCTCGAATTCCTCGGCTGGTTCTTCGCGATGGAGCGGTACAAGGCGTGCGTGTTATGCGCCGTGAACGGCGGTCGACCCGCGGTGAGCTCGAACGCCATCACCCCGAGCGCCCACCAGTCCACCGCCCTCGCGTCGTATCCGCGAGTGTCGACGCGTTCGTCTCCGTCGCCGCCCCTCACGAGTTCGGGGGCTAAATACTCCGGGGTGCCCAGTATCGTGTACGCCCGCCCCCCTCTCTCCCCGCCGCCCTTCCGTTCCACGCGCAGACGCGCGCACGATCCGAGGTCGACGAGTTTCGGGTAGCCCACGACGTCCAGGAGGACGTTCTCGGGCTTCAGGTCCCTGTGCGCGACACCGACGACGGTGTGCAAGTGGTCCAGCGCGGTGGCGATGGACGCGACGTAGAAGCGAGTGACGGTCTCGGAGAACCGCCCGTGCTTCCGCATCTTGGATCGAAGCTCCCCGCCCGGGACGTACTCCAGCAGGATGTACAGCGACGCGGCGTCCTGGAAGTGCGCGAACATGCGCGCGATGCGCGCGTGCGGCGAGCGCTCCAGTTCGCCGAGCGCGTCTCGCTCGCCCTCGACGAGCGCAGCCATGCGGGCACCGCGACTCGTCACCGCGTCCTTCGCCATGGCCTTGAGCGCGAAGTGCAGCCCCGTCCGTTTGTGACGCACGAGCCGCACCACGCCGATCGTCCCGTCGCCGAGGATGTCGAGGAGCTTGTACGCGTTCAAGCTCCGGTACTCGCTGGACAGCGTGCACGCCGACGAGGTGGACGAGTGGGCACACTGCTGAGATCCGTCGCCCCCGCCGCTCATCGTCGGTCCCGCGTCGGTCCCGCGCCACATCGCGCTGAGACCCGCGCCCATGTCGGATACCACGCCCCTGGCGCCTAAACCCCGCGTCCCGCGCCGACCCTTGTCCTCCCGCGCGACCTCTTGTGACCGGAGCCCGTCCTTTGCGCCCACCTAAAAAAATAAAAGGCCCGAGAGAGCGCCGGGCCGGGCCGACTTCGAACAATCCCAGCTGGATTTTCAAGAGACGCCGGACGCGTTTGGCGACGCCATAGTGACACGGCGCGCGCGGGTGATCGAGTGAGACCGTCTGAGCTCCTCGCTCGGACGTACTCGGCGCCTGAGTCGAGGACCGGCGTCTGCGGGCGACCGCGTCGTCAGCGCTCGGCCTCTCTCACGGGAAGGGAGGGAGGGATAATCGGGGTTGAATTGGGATCCTTGACGCGTTCGTCGGCCGGCAGCCATGGTGGTCGCGGGGGTGGTCCAGGATCACCCTGGCCGTCGTGGCGCGCACCGCGCGCTGATGATGGCGGACGAGGAGATCGGATGGAAGGCCAAGGCGCGGGCCTGGGTCGAGGATTCCGATACGGACTCCGACGACGGCGACGGATCGCATCACAAGAATAGCCATCACGGCTCGCACGCCTCCCCCAAGGGCAACTACCTCTACCGGAGGTTCATGTACATCTCCGACACCTATCTCAGCCAGGCCAAGTATCAAACCTACGCGCTCATGTTCCTCGCCGTGGTCATCACCGTCGGCGGCGGTATCGGCTACCACTACGCCGACACGGCCGTGACGATGGGTGACGGGATGTACGCGGTGTTCACCTGGTGCGTCAGAGTGTTCCTTCCAATGATGCCCGAATTCACCCCTCGACGACCCTCGATCCGTCTCGTCCCCTGACCTCCCATTCCCTCCATTTACGCACCCCATCGCAGGCTGTGCGCCGGTGTGCTGTCCTCGGGCACGACCGCGCCGGTGGAGATCGTCCCGCGGGTCGTTGCGAACACGCTGGTGGTCATGGGCATCCTGTACTTCTCCACGATGCTCGGTCTCGTGGTGGAGGCGGTGCAGGCCAAGATGCAGGCGCTTCGCGAGGGCAGGTCCACGGTGGTGGAGCGCGAGCACACCGTCATGCTCGGCTGGACGGAAAAGTCGCTTTTGTTCGTCAAGGAGATCATCAACGCGAACGAATCTGAGGGCGGCGGCGTCATCGTGGTGCTGTGCAAGGAGGGCAAGGAACAGATGGAGAAGGAGCTGA
>Ga0302116_1000500_pt1 | contig 23701 bp, 13 predicted proteins | sample AG5_SCM_MG_FD_203124 | JGI IMG/M metagenome (GOLD analysis project Ga0302116, IMG submission 203124) | Marine microbial communities from Western Arctic Ocean, Canada - AG5_SCM | ecosystem: Environmental > Aquatic > Marine > Oceanic | place: Canada: Western Arctic Ocean | collected 2017-10-01 | reverse complement strand
AGAGCCGAGCGCGAGCGGCACCTCGACAGCGCGCTCGGCGAGCATCTACACCTCGGCCAAAGGGAGTCGCGGCGACTGGCGCGGACAGAGTTGGAGAAGCAGGAGCGAGCTGAACGCGCGGAGAAGGAGAAGCAGGCGGCGGCGAGCGCGGATGTTGGTGGACTAGGTCAAGGGGGGGCTTCAAGCGTGGAGATGTCCGAGATGTCGCCACGTGGAATATCGCCGGTGCAGGTCAGGGTGGTGGACATGCCGTCCGAGGATGAACGGAGCCCGAGGGGGGAGGAAATCGAGTCGGGGCTCGAGCGCGAGGACGACCGCGCGCCGCTGTTTGGGTTCTCGAGCCGCGCGCGGCAGAAGAGCATGTAGCCGTCGTCGATGCAACCATCATCCTCATTAGCCGTAGACGCCTTTCAATTCGAATGGACACGTAGAGATGTAGAGAGACCCGCGGGCCCGCGCGGGGGTTCCAGCAGGAAAAGTTTTTCGACAGCTCGGCGCGCGCATCGATTTGTTTTCGCGGCACACTCGTCGAGGCGCGAACGTGCACTCAGATGGGCGGAAGAGCGGACGAGGACGAATACGGCAACGCACCCGAGCCGGTGGCAGCCGCGGAGTACATCCGCTCGCTCGCCGCGTACCAGGCTCAGCGCACTCGGGGTCACCTCGTGGCCGGGGTGCGTCCGGTCAACCCCGGGGGAAACAAAGGCGGGATGGAGGTGCGTTACGGCCCCGGACGCGGAGGGTTGACCGGAGCCTTCCGGGAGATGAAGGTGGGCGGGGGGCTCTCCGACGACGATTCCGGCTCGGAGAGCGACGGAGAGGACGACCGGAGAGGAATGCGCGTCATGGGACGCGCCACCGTGAAGGCACGCTCCCACGCGCTCCTCGAGGTCAAGGGTGGATGGAACGGGAGGAGCTTCGCGAGACGAGACGAAAACGCGAGACGGATGAATTTGGCGGCCAAGGCGAGGGCGACGCGGGTGTTTCAGCGTCAACCGCGACCGCCCCTCGCGTCGATACCCTCCGGCAACATCGTTACCGAACACTCCCCGATCATGTGACTGACACTCGAGATGTAATCCGCGTTAAGCGCTTGAGATTAGACTACAAGTATTCACATTTGCGCGGCTATCGCTTGACGGATTCGTTGTACTTGTCCTTGGCCTTGTCCGCGGCTTCCTTCATCCCGCTCGCGGCTTTGGCGCTGAGGTCCTTGGCCCTGTCCATCATGCCGGTCATGCTGGTACCGCCCATCTTGAACATGGAGGAGTTCATGCCCTTGAACATGGACGAATTCATCGCGCCCAACCCGCCGCTGTTACCTCCGCTGCCAGTCCGCTGATGCGTCGGCGCGGATGACCCCGATGATCCACTTCGGACATGATGCCCGCCTCCCCCCGGCGCCGGCTGGCCCGTCGCGAGCGTGTGCGCCGCCGCCTGTCCCGTCGTCGTCGCCGTCGCCGCCTTCGGCTGCGCCAACGCGGCGGCGCCGAACGCGCGCACCGCCGTCGCCTCCGCCTCCTTCCTCGCCATCCCTTTCAGCTCGCAAACCTTCCGGAACTCACCGCCGCTCCCGCCCGGTACCAACGCCCGGAACGTGTCACCCAAACCCTCCGTCGGGGACAAGATGACCTTCACGAGCGACTCAACCTTGGCCATCTCACGTCCAACCATCCGCGCGTACGACGAAGGCACAACGGGCGGCTTCTCATCCTTCCCGAGAACGCCCGCCCGGGGGAGCTCGCACAAAATCGTCTTCAACGCGTGCACGTCGAGTAGCAGCTGCTGCGCACCGGTGTCGGTGAATTTCTTGCACCGGAACACCGCGCCGTACGTCCCGGGCGCGATGGACCCCGCGAGCTTCTCGCAGAAGAACAAAAAGTAATCGTGACGCACGGTGGTTCGAACCGGGGGAACCGCGGTGGCGAGAGTCGCGGCCGCTCTTTTGACGTAATCGGACTCGTCGCCCGTGCTCTCCACCTGCGACCAGTTGACCTTTGTCACCCCGACCGCCACCTCCGTCCGCGTCTCCACCCCGCTCACCAGCGTGCCGAGCGCGTGTGTGACGAGCTGGTGGAACGCGTCTTCGATCGAGTCGGAATCGATTCGTGTCTTGAGGTTATCATCCGCTAACATCCGGGTGACCGATTCGCCCAGCGGCGTCACGGTTTGCGCGCACCACTCCGCGGTGTTCACCACCAGACACAGACACCGGTACTCCGCCGTGAGTTTCTCCGGGTCTTTCTGTTTCATGTCCGTTCGAAGCAGCGTCCCGGCGGCGTCGCACCGTTTACGTAACCTGTCCGCGTACGTTGCGAGCACGTTGACGAAGACGAGGTGCAGCGCGCAGAGCGGCTTGCCGCGCGTCAAGTTGGAGCACCGGCGGAGAACTTTCTTGACGTTCAAAAAGAGCGTCGCGGCGCTCGGCAGCGTCTGCCCTTCCGTCGTGCCGCCCTGCAGCGCGTCCGTGCGCCTCTGCGCCGTCTGCTGTTTACGCAGGAGCGCCTTCATGGGATCCGCGGAGTCATCCTCGGGCTCCGGTCCGCCCCACGTCTCTTCGGACACGAGCTCGTCCACAAATTCCATCAGCTGTTTCTCCTCCATCTCGACGTACGCCCCCAAGTGATCGTCGAAGGAACTCGATATGACCCCGCGGAACGACGTGGTGGCTAATGCCGCGGCGGCGCTGTCCATCGGCAGCGCGCGCCCGCCCCTCTGCTCGGCGACTTCTTTTTCTTTGACGGCTCGTGAATGCCGAGCGCGAATCTGCGCGGCGGATGCGGCGTCCTCGTCTTCGTCCAAGTCGGCACCCAAGTCGGCACCCTCCCCGTCCCCGTCCCCGCCGCTGACGCCGTCGATGCCGAAGTACTCGTCCATCTCGCGCTCGAACTCGATGGTCCGGTGCAGCGCCTGCAGCGTGGCTTGCACTTCGTGCGGTCCAGACGTGTCGAGCATCTCGAGCACGTGGGTCCGGGTCAGCCGGCCCATAGACATGCAGAGCAGCTGCGGTACCCTCCACCTCGGGGGAAACACGCGCCACATGGCTTCTTTGGACTTGAGGTTGCGCTTGATCCACGCGTACCGCCGCTCGATGTTCTCCAGCGTGAGCTTGTTGATGAGCTCGTCGAAGCAGCTGTTGTAATTCATGAGTTCTCGGTTCGTGAGGTTACCGACGAGCTCCTCGCGGACGGACGCCTCGAGGGCGTCGACGACGAGGCACGCGTCGGTGAGCCGCGCCACCGCGGCGGGGTCCTGCTCCATCGTCGTGGGCATCCATGTGCTGTGGAAGTCCTCGAACACCATCCCTCGCAGCGTCTGTTTCACCGCCGTGTTCCGCTTTTGAAGATCCGCAATCTTCGGGATGTCGCCGTAGGAGGCGAAATGCGTGAGGAGCTCGTCGACCGCCTCGAGGAGGTTGGCGCTGTCCCTGTACTGCCGTCGCATGCTCAGCGTCTCCAGCTGCTCCACCGCGGTGACCAGCATGCTCAGCCTTCGCAGCGCGGTGATGGTCGACGTCAGGTGCTTCTTCGCGAAGTCCAGGCGCTTGATGTCCCTGCAGATCTCTTGCACCATGTGCTCGCTCTGCGCCGCTTTGCTCTTGATGTCCTGGATCCGTCCGCTGAGCTCGACGATGGCGTCCTTGGCCTGGTCCAAGTCGGCCTTCGCGCGCGCGCCGCCCGTGCTCTGCGATCGCACCGCGGTGAGGATCTCGTCGTCCACCCTGCGAACCCTAAGCCGGAGCTTGTCGATGAGAGGGTCCACCTGCGCCAGCGACGCCTCGTCCGGGAAGAGGCGATTGATGAAGTCGACCGCGCTGAAGTCCGGGGAGGAGAAGGCATCGCGCGGGGGCGGGGTGGACGCCGGGGCCGCGACGGGCCCGGGTGAGGCCGCGGGCGTCGCGGATCCGTCCTCCATCTCGCGCGCGCCGGTCTGGACAATTACATCGATTCGAGCTTTCGGAGGTGCCGTTCGAGCACTCGAGGTGACAAAACATTCTGTTGTCAACCGTTCGTCGGTGCGTTTCACCGTCATAACTCTACAAGTACTCTCGTCCCGTCTCTCTCTCGTACTCTCTCTCACTCACTCGGGGAGCGCGACGGCCGACGCCGCCAACACGTCCGCAACCCCATCACCCCCCTCCTCCGCCCCATCGTCCTCGTCCCCATCTTCATCCGACATCGTCAAGTCCACGTGCCGGCCCTCCCTCACCGCCTCCTCCGCCCGCAGCCGCTCAGCCTGCGTGAAAGTAACGTCCACCGCTCCCAACACCTCATCCTGCGTCGACAAAGGCGTCCGCTCCTTCACGTCGACAGACTTCGCGTCCACATTGACCGCGTTCAAGGATGTCTTCACAGCGGGCGTCGTTTCCTTCGTACATGAGCCGGGGGGAGGACCGGGCGGGTTTTTGGTGAGCCGCTCGAAAAACTCCGCCAAAGTCCCGACGCTCTCGCGGCTATCGCGAAACCTCTGGACCAAGTTCCGCATCCACTTGGAAACCATCGCCTTGTTCCGGTCCGCCTCTTCCGACATGCCAAACCGCGCGTCGACCATGAATATCGCCGCGTAGTCGTGCTGGTGACGAATACAACGCCCGAGCGCCTGATTGTACGCGCGGAACGCCTGGTGCGAATACCAGTCACCCCCGGGCATCAATCCGCATTGCCGCGCGTATCCGCTGCTGTTGTACTCACGCTTTAACCGAACCTTGACGTCCCCGACACTCGGGAACGGGATCCCGACGCAAAACACGGCTCGCGCAAAGTCATCCTTGAAGTCCAAGCCCTCGCTCACCTTGCCGCGGTACACGGCGAGCATTAAGGCGCCTTTGTTGTCCGGCGCCTCGACGGCGCCGCGGAATTCCTCGAGCGTGCCGGCGAAAGTCTGCGCCCCCGGCTCCTCCGCGACGACCGTGCCGACCAACGCCTTGAGCTGCGACAGGACGCCGTTGTACTCCCAGTCCTCCATGATTCGCCGGATCAACGCGTACTTTGGCAGGAACACCAGCGCGCCGGTTCCTTTGGGCACGACTTTCAAATACTTTAAAAGAAGCGAAGCCAGATTCGCGGGCATCTTCGGGTTGTCCTGGGTCTTAGCGGTGAAGTCGCCCAACGCGTCCAGGGCTTCGACGTGGATCTGCCGCCGCGGTACCACGTGCGGTGCCTCCACCTTGATCGGGAACTGAACACCGAGCTCGCCCTCTAGGCTGCCGATGGGTGACAGGGTCCCGCTGGTGACGATGACGCACATGGCCTCCTCGGACACGGGACCGAAGGCGACGGAGGGTCGGAGGCACCACATGGCGACGCCCGCGCCGCGAGCCCCGCGCGAATCCCCCCTGCGACTGGCGTTGAAACCGTCGTCGCCCGGGTGGTCCAGGTCGGGGACCGCGTACAGGACGTAGTCGCGCGGGTTGGTCAAGAGCGAACGAACCGCCTTGGCGGCGTTGTAGCACTTGCCGAGGGAGGACTCGCCGAAGGACTTGCCGGTGTTGTTGATTTTCTGTCGCAGCGAGCTCGTGTAGTCGGCGACGCGGATGGCGTTGTCGACACACATCAGCGCGTGCTTTCGCAACGATTCTGGGTTACCGCCCGCGGACGCGAGCGTCGGGCACAGCGCGGCGAGCAACGCGCGCTCGCCGTCCTCACCTTTCCAAAGGCGCTCCTCCGGCCCCGGCGTCACGGGCCCCGACAATTTGCGATACCCGCCGCCGTGAAACCGCCCCTCCGCCCTGTTCTGTCCCTTCGCCTCCCTCAAGTGCTTGTCCAGCCACGTGTACATGAGCTCCATGAAGACGAGCGCCGGGTCCGCTTCGGAGTAGAAACCCACGACGGACCGAAGCTCCCGGACGCCCTCGTCTAGGTCCTTGAGCGAACACTCGAAGGAAGCGCCCTCGCGGCAGACGTCCTCGACGTTGTGACCCTCGTCGATGATCACCGCCGCGTTGCCGAGCTCGATCCCGAGCGCGTTTCGGATCCCCGGGTCGAACACGTAGTTGTACGGGCAGAGCACCAGCTCGGCGGTCTCTAGAAGGTCCTTCATGGCGAAGAATTTGCACGACCTGTGCGCCTCCGCCGCCTCCGCCATGTCCTGTGAACAAAAAAAAACACGACGTCAGTCTAATTGCATGTACGAGAATTGAAATAAACTCTCACCTCCATATCCCAAATCCCCGCATGCTCCAACTCGGACAGCAGCTTCCCTTTCTTGTTGTAGTACCCGCATCCGGTGTCCAGCGGCCTAGACGCTTTGTTCTTAGTGAGGTCCGAGCACTCGTCGTCGGATTTCTTGATCGGGCAGTACTGCGCTCGGCTGCCCAAGATGGTGTACTTGGGCCGGTACGGCGTTCGTTTCAGTTCCTTAACGAGCTGGTGCAGCTGGCTGTGCGTGCGGCTGCAGAGGTAGATCCTGGGTACCGCGAGCATGGGCTTGATGTCCGGTAAGGGGATCGGGGCGTCGGGATCCACGCTCTCGCTCTCGCTCTTCGTCTTCTTCTCGTCGGCTCCGGAAGAAGCTCCGGAGCCGCCCGGATTGAACCTGAAATCGTCGAGGTCGGGTTTCTCATCCTTGACCGCGTGCACGCTCACCCCCGCGCTCACCTCCTTCCCGGAAGTCCCATCCGCCTCCACGTCATCGCCGATCTCGAAGTACTTCGACGTCTTCCCGGCGGGAACCACCACGCCGTCCACGCCGGTGTCCGACAAATGCGTCGACGACGCGTCCGACGGTTTGGGGTCGGACGGTTTCTGGTCCTCCTTCTTTTTCTCCGCCGTCGGCTCCGCCTTCGCAGCGCCGGGGTGCTGCAGCGGCAAACCCACCGTGCGATGAAACCGCGTCGCCTGCTCGTCTCGCCTCGCACGTTTGCGCGCCTCGATGGCGTCCATCTGCTTCATCCGTTCGCGAGTGTTGTGCGCTTTGATCAAATCGTTCTCCCCCGCGATTCGAACCTTTTCACCCTCCTGCCACGCGAGGGCGCTGCACAGTAAGCTCAGGGACTTGCCCGTCCCGGTCGGTGACTCGATGAGCGCGTTCTGCTTTCCCCGCAGCGCGGCGATCACCTTTGACATGGTGATCTTCTGCGGGACGTGCGGGTTGAGGCCTTTGGGGAAGTGCACCGATACGCCGCCCATCGGGAAGCCTCCGTCTCTCGCCGGTTCGGGTTGCTTGGGTAAGACTCTGCCCGATACGCCGACACCGAAGGCGTCGCGCGTGCGCTTACCCGGCGCCGTCTCCCATCCGGTGCCGTTCTCGTGGTCGTAGTGGAGGTCGTGCGCGGCGTCGGATCCCCGTCGGGTGCTTCTTGCGCGTTGTTGTTGTTGTTGCGTCTGCTGTTGTTGTTGGGGGGGATCGTAGTAGTCGACGGTGGGTCGGGTCGCGTGGAGCGGATCGACGAGCCGCGACGGCGCGGTGGGCGCGCCCCACGTCGCTCGAGCCTCGGTGCTGGTGGGTCGGGTGGATGCCGACGGGTCGAACCATCGGGGCGCGGTCGTCGGCGCGTCGTCGGGCGGCGGCGTGTGATCGTCCGTGCGCACAGCTGTGCCCACGGCGTCGTCAGCGGTGGGCACCGGCAGATCTTCGCCTTCCAGATCTTCGGCGCCCGCGGGTCCGCCGCCGTCCATCAGCTCGGCGGGGTACGCGAACACCGCGCGTTGACCCCCGCCGCCGACCGAAGCGCGGCCGCTGGACACGAACCCTGGCGCGGGGGGAGACGCGACGTACTTCTCCGCCGGGGCCCTCGTGGCGAAGGATTTGTGCAAGGCGCCTTCGAATCCCTTGACCTGCGCCTCCGCCTCGTCCCAGGTGTCGTAGACGCCCGGGGTGCGACCCACCTTGACGCCGTAGAACTTCTTCTTGTTCTTGGCCATCGCGCGGGTCGACGTGCGGACGCGTCCGCCGTCCCAAGATCGTCCCCGCTCCGCGTTGTGTTTGAACTGAATCTGAATGTTGGCACCCCAGACAAAAGACAGCTCTCAGGTCCAAAAAGTTTGTAGACGGTCAGATTCATTAATACACTCGCTCACAGGTTGACAAGACAGGACATAGATAACTTCCATCGCATCCCTCAACGTCTCATTTGGGGGTCATCGTGACCCCCGACGCGTACGTACGTTCCCTCATCACGCGGCGTTCTCCTCGGCGGGCTTGGAGTCAGGTCTCCGCTTCAGCATCTCGAGGTGCACCGTGTGGAGCAGGCCGAACATGCCGCCGAGGGTGGCGGCGATACCACCGACCGCCGCGAGGTACGCCATCACCGGAGACGGGTACGATGTGGTCGACTTGGTGTAGAGCGGGAAAGGATTGAGCTTGATGCCCTTGGCGTTGACGTTGCCGCCGGTATCGCCGAACTCGGTCTTGAGACCGGTGACCCCTTGTCCGTCGTTTAAGCAGAGGTTGCTTTCCTCGATCGTGCCCACGATGTCCACCGGGGTGATTCCCCACTCGTAGATGACGGTGCGGCCGGACTTGGCGGCGATGTCGGGGTGCGAGGAGTCCCACTCCATCTGCGGATCGTGGCGCTCGACGAGGGACAGGAGCATGATGCCGCGGTGCGCTCGAATCTTCTTTTGCTTGATCTTTCCGCCGTCCTCGTCTAGGTAATCGGTGATGAGCGAGACGCCGAAGTTGCAGTGGCCCGTGCACTTCGTGTTCGCATCGCTGCTGACCATGTCGTCGTCCCTCCACGCCACGGTGAGGGCGTCGACGGGGTCGGCGAGGGAATACGCGCAGACACCGTCGTCGGCGTCCATCACGGTTCCTGAAAAACACAAAGTTCATATGGGCAAACAGTCAGAGAACAAATAAAAACGTACCGCATGCGATCTTGCCGGAGCATTTGGGCTCGGCCACCTCGAGAAGGCTCCGCGCCGCGGGCGCCCGCCAGGGGTACTCGTCGTCGAGTAGTTTGCGTCCGGCGCCTGGGGCGGGGACGTTTGGGGCGTTACCGCCGCCGGCTGGGGAGCTCGTGTCGCAGAAGTCGTTGTTGGGTTGCTCCGTGCTGACCACGCCGCTCTGGCACATGGATGCCCCGCCCGCCGGCAGCCGGAAGAAGCAGCCGTACGGGTTGGTGCACTCCAGGGCGAGTTCCTTGACCTGGTTGCCGTACTGCAGGGTCTCGGACGTGGTCACCTTGTACAGCGGCGGCGCGGATTCACCGAAGCCGTAGTAGAACTGGACAAAGTACAGCGCCGAATACGCAGCGACGCAAACCGGGAGGATCACGACGGAGAGGAAGGCGCCGAGCCTCGTCTGCTCGGACTCGTCCGTGACCGTTCCGGCGAAGCCGTCGCGTTTGGGATCGAACGCGTTGAGTTTCGCGAGGAGCTTGCCGATGACGCCCATGATGACGCGTCTTGATGGGTAGAACGCGAAGGGGCGGAATGCCCCAACGCAAGATAACGGAAGGTCGAACGGAGAACTTTCCAACTGTTTCGTGGATTCGGATTTATCACCAACAACTTCAACTGTGTGGGGGGCCGTCTTTCGCCCGCCCTTATTATCGCGTGTAACAGGAAGTACACATATTAGAGTTGAATCAGGAGCGCGAGGCCGGTACCGAGGAGCGCGCTCACGATGCGGATACCGGTCGCGGCATCGTCGTCGTCCGCGAGGGGCGGCGGCGACGGCGGCGGCGGCGGCGGCGACGGGTCCGCGCACGAGTCCACCGGCTGCGCAGCGCAGTTCGCGATGCATTTGAACTGAGGGTTGACCCTGGTCACGGACGACATCCACGAGATGCCACTCGCGATGGCGGTAGCCTCGGTGGACGGGCACGTGCCGAGCGAGGTGGCCTCGGCGACCTGCGGTGATTTGTGCTGCTTGTACGTGTATTTCGACTGCGTGGTGGCGCCGGCCCAGGATTTGTAGGTGCAGACCATCTGCTTGTTGCCGGCGGTGTGCGTCGTGTCGGTGTACCACCACGTGGTCACCGTGGACATCGTCCCGTCGGATGCCTTTGCGCACGTGTGTGCCTGGATCTCGCCGTAGTAGGTGTACGCGGATCCACCGTAGGTGCCTTCCCCTGTGAAGGTTCCGTTCTTCAATTGAGTAAACTTGTCCGCCGTCCAACTGGCGTCGCCGTCGGAGTCGACGAGATCCCACGTGCCGACCTCGAAGCTCGGGAGCGATATCGCGTCCGCGCCGAGGATCGCGCACGTCGCGATCAGGATGATAGTGGCGCGCATCGTGCTCGGAACACGCGCGCTGTCGAGTGGCGCCAATGAAGGGGGGCGACGAGAAAGAGTTCGTTAGGACCGGAAAACGTGATTGGATTGGAAACACGTGTGCCAAGTTTCGGAGTTTATTAGGTTTCGATGAATGGGTTGGTACGGATGGTGACTGACTGTGATGCCATACGGATAAATTAGTTCCCCATTGCACACCTTGAATGGGCATACGATCCCCGCAGATTTACTTTTCCCGCCCAACAAAGGTGCGTTGTTGTCATCGGTTCCGCCCCTCCTCGAGCCAGTGCGAGTGGTCACCACACAAGAGCGACGACGATGAGGCTCACGGCGTGGTGCCTGGTGCTGGCGGTCCTATGCGCCCAGATCCGCGCGATCGACGCGTTCGGACCGCGCCCGCGACCCCGACTGTACGCCAAGGTGCGCGTCCATCTCCCGCGTTTGGCGCCTCTTAAATCGTGTCGACGATCGCGATCCACTGACCCTTTCCCTCCCTCCACTCGTCACAGCCGCACCTTCCCCCGCATCTCATCGCCGCCGAGCGCGCGCTCAGGGAGCTCGCGCCGGGCGGACCGGCCGCCGCCGGCTTGCTCAGCGACGGGATATGGCAGGCGCCCGGCACGGACCAGATCCCGAAGCCGTCATCACAGCTGGACGGCACCCAAGCCTCCGACGGATCGAGCGAGTCAAGCGAGACCTGCGACGCGTCCGAGGTGGGATCGTGCGTGGATGCGCCATCCACGACCGAGAACGCGACGCCCATGAACCCCGAGGTGACGCGCAAGAAGGAGAAGGAGACGAACCTCAAGAAGTACGAGGAGTACTTCCTGCGGTACCAACTCACCGATCGCATGGCCACCGAGGCGGCTAAACCCGACGCAAACTTTCGCGATCGCAAGTTCAAATGGGAAGGACACGACTTCCCGGACAGCTCCGGCATCTCCGAGCGCAACCCGAACGAGGGAGGCGCGGGCGACAACGACGACGGCGCTGAGAGCTACCAGGCGGAGATCGACGCGGACGGCGCCACCGGCGACCAGGTGGCAAAGAAGTCCAAAGATGCCGCCGTCGAATCTATCGATTCTTACAACGCCGCCGAGGCGTCGATGCTCGCGAACGTGGACACTACTAACCCGGGCTCGATCGTGCCGTCGTCGCCGATCGAGGAGGAGATCAACTCCGGCGACGACGCCGCGAAGGAGATGATGGAGCAGCTCAAAAAGGAATCCAACGCCTACGTCAATCCGCAGACGGGCAAGGCTGTGCGTTGGGGCGACACGTGGCGTCACGCGTGGGGCGGCGGCGTCGGCGTCAGCCGACCGGAGTCCCGCCCACGGCGATTCGCCGAGGACGGCACCACGATGATCATGCCCGCCGCGACGGACAAAGGGTACGCGTTGGTCCCCACGAGTTCCGACAAAAGAGCCCTCGAGGAGTTTTACGAGGAGTGCAACGGAGTGCGGTGGAGCGTGCAGCGCAACTGGGGGGTGGGCGAGCCGTGCGCTAACAACTGGCACGGCGTCGTGTGCACCGGCGGGCGCGTCACGCAGCTGAACCTGAACTTGAACAACGTCGCGTGCTGGGGGGAATTCAACCTCACCGCGCTCGCAAAGCTCGACGAGCTGCTGTACCTTGACATGTCGGATAACCTCTTCTCCGGCGAGATCCCCGACGAGCTCTTCACGATGACCAAGCTGCAGACGCTCGCGCTGTCGTCGAACCGCATGACTGGCAAGTTGAGCAAGAAGTTTGGACGGTTGACCAACTTGAGACACCTGGATCTCAGCGCCAACGGCTTCCACGGGTCGCTTCCCAAAGAGATGGGTAAGATGAAATCGCTGGAGGTGCTGTACCTCGGCGAAGCCGGCCTGGAGGTTAAGAACAAGTTCACCGGCAAGATCCCAGAGCCGTGGGTCGGCATGAAGTCACTACAAAGGCTGTCCTTGACTGGTAACCAAGGAATCAAGGGTAAGTTCCCGACGTGGATCGGTAAGCTCCAGGACCTCGAGGAACTGACGCTGGCGGACACCGGGCTCTTCGGCGAGATCCCGGAGTCCATCGACCAGTGCTACAACCTCCGCACGCTCGACTTGAGCAACAACAAGATCAGCGGGCAGATACCGGAAGGTATCACGCGCCTCGGGCGGCTCAAGCACCTGCGACTGCGCGGGAACAAGCTCGAGGGCGACGTCCCGCCCGGCATCGCGGAGCTCACCGAGCTGGAGACGTTGGACCTCGGCGCTAACAAACTCTCCGGACATCTCCCGGAGAAGTTCGAAGGTCTCACGAAGCTCGAGTACCTCGACGTGAGCAGGAACGACCTGTCCGGTGAACTACCCAAGGTTCTTCCCCGCATCCCCTCGCTTCGCGCGGCGCTCCTCTCCGACAACTCGTTCGAGGGCCCGATCCCGGGCGACTACTTCACGAAACTGCCGCTGCTCATGTACCTTTACCTGGATCGCAACCGGCTGGACGGATCGCTCCCGGGCGAGGCCATGGCGACCGCGAAGCTGTTGAAGGAGTTCCACGCCTCGAACAACAAAATCACCGGCACGCTTCCCAAAGAGATTGGCCAAATGCCGCGGCTCGCGTCGCTGGGCCTGCGACGGAACCAACTCGTCGGGGAGATTCCACCCGAACTGGGCGACTGCGCCGAACTCGCCCGGATGGACCTCACCGAGAACAAGCTCGTCGGTACGATCCCTGCCGCGCTGGCGAACGCGACGGACCTCGCGGAGATCCGTCTGGGCGGCAACAAGCTCACGGGGTCCATCCCGGAGTCGCTCGAATCGCTCGAGCTGTTGCGAGCGTTGATCGTGGACAACAACAGACTTACCGGCGAGGTTCCCCCGTGGCTGGGCACGCACCCGTGCCTCCGCGAGAGCGACCTCAGCGGCAACAGGCTGTACGGCACGTTACCCGATACGCTCTGGGACCCCGAAGGGGACGACGGCGAGGGCGGCAAAGGACGTGTTCCGTACCTGCCAGCTCGGCTGGACCGATCCGCGGATTACTTGGAACGGCGAATCAACCTCGGCTTAAACCCGCTCTTCTGCCCGCTACCCGAGTGGGCCGACGAAGTCCACGCGACGTGCAGGCAGGCGGAGATATCCAAGATTGAACCGAGCAACGGCCCGTCGAAGGGAGGGACGCACGTGACGGTCACCGGCAGCAACCTCGGCGCGGGTAACGAGCACTCGGGGTGTCTCTTCGGCAAGGAGGGGCAACAGGTGTGGGTGCCGGCGAGCGAGGCGAGTAACTCGAAGCTGGTGTGCGAGTCACCGCCCAAGCACGTGGACAACCACAAGAACGCGGTGGTGGTCAGGGTCGGGCACAAGGGCGTCGCGATCACCCGGTTCGGAGAGCTATTCAGATACACCGCGTGAGAGACAGACGCGGCTGATCGAATACGTGTGTACTGGGTTCAACGATTTTTGAATTTGATACAAACCAGGGTAAAGCTTCCCTCGCTCCCCCTACCGTCCTCACGCAAACGGCTCGTAGGAAAAGAATACCGGCCTCCACACCAACAACCACACTAAAGTAACATCACGTGTAAAGTAACATCACGTGAATCTAACACATCACGCGGCATCCACCGAGTCACCGGCCATGTCAACCGGCACGATGACTCCGTAGCCGCCCGCGTCGCGCTTGTACACGACGTTGACCTCGTTACCTTGGTTCACGTTCTTAAACGCGAAGAACGTGTGGCCGAGGTTCTCCATCTCCTCCGCCGCGGCCGCGACCGTGCACTTGCGCACGGGGTGGAACTTCTCGCGGACGATCTCCGTGTAGTCCATGCTCTCGTCGGCGAGCGCCTCGTCCGCGGCGGCCATCTCGGCGACGATGGCGTCGGTTTGCGCCTTCGGCGCGTTCTTGTTGTGCTTGGGCCGCTTGGAGATCTTCTTCTCCTTCACCTTGCGGAGCTTGCGCTCGAGCTTGTCGCTGACGGCGTCGATGGACGCGTAGAGGTCATCGGCTTCTTCCTCGGAACGGATGATGCCGTTCTTGGTGTAGACGGTGACCTCCGTCTTTTGCAGGGCACCGCCGGGGGTTTTCTTATCGGCGCCCCCGCGCGAGGAGCATCGCACGTCCACCTCGCGGACGTCGTGTTGATCGAAGTGCGCGACGGCTTTGTTAATCTTCTCCTCGGCGTACTCGCGGATGGAGTCGGTGATCTCGAGGTGCCTGCCCTGGACGATGACCTTGGTGGACGCGGAAGCCTCGACGCTGAGTGCGACGCGGTTAGTTCCCGCAGCTTTGCATCGGGCGTCTCCGTTGGCGCGGCCGATCTCGACGCGGGACGATCGACGCGACGCGAAACGAATCGCGTGCGTCTCGGTCTTGCATCGTTGGTGGAACGTGAGCTTGGAACCGGAAGCCGCGCGCGAGGAGCACGCGCGGGGCGCCGTCACGGCGGCGGATACGGACGTCATCGCGACGGTCGGCATAGCAGGGATCTTTAGCGCGCGGGAAGTTGCACTGCAGGGATATTTTCCGAAGCTCGAGGGAGGCCGGAAACTGTGTGCCGCGGTGGATGCGGGCGCGTCTCGATAGCGAGCGCGATAGAGTTTGATGAACGAACGCGTCGACGAGGTGTCGGCGACGGTCTGGGCGGCGTGAGTGACCTCGAGGATTCACGCGGGTGCGGTTAATGCAGGTCGACGCGTGTTAGTTTCCCTGCTTTCTGAGTCAGCGAATCTACACAACTGGCGAAACTGAGTCAGATCTTTTACGAACCACTTTTTCGAAAACCAACGGATCCGCGATTGAGTGCGTTTCGTTGCAGAAACCCCGTGTTTTTAAATGCTAATAAGGTTAAGCATTGCGTATTTAGATTGCGTATTCGTATGCATTTCAGTTAGGTGAATTAGGAAAAGCGGTCGACGTCATCATTCGTTGCGCTTTCGAGCTCCTCCGCCTCTAGTGGAATAGATAAGCCCTGAACCCTCGAGCGTCACATCGCGCCCGCGCACCTCTGCGCCACCGTGAAATGTTGGCCGCGAAACATCCTACCGGGATGATTCGTACCCCCACGTCCCTCCGCGCCCTGCTCCGCCGCGGTCTTCACCAGAGATCCGCGTTGGTTGGCACTCCTCTGCAAGCGCCGCTCGTCGGTTCGGGCCCAATGGGCGCCCACCGACATCGATTCGCGGCGTCCGCCATGGCCAAGTCGGACGGCGGGCGGTCCACCAGCACCGTCTCCCCCGACAAGCAGCGCGACGCGGGCAAACAGCGGAAACAGATCGACCTCCAGCCCCCCAAGGGAACCAGGGATTTCCCCCCCGAAGAGATGCGTGTACGCAACTGGCTCTTCGGGCACTTCAGGGACGTGGCACGATCGTTCGGCTTCGACGAGTTCGACGCGCCGGTGCTCGAAACCGAGGAGCTCTACGTCCGCAAGGCTGGCGAGGAGATCACCACGCAGCTGTACAACTTCGAGGACAAGGGAAACAGGCGCGTCGCGCTCAGGCCCGAGCTCACGCCCTCCTTCGCCAGGCTCATCATGCAGCAGGGCAAATCGCTAGCGCTTCCCGCGAAATGGTTCGCAGTCGGCCAGTGCTGGCGGTACGAGCGCATGACGCGCGGACGCAGACGCGAGCACTACCAGTGGAACATGGACATCGTCGGCGTGGAGGGCGTGGAAGCCGAGGCGGAGCTCTTGGCGGCAATCACCGATTTCTTCACCCGACTCGGCATCACCGCCGCCGACGTCGGCATCAAGGTGTCCAGCCGCAAGGTGCTGCAAGCCGTGCTGGAACGGTTCGACGTCCCGGAGGAATCATTCGCGCCCGTCTGCGTCGTCGTGGACAAGATCGAGAAGCTCCCGCGCGAGAAGATCGTCGAGGAGCTCGCGGAACTCAACGTCGATCAAGCCGCCATCGACGGCATCCTCGACGCCATGGCCATGCGTTCCATCGACCAACTCGAACAGCTGCTCGGCGCGGACTCGCCCGCCGTCGCCGACCTCAAGCTCCTGTTCTCCCACGCGGAGGCGTACGGTTACCACGACTGGCTCGTCTTCGACGCGTCCGTCGTTCGCGGGCTTTCGTATTACACCGGCGTGGTGTTTGAAGGGTTCGATCGCGCCGGGGAACTGAGGGCCATCTGCGGCGGCGGTCGATACGACAAGCTGCTCGGCGCTTTGGGCGGCGAAGATCGGCCGATGGTCGGCTTTGGCTTTGGCGACGCCGTGATCATGGAGCTCGTCAAGGACAAGGGTTTGTTACCCGAGTCGTTGAAGAGCGGGAACGTGGACGATTTGGTGTACCCCATGAACGCGGCGTTACGACCGGCGGCGATGGGCATCGCCGCTCGGTTGAGGGCGAGTGGGCGAAGCGTTGATTTGGTCATGGAGGATGGCAAGAAGCCGAAGTGGGCGTTTAAGCACGCGGAGCGTTGCGGGGCGTCGCGGGTGGTGCTTCTCGGGGAGAATGAGTGGGAGCAAGGGGTGGTGCGGGTGAAGGACCTGGCGACGCGGGAGGAGGTTGACGTGAAGCCCGAGGACCTCTGCTAGCGTTCGAGACTACTTGGTGAAATATTATTTTTTGTGAGTGTCGTCGCGATCTCGCCCCTCACACTAGATGTCGCCGGCGGTGCGTGCGCGTGCGCCCCCGGTTCCCCGAGTGCGTTCTTCCCGGTCCGTGCGGTGCTCCGCGTCTTCGTCGAAGGTCATGAAGGTGCTGTACTGCACCGGAAACGCGGGCAAGTTCCGCGAGGCTTCCTTCGTCATCGACGGGTGGAACGCGTCGCGTGGTGAGACCGAGGCCAAGGTTGAGTACGTGCAGGTGGACGCGGATCCGGTGGAGATCCAGGGCACGTCCGAGGAGATCGGCGCGCGCAAGGTGACGGAGGCGACGCGGCTGCTGCGCGAGCGCGGCGCCATCCCGGACGACGTCGACTGGGTCATCACCGAGGACGTCGGGCTCAGCCTCCGATGCCTACACGGCTTCCCCGGGCCGTACTGCAAGCCCATGCTCGAGGCCATCGGCGATGTCGGCCTGTGGGAGATGATGAGCCGGTACGAGGATAGGCACGCGCTGGTGACGTGCACACTCGCGGCGGTGCACGTGAGGGGGAACGGCGGCGGCGGAGGCGCGGGAAGCACCCCGGAGCTCTTCGTGGGAACCATCGAGGGAGCGATCGAGGGACCGCCCAGAGGGGACGTGAAACACGGAAAGGCGTCGTGGAACAGCGTGTTCACCCCGGACGGATACGATAAGACGTTCGGGGAGCTGCAGTTCCACGAGCAGGCGACGTTCTCGCACAGGAAACGCGCGATCCTCAAGTTCCTGGAGGCCAAGGCGACCGAGTAGCGACGGCACCGTTGTCAAATGTTCCCTACTCTAGCTAAGTTCGAACTACATCCGCTACGTGTAGCTACCGTCGCTTATACGACACCCGCAGTATCTCCCGCACGTTACTCGCGCCGTCCGAGAACGACTCCACCGACTTCACCTCCATGTCCGGGTGCGCGCGTTCGATCGCCTGCCTAAAAGCGTCCACGCCGCCGCCGACGCCGAAGTAATAACTCTTCGCGGCAATCAACGCCACACCAGTACCCACACGCAACGCCCTTCGTAACACCCGTATGTGCCTCGCGTACGAATCCACGGAGTATATAGTCTCCGCGGCGAGTACCAAATCGAAGCTCCCGGGCTCAATGTGGGCGTCCAGGTCGCCCCAGTCGCCGCCCAGGTACGCGAACTTACCCCTCTCTTCGTCGGTGGTGAAGTTAGCCCTGACGTTTGGCACCGCGAGCGTGCTCAACACCTCGGGGTTGTAATCGCACAGCGTCACCTGCGCCGCGCCCTTGAGCGCGGCGACGATGCCGGGTACGCCGTGCCCGCATCCCAGCTCCAGGACGCGCGCGCCGCGCAGCTTCACGCCGGCGCCGGCGTCGTCATCGCCGACGTCCGCGTGTTTTAAGAGATGCTTGGCGAGATCGACGGAACACTCCCAGAGCTTGAACCCGCCCTCGTACCTGCCCTTCACGACGTCGCTGTTACCGTCGATGCTACCGTCGGCGTCACTGAGCGCGTTCGCGGCGTCCGCGGACGTCACCGCGCCCTTGACGACGGTCGTGGACGGGTCCAGCTCCAGCGTCTCGGGTTTCCAGGTGGGCGAATGCTCCGGCACCGATGACGCGAGCACCTCCACGCCGGCGATGTGACCGCCCTCCTTTGGGTCCGCGTCCGGGGTCCGAGCGGCGACATCCGGGTTGGGTGCCTTCGCGGCGGCCGCGTCGGCGTCGCCGCCGAAGTTGAAGCGGAACCCGCCGCTCTCCCCGTCCTCCGCTCCCCACATCAGTGACGGAGAGATTTTCACTTTGGCCGCGAAGAGAGCAGTTCACGTGGCAGAGGAACAATTGCGGCCACCGCAGAGTCGCGAGGCGCGCGATCGGACGACACACCAAGATGCAGAACATGCGGAACGTGAAGCTGCCGGACCCGAAGATCATCTCGGGGATCGTGCAGACCGCCGTGTTCGGCGGCGCGGGCGCGTACGGCCTCTACCACTCCTTCTTCAACGTCGAGGGCGGCCACCGCGCCATCGTGTACAACCGATTCGTCGGCATCCGCGAGAAGGTGCGTCACAGCTGTGATGGACACGTCACCGGCATGTTTTCCCCGCCGCGCTCGTCGTTAAACGCGATGGATCGCTTCGAATAGGTCGTCGGTGCATCACGCGACGCGCGAGGGCGTCGCGCGATGCCCGGCGCCGCGCGATCCCGCGTCGTCGCGCTCGGGTTTTAGGGCAATTCCGCCAGCCGGGCATTATAATTCTCCGGGACGACGACGCGTGAAGCGGCGGCCCGAGATCCAGACCGCGTCCGACGATCATGTCGCTGACCCGTCCCCCCCGTTCCCCCCACATCATTCCTTCAGACGTATTCCGAGGGCACGCACCCCATGATCCCGTGGATCGAGCGCCCCATCACCTACGACGTCCGCGCGCGCGCGCACCAGATCTCGTCGCACTCCGGCTCACGCGACCTACAGATGGTCAACATCACCCTCCGCGTCCTAACCCGCCCGGACGCCAACAAGCTTCCCACCGTCTACCGCAACCTCGGCACCGACTTCAACGAACGCGTCCTCCCGTCCATCGTCCACGAGACCCTAAAGTCCGTCGTGGCGCAATACAACGCGTCTCAGCTCATCACCCAACGCGAACAAGTTTCGTTGGCGGTGCGATCGCAACTCATAAGCCGAGCCGCGGGATTCAACATGCTCCTGGACGACGTGTCCATCACCGCGCTGACGTTCGGGCGGGAGTACACGGCCGCGATCGAGGCCAAGCAGGTGGCGCAGCAGGATGCCGAGCGCGCCAAGTTCATCGTGGAGAAGGCGATCCAGGATAAGCGCAGCGCGGTGATCAAGGCGGAGGGTGAGGCGAAATCGGCGAAGTTGATTGGCGAAGCCATCGCGAATAACCCGGCGTTCATCACACTGCGTAGGATCGAGGCGGCGAGGGACATCGCGCAGACGATGAGCGAGAGCAACAACAGGGTGATGCTCAACGCGGACTCGCTCCTACTCAACCTCGCGGAGATCGAGAAGAAGAAATGATTGGCTACTGGTAGAAATTTCATAGATATCGCTTGCACTTATCACTCCGCCGCCGCCTCCTGCGTGTCGCCATCCTGCTCCTGCGCGCCTTCCTCCGCCGCCTTCTTCGCCGCCTCCTCCGCATCCATCGCCGCCTTCTCCGCATCCGTGAACGGCGGAAGCAGCTCGCACCGCAGCGTCACCCGCACCTCCCGTCCCTCCTCCTCCGCCGGAGCCGGATCGCCACCCTTCAGCGTACAGACCACGTCGCAGCGCACCGTCTCCGCCGCGCCAAAGTAGCACGGATCCGTCGGCCGGGGCGTCGCCGGGTAGGCGAACGTGAACGTCACGTGCTTACGCTCACCCGCGGGCACCGACCCGGATCCTTCGTCCACGCTCCAACCCTTGTTAGCGTCGTCGGGGTCGAACGCGGCGAAGGAATATTCAGCGTTTGAACCTTTCCCATCCGCGTCCTTCACCGATCCAACCGCCAAGCTCGCACTCGCGGATCCACCGGGACGAATCGGACCCGGTAACGTGAGAACGATGGACTCGTACGGCGCCCGCACGGGCGGCTCGCGTAACCCGCTGCGCAGACCGACGGTATCGATGACGGCGTCGACGACGTCGGGGGCGTCGTCGTCGCAATCGGCGCCGACGATGAAAGCGCCGTCGGCCCAACACCGGGCGCGAAGCTCCCGTCGCGTCTCCGCACCGACCAGCCCCGGGACCACGACACACACGGAGCCGCGAAACATCGTCTCGGTTCCGTACGGGTACCCCGCGCGGTCGGGGGTGAACGACAGCGTGACGGTGACGGATTCATTCGCCGCTATGACGCCGCCGCTTGGTGAAAACGTAAACGGAAAACGCGAGGTGTTCCCGTGGGAAACCGCGTCGCGAATCTCCGCGCGCCAACGCTGGGGAAACGCGGTTGGGTTCGTGAGCGTCAGCGTGGTGTTCTTGCAGTCGCCAGGGACGGCGTCGCCGCAGTCGACGACGTCCGCGGGCGTCACGTCGAGCGCCGGGGAGATCCCTTCGCCTCTCGCGGCGATCCGAATCGTCCGCAGCGACGTCTTCAGCGAGATGATCTCGTAAAAGGAGTGGCATCGGCCGGGCTGGAACGCGAGCTTGACCTCGAGGTCGCCGAGCGGGTCCATCGGGCGGAACGCGGTGAGCGCCGTGAACACGCCCTCGTGGTCCGGCGCGGACATCCCGACGTTCACGGAGGTGTTCGCGAGATTTCTCAACTGAATCGACTTCACCACCCTGTCGCCCACGGCGACGTGGCCAAAGTCGAGGTCGTACGTCAGCTCCTTGCTCCCCTTGACCTCAACCAGGTTGTCAACGACGACGGAGCTACCGCGCGTCACGGCGCGAACCTCCACGTGCTGCACCATCGTCGGGTGGCCCACCCACTCGTCGTCGTCGTCGGATGCCTCGGGGTCCTCGGGGTCGAAGGAGGAGGATTTTTCATCGCCGGTGGACGCCGCGGCGGCCGCTTTGATGAACACGGGGATGCGCCAGACGTCTCGTTTGGGCTCCTGCGGTGCCTCCGGCTCGGGCGTGGGTTCCGGTTCTGGTTCGGGAGTCGGCGTGGTTTCCTCCTCGGCGGGCGGGGCATCCGGATCCGCCTCGGGATCGCCCTCCCCGCCTTCGCCTTCACCTTCGCCTTCTTGTTTCTCAATCGGGTTACCGTCCTCGTCGAGCTCGGGCTCGGGCTCCGGTTCCGGCTCCGGCGTAGGCGGCGTCGGATCCTCCGGGCAAAACTCCACACGCACCCGCGCACCCTCACCCGGTCCCAACGTCCCGACGTGCGGTGACACGCGCAGGACATCGGACGCGCTCTCCGGAACGACAAATTCAAACGTCTCCGTCCGACGCTTTGAAGTATTTCGAACGACGACGACGCCGTGCGACATCTCCCTCGCGGCGGTTGGCGGCAGCGTGACCACGTTCCCGGTCATCTCCAGCGCGGGCCGCACGCCCCTCCCGACGCACGGTAAATCGAACACCCGCGCGCCGAGCAACGTCTTGACCGCGACGGTGAACTCGTGCGTCCCGACGGTGGCGACGATCGGCGCGTACCGAAGCTCAACCTCGATCGTCTCCCCCGCGAGAACTTCGCCGTACGGACACGGCGCCACGGACAGCACGTCCGGTAGGTCGGAGAACCCGAAGGTTTGCATCAGCCGCGCGTGGTTTGTGACCTTGACCTTGACCGCGGACGCTTCGCCCAGCGCGGTCACGCCAAAGTCCACGAGGGGCGGGTCGAAGGTTAGGTCAGAGCTCGTGAGCAGCGCTCGCAGCGTGAACGGCACCGGCAGGTTCTGCCCCGGTGTCGTCACCTTCATCGGCACCTCGATGCACCCGGTGTCTGGGTTGACGTATTTCTTGCACCGTTCCGCGGTTTTGGCGTTCGGGGTCATCTTGACACTGAACGACGCCTCCGCGCCCGCTTGGCAGAAGAGCATATCCGGTATGATCTCGCACGAACCCAACAGGCACTCGGGGATGCGCAAAACGCACCTCGCGGCGGCGTTCGCGCGGTTCTTGACCACGAGCGCGTCCCTGTACACGCACCCGAGCGCGATACCCTTGAAATCGATCGCGGTTCGGCCGTCGAGGTGCACCGGAAGCGGTCCGGCGACTGCCCGGAGCTTGACGATCGCGTCGACGTTGAGCGGTTCGCCGAGTCGCACGCGGACATCCTCCTCGACGACGCCGTCGATCCGCGGGGCGAACTCGCACATGATGAAGGCGCTGCCGTAGCTCGGGACCACGCCCTCCGCGCTGGGCTCCCGCCCGCCGTCCTTGGTCTCCTTGTACGACCCCCGGACGCGAACCGTAAAGGGGGAAGAGTCGGCGCTTTTTCCGGCCGCCGCCTCTGGATACTCGCACACGAACGGCACCTCGATCGCGCCCTCGTTGATGAGCTGCGCGAACAGCGTCGTGCGTTCACCCACGAGTGTCTCCGGGAACTCGAGCGTCTCGTTGACCAGGTAAACCTCCGCGGACTTTGGCCGGCACTCGATCGGTACGCGAACGACGCCCGTGTTTGTGGACAGCGGCAGGTGGCACTCGATCGGATCCATCGTTCGCGGGGTGAACGTGATGTGAATCGTCGTGCTCATCCCCGCGCTCATACGCCCGGGCGGCGCGTACTCGACATCGAACAACGACGAATACGGGTACTCCATGTCCATCACCTTGAACGTGCCGATGGAGTACGACACGTTGGTCATCGAAATCTTCATTTTGTACGTCTGCCCGAGTTCGAAATCCGTAAACAGGAACCCGCGCTTGGGCGACGGCATGAACGAATCTCCCGCGAACTCCCGGCCGCACACCACCTGCGAGGAGTAGAGCCGATCAGGGTCCGCGAATCGTTCTTTGGCCTTCACCTTGAGCCGTTCAGATTCCATCTTGAGCAACGCGCTTCTTCGCCGGCGATTTTTAACCACGTCCTCGTCCTCTGTCTCCTCCAGTCCCACCCCGTCGTCATCCTTGGACGTTGGAGGGTGCGGCTCGTGCGACGTCCCGCCGGTACCCCGATCGGGTCCCGCGTTCCAGCTCGGTTCGTATTCCTTACCGAGGCTACCCACGCCGATACCCTGCAGCTCGCGTTCACGTTCCGTGAGCATGGAGGGTAGCGGTTTCGCGCCGGGAGCCAAATCGTCGACCACCATTTTCCGATGCTCGGGGTCGTCTCGCAGCCCGCCCAGGCCGAGGTTCCGCGGCGCCGCGCGGGATACCTGGCTGGGGAACACGACGTTTCTCCCCGTGGCGTCGAGTAAGTCCACGCCCGCGCGAGTCGCGCCCTCCATGTACTTTTTAGTTCGTTCCTCGCGAGCGCGTCGACCGAGCGTCTTGGTGTACGCTCGGTCGAGCTCCTTCTTCTTAGCCGCCTCAGCCTTGCGCCGCGCGCTCTCTTTTTCCTCCTTGGACAAACGCGTGCGGATCTGTTCC
>Ga0302116_1000499_pt1 | contig 23748 bp, 28 predicted proteins | sample AG5_SCM_MG_FD_203124 | JGI IMG/M metagenome (GOLD analysis project Ga0302116, IMG submission 203124) | Marine microbial communities from Western Arctic Ocean, Canada - AG5_SCM | ecosystem: Environmental > Aquatic > Marine > Oceanic | place: Canada: Western Arctic Ocean | collected 2017-10-01 | reverse complement strand
GTTCCATAAATCGCCGTGAAGGCACCATATTCGTCATCAACAGGGTTCCAGTTGGACGTGATCAAAAAATTCAGTCCATAGCGCCCCATCGACTCCAGGGATCCCCAAAACACCACCACAAGGATGGAGATGAGGATCAGAGCAACCATGGAAGCCATGACCATGACCAACTTCTGGAAACTGCCATCGACGATCTTTTCCGCTGGCGGTCTGCTTCGAAGTAGGTATTGAGCCTTGAATTGAGTCACTCTGCAGGCAGACAGATTGCCGAACCGTACCCGTATGTCTGCTGTTTTGCTTGTAAGCAAAAGAACACCAGAGGATTCCTCCACAGGAGAGTTTGGTTATTGGAGTTTGGCCCGTTAGCTTGGAGACACCAAATGCGCGGTTATGGGCCGGATCGTCGGAATCGACCTGGGAACCACGAACTCCGTCGTCGCCGTGCTCGAAGCGGGTCGGCCGGTGGTGATTGCCAACGCGGAAGGCTCGAGGACAACCCCATCGGTTGTTGGCTACACCAAAGAGGCTGAGCTTCTGGTTGGTCAGCCCGCTAGACGCCAACTTGTCCTCAACCCTCGCAACACCTTTTCCAATCTCAAGCGTTTTGTCGGACGTGCTTGGGATGAACTCGACGACAACACGCTCACCGTTCCCTACACGGTGAGCGCAAACAATCAAGGCAACGTTCGTGTTGCCTGTCCTCAAACCGAAAGGGAATATGCCCCTGAAGAGCTTGTCTCGAGCATCCTGCGCAAGCTTGTAGATGACGCCAGCACATACCTGGGTGAAACAGTCGATGCAGCCGTTCTGACGGTCCCGGCTTATTTCAATGATGCCCAACGTCAGGCCACTCGAGACGCGGGACGCCTCGCGGGCTTGTCGATTGAGCGGATTCTCAATGAGCCAACAGCTGCAGCCCTTGCCTATGGCTTTGATCGCAGTGCAGTTCGTCGGGTTCTTGTTTTCGATCTGGGTGGAGGAACTTTTGATGTCTCACTCCTTCGGATCGCAAATGGTGTCTTCGATGTGAAGTCCACCAACGGTGACACTCAACTGGGTGGCAATGACTTCGATCAACTCATCGTTGATTGGCTTGCTGATTCCTTTCTTCAGCAACATCAAATTGATCTGCGCAGGGATCGTCAGGCGCTTCAACGTCTCACTGAAGCGGCTGAAAAAGCCAAACAAGAACTTTCAGGCGTTTCCACTACACATATTTCCCTCCCTTTTATTGCAACCGGTCAGGAAGGTCCTCTTCATATTGAGACCACCCTCGATCGCAAAACATTTGAAAGCCTCTGTCCTGATTTGCTTGATCGATTGCTAACGCCCGTTCAAACTGCGCTGCGCGACTCAGGCTGGCTTGCAGAAGACATTGACGACGTTGTGCTTGTGGGTGGCAGCACAAGAATGCCCATGGTGATGCAGCTCGTGAGGACGTTAATTCCTCATGACCCCTGTCAATCCGTTAATCCAGATGAAGTTGTGGCTGTGGGTGCAGCCGTTCAAGCCGGAATCATCACCGGTGAGCTAAGAGATCTGTTGCTAAATGACGTCACACCCCTATCCCTTGGCTTGGAAACCGTGGGTGGCCTGATGAAAGTGTTGATTCCTCGGAATACCCCGATTCCAGTCCGTCAATCCGACGTGTTCAGCACCTCTGGTGCCAATCAATCGTCTGTGGAAATTCACGTTTGGCAAGGTGAGCGTCAAATGGCGCAAGACAACAAGTCATTGGGCCGTTTCCGCCTGTCAGGTATTCCGCCTGCACCACGCGGTGTCCCTCAGATTCAGGTGGCTTTTGATATAGATGCAAACGGGATCCTTCAAGTCAGTGCAACAGATCGAACCACTGGCCGAAAGCAATCCGTCACGATTCAGGGGGGGTCGAATCTCAACGAAGACGAATTGCAGGCACTCCTTGCCGAAGCGGAAGCGCGCTCAGATGAAGACCGCCGCCGCCGTACTGCGATTGAGCGGCGCAATTCAGCCTTGACCTTGGTAGCGCAAGCGGAGCGACGCTTGCGTGATGCTGCGCTTGAGCTCGGTCCCTACGGCGCCGAACGACAGCAAAAGGCCGTTGAAATGGCCATGCGTGATGTCCAGGATCTTCTTGAGCGGAATGATCCTCAGCAATTAGAGATGGGCGTGAGCGGCCTTCAAGAAGCTCTCTTCGGTTTAAACCGCCGCCTTTCTGCAGAACGAAGCAGCGATACAGGTCCTCTGCAGGGCATTCGCAGCACGCTGGGAACGCTCAAAGACGAACTCTTTGCAGACGATGATTGGGAGGATGACCCCTGGTCCACTGGTAGTCGTTCCGACGAACGAATGAGAAGTGGACGTCGCGGAATCGACCCTTGGGATGATGACTTCTATCGCTGATCCCGATTATTGGGCCCTCCTTGGTCTCGATCCAGGCAGTGACGGAGTTTCACTGAAACGTGCTTTCAGGCGTGAAGCAAGGCGCTGGCACCCCGATCTCAACGGAAACGATCGCCAGGCTGAAGAGCGCTTCAAACTCGTGAATGAGGCCTATGCCGTCCTCAGTGATCACGACAGGCGTGTCGCCTGGGAGCTCCGTCGCACCGGTCGAAGTAGTAGCCAAGACCCGTTTGCTTCAGGGTTTCCTGATTTCGAGGAGTATCTCGCCGTTGTTCTGGGTATTGGTGATCCTCCAGAGCCTGATCGCGCCGAAGTCACTCACAACGATGATCACTCGCAATCGGAGCGCAGACCCACCCCATCTCCCCAACCTCCACCTCCTGTTCGTTCACAACACAATCTCGAAACAACGGTTGTCTTGACTCCCGACCAGGCCCTTCACGGCACGGCTGTGAATCTTGAGCTCTCAGATGGGACTGTGATCGAGGTAGATACGCCTCCATTCGCAGGGGATGGTTGGCGCCTCCGTTTGGAGGGAGTCGCACCTGGTGGTCGTGATCATTTTTTGCAGCTGCAGGTTGTAACTGATGAAGGCCTACGGATTGATGGATTGCGCGTGTTGTACCGCTTGGAACTATTTCCTCCCGATGCGGCCCTTGGATGCTCGGTGGATGTTCCAACGCTGTCCGGTTCCGTCACCCTTCAAGTACCTCCAGGTTCATCGAGTGGCCGCCTGCTGCGACTTCGAGAACGCGGCCTGGTCTGGAATGACCGACAAGGTGATCAGCTGGTGGAAGTGGTCATCGTGATTCCTGCCCATCTGAACGATGACGAACAAGCGCTCTACCAGAGGCTTCAGGAACTGAGCTTGGATCAAGGTCGGATCTAATCCAGGTCTTTCGATGAGAGACTGAAAGCGACCTAGAACATCTCATGCTCGTTCACGTCCTTCTTTATGACGCCGGTCAGGACAGTGAGGGCATTCATTCCCTTGAGCTCTCTGGCCAGACCGTGGTTTTGATGTTTGAAAACTGCGACGATGCCGAACGGTATGCAGGCCTGTTAGAGGCCCAGGATTTCCCCACCCCAACTGTTGAGGCTCTCGATCAACACGAGGTGGAACTTTTCTGCACTGAGGCTGGATATGAAGCGCGACTCGTCGAAACTGGCTTCGTACCCAAATCAGATGACGAGCGCTTGATGCTGGCTCCTCCCACTGCCAATCGTGATGTCAGCAATTGGCAAACTGATGATCAATCGCTCGATAGCGTTCAGCCATCAAACCCAAGTGATGGTCTTGATGATGTCCGCCGTCGCCTAGAAGGTTTGCTGTGAATCCGTCTGAAAATCGGGGCTACCTCACAACAGAGCAGTCGAACCCCCGCAGCGTTGATTTGGACGTGTTGTCCACAAACGACCTAGTGAAGCTGTTCATCGATGAAGATCGCAAACCTCAATTAGCGGTTGAAGCTGCTTCAGAAGCCCTCAGCGCTGCAGTTGATGCTGTGGCATTGCGGTTAAGCAAAGGCGGGCGACTGTTTTACATCGGAGCAGGAACCTCAGGTCGACTTGGTGTTTTGGATGCCGCTGAATGTCCCCCCACCTTTTGCAGCCCACCAGAACTGGTACAAGGTCTTTTAGCTGGAGGTGCTCCGGCCCTTCTACGCAGTTCAGAGGGACTTGAGGATCTAGAGACAGCAGGCGTAGACGACCTCAAAGAACATCAATTCTGTTCGGATGATTGCTTGGTAGGCATTGCCGCTGGAGGCACCACGCCCTACGTACGCGGTGCACTGCAATACGCCGTGGAATTAGAGGCCTTGGCTATAGCAATGGCCTGCGTTCCCGCAGATCAAGCGCCCATGTCTTGCCACCTCGATATCCGTTTAATCACCGGCCCAGAACTATTGACTGGCTCAACACGTTTGAAGGCGGGAACCGCCACAAAAATGGCACTCAACATTCTTTCCACCGGAGTGATGGTGAAGTTGGGAAAGGTATATGGCAACTGCATGGTTGATGTCGCCGCTAGCAACAGCAAACTTGTGGACCGCTCGCTAAGAATTTTGACTGATCTCGTTGGCTTATCGCGCGAGCAAGGGCTTCCGCTACTAGAGGAAGCCAAGGGATCGGTCAAACGGGCTCTTGTGATGGCGGCTGGATCCATGGATCTTCCAGAAGCCCAAACCCTGTTGGCGAATCACAACGGCAACCTGCGCACAGCCCTTGGTTCAATTGGAATAACTCTCAATTCAACTGCTCATTGAGCTTGAGCGTTTGCTGGTCCCCAATAAGCACTCGTAAATAAATCCAGGCGTTGCCTAGTTGCCGCAGGAACAGCATCAGGAGGCGTCATCAAAGCATCTTTGAGAGCGTGATGGGCTGGGGAAGAAGGACGTTCACGGCTCAATTTGTCCATGAGAGCGAAGAGGATTGGCCCCGTGGCAATGGCATTGGATTTGAGGTTGCCAATGATCATTTCAACGGTCACAGCATCGTGCTCTTTATGCCAACAATCAAAATCAGTCACCATGCTGAGCGAGGCATAGGCGATTTCAGCTTCTCTCGCTAGACGGGCTTCCGTGTGATTCGTCATGCCAATTACATCACAACCCCAGTTGCGATAGAGCTCGCTTTCCGCTCTCGTCGAAAACGCTGGACCTTCCATACATAGATAGGTGCCACCGCGATGCAACCGATGTCCGGAAGGCATTTCTGTCGATGCTGCAGATGCAAGCAGTTCACTCAACCGCTCGCAAAATGGATCAGCAAGGCTGACGTGGGCCACGCAGCCATCGCCAAAGAAGGATTGAGGCCTCTGCACCGTTCTGTCTATGAACTGGTTTGGAACAACCATGTCGCGAGGGCGCAGATGTTCCTGAAGAGATCCCACGGCGGACACCGATATCAACCAGCGCACCCCTAAGGACCTCATGGCCCAGATATTGGCCCGATAGGGAACTTCGCTTGGGAACAGGTGATGTGAGCGACCATGGCGGGCAAGAAACACCACCTCAACTCCATTCAGTTGGCCGACGCGCAAACAATCGGAAGGAACGCCGAATGGCGTATCCAACGTGACCTCTTCAACAGATTCGAGTCCATCGATCGCATACAAACCACTACCACCGATCACACCAACTCGAGCGTCTTGGAGGAAGGAAGGGAGTGTGGTCATGATTTAAAAACGGCGCGCATTGACACTCATCTTGCTCGTTTGCCTAAGATTGGTTTTTGCTTTTGGTGCCTTGACGACAGTCCTGATGAAAACGGATGCCGGCCAGATCACAGTGGAAATGTTCGATCAAGATGCGCCGAACACCGTCGCCAATTTTGTGAAGCTCGCGCGCGAAGGTTTCTACGACGGTCTTGCCTTCCATCGAGTCATTGATGGTTTTATGGCTCAAGGTGGATGCCCAAACAGCCGTGAAGGCGCAAAAGGGATGCCTGGAACAGGCGGTCCTGGCTACATGATTAATTGTGAAATCAATAATCGAAAGCATGCTCCTGGCATCCTTTCGATGGCCCATGCCGGTAAGAACACAGGCGGAAGCCAATTTTTCATCGTTCATGAAGCTCAGCCCCACCTCGATGGGGTTCACACCGTGTTCGGACAAACCGGTGACATGAATGTTGTTCTAGCCTTGAAAAACGGCAGTCGCATTGAAAGCGTCACAGTGAGTGACTGATCCGTTAGGACCAGTGAATCAGAGTCGGCTGGTCAGCTTCTTCTGACCAGCCATTTTTTTTGTCGTTCAGCAAAGAAGCCAAGTCCCTGTCTTCGCGATTGAGTTGCAATGAAGGATGAAGACGCTGTTCTGCTTTCGCTGTTTTCAAGAAGCCAAGCCTTTTTGTTTCCGCCCAAGACGCCAAAGATTTGAGAAATAGCTCAATTGCGGAATTCTCACCTGAAACAGTCCAAACAAATTGAGGACGCTCCCAAAGCGCAAGCAGTCTTGGTGTTTGCTCTGGTTGCAAAGTAAGACTTAATTTTAAAGCCAACATCTCAGCCTTATTCAAAAGATCTGGGAGTTTAGCGATCAGATCGTCACCACAATCCCAAGCCAGAGTTACAACATCTGCAGCACCATTCTCATTGAATAAATGACCGAGTTTATCTCTCTTTGTGGCTAGGTAATTGGCATTATAATCACCAGGATTGATGATGAGTGGGATTCGACTCACAACTTCCAGGCCATACCCCCCGAGTCCTGCAATTTTGCGTGGGTTGTTGGTCAGGAGCCTGAGGCGATGAATTCCAAGATCACCGAGAATCTGAGCTCCCACCCCGTAATTGCGTAGATCTGCTGCAAAACCCAGCTTCTCATTTGCTTCAACAGTGTCGAGTCCTCCATCTTGCAGGCTGTAAGCCTTCAACTTATTGATCAGGCCAATGCCACGCCCTTCTTGCCGTAAATAAACAACAACTCCTTCACCTTCTTGCTCAATTTGCGACAAAGCGGCCTCAAGTTGTGGCCTACAGTCACAACGAAGAGACCCAAATGCATCTCCCGTAAGGCACTCTGAATGCATCCGAACCAAGACAGGTTCTTGCAGTTGCCCGGGAATACCTTTCACCAGGGCAACATGCTCACTGTTGTCTAGTTCATTGCGAAATCCGATCGCCTGAAACTGTCCGAACTGACTAGGCATGACTGCCTGCGCATGACGACGAACAAAACGTTCGTTTTGAAGCCTGTAGCTGATGAGGTCAGCAATGCTGATAAGCCTTAAGCCAAAATGTTTGGCGTAGTCCTGAAGTTCCGGCAGACGAGCCATCGACCCGTCGGAATTCTGTATTTCACAAATCACCCCCGATGGGATGAGTCCGGCGAGCTGGGAGAGATCAACAGCAGCTTCGGTATGACCAGCACGTTTGAGCACACCTCCAGAACGGGCTCTTAGCGGAAACACGTGGCCTGGACGCCTTAGATCGGATGGTTTGGCATCGGCCTGGAGCACAACTTGAATCGTGCGAGAGCGGTCCTCCGCTGAAATTCCAGTCGAGACGCCATGCTCTGGGCCGGCATCAATACTCACCGTGAACGCCGTTTGATTCTCATCGGTGTTGCGATCAACCATCAAGGGCAGGTCGAGGGCATCAAGACGATCTCCTTGGATGGCAAGACAGATCAAGCCACGAGCCTCTTTGGCCATGAAATTGATCTGTTCTGGTGTCGCAAACTGCGAAGCACAAATCAAATCTCCCTCGTTTTCACGGCGCTCGTCATCGACGACGACAACGCACTCGCCATTACGGATGGCGTTTAGGGCATCAGGGATGGAATCAAAGATCGGATCCATGCCCTCTGCAGCTGCGGCTGAATGGCTCAGCGTTCTAGGTATCCAACAAGCTCTCATCATGATCGACGCCAGTACGATCAGCCGATCATTCCGCTCAGTTCATGGCGATCAAACGAGTTGCGGTAATCGGAGCATCCGGTTATGGGGGCTTGCAAAGCCTGAGGCTGTTGCAGTCCCATCCCAATTTTGAGATCAGCCTGCTTGGCGGAGAACGAAGTGCTGGCAAACGTTGGAGCGAGCTCTGTCCGTTTTTGCCCCTACCGGATGATCCCCTGGTGGAGAGTCCTGAGCCCAAAAGAATTGCCGAGCGCGCTGATGTGGCCTTGCTCAGCCTCCCCAATGGTCTAGCGAGTGGCCTGGTTCCTGGGCTTCTGGATCAAGGCGTTCGAGTCATAGATCTCTCAGCTGATTACCGCTACCGCTCGCTCGAACAGTGGTCGAGTGTCTACGCCCAGGAGGCTCTCTCGTGCAAGCGCACGGATGCCGATCTGTGTTCTGAAGCTACATACGGATTACCTGAGTGGAATGCTTCTGCCATTGCAACAGCTCGATTGGTTGCTGCGCCTGGCTGCTTTCCCACCGCGAGCTTGCTCCCTTTATTGCCCTTCCTCAAGCAAGGATTAATCGAACAAGACGGTGTGATAATCGATGCAAAGACGGGCACATCCGGTGGTGGACGCGCAGCAAAAGAGCATCTTCTGCTGGCGGAAGCCTCTGAATCGATCAGTCCTTACGCGGTTGTAGGCCATCGCCACACCTCAGAAATTGAGCAAATGGCTAGTGAGGTTGCTGGATGTGGAATCCAATTGCAGTTCACACCCCATCTCGTTCCCATGGTGCGAGGGCTGCTTTCAACCGTGTACGCCAGATTGCGCGATCCGGGACTTACTGCCGAAGACTGCACCACAGTTTTGGATAGTTTTTACCGCCATCACACCTGTGTCACGGTGTTGCCTGTTGGAATCTATCCAGCAACGAAATGGGCTAAACACACCAACCGGGCCTTTTTATCCGTTCAAGTCGACAATCGAACCGGGCGTCTTGTCCTGATGAGCGCTGTTGACAACTTGATGAAAGGACAAGCCGCACAGGCCATTCAATGTCTCAACCTGATGGCAGGCCTGCCGGGCGAGACAGGGTTGCCCCTCATCCCCTTTTATCCCTGATTTCTGCTGGTAGACAGCGCCAATGTCTGCCGCCACTTCATACCGGCAAGAGCGATAGCCCAGGGCAAAATGCGGTGTTCCTGGGATTGAATACGCAGGCCCAAGGACTCTGGACTGTCGTCCTGAAGCACAGAAACAGCCGCCTGGGCGATGACCGGTCCGGTATCCACATCGGCCTGGACCAAATGGGCAGTGCAACCACTGATCCGCACAGACGCTTGAAGAGCTTGACCAACCGCATCGAGTCCTTTGAAGCTAGGCAGAAGTGATGGGTGGATATTGAGCAATCTGTTCGGGAAGGCTTCAATTAGCACTGGAGTCACAATCCTCATCCATCCAGCCATCACAATCAGATCCACATCAGCCTCAAGAAACGCATTCACAAGAGCGTGGTCGAGATGTTCTCTTGTCCCAAACTGTCGATGATCCAACAAGTGACAAGGAATGTTGAGACGCTCCGCTCGTTGTTCAGCGCCACAGCCTTGGTTGTTGACCACTAGAAGCCGAATGTTGGCATGCAGAGCGCCAGCAGAAATCGACTCTTGAATCGCCTCGAAATTGCTTCCATTACCAGAAGCCATCACTCCCAATCGCAAGGCTGGCTCAAAGTGTGGCCATTGCTGAATCGATGGGGAGATCAGCTCGAGACCTGATTCGAGTGAATCAGGAGCACAGTGGCTAAGGTTCAAATGCGCGGGCATCATGTGCTCATGTCCCATCTGACCATTCTGCCAACCGTCATCACAGACCTCGAGCTTCTTGAGGAAACTTTGTTAGCGGAGCATTACCTCGTCCAGCGACCAGGCCTGATCAAAGCGTTTGGCCAGGATATTTATCCGGCTGAATTGGTAGCGACAAACAGCAGCGGTCTCCAAATGGGCTGGAGGTGGGATGCCGATGGTTCTTTAGCGTTGATGCTGGATCTTGGTCAAACCAGAGATTCCGCAGGACACAAAACGCATCTCAAAACCATTTTGCGGTCCTATGCCCTGAGGTCGGCCCTGCGCTCTGCAGAAGGGGTCACCTATGGTCCATCTCTTTCAACGACAGACCAGCAGGGAGCTGACCGAGCGATCTGCTGCTGATGGGTGGCGTCAGGATTTCGATCGATCTCTGCGAGCCTGCACGTCAGCAACTCAAGGTGAAACTCGAGTGGACACCTCGAACGCATTATCAATCCTGGTTGATGCCGAGTTGGACACCTGGGTCATATACCGTTCGTGACCACGCACAGCATCTCCACAGTCTTCAGCTTCAGCAATCAGGTCGAGTTGTTAGCTGCACGCGAGTAGCTCCCTCGTGCTGGACGACCGAGCTCCTGAATCTCGACCCCGTTTGCTTGACCTACACGCTGGAAGCGCGTCAGCTCACGGTGCGTACCAATCATTTGGATCCAGATTTCGCATCCCTGTGCCTTCCCGCAGTGGTCATGCTGATTGATGGAGAACGCTGGAATCCGCATCATCTCCAGCTGTGTTTGCCTACCGGTTGGTTAGGACATCTCCCACTTTCACCTGTTGACGATGGCTACGAAGCAAAAGATTTTGACCATCTCGTTGATGCTCCCGTACACGCCGGTCCCTTTAATTCCCGTCCGTTCACAGTTTGTGGTCATCAGCATGAATTGCTAACGATTGGCACGCCACCGATGGGCTGGCCTCTCACCCTTAAAGCCGATATCGAGGCCGTCTGTGAAGCCGCTTGCAGGCTGATGGGTACCCCACCACCGTCTGGTGATCGTTATCAATTAGTGATTCAGCTACTCGATCAAGGATATGGTGGTTTAGAGCATGATCATTCCTCAGTACTTCAATTTTCCTGGGAAACTCTCACGAAAAAGGATGGCTATCGAAAGCTCCTACAGCTCATTGGCCACGAATATTTTCACCAATGGAATGTGCGTAGACTCCGACCCGGCGCCTACGTTCCTTATCGATACGACAAGGCAGAAATCAGCGATGGACTTTGGTTTGCAGAAGGAATAACGAGTTATTTTGATCTCACTCTGTCGCTTTTAGCGGACAAATCTGATCGAAAAACGTTTCTTAAAGACTTAGGACAAGATATTTCTCATGTGCTGCTTAATCCTGGATGCAAGATTCAATCCTTAGCTGATAGCTCTAGAGAAGCTTGGCTACGCCTTTACAAGCAAACAACCGCAAATTCTGTGGCACAAATTAGTTATTACCGACTTGGAACTGTTGTTTCATTTTGCCTTGATGTACAACTTAGAAAATCAGGTTCTGCCCTCTCCTATGTTGTTCGAGACCTTTGGCAACACTTAGGGCGGCATGGCAAGGGTTATGAGCCAACTGACCTGATTCAAGCTGTTGCTGCCCACAATGTGGCATTGTCGGAGCTTTTGCCAACCTGGCTTGAAACCACGATGGCAGCTCCAATTCATGAAAGCCTGAACGCTCTTGGCTTGCAAGCGGTTGCGATTCACTCGAAGCATCCAAACGTAGGGATGCAACTTTCTAAGCAAAAAGGTCGACTTTTGATCAACATGGTGAGTCCTAGCGGCCCTGCCGAACTAGCAGGACTTGTCCCAGGGGATGAGCTGATCGGTGTTCGTGATTGGCGTCTAAGGGGTCTTGAGCATTGGCAAGCACTCCTTCAAGGGCCCGAACAGATTCCCATTCTTTATGCACGTCGAGGTCATATTAGCTCTACAACCCTAAAGAAAAGCGATCCGATAGTTGAGCAATGGGAGATCGCCTGGGACCCTGGTTCATCTCTATCACAAAAAGAATTACGTGATCGATGGTTTTCAATCGTGTAACTGAAATCTGGAAGCGAGTGCAGTCTCACCTATCCCATCGTGGTGCGACTTTGATTCTTTGTAGTGGCACTCTGATTCTTGGCATGGGTGCCCTGGCCTGGTTAAGCAATGACCAAACTGGTGCGCTTAAAGCGAGAAGTCCGTCTCTACTCGATCTTCTTGATGAAATAGGCAGCGAGGCGAAGCGAGGGCATCAAAAGGTTGAACAAACCAAACAACCGCAACCCCCCAGAGCGATCTCTTGGTCTTCACCCCTCGCCAAACAATGTTCAGGCTTTGACGCGAAGGTTAAAAACCGGCTAGACGCACAACAAAGCACACTCAAGCAACGGAGAGTGTCTGTAGAGACAGATCCTTCTAATTTTGGAGAACGCTTCAGGATTAATCCCTGGGGAGCAACCCTCAACCCTGATCCACGCGTCGTTGTACTCCATGAAACGGTGTACTCGCTTCAATCAGCTGTCAATACCTTTATGACTCCCCATCCCAGAGATGCAGATCAAGTGAGTTATCACACAGTGATTGGTCTCGATGGAAAGATTGTTGATCTTGTGGATCCACTCAACCGCGCCTATGGAGCGGGTTATTCGGCTTTTCTTGGTGAATGGGCCGTAACCAATGCAAAAATAAGGGGTTCAGTCAACAATTTTGCACTTCACTTAAGCCTTGAAACACCTCAAGATGGCGGCAATAGTAGATCGGCGCATAGCGGATACTCAACTGCACAATATGACTCATTAGCGCTTGTACTAAAAGACTGGATCGATCGTTTTGGATTTACCCCGGCGGCGATTACGTCCCATCGCCACGTTGATCTTGGTGGAGAGCGAGGCGATCCAAGAAGTTTTGATTGGGATGAACTTCAAACACGTTTAGCAGCATTAAATGTTTTGTGCCCCTAACGGCTTATAACAGAATTCGTTATTCATGATGAGCCTATGACTTAATAGAATCAACTATTAAACTAATGGTTGAGTGGTTGGACGACGCTCCGAAAAAATTAAACCATGCAACTCAGTATCTTGCATATATCGCAACACACGCCTGGGATAATCAAGTTTGCCATTATGAAGGTAAGCCAAAGTTGCGATCGCTTTGGCATCAACATACGAGCGACTAGCTATTAGAACTTGATCGGGAGAGAGCCCTAACTCCTTTTTGAGGCGAGCTATCTTTGCTGCAAGTAATTCAACATTGGCGTCGGAATTCATCAAAAGATTTCTAGCTTCAGCGATTTCAATTTTTGATGGCTCCAAGGGAAGTCGACCTTGATGAATCAACTCACTAATTCCAAGTTGAGCTGGACCATGCGTTGAAACAAGTCCGGAATGGACAACAAAGGGCAGATCTTCTCCCGGCTTGGAATGCTGTATTTCATCAAACAAAATTGCTGTGACCAGCATCGGATTCACCCGATAACGTCTCGATTCCCTCTTAATAACGGGCCTAAGTTCTTGAAGTCGATTGACCGTTTGCGTTCGCAGAGGCTGGAATTGGTCCATGCCCCGGGTAAATAACTGAGCGAGTCGAGTTTGTGGTCCATGCACTCCAAAACGACGCTGCAGCAGCAAAAGCTCTTCTGGGCTGAAGACACTCGGATCTCCCTGCAGAGGCTGCGTCTGGATCTCAGCATCTAGTAAGGGCAGTTGGGCGGTGCTGCGAAGGTGAGCAACGGACAAACAGATAAAGCCCAGAACTCCCGTTATGGCAACAACCTGACGTCCAAAGACACTCACAAAACAGGCCACGTTCCCGCTGCGAGAATAACCGTGATATTCCAATTCGTGGGCATCTCGGACAATCACGGATAGGTTCAGGGATGAAGGTTCTCCGCAAGAGATGAGCTTCCCGGATTTCAGCGCCATCGATAGCCAGACCCAGTGGCAACGCTTTTGCGATTTGCTTTGGTATCACGACGATCTCGGGCTCTGGCTTGATGTCAGTCGGATGCATCTCAATAGTTCTGCTCTCGAGGAGCTCACTCCCCGCCTGGAACAAGCGTTCAAAGCGATGGAAGAGTTGGAGGGGGGTGCGATCGCCAACGCCGATGAGCAACGTCAAGTTGGCCACTATTGGTTACGCCAGCCGCAACTAGCGCCGGATCAACAAGTTGGTGTAAGCATCTCTGCTGAGATTGATGCCATCGATCAATTCGGTCAATCAATTCTTGCTGGAACCATTCAGGCTCCCGACGGAAAGCCCTTTACCGATGTTCTTTGGATTGGAATCGGAGGGAGTGCTCTCGGTCCTTTGCTCATGGTTCGCGCTCTTCAGGACCATGAAGTGGGTCTGCCGTTCCACTTTTTCGACAACGTGGACCCCAATGGCATGAGCCGGGTTCTTGCAAGCCTGGGTGAACGTCTCCATACAACGCTGGTCATCACGGTGAGCAAGTCGGGGGGAACCCCCGAACCCCACCTCGGCATGGAACAAGCCAGACATCGCCTCGAAGCGCTTGGAGGCAGTTGGCCAGAACAAGCGGTCGTGGTCACCATGGCGGGCAGCCAGCTCGATCAGCAGGCCGAAAAAGAAAACTGGCTCAAGCGTTTCGACATGTTCGACTGGATCGGTGGTCGAACCAGCATCACGAGTGCTGTTGGTTTACTACCAGGCGCGTTGATCGGTTGCGATATCCGTGGCTTCTTGGCAGGAGCCGCCCAAATGGATGACGCCACGCGCTGCACAGATGTACGCCGCAATCCATCAGCACTAATGGCAGCAGCCTGGTATGCAGCAGGCGAAGGTAAAGGTAAACGCGACATGGTCGTGCTTCCTTACCGGGATCGCCTAGAGGTTTTCAGTCGTTACCTCCAACAGCTGGTGATGGAATCGCTAGGTAAACACCTAGATCGCGATGGAAAGGAAGTGCATCAAGGCATTGCCGTGTATGGAAATAAGGGATCAACCGACCAACACGCCTACGTTCAACAATTGCGTGACGGAATCGATAATTTTTTCGTGACCTTCATCGAAGTTCTGCGTGATGTTGATGACATCCCTTCGCTTGAGGGTGAGCGTCCTGGTGACTTCCTCGATGGATTTTTGCAAGGGACGCGCTCAGCACTCACGGAAGGAGGGCGTCAAAGCTTGAGTATCAGCATGCGTAGCTTTGACGCGCGCCGTCTCGGAGCACTGATCGCACTGTTTGAGCGGGCCGTTGGTTTGTATGGAGAGTTGGTCAATGTGAATGCTTATCACCAACCAGGTGTAGAAGCAGGCAAAAAAGCCGCAGCCGCCATTCTCAATCTGCAAAAGCAAGTAGAGGACGTTTTATCCGACGGAGTGTCCAGGTCTGCAGCCGACATCCAGAAAGTCATTGGATTAGGCACTGAAGAAGCCATTTTCTGGATCCTGCGTCATCTCACGGGCAACGATCGTGGATACGTCGCACAGGGAAGCTGGGATAGTCCAGCCTCACTACGCTTCAGTAAAGGTTGATCCGTTAAGAGCTCGGCACCAGGTTGACGAGCTTTCCGGGAACCACAATCACGCGTCTGGGAGGTTTGCCTTCCAGCCAGCGCTGGGCCACGTCGCTGGCAAGAGCCAAGCGCTCCAGCTCTTCATTGCTGCAATCAACGGCAACGGACATCGATCCCCGCACCTTTCCTTTGACTTGAATCACCACTTCAATGGACTGCATAACCAGGGCATCAGGATCGTGGTCTGGCCATGGCTGAATGTGAACACTGTCTTGTCCGCCGAGTCGTTTCCAAAACTCCTCGGCTAGGTGAGGTGCAAATGGCGCCAGTAATCGCACGAGAGCGGACATCGCTTCTTGCCGCACACCATTAGAGGCTTGAGCCAAGCCAGAGGAGAGGGCATTGCTCAACTTCATCAGCTCCGAAATCGCCGTATTGAACTGAAAGTCATCGCTGAGATCCTCGCTAACAGCTTTGATGGCTTGGTGCACGGCCCGGCGCATCTCACCGTCTGATTCGCCTGTTGCAGGGTCGGCCGCATCATGGCTGACCTCCGCATCCACCAGCCTCCAAAGCCTCTGCAAAAAGCGGAATTGACCCTCTACATCCGCGTCATCCCATTCCAAATCCTTTTCTGGAGGTGCTTTGAACAGAATGAACATCCGAGCGGTATCAGCGCCGTAGCGATCAATCACAGCAGCTGGATCCACACCGTTGTGCTTCGACTTGGACATTTTTTCGAATAAAACCTCTAGCGGTCCACCGTCATCTGGATCGAGGGGTTTGGATTCATCCGTCACCATTGCAGGGGACACATAACGCCCTGTTCTCGGATTGCGGTAGGTGGTGCCTTGCACCATGCCTTGCGTTAGCAAGCGTTCAAAGGGTTCATTTATCTCAAGCAAATCACGATCATTCAGTGCCTTAGTAAAAAAGCGCGCATACAATAAGTGAAGGATTGCATGCTCAATTCCCCCCACATACTGCTTAACCGGTAACCATCGATTTACCGAAGTTGCATCAAATGGAAGATCTCGATTATGAGGATCTACAAATCGCAGGTAATACCACGATGAACACATAAAAGTATCCATCGTATCGGTCTCGCGTCGAGCTGATTTACCGCACTTAGGACAGCTCACACTGACCCAACTCTCAGCACGAGCGAGGGGAGATCCGCCTGCACCATTGAGATCAATTCCAGCTGGTAATTCAACCGGTAGCTGATCACGGGGCACTGGAACAGCACCGCAATCATCACAATGAATAATTGGGATTGGACATCCCCAATATCTTTGACGGGAGATCAACCAATCGCGCAGCCTGTATTGACGTTTAGCCCGAGCCCAACCGTTCTCGGCCCCATGATTGGTAATGGCAGTTTTAGCCTCTTGATTTGTTAATCCACTAAAACCAGCACTGTGAATCATGGTGCCTGGTCCTGTCCAGGCTTCACCGTCATTGAGATGCTCATTAGTTCCTGCAACTTCAATGACCCGTTGAAAAGGCAATTCATGTTGCCGAGCGAATAAAAAATCTCGAACGTCATGGGCCGGTACCCCCATGACAGCTCCAGTTCCGTAATCAGCGAGCACATAATCGGCAATCCAAATGGGAATTGATTCACCATTGGCGGGATTAATAGCTACGGCACCGGTGGGAACTCCACGTTTTGGTTGATCATCAGACGTCCTCTCCTCTTGACTCAGTTCAGCCATAAGATCCCGGAATGCAGTAACCGAAATGCGTTCATCGCTTGTGGTGAGTTGATCAACAAGAGCGTGATCAGGAGCCAAAACGAGATAGCTCACTCCAAACAACGTGTCTGGACGCGTTGTAAAAACAGTGATTGAAATACCTGGATGGGCTTCAACTTGGAAATCGATCTCCGCACCAATGGAACGGCCGATCCAGTTAGCTTGCATAGTCCGGACGCGTTCAGGCCAACCCTTTAGTTGATCGAGATCATCAAGCAGGGCATCGGCGTAATCAGTGATGCGTAAAAACCATTGGCGCAAGTCCCGCTTTTCCACCAACGCTCCAGAGCGCCAGGAGCGTCCATCTGCATCCACTTGTTCATTTGCTAGCACCGTTTGGTCAACGGGATCCCAATTGACAGTGGCGTCCTTTTGGTAAGCAAGACCACCAGCATGAAGTTCCAGGAAGAGCCACTGCGTCCAGCGGTAGTAATCGCTGTGACAAGTAGCAACCTCACGATCCCAGTCGATTGATAATCCAAGGCGACCCAACTGGTCTCGCATCTGAGCGATGTTGCTATCTGTCCAAACGCCGGCTTCGATCTTCCGTTCAATGGCGGCATTTTCAGCTGGTAAGCCAAAAGCATCCCAACCCATGGGATGAAGCACCGCATCACCTCGCATGCGTTGCACCCGAGCAATCACATCCGTGATCACATAATTACGGACGTGTCCCATGTGAAGCGTTCCCGACGGATACGGAAACATCGACAAGGCATAAAAAGCTCTTTGGCCTGGCTTCGGGTCCTGCGTTTCATAAAGGCGCTGGTCCTTCCAAAGCGCTTGCCAGCGCTCTTCGAGCTCAAGGGGTTGATACCGATCAGTGGCCGAAGAGGCTGGGCTGGCGGATGGGGACGAGGAAGCCGTCACGACAAGGGACCATTTGGACAAATCGTGACACAAATGCTGTTTTTTAAAGGCCCCGGGGCAACGGCCGGACCAGGAGCATGCCAGCCCGACTGATCAAAACCGGGTCGTCAGAATCCGACGATTGAAGTGCCAAACAGTTTTGGTCTTGCCAGATCAGCACTCCAATCAGCCGACGCCCATCGGTTAATTCAAGACTGAGGATTTTCCGTTCACGAATCCAGGTCTGCAGCAATCGGATGCTAGGCAAGCTCGGATCAAAGGAACTTGGCTCCATAGGATCAGAGAGGGATCGGACATTTCATGCTGCAATTCAGCAAGATCCGCAGCATAGGCCAAGACAAGCCAGATAGCAGCTAGACACTGGCAACACGAGAGTTGCTGGGCCTACATTGTGGGCATACACAGGAACAGCAGCACAGTGGCCAAGACTCAATCGAACCAATACCTCACTAGACGGACAGGTAGAGATGGCTGGTACTTCCAGCGGCGTGTCCCTCCAAAGCTTGTAAGAGCCATCGGATGCTCCATGTGGAGGAGGAAAGCAGGCAACACCCTCACAGAAGCAAAGAGAAATGCTCTTGTGTTCCTTGAGGAGACCGATCAATTGATCAGAGAAGCAAGGGGACTGGTCCAGACCACGCCTCAACAGAAGATCCTCTCGCTGCTGCCGAGTAGGGACCAGTTCACAGAAGACATGGATGCCCATGAGTTGGTTCAGATGAACAGCAGGGAGCCGATGTATCTGGACGAGGAAGGAACGATCAACCAGATCTATGAGCAACAGTTAGCGGTTGCCAAGGGAGTGCTTGAGGGGACCGCTAAGCCACCCAAGACAGCTGAAGACCTGCTCACCCTGGCAACCCTGCTGAAGTCACCTGCAGCCAGCACAAGGAAGGAATGGGAGATCCACATGGGCAAGCTGATGGAGCACAGCCAGAGGCAGTTCATAACTGCTTTGACCCGTGAAGACGCCCTGGCCTACAGACAGCACCTGCTCCAGACGACAGCAGCTAGCACAACCAAGACCAGGCTCAGGTACCTCTCAGGTTTGTTCAACGTGGCCGTAGATGAGGGCTGGATAGACAGCAACCCCATCGAAGGCTTGACCAAGAGAGTCAGGAGCAAGGCCGTAGTGAAGAAGGTGGTGAGACTGGATGAGGCTGATAGGAACTGGTCCAAGCTCCCTAAACACCATCAACTGCTATGGCATCTCTTGAGGTGGACAGGTAGTCATGCCTCAGAGGCAGCGGGCCTGAGGTGGGAGGACATAGATCTAGAGGCAGGAACAATCAGCTTCAAAGGCCATGAGACCAGGCCGCTGAAGAATGCATATAGACAGAGAGTCATACCCATGCATCCCAAGCTGATGGAGGTGCTGAAGGTTGTCGCCAGCGACAACTCCTCTGGCTTGATATTCCCCTGGGCTTACAACCCAAACCGAGCACGGTGGGCAGAAGGTATGCATTGGAATGACATCCTTGGCGTATCTCCTAAAGCCACCACAGACTGGGCTGCTAGTTGTCTACGGATGAAAGACGTTAATGAGCGGACCATCGGAAAGCTGTTTGGTCACAGCCCCTCAAAGACCAGCATCACGGGTGTGTATGGCTCAGTCGATCTCGACACGATGCGAAGGGCATTGGACCAGTTGGATTGACGAGGCGAACGAAAACAATAAAGTAGAACAGGTGTACTGAGCAGTCGAAGGATGAGCACTGATCATCCAAACTCAGCACCCTCACCACTGGTCAACACTCCAGCACCTGTCTTTCTGTCGGTTTGCCCAGGCAACATCGTGATTGTCCAATCTCAACAGCAGGTAGCTCAGAAGTCCACCGACGAGGGGTTTATTGGACAAGTCATCTGGTGTGAAGGCGGAGCGAGAGACCCAATGGTGAACACGATGTTCCAGGTCTCAAACGATGATGACGGAGAAATCACTTGGGTGAATGCTGACGCCGTGAGTCACGTCCTTCTAGATAACGTCGTGTTTAAGGTAGATGATGAGTAATGGTTTGAAGGTCAGGCAATGAACAAAAGGACTACCACTTACTTTATCTCTGGGATTGTGGCCATTCTGCTGGGCCTATTTACTGATGGTTACGATTTGATTTGGTTTTTACTGGCGTTGTTTTTGGGATACCAAGCAGGCCGCTCAGTCGGTCCACAAAAAAATAAGCAGGCTGACTAGTGATGCGGTCACTCACGTACTCCCATAAAAGAAGGCAATAAAAAAGCCGCTCTCCGGACAGAGCGGCTCCCCTTGAACGTTATGCGAATCATCGTCCAATAGTGAGGTGGACGGGAAAGAAATGTTGGGTATCTCCTCGATAGGCAATCAACAAGCAACTACTCACTTAGTAAAACCAAGTTGCTCCTGTCCGCTCAAGCCATAAAGCACAGTCCAACCAGGCTCATTTGACTAAACGGTGTTGCTGATGAGGCGTTAGCTGGACCAGTTGGAATGAAGGAGTGAGCGTCATAGTTGGTTCAGGCAGCAGGGATTCCTTGACTAACTCAGGAACAAACACCAGCCATTGGATCGCTCGCTATAAGGAAAGCAGCTGGTGTTTTGAAGGACGCAACACCAAGCCGCCCTGGATCATCACGATTCTCTTTGCGGTTCTGTTTCTCTCGTGGCGTGTTGAAGGTGCTGCATTCGTAGCCCCTTGGGCAGTCATCGGGTTGTGGCGTATGTACCTGGAGAAGTATGCCCTGGCTGATTGTGCTCGTGCACTTAACGAGCTCAAGGGGGAGGAATATGACCGGGATGAGTTGAGCAAACCGCTGACCAGTGAAGAGAAAGCGATGCTTGAGGTGATGAAGAAAGCTCTCGGCTGATTGAGGGTGGTATCCGCCTTTATTGATACACCCAGAAACTTGAAACCTTCTTAGGATTAAAAAAATAGATCGAGTTTCCTGTGAAGGCATTGATCTTGCTGGGTGTGGTGCTTGTAGACCTGGCCTTGATAATTCACTTGGGCGAGAAAGTCTTTAGCTACTGGAAGAAAATTAAAGACCACAAGAATTTAGTGAATGACCACCCAGAGATGAAGTCAGTAGACCCTGAGCAGGGACTTTTGGGATTTGAAAGTGACGATGTGATCCGAGCATTGGTGCTGGACAACGATGAGCCAGGAGAGAGTGAGCCGTACCTGTCAACTCTTAATGAGGAAGAAGAGGACTGATCCCACCCCAAGTAGCAACAGCACAGGCAGGCATGAAGCGATAGGAGATAGATAAACGCTTCACAGCCAAGGCAATCCACGGGAGTTACAAGCAGCTAATTCCATCGCTCAAAAAGTCCCTTGCCCGCACGCATAGAATCACTAAGCTTCTCAGCGACAAAGGTTCAGCCGGATACAAACACCCCTAAACCAACTAATCAGCAACCTACCTCCGCATTAGTGGAGAATTTTTATTATCAATGAGTTATGATTAAAAACGATTGGGTGACTTTTGTTGCTATTGGAGGAGTGTTACTACTATTGGTTCCAAATAAAATCTTTACTCAGAAGATTGGATTTGAAGAAGGTATTGATTGTATAATCAAAGGTGGAGATAGAGGTGTGTTTAGCACGCCAAAGATTTGTTTGGATTATTATTCTGGTTACTCGAGGGATTTGCGTAAAAGGATTGCGAGAAGTCCAAATACAAAGGCAGGTAAGACTCAAAAGAGAATTTGGATTAGGCATCTCAATGACTTAGAAAATCTAAGAGAGAATGGACTTAGCAAAACATTTTTTAAAGGAGTTCAATGAGCAAAGAAGTTAGGCAACACATCCAAACTTGGACTGAGAATGAGTTATGATTAAAAACAAATGGTTAGTCTTTGTTCTGATTGGCGGTGGAGTGCTACTTGTGGTTGCTAATCAAAAGAACATAAGGAGGACTGGATTCAACCAAGGTATTGATTGTATAATGAAAGGTGGCGATAGAGGTATTGATAGCACGCCAAAGTTCTGTGTAGATTATTATTCTAACTACTCAAAGGATTTACAAACTAAGATTGAGAATAGTCCAGATACAAGGGTAGGAAAAATTCAAAAAGATATTTGGATTAAAAACCTCTACGACTTAGAACTTCTAAAAGAAGATGGGCTAAGTAAAACATTTTTCCAAGCGGGTCTGTAGTGAATAAAGAAGATAGGCAACGCATCCAAACTTGGGCTGAGAATGAGTTAGATGGAGGTGATGGGTTTGATGATAGTCACGCTCTACTAATCTCTATCAGAAAAGAATATGAAGCAGAAGTAAGAGGTAAAGGTAACATCCACGAGGATGATATGGAGATGATTGAAGCTGCATTCTTTATCATTGCGTCTCCTCCAACATTCGCTCACGATGTCTATCCAAACTCACTAACAGAATGGGCGTGTTCCTTTTATTGCCTAAAACCTGATTGGGTTATTGATGTTTCTGTTCAAGGATGAAAGCTTCACTGTTGAGAATGAGTATGACCAACTTATTACTTAAACGCCACATCTAGTGGTTGCTTATTGGTAGCACCCTATCTATATGTATAGGTGTTTTTCGATACGACATCATTAACCCACAACCCTACCCCTTTCAGAATCGTCTGTGAGGGTGGAACAGCACGGGCAACTACGACCTCTCGCACAACTGCACCTCGTTCACGAGCACGATCCCTCCCTAACCGAGCTCCACCAGAGGTAACCCCGACCTGGGAGGCGAATGAAGAATCAATCCGGAGGGTCTCTCCTGATTCGTAAGACGTCACCACCCGGAAAGGATTGAGCCTGAGTACCGGTGACTGACGAAGCCAAGGCTGTGACAGAGCCTGAATCGATCGAAGCAATTCGATCACCACCACCACTAATAAGGAGGATCCACGATGAATAGAAGCCTTCGGACTGCTCCTCTCAAGAGGAAAGAGTCAGCACTAATCAAGACCAAGGACGGCAAGATCACCGAGAGAAGAGCCAAGAAACCACGCGAGTGGCAGGCAATGATCGGACAAAAGACCACCCGGCCAGTCCCTGGGAATGTTGGGGAGCTATCGCCTCGAAAGAGCTACCCAGCACCAACTCAATCAGGGCCACTGCTCAACCCATACCAAGGACCGAGCGCCTACCGAGATAAAGGATGCAAGACGCCAGAAGAATTTAAGAACGGAAAGAAGATGGGAGCCAGACGGCAACCAAAGCAACAGATCGTCGGACTCTTCCGCTGATCAGAGACAAGGGCCAAAGGGTCTCTTTTATTTCGGCGCTGGGTATGCACTAAGCAGCTCAGCGTCTACTTACAACACAACCTCAAAGGAGACAAGCACCATGTACACAACACTCGAAGCCGCTACTGAGTTCGGCTATTTCACTCAGAAGCAAGCAGCAATCTTCCTCAAACAGCACGACCTGACCTGGGAGGAAGCAACAGCTGATCTAAGTGACTCTGCTCTTGATGCTCATGAGCTTTGCCTTTGGATCGGCTACTAGGTCGCATACGCCCAACCGACCAAACATCGCCAACCCCCTTAAACCACCATGAAAACCACGGGAGTTAATCGAGAGCTCCAATAGCAAAGGATTGATGCCGGAATAAACAGAGCCACCGATAGGAGGCCTGAGGTCAGCAAGAGATGAGTGGTCAGCAGAAGCTGGCGAGCTCGTAGACAGAAACGCCTCTTTACACATCGTTACAAACGACTTAGTATTTGTTCACTTGAACCAAGTTCGATGACGACTTCTACTCCTACCGGCATTTGGTATCAGGAAGCAGACGCAACCGAAAACCGTTTGGAGCAGCTGCTCGCACTTGAGCGCCATCAAAAAGCTGAACTCCTGAACGGACGTATTGCAATGCTCGGCTTCGGCATCGGGCTTCTGACAGAAGCAATCACTGGCCAAGGAATCTTTACCCAAATCACCTTTGGAATATTCGGCTGCAGCTGATAGTGGATTCAGATATATCCGTCATCAAGCAGCAAGGCTGAAAGATGTCCATTGACAATCGATGTAAGGAGCAGGTTCGCGTCTCTTCTCAGATGTCTATGGACTTCAAATACACGAGTCCTGGTTCAGAGGAGCAAGTTCGCGCACTTAAAACCT
>Ga0302116_1000495_pt1 | contig 23813 bp, 13 predicted proteins | sample AG5_SCM_MG_FD_203124 | JGI IMG/M metagenome (GOLD analysis project Ga0302116, IMG submission 203124) | Marine microbial communities from Western Arctic Ocean, Canada - AG5_SCM | ecosystem: Environmental > Aquatic > Marine > Oceanic | place: Canada: Western Arctic Ocean | collected 2017-10-01 | reverse complement strand
GTACCTACCTACCCCTCTCGGGCTACCTACTACTCTATGTACCTACCTACCCCTCTCGGGCTACCTACTACTCTATGTACCTACCTACCCCTCTCGGGCTACCTACTACTCTATGTACCTACCTACCCCTCTCGGGCTACCTACTACTCTATGTACCTACCTACCCCTCTCGGGCTACCTACTACTCTATGTACCTACCTACCTCGTAGCGAGTTGTGGGGAATTGAACCCCAAGTACGTGGGTATGAACCAGTACCAAGCCCACTTTACAACTCTGTCTCGTCTACTAGTACCCTCGGGGCAGAACCCACTCTTAGCGGAAGCACTTACAGTATTATAGCAGGGGTCTTATCCCAAGTCATAACCCCAGAGCCTCTTGCTTCTAGCCCGCTTAGATTGACAAACAACGACTCCATTGGTTTTCTGTACGTATAAGGCGGCTAATGCTATAGCAAAACCCCCCAACTGTGGTAAGAGTAAGACTACACGCCCCAGTACCGTACCCAGTCTAAGTTATCTTGAATCTGCGAACAACTCTACCGCGCACGTACGTTACCAGGCTTACTACACAGAGCCAAAATCAGGTAGTAAAACTATAAACTACGGGCCCTCGATCTACCCCCACTACCCCCTGAAACGAGCATCGCGCAAAATAGCGTAGGGCACACTAAGGCACTCCCGTGTTAGTGGGCGACCCAACACACATTAACGGTAAGTAGTCACGTACACCCCAGTGAGGTAAAAAGCTTCGCCGAAGCCTATATGCGCTACACACAGTGATACACAATACAAAATAATAAAATACCTCTCAGAGCGGGCCTAGTGCGTGGACAGCGCCACTAAGTGTTACCTACACAAGGTGCTGAAAATAGGCGCACAGTAAAAGCGCTCGTTGAAAAGTTCTACTATACGCCAACCTATAAAACAAAATACAGCCCACCCGAAATGAGTGGTGCGTGTAAAAGAAAACATATCGACTAGTTACTACCAAAGCTGGCTGGCTGTAGATTCAAAAGTATGAGTAACGACGTCGTCGCTTAGTACCCCCACCCCCAGTACTGGCTCGTAAGCTACGGACACCCTATAAGTGGGGAGAGTAAACACTCAACAGTATAGCTTTGGTCTAAAGGCGCAGCTAGCTAATTTCCACACCACGTTTTTTTAATATCACAATTACAATAGTTTGCGGCTCAGCAAGATATTTGCGCGCGCGCGCACTGACTGGGCGTGCTAGGCGCTTAAGGGCCCCACTACTAAAAGTCTCGCCGGACGCAACAGACTCGGCGCCCGCTTTACACAACTAAAAACCTTTAACTAAGTTAGATTTGCACGTAAGAGCGACGGTTGATCGACGTTACGCCCCCCCCTGATAAAAGAATCTTGCCCTGTTCTTTCTACAATAAAAGTCTGAAACCCAACCAACTACCCCGAGTTGACATAAGGTACACGCCGGAACCCATAGTAAAAAGCAGTACTACGATAGATGGGGGAGTAAAATTTGTTAGATACTCGTTTTGTGGCTATGTCGTATAACGCTTGGGCGCGAACCGAGTTAAGAATCGGTCACCCCTCAACAGGTAGAGGAAGCTTCCACGCTCTATCGCTGAAGGGGGTATATATAGGGTCAAACTGAAAACAAAAGGTATGCTATAGACCTAAGGGTGGAAAACTATCCAGACAACTAGCGTGCTAAGTAGGACCCACGGCGGCGGATAACACCCCAGGAGAGTGGGCTTGCAGTAGCCCCAAATGCCACTGTACGCAGAGTGCAGCTCGCAGGAATTATTGACGGGGAGCGGTTAGCGGGGGTTAGGAGTCTGCCTACTTTAACAAAGTGGCTGTCCTACTTTAATGATGTATAGCGGAGGAGTCACGCCCCTCAAGCCTGCGGAGTTGGTATTACACAAAGACGAAGCTTAGGCTCTGAAGTACGAGCCGCACGCAAAAAACGTTTATTGGGGTGCGCACCATCCAGTAAACACATAAGTACAAAACTGACGTGTCATTGATAAGAGCGAAACAAATTAGCACTCCCCCTCTCCAGGGCGCATAAACCACGTCTTCGATAAATGTGGGCGTATCTAAGGCGACCCACTAAGAATAACCCCACTCTTAGCTACACTACCAGAGGTGGCACAGACGCTAAACACAGCGAACCCCCTCGAATACCTATGATATGCATTATCGCCCGACACTCAAAGTCGCACGCGTGCTGTGACATCAGAAACGAAGAGCCTACTCTTGATAAAAGCTAGTGAGCTATTGTAATAGCGCCAATACCCACCTGGGGGGTATTTTTACGCGGTAAGCCACTAGACAGCTGCGCAGCACCCGTTGCATATGGTGAGCAGCATAAACAACATAATTTATACCGACATGAAGCTGAGAGCCGCGCCACCCGATCTAAAGAGCGCTGAAGTGGGCGTAAGACTGCGGGTTGCCTTATCAAGCGTACGATAAGAGCGTTATACACCCTACGCGCGGCAATTAACTACCACAAACGGAGAGTCAACCAAACTCAGGTGGGGCCACTAGTATGATCTATAGGGGGCAACTAAGTGGTCAGGCAGTTATTGGGTGCAAATGGGGGCCGTAACTGAGTTGTTACCCACGTAAACCCAACTACGTACAATACACACGTGAAAACATGGCATAGACGGGCATGCAAAAGTAATATAAGTCGCTAGGCATTAATGTAACTGAGCCCAAAACAAGTTTAGGCGGGAATCTTTAAGATACCGCTACAACTGCACTGGCCAATTATACCTACCAGGGTAGACAAGCCCCCATAACGATTACATACTGCCGCAAAAAATAAGGCATAACAAATAGCCACCTAACTACAGTATACGCTCTACGGTACCCCGGGCTACCTGAACAGGTCACCGTTCGACTGTTCTTAGGTAACCGATTGAAACGCATCTAGCAGTGGAGGCAAGGTGGCGTTAGATAGAGGAGGGGAACCGAGTTACCGGGGCGGTAGTAGAAACAGCGGAAACGAATAGCCAAGCACGGGAGACGAATTCCGCCATAAAAGTAGTGGCGTAGTCTATATAAAACGGATACTAAACTATCTCTATAAGCAATTTACTGACGCTGTAAGAGCGCCCATAACTATAAAGGTGACTGGGGAAACAAGTTAAAAGTACCCGCCAAACAACCCGTAAGTGCTCTCTCCCTTGCTTAGTACAGGATTAAGCAGGCATAAACGTGAGACTGTCCCGCTACGAAAGGCTTGCGAGCGCGGAAGCTGCGCATACTATAGACTCGATAGTAGTGTAGAGTACGCAAGAAAACTAAACGTTGAAGACCTACTGCCACAAACGTGCGCCGCATGAAAAAATGCGACCGGTGTAAAGCAGACCCACACCCAAACCAAATAATGGGGGTCAACGCCGTGGTTTTTCTGCAAGTACGCAGACGTGCGGCCTGCAGGTAGTCTGGCGGCTTTAATAGTACTAAAAGATACCGCCATTGCTGGGTTAAACGACGACGCCCCCCACACAGCGTTAAGAGGACGCAAAAGGAATCTATATTTGAGGGCAGCCGACCTACTGATAAACGTAGCACATCGCGCCGTATGCGTAGTGTGTTTAAAATAATCTACATGGCCTAGACGAGAGTAGTGCATACCCCCCCGTGTGCTCATTTAGAAACCTGCGTATCTATAGAAGTATACGCACGCACTCAGGCGCTAAAACTGTAAAAGCTACCGAGCCTACTGCAAGCTCCGACTACGCTTAAGAAGCAACATACAAGCCGGAGGTCGGTAACAAACACCAGACATAATACATAACTAAGCCCCGCTAGACTTAAAATGGCGACGAGAAAAATACATTCGGTATAAGACTGCACTGGGCACCAGAGCCTGGTATACTAGATAGGTACTAACCGCTAGGTAACGCGGCAGGGGGACTTAATAAATAAGCATCCTAAAATAAAAAACGTTAAGGAAGTTGAGTAGTAGTAAATTCTTAGTAACGAACAAGAAATGATAAGTTATGCGTAGTTGATTTGAGGACGCATAATAAGGTGTCATTAACATAATGACTGATAGCATAACCTGCCTAGTGAAATTCGTTTTGGAAAATAACCCCACCACTAACAAAACAGTCTTCAAGTATAGGTACCCAAACACCTTAATACTAGGAGCCTGTTCGCCCGACAGGTACATCAAATAGTCTCGTAGCAGCTGATGCGTATAACTGCGTGTTGCCGTATTGACTTGCAGGCCCTCGTTATGTATGGTGGTTCTTTTAAGATTTAGTCAAAGTGATTTCTTCAAACAAACGGTGTAAAACCAGCTATTTATTGGCTGCGTCGCAAACGGAAGGGAGTAAACTCTAGAACTAGCAATAACGCTGGCTAGCCAGCCATATATCATGGGGGCACTCTGTAGCTTCACTAGATTTACCAAGCGGCGAGTAATTGGTAACAGGGGTATAATAGAACTAAACTGCTGAGGTAGTGCATGTCACAAAAACTGGAACAAAGGCATCGACACCCAAAATGCCACTTGCCACCCCTAAGGCGGTGTAGGCGTATTCCAATATAAAAGTACGTTATACATAAAGTGTGGCTACAAGAGCGTAACAGTAACTCAGCTCCGCGACAGGGCTAACCGAAGCTCTTCTTATGCAAGTAGCGCGTACTACGCGTAGTTTACCCAGTGAGGCGACGGTAGAACGTCACAAACGGTTCGTTAGACTACGGGACGCAATTATACTATAACCAGCCTAATGTATGTGTACAACTCTCCCTATTAAGTGCTTGGCTACTTTACTCAAGTATAATTACGCATATAGAATAAATGGCACGCGCGACGATAGGACGAGGTAAATATTACTCACCACCGGTGATAAGCAACAAGAGCATTAATATACTAAGCACACCCGTAGGCACCACAGCTGCGGGGGTGACGCAAGTAAGTACAACACACAAGCCACCGGTAAGGACTTCGACGCCGTTAAATCATTCTTTATGACCTAATAAACACTGTTAGGACGTATCTTGGTGGGAAAACCCGCCAGATGAGACTGTCGGCCCATACACACAGTGACTAGCTTGGCACAATAGCCCAACTATATAACCGACGTTAGGCGCAGCGTTAAAAAGCCCAAAACCACTAAATAACCCACAGAGTGGGCCAAATACACGGCGGCGTGGTCAAACGTTGTTAGAACAGGATATCGCGAACTGGCGCATATCAAGAGAGTTTGGTAAAAAGAACCGTCACACAATGCCCACTCAAATATTTTGGGAAGCTTAAGCTTCTTAAAAATCTCTATGTACTGCAACTCGCCTAATACCAGCCCGGAGTGGTGAGGGTAGGCGTGTGGACAACGACCCAAAACATAGCCAAACCAACTAAACCACACATGGGTTTTAGTCGTGCAAAAAAATATTAAGGAAACAGACATTACAACTACTAAATGGCGTCAAAACCAGAACGCGAGCACACTACTTCTTGCAGGTAGCACTAAAGTCAAACGTATCTGGTAACTAACGGAGGTAAGCACAACAAAATACAAAAAGGAGACCCTAACTGAAAAACCTAAAAAGAAGCAGACCAACACCAGCAGGACCAATACCGAGGCGTTTGCTGATATAGTGATGTCTCTGTAGAACGAACTACTAACCAAAGGAAGTAGTGCCAATAAGAGCACTACGTGCGTAGCAACGGGGGTAACCAGCCTATGCACACCCACCCACCCTCTGCAGAACGTAGAGACCTCTCGCAGTCTTGCCTGATTTTTACAGTATTGGCGGGCTCTAATGACAAAGTAAACCAGCAGGCCCCCAGAGATAAGCGTTTCAAATAAAAAATGCTTCTTACGAAATCCGAAGTTATGGGAAATTAACGCAAAGTTGAACTGTACCGAAAAATAGTATGAGAGGACTAAGCATAGTGATAGGGCTGACGCCGATCGGAAGCCAACATCAGACGTGTAATGCAGCCGTGAGTGGTAGCCCCGAGCCACAGCGTAAAATAAACACAGCCCAAAAACCTCAGAAGAGTCTCAATTCCATCAACCACCCCACGAGCCTTCTTGTAGAGCCCACCAGCTACCAAGGTATAAGCTAGTAACTAAAGATATGAAACAGTGTGTATAATGTACTACTAACCGATACCGGAAGTAATTAGCCCCAAACTTGTGCCTGCTTGGCGGGGCTGATACAGTTAAGTAAACAAAAAAACTAATGTAGAACAGGGCCGGATGTACCCTGTTTACTCTATTAAGCAAAAGCATGTTTAACTTAGAAGCGTCGGTGGGGTAGTAGTAAACTATGTGGCAGTTGCTTGAAGCGAGACTGGTGAAGGAAACTGCACCGAAGAGAGTAAAGAGCAAACTTAACGCGCGAGAAGTTGAAGTAAAGCAGGCAATTAGCAAGCTACAACTAAGAAACATAATAACGAGGAATTTGAGCAAATATCACGCACTGGTTCAAAAAAAAAAGAAGTTTAGGAGGAAGAAATCGTCCATACTAAGGCGAAGTAGTAAATCTACACGCGCCGCACTACAATAATACTTCGTATCGAAGTACCCCAACATAAAAACGATTAATACCTTAAGGGCCCAGTTTTTCGCGAAAAGCAGTGAGCTTAGTACCAAGTAAAAGGTGTGCGGGTTAGGTTGGGGCTAGAAACTGAGTCCTCCTCACTCTCGTGTAAGATCTTAGTTGGGAGTGAGTATTGCCCCCACACCCTTTTACGGCTATTGAATAGAGAATAGCTACTTAGAGCCTTAATCTTTAATACGAGTCGTAAAAAGAATAGATTAGCGGTAAACGTATTCGCGGTAACAGGTAACGAAAAATGAAGCTCATGTAAGCTCGTGCTAATTGGTAACGGGCCGATAGTTGTAAAGCCGTGAGTGTGTAAACAGTAAATAGTGCTTTTATGGAAAGTTATATCAGTAACCAGCGCCAAGCTAAAATTTTTGAGCTTTAGTGCCTTTAAAAATTGCACTACCGACGGAAAGTTTTTATTATCCGTAAAAAGATAAAACAAGTTAGATAAACGTCACTGGTACTTGAAGAACTGTAGGTACCCCCAGCTAAGTGCCACAGACTCATTCTTTAAGTAGGGATTCGAAAAGGACAGTATAGACACGTTGTAGTAAAATAAGTTCTCTAAAAATGCTATGAAGTTAGACCATACACGAAAGAAGCATTTAGCATTGATAAAACCCAGATTCTTACCACTATTATACATATAGTACGATGAGTACGTAGCGTGCGCGCTTTGCGCCTCAGAAGGGAGATGTAAACTTACGCGTAAGTAATTCCGAAAGAACTGCCTCGCAAAAGTGAAAGCAGTCGGTAAGTAAGGCTGCACACGCTCTACAAACCCCTGCGCCGGTGGAGTAATCAAAAATGGAATATGCGCCAGCGAAGGTGCGTTAAGGGGCGTATGCACAGAAAGACCTAAAAGTGCAACTAGATTCTGTGCGCTGGTGTACACAAGCGGTGTTTTTCGGAAGACACTATTAACAAAGGACAAGCTTAGGAAGGCGGCGCGCGGAGATATTACGACGGGCATTACTGTGCGATGAGTGCGCTTAGTTCACATAACTAGGTAAGAACCCGGAATCGAACCGAGAACCTCCAGAGCCACAATCTGGTATTCTGCCAATTGAATTACACTTACCCCCCCCTAGAATAGATATTGGTGTGCAAGTTTTAATTGTATAACTAGGCGTAGACAAATAAACAAGCCGTAGAAAACAAATAAGACGTGCAATATCAGTACACTAAGTATGTTTGCGCTGCGTGAATAGTAAACTAACTGATCCGGCGCGTAGAAAACCTCTGTAGAGCTGAGCAAAACAAGCCAGTAGGTTAGGCGCGACATATGAGTAACCGAACGCGTGCTAAAAAGTAAATATACAAAAGAAGTCTTATAGCCTAGGTAAAAAGCGCACAGGAAGGTAGCTAGTAATACCAAATGTTTGTAAATGATACCCGCACCTGGACTTGAACCAGGACCCCTAAGGACAAGGTTTTAAGCCTTGCATGTCTACCAATTCCATCATGCGGGCACGCTTGTAGGGTGCAGTTCGCTTACCTAAGAGTATGTGACACACTAGCTCCGCAAACGCAGGTAGCAGAACGATATACTAGTAATATAACGAGCGGTTTAAGATATAAAACAGTAGAGAGCTAAATAAAACAGCACGAGATAAAAGTCTCTAAACAGCCTCAATGAGATGAACTGCGCAAGACTGTATCTTACGTCTGTGGATATGAGTAACGGCCTAAAAGAAAAGGTAAAAAATACAAGGTACATAAACAGGTAGTAAAAATCGCCTGAGTCAACCATCTCAAAACCATACTTCTCCTGTATTAAAAAGCCTATAAAACCCGCAAGGAGGGCGGCCGACCCCCCCGAAACGATATCGTACGCCGGGGATCTAGAGTACTTTAGTTTAGTGTATAGTCGTTCTTTTTTTAAAAAGTTAACGGTTAGTAAAGAAGACAACCTACTACTAAACTGGCTTCGAGGGGCAGGGTTAGTGCCCACAGAGATTTTTACCCTGTTTCTTAACCAACTAGTACTTATTTGACGGTGAGTAGAAAACTGAAGTGTGATGTGGTTCGGATTTCTCAAAATATGATTGGGTTGTGGGGCGTAAAAGCCTGCAAATTGCAAGGGGGGGCTAACGTAAATTGGGCTGGATATTTTTGCTAGCCCCACTAAATAAGAGCTCCCACACAGTCAGGTTAATGCTTTAATATAATAGTAGAACCCCGGTAACAACTCACCCGTAACGGATTTTAAAGAAACAATTCCGGACTCCCATATAAACGGGGACGGGGACATTGTATAGTAGCTCGCTCCAAAGAGAACGGGGGGGTAAGCGGTTTGGGTGGAGTCGAAAGCCATCTCTAGATTACAAATCAGCCCTCTGTAGCGGGTACGAGACTGGCGACTTGAACGCGACGTCAAACACCGCTGTAAAAGTAGTTTAGCTTGGAGCAGTAGTAGACAAAACAAGTTTTTTTATGTGCGAGCGCCGCACGTCAAAGATGCTTTTCTGTAAACCCTTTGCGATCCAGGTCTTTGCACTCGGCGATTGCCTCGGAGATCGTATGAGTTGTTTTTAACCGAGCGTCCCAGTATGTCAGTCGACGACCGGCGTACACTTGTTCGACTAACTCTCCTAGAACGCAGGGCTCATCATAGCGAACTAGTTCTAAAAGGGAATTAGCCTTGCTGTAGACCAGTAACATGGGTTGCTGCTCACCTGTCCAGTATACATAAGTCCCAGATAAGAGTCACATGCGGGGTCTAAAGTACCAATGCGGGCCTACACCGAAAAAACGATTCTCGTCTAGCTCCGCAATATTTCAATTATCCTCGTACGTGTTTTCGCCACTGTCGGCGGTACAAGTAACCTGCCCAAAAAGTAAAGATGTCATCTGTCTACTTAATCGCTCGAACAGGAGCTGAGCTCCTAGCTTGATGGTAGCTGCGAATAGAGTTATAGAACCGACTTTTCAATATTGCAAGAGCTGTCACGCAGACTGGGTAAGTGTGTGTACTGCACTCGTTGCGACCGCAGGTACGAAGCTGTGGGGATTTACGATAAAACGGCATAATATGAGCCCGAAAGTAGCGGCGAGGTATCACCTAAGTAGAGACATAGAGTTTACATTACGTAATTTTAGACCCACCCATTTAGAGCTCCTGTATACGCTGCCCAACTTGTCTAATGCGTAGAGGTGCTTAGTATTCTTCTAAAAAAAACCTTAGAGTGTAAAATATACTACTCGTATAGCGAGCGTTAGCGTAAAACTTTGATGTGACATGATTTATAAACTTCTTTAGACGCTTTCAATATAAGCCAACCACTACGGTGCAAAGCGCACGTTATTCTGAGGCACTATTAACTGCGCTGTCAACGGATAAAATAATAAACACGCCACAGTAAAATAACTCCTGCGGTAGCGAATACGAGGGGGGGGTAAATACTCAGAGCGTCTACGGATTATACCTAGCCCAGAGAACGGGGGGCACATATCTATATACTGGGGCTACGCGCTTTATAAATAGGGGGTATGCGGTGCTACCTAGGCCCAATACGATACCGTGGGGGGGGCGCCGCGTAGGTAGGCCCTTTACATGAGACACTCCCGCGTAAGGAATGGGTTGATGCGACATTGCCTCGTGACCAACGGCCAAAATTATATGGACAGGAGCACTGTACGATACCTCGATTACATATGAGACTACTCCGCTTAGTAAGGTGACATCGGGTCAGTAAGCCAGATTCGTTATGGAAATGTTACCCTACTGTTTTCAGATAGATGTATCTGCGAGTGTTGTGACCCCGCAAGACGCGAGCAGTACCACCTAAGATCTCAGTAACCGATAAATTAGGCCTCGCCCGCATAACTAGACTAGAGTTGCCGCAAGCCCAGACAATTGCTAAGTGGACCCTAAGTTGTCGTACCCCCCACCGCTCTGGGACGAGGCAGACCTACCCGAGAAAAAATACGAGTGGTATCAGTGACAAAAAAAAAAAGAATAGAAAGAGGACCACGGAGAGCATCTCGCTCACATTATGGGTCTCTAAAGACCCTATATAGTGGAGAGGTCAGATAAGATTGTCCATATAGATTCGGACAACCTGGTCAAACACCATACGTTCACTGAATACGTACCCGGTGACTAAGACAAACTTTCGAAGCCATATGTCCAAGGACTTTTTCTGAAGAAAGTCGAGCAAGAAACCATCCAACCAAACTAACTCGCTGCGGCGATAGTAGGCAGGCAGGAAAGATGTTTCACTAACCAGCCGAGCAAGCGTAAAGCGTACAAGACGGTGAAATACGTCGAACCACGTGCCAAGACTGTCAAACATATCTATCTTGCGGTACCCGCGTTCCGAGACTTGAGGCAAAATAAAAAGTTCAAGCTGTAAAGCTGCCAATACACTAACCCGTAGCAGCAGGCTCGTATAAAAGAAGTTTAGGTCCTGACAATTGGAGTCCGTACCTAGCCAAAAGGATTTAACAATCAAACTACGATCCAGGTATGGGTAAACAGCTACATAGGTACCCCACCAGCTAACAGGATGGAGGCCTAGCTCGTCATAGGCATAGCGCTTGGTGGAGAGGTTAAGTAGCACCTTTCTTCCCATGACCACAAGGCACGATAGCGCCAGCAGAGCAGTTAATTTTAAACCAATCAAGGCTGCTGCCGTAGCAGCAACGGGGCACAATAACATATAAATTAAGAATACAAATATAAATGGATTACTATGAGGCAGCAACTGGACTAGTAAAACAAATTACTAGCTGCTAAGAGATGTGAGAGTGTGCGGGTACCACGCGTCTTTTAGAAGGTGGGGCGTAATAAGCCCGACTATAACGTAAAGAAAAAAGTACTGCTCTACCAAATGGGACTAAATTACGCGTAAAGCTAGAGATTCGCAGGGTAGTATCGCAAAAGGCCCCGCTAAATTGTCCAAGCACGCCGAGGTTCAATCCCCTGGAGCATATGAACAATAGATTACGGGGGACGTAAACACCCTAAGCCGAGTGTAACTGCCGACTTCACTTAACCCAGAATTATGATAAATTGCACGCTCACCACTCGGTAGAGACACGTGGCTTAGGTAAGAATATTAAAAAAGAGTATTCGGGCGCGATCGTAGGTATTGCACTCATTGCGACCGTAGGTCCGAAGGGGGGGATTTACGATAAAATAGCATAATATGAGCCCAAAAGTAGCAGCGAGGTACCACCTAAGCAGAAACGTAGAGTTTACGTTACGTGATTTTAGACCCCCCCACTTAGAGCTTCTGTATACGCTGCCCAACATGTCTAATGCAAGGAGGTGCTTAGTATTCTTCTCAAAAAAAAAACTTTAGGGCGTAAAATATACTACTTGTATAGCAAGCGTTAGCGTAGAACTTTGATGTGATATAATCCTTGTGCTTACCACGTTCCGGTGCGCCAGGAGTATAGTAGATTATACGTTCGTGAGGCGGGGACACGTGTACCAAACGAGCATTTAAAGGGACGTTCCGACACAATCATAATTACAGCGGGGTCCCCGGCAACATAGTATTCTGGGGCGTCTAGGGCCTGTTAAGTTGACGGTAGTTATCTGTATACAAGGGGCACGCATGTTGGTGGCGCTCCGCGGTTGCTTCCCAAATCTCAGCGGTTCCGTGAAATTCGTTTAGTTGCGTATCGAAATATGTTAATCGATGCCTCGGAAGCAAGCATCGTATAATTCCCTCTGAGGCCAGCAACGCGACATAACAGCCCAGCGTATGAAGAAAACTCGCGAAGTGTTGAATGTTACTAATAAATAGTTAGATCGGCATAAAAAGCATTGGGTACAGCTGGTTAAACACACCAACGAGTAAAATATAAGTCTGAGAGCGCTTCAATAATGAAGAGCACCGAGACCCAAAAAAAAATTATACTCGACTACCCAAAAGTCGTAAACCCCATGCGAGGAAAGAAACTGCAGTATACTACTTGTATAGCGAGCGTTAGCGTAAAACCTTGGTGTGGTATAATCTATAGACTGCCCTAGGCGCATTTGACGTATGGGCAAGGTAAGAGTAGTAGGAACGAGGCACGCTAAAATCTGAGAACTCTTGTCGTATTAGCGGCGGCTAAGGCCGCGATAAATAGTCTGAGCACGCCGATGTTCACTCTCCGTGGGCTCATGCACGACGCCTCGCGAGATCCCCAAACGCGTAAAGCTCGTTGTACCTGGCGATTTGCTTTGATTTACGAGGACAGCAGACAGTAACTGTACCGGGGGGAGTAAAAGTCCACTCTTCTGTGATTGAGTTGGGGAGCAGTCTACAAAATAGTTGTCGGCCGCGACCACCGCCAAGGTGATAAGTAGTAGCTCGCCCCAAAGCGAACGGGGGGGGTAAGAGGTTTGGGTTGGGGCGAAAACCATCTCTGGATTACAAATCAGCCTTCTGAAGCGGATGCGAGACTGGTGACTTGAGCGCCACGTCAAACGCCACTGGAAAAGTAGTTTAGCCTGGGGCAGTAGTAGGTAAAACAAGTTTTTTTCTGTGCGAGCGCTGTACACAAAAGATTCTTTTCTGCATATTCTTTGCGACCCAGTTCTTTGCACTCGTCGATTGCCTCGGAGAGCGTATGAATTGTTTTTAACCGAGCGTCCCAGTATGTCAGTCGACGGCCGGGGTACGTCTGCCCGACTAACTCCCCCAGAACACGGAGATTATCATAACGACCTAGTTCTAAAAGAGAATTGGCCCTGCTGCGGACTAGTGACATGAATTGCTGTTCACGTGTACGGTATACATAGGTTCCAAATAAGGATCTCATGCGGGATCTAAAGTATCAATGTAGGTCTGCACCGAAAAAACGATTCTCGTCTATCTCCGCAATATTTCAGTTATCCCCATACGTGTTTTCGCTATTGTCGGCGGTACAAGTAACCCGCCCAAAAGGTAAAGATGTCATTTGTCTACCTAATCTCTCGAGCAGGAGCTGAGCTCCTAGCTTGATGGTAGCTGCGAATAGAGTTACAGAACCAACTTTTCAATATTACAAGAGCTGTCGCGCAGACTGGGTAAGTGTATGTACCACACTCATTGCGACCGCAGGTATGAAGCTGTGGTGATTTACGATAAAGTGGCATAATATGAACCCGAAAGCAGCAGCGAGGTATCACCTAAGCAGAGATATAGAGTTTACGTTACGTAATTTTAGACCCACCCACTTAGAGCTCCTGTATACGCCCGCCCAACTTGTCTAATGCGTGGAGGTGTTTAGTATTCTTCTCAAAAAAAACTTTAGAGCGTAAAGTATACTACTTGTATAGCAAGCGTTAGCGTAAAACTTTGATGTGATATAATCCATGTGCTTACCACGTTCCGGCGCGCCAGAAGTATAGTAGATTATGCGTTCGTGCGGCGAGGACACGTGCACTAAACGAGCATTTAAGGGGGGGTTCTGGCGCAATCATAATTACAGCGGGGTCACAGGCAACATAGTATTCTGGGGCGTCTAGGGGCCTGTTAAGTTAGCGGTAGTTCTCTGTATACAAGGGGCACGCATGTTGGTGGCGTTCCACGGTTGCTTCCCAAATCTCAGTGGTTCCGTGAAATTCGTCTAGTTGCGCATCGAAATATGTTAATCGATGCCTCGGAAGCCGGCATCGTATAATTCCCTCTAAGGCCCGCAACTCAACATAACAGCCTAGTGTACGAAGAAAATTCGCAAAGTGTTGAATGTCGCTAATAAATAGTTAGATCGGTATAAAAAACATTAGGTATAGCTGATTAAACACACTAGTAAGTGAAATATAGATATGAAAACGCCTCGATAATGAAGAACAGGGAAAACTTAGAGTTAGACAAGAAGAGTACCGGGACAAAAAAAAAAGTTATACTTGACTACCCAAAAGTCGTAAGCCACATGCGAGAAAAGAAACTGTAATATACTACTTGCGTAGCGAGCGTTAGCGGAAAACCCCGGTGCGATGTAATCTATAAACTGGCCTAGGCGCATTCGACGTATGAGCAAGGTAAAAGTAGTAATAACGAGGCACGCTAAAGCCCGGGAACTCTTGTCGGATTAGTGGTGGGTAAGGCCGCAATAAATAGTCCGAGCACGCCGATGCTCACTCCCCGTGGGCTCTTGCACGACGCCTTGCGAGACCCCCAAACACGTAAAGCTCATTGTACCTGACGACTTGCTTTGATTTACGGGGGGCAGCAGATAGTAACCGTACCAGAGGGAGTAAAAGTCCATTCTTTTGTGTTTGAGTTGGGACGCAGTCTACAAAATAGTTGCCGGTCGCAACCGTCGCCGGGGTGAGAAGTAGTAGCTCGCTCCAAAGAGAACTGGGAGTAAGAGGTTTGGGTTGAGGCGAAAGCTATCTCTGGATTACAAATCAGCCTTCTGGAGCAGGTACGAGACTGGTGACTTGAACGCCTCATCAAACGCCTCTGGAAAAGTAGTTTAGCTTAGGGCAGTAGTAGGCAAAACAAATTTTTCTCTGTGCGAGCGCTGTACGTCAAAGATTCTTCTCTGTATACCCTTCGCAATTCAGTTCTTTGCACTCGTCGATTGCCTCGGAGAGCGTATGAATTGTTTTTAACCGAGCGTCCCAGTACGTCAGTCCACGATTGGGGTACGTTTGTTCGGCTAACTCCTCCAGAGCACGGAGCCCACCACAGTGACCCAGTTCTAAAAGAGAGTTGGCCCTGACGCGGACTAGTGATATGAATTGCTGTTCAAGTGTCCAGTATATATAGGTCCAGGATAAGGGTCTCGTGTAGGGTCTAAAGTGTCGGTTCGGGTCTACACAGAAAAAGCGATTTGCGTTTCTCTCCGCAATATCTCAATTATCCCCATACGTGTTTTCGCCATTGTCCACGGTACAAGTAACCCGCCCAAAGAGCAAAGATGTCATTTACTTACCCAATATCTCGAACAGGAGCTGAGCTCCCAGCTTGATGGTAGCTGCGAGTAGAGTTGTAGAACCGACTTTTCAATATTGCAAGAGCTGTCACGCAGACTGGGTAAGTGTATGTACCGTACTCGTTGTGATCGCAGGTACGAAGCTGCAGTGATTTATGATAAAGTAACATAATATAAACCCGAAAGCAGCAGCGAGGTATCACCTAAGTAGGGACATAGAGTTTACGTTACGTAATTTTAGACCCACCCGCTTAGAGCTTCTGTATACGCTGCCCGACATGTCTAATGCACGGAGGTGCTTAGTATTCTTCTCAAAAAAAAACTTGAGCACGTAAAATATACTACGCGTATAGCGAGCGTCGGCGTAAAACCCTGGTGTGGTAGGACCCGAAAGACTAAGTAATGTTGTTCTTCACAAGACCACGAGACACGATAGCGCCAACAAAGTAGTTAATGTTAAACCAATCAGGACTGCTGCCGTAGCAGCAACGGGGCGCAATAACATACAAATTAAGAATATAAATATAAATGGATTACTGCGAGGTAGCAACTGGACTAGTAAAACAAATTAATAGCTGCTAAGAGATGTGAGAGCGTGCAGGTACCACGCGTCTTTTAGAAGGTGGGGCGTAATAAGCCCAACTATAACGTAGAGAAAAAAGTACTACTCTACCAAACGGGCCTAAATTACGCGTAAGGCTAGAGATTCGCAGGGTAGTATCACAAAAGGCCCCGCTAAATTGTCCAAGCACGCCGAGGTTCAATCTCCCTGGAGCACATGAACAACGGATTACGGGGGGCGTAAACATCCTAAGCCGAGTGTAACTATCGACTTCACTTAACCCGGAATTATGATAAATTATACGCCCACCACTCGGTAGAGACACGTGGCTTAGGTAAGAACCTAAAAAAGAGTATTCGGGCGCGATCGTAGATATTGCACTTGTTGCGACCGTAGGTCCGAAGGGGGGGATTTACAATAAAATAGCATAATATGAGCCCAAAAGCAGCAGCGAGGTACCACCTAAGCAGAGACGTAGAGTTTACGTTACGTAATTTTGGACCCCCCCACTTAGAGCTTCTATATAGGCTGCCCAACATGTCTAATGCACGGAGGTGCTTAGTATTATTCTCAAAAAAAAACTTTAGAGCGTAAAATATGCTACTTGTATAGCAAGCGTTAGCGTAAAACTTCGATGTGATAGAATCCGCAAACTCCTTTAGATGCATTCGATATCGGCCAACCCCTGCGGCGCAAAGCGTACGCCAGTGTGGTAAGTAGACATACGCGATAGGCGCGTATACACGCGACACTAAAAATTATTTGTTCTGGGTGAAGACCGCGAGCTTAAACTCAGGGTCAGCTTACGCGTGAAAGTTTTGCGTCAAATAGAAAAGACGGTGGTCCAGCAGGTCAAGGTGGTGTAATAATCAGCAAAGATATAAATACATGTACTGCAGTGAAAGTTTAACTCATGGGTTACCGACGTAGCCGCCCTCCGGCTCGTAGTAGTAGCGACCGCAGGGAAGCATACTGTTGAGGCAGAATAAAGACGGCATAAACAGAATAAACGTAGCGGTTCGTAAGATAGAGTCTTACATAGGAATTGTAGCTACGTACTTATTCATACTACCGTAAACGTTACACATAACGGGCAGAAAAGCTATAGATCCCAAAAAGAGGCCCATCCACCTCAACCCCTCGTAGCGGGTGGGCGAGATAACTCGTTCAAAGAAGTAGTAGTTCAAAGCAGACCCCACAAAGATGGTGTAGAAAAAAATATACGAAGACGTATGTTACTTAGCACCAAACGTTTCGTATCTCCTTTAAAAAAGCGTCGTAAAACCAAGAAACATGGGTCCTAGATTTATACTCGTACGTGTTTTCGCCACTGTCTATATCTCAGGACTCATGACAGAAAAGAACGTGCAACTCAGCAAGGTAGATATAATACTAAGGGGTAAAATAGTGTAGAACCATTATATGCGTCAACTGATCGATGTTTAGGTGCTTGTTCGTGAAGATGATGTAGCAAATCTTGTATACATTATCGGTCAAAGACCGGAAGATATTTGCTCCTGTGGTCAAGGTCAGGTCGCTTAAGTGAGAAGCATTTAGGGATATACCTGAGAAGATAATATAGTGAGAGAATAAGGAGGCGTACCCCCCCTAATAATCACCCGCCAGAGTCCGACGTGGTATAATTTTTCAAGAAGATTTTCTTTAACATGTGTAGGTAAGAGAGTAACATTTAGGTGTCGACACCCCCTAACATGTATGTAAAATACTTCAGACCCAAACCAAGTATCGTTGAGCATCGCTTCCCTAAGCTCAGTTACAAGTCCAGGCTCAGGGATATAGTATCACCCCCCACAAAAAAACCCCAATAACAGCTGCGTAACCATACACGAAAGCAGCATAAAACCAAGTATAGATGTTACGCTTGAAAATGGGAGCAGTAGCTTATTTACGAAGAAGTTTAAATACGAAAATATCATAGATGACAAAGCTCTTGAGCCAAGCTGCTTGGCGTTGGCCACGTGGCGGTACAGGTAACCTGCCCAAAAAATAAAGATGTCATTTGTCTACCTAGTCTCTCGAACAGGAGCTGAGCCCCTAGCTTGATGGTAGCTGTGAACAGAGTTATAGAACCGACTTTTCAATATTGCAAGAGCTGTCACGCAGACTGTGTAAGTGTGTGCATTGCACTCGTTGCGACCGCAGGTACAAAGCTAGAGAGACTCACGATAAAATAGCATAATATGAGCCCGAGAGCAGCATCGAGGTATCACCTAAGCAGAGACGTAGAGTTTACGTTACGTAATTTCAGACCCACCCACTTAGAGCTTCTGTATACGCTGCCCAGCTTGTCTAATGCCCGGAAAGTGCTTAGTATTCTTCTCAAAAAAAAAACTTTAGAGTGTAGAGTATGCTACCTGTATAGCGAGCGTTAGCGTAAAACCTTGGTGTGATATAATCCGTAAACTGCCTTAGGCGCATTCGACATGTGGGCAAGGCGAGAGTAGTAAAAACGAGGCATACTAAAGCGTGAGAACTCTTGTCGGATTAGCGGCGGAGAAGGCCGCGATAAATAATCTGAGCACGCAGATGCTCACTCTCCGGGGGCGCATGCACGACGATTTGCGAGATCCCAAAACACGTAAAGCTCGTTGTACATGGCGATTTGATTTAATTTACGAGGACAGCGGACAAAAGTCCATTCTTCTGTGGGGAAGTTTGACATGGGAAGCAGTCTACAAAAGAGTTGTCGGCCACAACTGTAACTATACCACAGTCTCATCTCTGGATTACAAATCAGCCTTTTGGAGCGGGTACGAAACTGGTGACTTGAACGCGACGTTAAACGCCACTGGAAAAGTAGTTTAGCTTGGGGCAGCAGTAGAGAAAACAAGTTTTTTTCTGTGCAAGCGCTGTACATCAACGATTCCCCCCCGTATACCCTTTGAGCTCCAGGTCTTTGCACTTGGCGATTGCCGCGGAGATCGTATGAACTGTTTTTAACCGAGCGTAGCAGTATGTCAGTCGACGACTCGGGTACGCTCGTTCGACAAACTCTCCTAGAATGCGAAGCTCATCATAGCGGCCTAGTCCTAAAAGAGAATTGGCCTCGCTGTAGACCAGTAGTATAAGTTCTTATTCATGTGTCAAGTATACTAGTAAAACAAATTACTATGACGTAAAGGAAAAGCACTATTCTACCAAACGAGACTAAGTTACATATAAGACTAGAGATTTGAGAAGTAAATAAGTGGTAAGGATTTTTTAGGAGCAGAGGCAAAACACCCCGAGAGTACGGTTGCCACCTCGCGGCGTAATAAAAGCTGGTCGTCAAATCCCTCGAGCCTAGCCGTGGCCGCCCCTGGTTCAACTTGACACTCCCTAGACTTACGGTCGATAATAGTTGCACTGTGTGCAGGCCCGTTATCAAAGGCAGGACTATCTAAAGGAAACTGGCGGTCGAGCGCTTCCATAAGTTTTTTGCATTCTAAGGGGCTGGGAGTCAAATCGGGGTAGATGTAGTGCGTCCTTTTTAGTAAGTCCGACAGGGGGGCAAAGGCTTGCGAAGGGCTCAAGTCTCACTTGTCCGCAGTAAGCGACGGGAAGCGAGCCAGATCAGATAGCGATAACTGAGATTGACTCGTACCAATAGACGAGTATAAGTCACCTGTAACGAATCCGTAGTCTAAGAACAGGGGGTTAACACGCGGAAAGCATAAGCCGAAAGAAGAGGAATTAGGCCGCACACGCTTTGTTCCCCCAGCGGAGGTAAAGGTTACGTGCTGCATAAAGTACATACTCTGTTGCGTGGAAAAGCGAGACAAGCTTCATAAAATCGAATCGCCTAGAAAATTTAGGTTGGCCTGGGTACTCTTACCCCCAGAACAAGTTAAGAGCGGCATTGAAGACACAAAAGAGCGGTCACCTAAGTTTAATAGCTGCAAGTCAGCGCTGCCGGACGCCCGGGTAGACAGTCAAATACTTTTATTTAAAAACAGGCTTGAAAATAACGGGTTATTAATGTATGTTCGCATTTGGACCAAGCTACTTAACTGCGCAGAAAGACGGTTAGAGAACATGTTGGACCGCCATAGCCACCTGTTCTCTTTAGCCAAAGTTAGATTTGCGCCTACATTGGAGAGTACGCTTCTCTCTGAAGAGGTAGTAAGGCGTCACAAAGTACCCTGGTCTAACGGAGCAGAAAAGGTGGCCCTAGAGAGGTTCGAAACATCGCGAGCGGCTTGGGGCCGGCATATAGAATAAGTGACCTCAGCAATGTAAGGTAGCTCGGTGAGGGGCTCGTTCAAGAAGGATGAAACAGCTGTGTATAGAGAAAGCGAGGCGGACTGAGCCGAGCGAGAGTGATAACGAGCCGATAGTAAACCGTGCAAGAGAGCGTAATATTTTGTAGTACCCAAACCCAGGCTGTGAAAGCTTACCGCCGACCGGGAAAGAACTTTCTGAAACTTGTAAAACTCAATTACCCAAGGTAAAACAAGCTGCTGTCTTGACATTCAGTTGCCACAGTACTGTGCGGAGGTACTTGGAAAGTAACGATATCCTTTACTAGCGACGGAGGTATTAGGCTCTTGAGCCAAGCTGCTTGGCGTGGGCCTTGTAGTGGTACAGGTAACTTGCCCAAAAAATAAAGATGCCATTTGTCTACCTAATCTCTCGAACAGGAGCTGAGCTCCTAGCTTGATGGTAGCTGCGAATAGAGTTATAGAACCAACTTTTCAATATTGTAAGAGCTGTCACGCAGACTGGGTAAGTGTATGTACTGCGCTCGTTGCGACCGCAGGTACGAAGCTGGAGGGATTTATGATAAAATAGCATAATATGAGCCCGAGAGCAGCAGCGAGGTATCACCTAAGTAGAGACGTAGAGTCTACGTTACGTAACTTTAGACCCACCCACTTAGAGCTTCTGTATACGCTGCCCAACTTGTCTAATGCATGGAGGTGCTTAGTATTCTTCTCAAAAAAAAACTTTAGAGTGTAAAATATGCTACTCGTATAGCGAGCGTTGGCGTAAAACTTTGATGTGATATAGTCCATAAACTTCTTTAGACGCATTCGATATAGCCAACCCCTGCGGCGTAAAGCGCACGCCAGTGTGATAAGTAGACATACGCGATAGGCGCGTATACACGCGACACTAAAAATTATTTTTTCTGGGTGAAGACCGCGAGCTTAAACTCGGGGTCAGCTTACGCATGAAAGTTTTGCATCAAATAGAAAAGATGGGGATCCAGCAGGTCAAGGCGCTGTAATAACCAGCAAAGGTATAAGTACGTATACTGCAGTGAAAGTTTAACTCATGGGTTACCGACGTAGCCGCCGCCCCCCCTGGCTCGTAGTAGTAGCGACCGCAGGGAAGCATACTGTTGAGGCAGAATAAAGACAGCGTAAACAGAATAAACGTGGTGGTTTGTAAGATAGAATTGTTGCGTAGGAATTGCAGTTACGTACTTATTCACGCTATTGTAAACGTTATATATGACGGGCAGAAAAGCGATAGATCCCAAAAAAGACCCATTCATATCAACCCCTCGTAGTGGGTGGGTGATATAACTAAGAGTCCCATGCAGGGTCTAAAGTACTAATGTGGGGCTACACCGTAAAAACGAATTTCGTCTAGCTCTGCAATAGTTTAACGTTCAGAGAAGAAGTAGCTCAAAGCAGACCCGCAAAGGCGATGTAGAAAAAAATATACGAAGACGTATGTTACTCGGTACCAAGCGCCTTGTATCTCCTTTAAAAAAGCGTCGTAAAACTAAGAAACATAGGTCCCGGATTTATCCCCATACGTGTTTTTGCCACTGTCTGTATCTCAGGACCCGTGACAGAAAAGAACGTGCAACTCCACAAGGTAGATATCGTACCGAGGAGTAAAATAGCGTAGAACCACTATACGCGTCAACTGATCAGTGTTTAGGTGCTTGTTCGTGAAGACGACGTGGTAAGTCCCGTACACGTTATCGATCAAAGACCAGAAGATATTTGCGCCCATGGTCAAGGTCAGGTCGCTTAAGTGAGAGGCACTTAAGGATATACCTAGAAAGATAATATAGCGAAAGGATAAGAAGGCGTGACCCCCCCGATAATCACCCGTCAGAGTCTGACGTGCTATAATTTTTCAAGAGGATTTTCTTTAATGTGCGTAGGTAAGAGAGTAACATTAAAGTGTCGACACCACTAACGCGTGTGTAAAATACCTCAGACCCAAACCGAGTATTGTTGAACATCTCTTCTCTAAGCCCAATTGCAAGTCCAGGTTCGGGGATATAGTGTCACCCCCCCAAAAAAAACCCCGATAATAACTGCGTAACCGTGTACAAGAGCAGCATAAAACCAAGTATAGATGTTACGCTTGAAAATGGGAGCAGAAGTTTAAATACGAAAATATCATAGATGGCAAAGCTCTTGAGCCAAGCTGCTTTGGCGTTGGCCACGTGGTGGTGCAGGTAACCTGCCCAAAAAATAAAGATGTTATTTGTCTACCTAATCTCTCGAACAGGGGCTGAGCTCCTAGCTTGATGGTAGCCGCGAATAGAGTTATAGAGCCGACTTTTCAATATTGCAAGAGCTGCCACGCAGACTGGGTAAGTGTGCGTATTGCACTCGTTGCGACCGTAGGTACGAAGATGGGAAGATTTACGATAAAATAGCATAATATGAGCCCGGGAGCGGCGGCGAGGTATCACCCAAGCAGAGACGTAGAGTTTATGCTACGTAACCTTAGACCCACCCACTTAGAGCCTCTGTATACGCTGCCCAACCTGTCTAATGCATGGAGGTGCCCAGTATTCTTCTCAAAAAAGAAAGCTTTAGAGTGTAGAATACGCTACCTGTATAGCGAGCGTTAGCGTAAAACCTCGGTGTGATATAATCTGTAAACTGCCTTAGGCGCATCCGACATACGGGCAAGGTGAGCGTAATAAAAACGGGGCGCGCTAAAGCGTGAGAACTCTTCTCGGATTAGCGGCGGAAAAGGCCGCGATAAATAGTCTGAGCACGCTGATGTTCACTCTCTGGGGGGGCATGCACGGCGATTTGAGAGATCCCAAAACACGTAAAGCTCGCTGTACGCGGCGATTTGATTTAATTTACGAGGACAGCAGACAGAAAGTCCATTCTTCCGTGGGGAAAGTTTGACTTGGGAAGCAGTCTACAAAAGAGTTGTCGGCCGCAACCGTAACTATACCAGGATCCTATCCCTGGATTACAAATCAGCCTTCTGGAGCGGGTACAAGACTGGTGACTTGAACGTGACGTTAAACGCCGCTGGAAAAGTAATTTAGCTTGGGGCAGTAGTGGGGAAAACAAGTTTTTTTCTGTGCGAGCGCTGTACGTCAATGATTCTTCTCTGCGTACCCTTTGAGCTCCAGATCTTTGCACTTGGCGATTGCCTCGGAGATCGTATGAATTGTTTTTAACCGAGCGTCGCAGTATGTCAGTCGACGACCCGGGTACGCCCGTCCGACAAACTCTCTTAGAACATGAAGCTCGTCATAGCGACCTAGCCCTAAAAGAGAACTGGCCTCGCTGTAGACCCGTAGCGTAAGTTCCTGTTCATGTGTCAAGTATACTAGTAAAACAAATTACTATGGCGTAAAGAAAAAAGCAATACTCTACCAAACGAGACTAAGTTGCATATAAGACTAGAGATTTGAGAAGTAAATAAGTGGCAAGGATTTTTTAGGAGCAGAGGCAAAACACCCCGAGAGTGCGGTTGCCACCTCGCGGCGTAATAAAAGCTGGTCGTCAAATCCCTCAAACCTAGCCGTGGCCGCCCCTGGTTCAACTTGACGCTCTCTAGACTTACGGTCGACAGTAGTTGCACTGTGTGCAGGCCC
>Ga0302116_1000494_pt1 | contig 23819 bp, 17 predicted proteins | sample AG5_SCM_MG_FD_203124 | JGI IMG/M metagenome (GOLD analysis project Ga0302116, IMG submission 203124) | Marine microbial communities from Western Arctic Ocean, Canada - AG5_SCM | ecosystem: Environmental > Aquatic > Marine > Oceanic | place: Canada: Western Arctic Ocean | collected 2017-10-01 | reverse complement strand
GAAAATAATAAATGTAATCGCTTGTAAACCACAAATAAAATCAATATTATGACTGAGTCACGTGTATAGGTTTTTTTGTCGAAATACTCGTCTAACCTAATACCCATACATAATTAGACCGAAAATCCGAAGACCTTCAGATTATTCTTCATCCTTGAGTCCATTTTAGGAATTCGACCTGGCCCTCGGGACCAGTGCGAGGAGAGCGGGCGAACGCACCCGAGACACGCCGTCAGGTTTCGTCACGACCCCCGGCCGTCCACCATGGTGCGGAACGAGGTACGCACACGGCCACCCCGCCCCCCCGACCCGGCGCGCGCGCGCCCACCCCGCCGCCCGACCCGCGAAATTATTGACCCGCCCCCGCATTTCGCCACCTCTTGTCACTGACCGCGATCCGCCGCCCCGTTCCTCCCTTCCGCCCGCAGCAACCCACCGACACGGAGATGGCGCTCATGGAGCTCCAGCGCAAGTACAAGATCATGGAGACCAACCGTCGCGCGTACACCGAGGACGCGCAGGTCCACATCAAGCGCCAGCGCGCGATCATCGACAAGCTCAAGGAGGAGAACGACGCGCTGAAGGGCGAGCTGTCCGCGGAGCTCGACGCGCCGGGCGCGATGCCCACGCCCAACGTCAACGCCGAGATCATGCGACTGACCGACTTTGGCGACCTCTACACACGCAAGATCGAGATGGAGCGCCGCCGCGTCGAGGAGCTCGACCAGCACCTCGCGCTCTCCGAAGCTGCGATCATCCAGCAGAAGAAAGCCATGGGCGGCGTCAGCGCCGCGAAGGAGAACGACCAGCAGCTCATCAAGCAGGTGCGGGTGCTGGAGAACAAGCTCGACAAGACCCTCATGAACTTCAACGAGGCCATCTCGCAGAACAAGAAGCTGCGGGATGAGATTGACGTGTTGAGGCGCGAGCGCGTGACCTTTGACGAGGTTTACAAAAAGATGAACAAGGAACTCGGCGAGAAGAAACGAGAGATGGCCAACGTCGTGGAGATCACCAACATCGCGTACGAGGCCAGGGACCAGGCGAGCAACGAGATCGCGGCGCTGCGGGCGCAGGGTGACCGGGAGGCTGCGCAGTTCGACGCGGAGTGGCGCGAACTCGGCCGGATCATCGAGCACGATAAGAAGATGAAGGAGGCGGACATGCGCAACAAGCTCAAGGCTGCCGAGCTCGGCCTGGCGCTCGCTGAAGGGGAGGACAAAGGCAGGCGGAAGAGCGGCAAGGGCGACACGGCGATGGAGTTGAAGAAGGGTGCGTCGCAGCTGGCGCTCTTCGAGGAGGCTTTCAAGCAGATTCAAAAGGCGACGGGCATGACGGACATCGACGATTTGGTCAACGCGTTCATCGCCGCCGAGGACCAAAACTTCTCCCTCTTCAACTACGTCAACACCCTCAACACGGAGCAGGAAAAGCTCGAGGAGCAGGCGTCCGAGCTCCGCAAGGAGATTGAGCGGTACCAGGGTGTCGGCAGCGTGGAGCACGTGCAGCGCAAGCGGATCTTACAAGATCTCGAGAAGCAGCTCGTGAAAACCGACGCAAACACCCAGCAGTACGAGAAGAAGTTCCAAGGAACCCAGATGACCGTCGACGCCCTCAAGGAGTGCGTCGCGTCCATGTACGCCAAGCTCGGGTGCGACAGCGCGAGCACACGCGAGCTCCTGGGCGATCAAGGCGTCAACGAGGCGAACCTGTTGTCCTACCTCGGCGTCATCGAACAACGCTCCAACGAAATCATGCAGATGTTCGCCGCCGCCACGGTGCCCGATAACCTCGAAGCCGTTCTCGGCACCACCGGCCCGCTGACACCCGCGGGCAAGGGCAAGAGCACCGGCGGCGGCGGCGGCGGCGCCACCATCGTCCCGCCGAGCACCGCCGCGGATGACGACGACAGCGGAGACTCGGACGACGGCTCCGCGCCGCTCACGAGGGAGGAGCTGCAGGCGAAGACGCTCCGGGCGATGAACCGGGGGTCATCGGGGCAGGGCGCGCGCGGGCGGGCGGCCGGGGGGCAGGGCGGGCCTGGGGGCGGCGCGAGGAAAGGTGCGGGGGGCAGGAAGGTGTCCAGACGGCTCTGACGATTCAACAAGTCTTTAATTCCACGGCTAGTGTAACTCATCGTCGATCAGTGTAGGCACCCGTAGCCCCCGCACGCGGCGAGGAACACGACGAACATACCGAGCATGACAGCCACGGCGGTGACGCAGTGCATGCGGACGCTTCGCCACCAAATCTCGCGAGTCACCCGAACCGATTCGCCCCGAAACAACGAAGCGGTTTCGCGAAGGTCCTCGGTTCGCTCCTCGATATCCTCGAGACGTTCGCGCCCGTTCACGACGACCGCGATGTTATTCGACGTCTTGACCGTGACGTCCTCGAGCTTCTTACGTGCGAGTCCGATACCCGGGATGTGCTCGACGTCGACGTCGAAGGACGCGGCGTGTTTGCGGAGAACCGCGGTGAAGTTGTCAAAGTTGTAAGAGTCGCCTCGTCCTATCGTCTTGGTCCGTCCGACGTACGCGCCTGAGGAGTATCTCGACTCGAACTCAGCGCGGAGGGTGTCGAGCCACTTGGCGGACGCGTCGGGCTCGGGTGTGGTGCTGACTGGCGAGCCGCGCGACGCGACGAGGATGCCGAAGACGACGCGAACGAGCCCTGCGCTTCTCTTCCGGGAGGCTAGCGCGGACACCAAGGAGTGGTCAGGAGGCCCGCCGTCCTCGCACGCCAGCGTTGTGGTATTCGTATCGGATCTATCCTTGCCGCCCCGCGGCACCACGACGAGGGTGTAGCATCGCTTGGCGCTGTCGCCGAAGGAGGTCTGGTAGTGCCCCGCGTCGTCGTGGTCGTGGCCGACGATAACTTCACACGCGACGAGGTTCAGGGCGGTGACGAGCGTCGGGTCCGCGGCGTGGCTGGCGAATATCTCGACGTCGCGTGACTCGCTGCTGGTACCCCCGTGCCCGTCGTCGCGCGGGGTGAGGCGCCCGACGAAGCCGAACACGAACGCTCGCATGCTCTCAGCGACGGAGGAGAGGCGCGGGAAGTTTAGACAGACGAAAGCTCTCGTGGTTCAAACTAAAAAAATTGACTAAGAGGCTAAAATCTGACGAAGGAAACTAGTTTGCTACAGCCTCGACGACCGCCGGCGGAGTGTCCGGCGCGGCCGACGCGTGTTCCATCTTTTGTTTCTTCGCATCGAGAGCTGCACGAAAGTCGTAAAGGGAAAGATCGGTCAGAGACTGCGTCGGGGATGAGCAGATGAGGCAAAGGCGACAAACGGAGAAAAAAAAGAAAAAAAAGCAAGCCGCTCGCAGAAAATGGCATCAACGTTAGCAGAGCATGTCTCCATGCCTGATCCAGATGTTCTCCTCACACCGAGGTCGGATGTCCCTATCTGATTGTATCGTCACGCGCCAAACGCGAGCGGGCCGGGCGAAAAAGGGGATGGAGCGAAAAGCCAAAAACACGAAACGGGTTCGATCGACCGATGACACTCACCCGCAACGGCGTCTTCCTCCCTCGCCTGTTCCTCAATCGCGGCCTCTTTCGCCGCCTCCGCCGCCTCCCTCGCGAGCTGCCGTTCGCTCTTCTTCGGTATCGGCCGCACCCGCCCCTCGTTTCGTTTGACCAAGTTAACCCGCCCTTGAAGCTCCTTCGTCCAAGCCTGGAGCTTATCAACCGTCATCTCCGAGTGCGGCGTTCTGTTGAGCCAGTCGCGCAGATCCGTAAACTCCTTCAGCCAGGATCCCACCATGTTGTGCACGTGCCCTTTGACCATGCGAAGCGGCGTTTGGTGTGTTCGCGTGATCTCGAGGTACTCGTGAAGCAGCGCGCAGTTCACGTCGCCCTCCACCGGCAGCGGGAGCGACGGATCGGTCGGTTCGTACATCGCCGGGTGGGCAAACAGACTCGGGTTCTCGAGCAACGGCTCCGCCGACAGCACGCCGTCCGCGCCCGTCGCCTCCAAACACGCATCCGCCTCCCCGCGCGTACGTATATCCCCGTTCGCCAGCACCGGCACGCTCAGCGCCTTCTTGATCTCCGCGATGAACGCCCAGTTGGCTCGGACGTCGGCGGCTCTCTTCTGCTCTCGGGTTCGACCGTGCACGGCGACGAGCTGAGCCCCCGCCGCCTCCACCATCTTCGCGTACTTCACGCTCGTCTCCAGGTCATCGTACACACGTATCTTCGCCGTGACTGGCACGCTGAGGTTTTGGTCTAGTTTGTGTATCAGATCGTGCACGGTGGTCCAGTCGTCCATGAGAAAAGCTCCGTATCGCCCTCGTTTTGCGATTCTCTGCGGGCATCCAAAGTTGATGTCCACGCCGTCGCAGTGCGGCGCGACGATGGACGCTGCGGCGAGGAGCATGTCCGGGTCGTTGGCGCAGAACTGGACGAGTAAAGGGCGGTCGTTGATGTGGGTGGTGAAGATCTCTTTGCGGTACTTGAGGTCCTCGACGAAGAGCCTGGCGTGGATCATTGGGGTGTACGCGCAGGTGGCGCCGTGCCGCCGGCAGAGCTCGCGGAATGCGAGCTCGGACTGGTCCACCATGGGCGCGACGTGGTACTTGGGCGAGCCCATGGAGCGGAAGAAGTCCCATGACTTGAGCTTGGTCGCCGGGGTGGCGTCCTCCGGCGCCGGGGGCGCCGGTCGCGTCGACGTTGAGTCGTCGGTGGTGGCCATCGGGTCGCCGACGTAGTGCGTCGACCTGGCGTGCCGGCGGCGAGTGGCCGTGAGAAGGGACCCGGCGGCGGTCGGTCCGGCGCCCGGTGACGGGTCGGGCGAAGCGCGCGGCGGTGTCGATGAGAACGCGAGACGGCTCAGCAGGCGTCGCGCGGCTCGCATCCAACGGGGGACACGGCGCGGGATGTGTCGCGCGCGTCGCGAAGTGGGGGTGTCCGCCGCAATTTATCGTGCAGGTCAGTGAAAGCTCGCGCGAGAATGATGAATGATTTATCCATCCTCAAGGGCTACCGGGACGTCTCGCCTCTAAGTCCCGTCGCTACGTCTATGATGCACACGTTTCATGTGGACCCGAGCGCCGTGCGTGGCTACGCGTTCGGGTCCGGTGGTAACGTCTCCTTTGGATGTTTCGACTCGTAGTGCTGCTTCAATTGAGTATAGTTGATCATCGGGGACTTGCAGACGTCGCAGGTGATCTTCAGCGCGGCGCCGCGCGCCTTGAGGTCGGACTTGCCAGCCTTCTTGGAGTCAGCCTTCGCCTGGGCCTTCGCCTGGGCGGTTGCTTTTTGGTTGCCGCGAACCATGGTGACGCGTCCGTGATGAAGCGCGTCGACTTGTGACGAACGATGTGAGGGACGAGACGGAACAAAATCTCGAGATTTGCTCTCATCTGGATAAAAGCCCGCCACTTGTGAAGTGCTCGAAGGCGAGGTCAACAGTTCAACGTGTCATTTCTTTCAGGTCAAAAGGTCACATGCTAAAGGCCCGGAGAGCGGCTCGTGCGTGAACGGCGCGGCGGCTCTCCGTGGCGACTTTCTCTTTGCGAGGGCGGAGCCCTTTCCCGCGCGCCACCCCGAGGCCCTGAGCTACTAAAAATTAATTTCATCTTCGTTCCCTCCTCTTCGCCCTCACGCCGTGTCCATGGAGGCGCCGATGTCCGTGTCGAGCGCCACGAGCAGGTCCCCCGCGGAGATGGTATCCTTGGGCACGATGGCGATGTGCTTGACCCGCCCGTCGATCGGCGCGGACACCGTCGTCTCCATCTTCATCGCGGAGAGCACCGCGATGGCGCTGCCAGCCTTGACGTCCTCACCCTCCTTCACGAGAACCTGCACCACCTCGCCCGCCATCGGCGCGCCGACGGATCCCATGTCCGCCGGATCGCTCTTCTCCCTGCTCGCGATCCTGAACTTCTTGGTCTCGCCCGCGTCGGTGCGATCCGCGGTCTCGACGACGCGCGGGATCCCGTTCATCTCGAAGAAAACCTCGCGGTTTCCGTTGGGAAGCAACTCGCCGATCGCCTTCAGCTTGATGCTCGCGCGGACACCCGCGCGAAGCTCAACCTCGCACTCCTCGTCGATGTCCAAACCGACGAGGAACGCCTTCGTGGGCAGCCGGGTGAGAGGCCCGTGGAGGTTAACCTTGCGCACGTAGTCGTCAAACACGGCCGGGTAAATCGCCGCGCTGAGCGTATCGCGCCACGAGACGTCCCGCCTGGCGTGTTTCTTGCTCACCGATAGGTTAAGCGCCTCGAGGTCCTCCGCGGGGATGTCCGCGCCCGGCCGGCCCTCGTACCCTGTACTCTTACCCTTGAGCACGCGCGACCTGAGCGGCTCCGGGAACCCACCCGCGGGCTGGCCTATGTACCCCTGGAAGTACTCGACGACCGAGGACGGAAACGAAAGCGTCTCAGCTTGGTCGACGACGGACGTGGCGTTGAGGTCGTTGGCGACGAGGAACTGCGCGAGGTCCCCGACAACCTTGGAGGAGGGCGTCACTTTCACGATGTCGCCGAGGATCTGGTTAGAGGTGGCGTACGCCGCCTTGACGCGGTCCCACTCGCTCCCGAGTCCGTTGGAGAAAGCCTGGAACTTGAGGTTTGTGTATTGACCCCCGGGCATCTCGTGAACGTACACGTCCGCGGAGCCCGCCTTGATGCCGGACTCGAACGGCGAGTACAACCCGCGCGTTTGCTCCCAGAACGTGTTGAGCTTGAGGATCTTGTCAAAGTCCATGTCCGTCTCTAAGTCCGTGCCTTGCACCGCGGCGACGAGCGCGCCCATCGCGGGCTGCGACGTCAGACCCGCCATCGCGTCGGTGCAGACGTCGACCACGTCCGCGCCAGCCTCCGCCGCCGCGAGCATGGACGCGACGCCGGTGCCCGCGGTGTCGTGCGTGTGCACGTGGATGGGCAGGTCCGGGAATTTCGTCCGGAGCGCGCCGACGAGCATCGTCGCCGCCCGGGGTTTCAGTAAGCCGGCCATGTCTTTGATGGCCAGCACGTCGATGCCGTGGTCCACCAGTTGCTCGGTGAGGTCGACGTAGTACTCGAGCGAATACTTCGTCTTTTTCGGGTTGGAGACGTCGCCGGTGTAGCAGATCGTGCCCTCCACCACCCCGTTCGCGGCGCGCACCGAGTCGATGCCGAACTTGAGGTTATCGATGTAGTTCAAGGAATCAAACACGCGGAACACGTCGATCCCCGCGATCCTCGCCTCCTTCACGAACGCGTTCACGACGTTGTCAGCGTACGAAGTGTATCCCACCGCGTTGGCGCCTCTCAATAGCATCTGGAACGGAACGTTGGGAACCGCCTCGCGGAGCATCTCCAGCCGTTGCCACGGGCACTCGTGGAGGAACCGGAGTGACACGTCGAACGTCGCGCCGCCCCACATCTCGAGCGAGTACGCGCCCGCGAGGGCATCCGCGGTTGCGGGCGCCGACGCGAGAAGATCGCGGGTGCGCATGCGCGTGGCGAGCACCGATTGGTGCGCGTCGCGCCACGTGGTATCCATTAAAAGCATCCCCTTGTGGTCGCGGACGGCTTTGGCGAACGCGGCGGGGCCTTGCTCGTCGATGATCTGCTTGAACCCCGGCGGCGGCGTCTCGGGAAAAGGCTTGGGCGGGACGGGTTCGACGACTGTCGGCGCCGGTCCGACGGCGCCTGGGTGGCTCGCGCCGTTGACCGCGACGTCCGCGAGGTAGCTCAGTAGCTTGGTCATGTCGTCCTGGGTGGACTCCAGGTCGAACAGCGACGGGGTCGAGTCGATAAAGTCGGTCGCGAACTCTCCGGAGAGGAACGTCTCGGATTGGAGAACGTTGAGGAGAAACGGGATGTTGGTCTTGACGCCGCGGACGCGAAACTCGCCGAGCGCGCGGTACATCTTCTGGATGACGGACATGAAGTTCTTCTCCTTGCACGTGAGCTTGACGAGGAGGGAGTCGTAGTTTGGGGAGACGCGGCTGCCGACGACGACCTCGCCGTCGAGGCGGACGCCCATGCCGCCGGGGGGTCGATACACCTCAACCTTGCCAAAGTCCGGCGCGAAGGACATCTGGGGATCCTCGGTGGTGATGCGGCACTGCATGGCGAAGCCCTGGACCTGGACGTCCTCCTGGCACGTGATGCCGATGTCCGCCAAGGTGGCGCCGCCCGCGATGAGAATCTGCGACTGAACCAAATCGACGCCGGTGACCTCCTCCGTCACCGTGTGCTCAACCTGGATGCGGGGGTTCACCTCGAGAAAGTAGTGGCGGCCCTCCTTGTCCACCATGAACTCCACGGTACCCGCGTTGCGGTAGTTGACGTGCTTCGCCAGCCGCACCGCGTCGTCGTGCAAAGTCTTCCGAAGCTCTGGGTCCAGGATGGGCGCCGGCGCCAGCTCCACCACCTTCTGGTGCCGCCGCTGCACCGAGCAGTCGCGCTCGTGCAGGTGCACCACGTTGCCGTGGCCGTCGGCGAGAATCTGAACCTCGATGTGCCTCGGCGCCTCGACGTAGCGCTCGAGGAACATGCGCCCGTCGCCGAACGCGGACAGTGCCTCGGACGACGCCCTGGTGAACGCCTCCCTGAGCTCACCCATCGTCCGCACGATGCGCATGCCGCGGCCGCCGCCGCCCATCGCGGCTTTGAGCATGATCGGCATCCCGAACTCCTTCGCGAACTCCTCCGCCTCTTCGACGTTGTCCGTGGAATTGTCGGTACCCGGAACCAGGGGCAGGCCGCACTCTTTCGCCAGGGACTTGGCGATCACCTTGTCGCCCATCTGCGTGATGGTCTCGCTCCTGGGTCCGATGAAGATGATGCCTTCTTCTTCGCATCTTCGCGCGAAGTTTGCGTTTTCGGAGAGGAAGCCGTAGCCGGGGTGGATGGCCTGCACGCCGTTCTTCTTGGCCGTCTCGATGATTCCCTCGTACCCGAGGTAGGCCCCCACTGGGGTCTCGCCCGGGTTGACGCAGTAGGACTCGTCGGCTTTGTACCTGTGCGTGGCGAGTCGGTCCGCTTCGCTGAAGATGGCGACGGTGCGCATGCCGAGCTCGGTGCCGGCGCGGAAGGTGCGGACCGCGATCTCGCCGCGGTTGGCGCACATGATCTTGTTGATGGCGCCCGCGTTGGACCGGAGGATGTTGTTGAGCGCGGAGTTGGCGGGAATGTCGACGGACTCGGCGGCGGGGTCGGAAATCGCGCCCGCGCGGACGTCCCTCCTGGCGCCGTCGGCGCGAATAACTGCGGCGCACCGAGACGGAGACCGGACGGCGCGGGCCTGGAACCTAGCGGCGGCCGACACCGCGGCGGGGCGACCGTGCGCGCGGCGGAAGGCCAGCGTGGACGCGTTGGACGCCGCGGGGACCGACTTGACCCGCGTCACGACGCGGGCCTGCGCCGGAACCATCGCGGACACGGCGGACATCGGGTGCGAAACCTGGTGGCTGGTCCCGGAGAACGCGTTTTGCGTCCCGCAAAGACCGAATCCCTTTTCCGCGACGCGCGGAGGGTGTGTCGGAGTGTTAAGACCGGGAAACGCGTTCGCGGTCCGACGCCTTCGGCAAGTCGCTAACCCTAAGAAGGTCGCGCCTTGTCAAAAGGCCTGTAATGCGCTCCCTGCTTGCACAGAGGCGACCTTCGCAGTGGTCGGCGGCGTGGATGGGAAAACCAAGACACTGCGCGTGTTCGAAGCGGCGGAATGGCGGTGCGCTTTTTGCGAATACATTTATACGCGCTTTGCGCGCCATTTTGTTGGAACCAGCTTTTTGGGTCCTCGTTACAATCAAAGGGAGGTAACCGACATCCCCCTCTAATAACTCGCTCGCTAAGTCAACATAATCAATTGAGCACCTCGTCGCACCGCCTTCTATGCCCCGCGAACTCGTACCCGATGTCCGCCACGCTCGTGGGTACACCGCGGTACGTATTCGCGGCTTTCACGAATTGACGCTCCTCTGGCAAGTTGCCACTCGCCGCGTACTTGCCGTCGTCCATGTGATGCACCATCATCTCCCCGAACGTGTCCAGTGGGATCACCGCGGTTGTGAACCCTTGGAACCAGAAGCTGGCGTACCACTCGCGGACCAGGCCGCCGGGGTACCAGTCGACGCCGTACGGAACGTGTTTGGCCCAGTACGACTCGATCCACGGGTCAGTGGACGGGTCCTGTGAACAAAACATGCCGTCAGTACAATTGCCCATACGAAGATTACCAAAAATAACCAAAAATAACCAAAAATAACCAAAAATAACCAAAAATAACCAAAAATAACCAAAAATAACCAAAAATAAACGCACCTCCAGCCGCAACATCGCGATTCCCTTCTCCAGTTTGTCCACGTACGTCCTGTACCGTTGCACGGGTAGGAAAAACATCGCCGCGTACGGGTTCCGCGGCACGACGTACCGCTGACCTCCGTGCCACTCCACTTTTTTCACCTGCGGCGGGTTACAGTAGTTTTCGTCCACCACCACTCGATGAAACACCCCCGACGTGTCCACCAGGTCCTCGTACCGCACCAGCATCGGGTGCAAGTCATCCCGCCCCGTGCGGTCCAAATGCCTGTGCTCGCGGCACAGCGCCTCCATGTTACTCGACGTGACGTTGATGTCGTTCTCGCTGACTAGGTAGTGCGTGTAGTCGTCGGTGTGTAAGTGCGGCTTAGCGCTGGTCCGGCACAATCCGGCGAAGTCGTGCCCGAGTGAATCATCCCCGACTCTCACCCGCACTTTAATGCCGGGCCACTGTGTTCGAAACGTGGCGTACTTTTTGTCCGACACCCACACCTCCACGTCCACGTCCATCCCGAACCGGTCGTGCGCGTCCTTGTAGTTTGCGATGAGTGTGTTGATCGCCCTTGGGTCCTTGTCGCCGTAGGACGCCACACACGCGAGCATCTGTGACCAAAAACAAAAACAGATTTAGTATGGGCAAACAGTTAGAGAACAAAAAACGCTCACCTTGTGCTCTGGTCCTAGGCATCTGCTGCGGTCGCGGCCGAGTCCGAGGGTGGCGATCTCCTCGCTCCATTCCGCCTCTTTCGCGGCGCGATGTACGGCGAACGCGTCGGGGAGCATGTCTTCCGACGGTTCTCCCGGTGCGGGCCGCCCGTTCGCGCGGTCTCGTTCCGTCTGTCGCAGCGTGATGCGTTCCTGCCATCGTTTCTGTCGCTCCGCGCGTTCCTCCAGTTGCGCGAGCCATTGCCCGCTGCCGTCCATCATCCCCGCGTCTCTCTCTCCGAACGCGTCGGTCCCCGGCAGCTCGTGTCTATGGTGGTGGTGGTGGTGGTGGTGGTGGTGACCGTGGCGGCGGGCGGCGCCCAGGTTGGCGAGCGTGTCCGCCGCGCGCGTCGAGTTCCCGAGCCTGCTGTCCGCGAACATCGATGTCGATGATGCGCTCGATGACCCGCCGACGTTCCTCACCGCGTCCGCCCACTGCGACGGCGTGGTCGCCACGAGCGCCACGAGCACCAGCACGAGCGCGATGCCGCTCACGGTGGACGCCAGGAAGTCTCCGAGCCGCCGGACGCGAGCCGTGCGCGGGGTCGCCACCTCCGACAGCAGCGGCGCGGCCTCATCCATCGGAACCTGCGATGTGGCGTGCCCTCCGAGGAGACTGCGGCATGGGCCGCGTCCCGCGCTGAGCGCGGTCCCAGGGGTCGACGGGACGCTCGCCGACGCCATCTTCACGTTCGATCCGTCCACGAAGGGGCTTCGGGGGATGAACGCTGGGTGCAGCCGCGGCCCAGGTGCGCGGCGCCGCGCGATGTGCCCCGCCGCGCGGCGGATGGGTTCGAGTAACACCCGATCGGCTCGTAGCGCGTTTCGCCAAACAGTTTGGGAAAGATTTTGATTTGCTCGAATCAGCTGTTCGGCGCCCACTCACTCCCCGGGGCGCGCGATGGCACCTCGGAAGAGGAAGAGGGGAGCGAGCGAGCCGGATGTCGTGACTCGACTGCGACGCGGTAGCGTCTCCATCCTCGACGCCGTCGTCACGGAGCTGCCGGACGTGTTCTACGGCGAGATCTTGAACAAGCTCGACTTGAATGAAACGCTGGACTTGGCGCAGGTGAGCAAGGCGTACAACGACACGGTTTGGAGCGTGGGGGGAGTGCGGTCGTTGGAGCCGAAGATCGACGCCCACTTACATCGGCTTGACCGGGAGTATCCGAATGAGCCCGCATGCTGGCACCCCCGTGATCCGATGTGGTGGGCGGCATGTCAGGGCCACGTGCCCTTGGCCAGGGCTCTCCTGGAGTCTGGGTATGACGTGAAATCGGACGAGAGTAATGTTTTGGGGACAGCCTGCGATGCAGGATGGCCGGCGGTGGTAAAGATACTGATAGAGGCGGGGGCTGATGTCAACGTGGTGGATGGAACTTGCACGGCGCATGGAACTGGCACGGCTCTTAGCAACGCGGCTTATAAGGGCTTCACGGTGATCGTTGCGATGCTGCTCAAGGCGGGCGCAGACGTGAACCTCGGCTACCCCCTCCATGCTTCCCTCGCGTGTCCAATCCATGGAAACGAAACGTGTGTGTTCATGCTGCTCCAAGCTGGTGCAGACATCGACAAGGTCGACGATCGAGGTCGCACACCGATGCAAATTGTCGTGGGGCACGAAGAGAAAATGAAACGCTCGTGGGAAAGTCTCATGGAAAAGAAGAACGTGGACCCGGAGTTTAAAGCTTTCATGGCCACGCGCCTGGATTTCATGCCGAATTATTACGGCGTCGGCATTGATTGCCCTCTTAAAGACTACTACTACAAATACTCGAGATACAAGGAGTTGCTGCAACACTCGGAAGCCTTGCGCCGCGCCGAGACGTCGGCGAAGTGATTTGTATGCAAAAGTCGTAGACAAGGCACCAACATAGATTCGCTTTCAAATTCACTCGTCAAGACTACCACATGGACCGAACCGCCCCGACCTTCTCGTACATCGCCTCCGACGACGCGCACACGAACCCTTTACCGTCGTGATCGTCATCCCCGGCCGCCTTCAGCTCCATCATCACCCGGACGCGATTGGGCGCTTTGTCGTCGCGAACCTCGATGGCTTTCGTGGTCACCTCGATCTCCGTCCCGGGCGGCAGCCTGTCGTGTATCTGCATGCTGTATGACCGTGGCATCACCAACGGCGGCCGCGGGAGCACCGCGCGGTCCATCAGCGCGATCGCCGCCTGCCAGCTCCCGTGGCAGATCATCAGCGAGTCCATCACTCCGGTGGACACGATGCCGGGAAGGCCTTGGTACGCCTCGGTGACCGTCACGACGCTTCGGAGGGCGCTCGGGGACGCGTCCGCCCACCGCGGGTCGTTCTCCTCGACCCTGAAAGACTTGAGCCCCAAGCCGGACTCGTGCGCGTTGCCGCAGACGAAGCACTGCGAGTGTTCGTCGTAGGACGCCTGGATGGAGAGCATCGGTTTGCCGTCGACTATGGGGATGCCCGCGAGCGCCGCGGGATGTTTCGGGGAGTTGCACGGGTTGACATCGTGTCCCTCGTGGACGAGCCGCGCCCATTCCGAGCGCGACCGGAACGCGACCGGCGCGTTGTGGAAGAGACGCGTCTTGGTCGGCGCGACGGAAGATGAGGAGGATTCTTCGCGGGAAGTCGACGCGGCGGGCGTCGGTGACGCGCAGCCGCAGACGCATCGGACGCCGTGGCCGCCGCGCGTGAGCGCGGAGGTGGCGCGCGCGACGTCGATCTCACGCGCGGCGACCGCGTCGGATCGCGCGAAGGCCTCGCGGGCCACGCGCCGAGCGACCGCCCTCCACATGATGACGCCGTTGCTTTACAGGTCAGCGGGAAAGAACTTTTTCAAGTTTGTCACGTCCGTCCCGAGGCTCGACGTGCCACCGGTGGAAGATCCAACCGTTCCGAACGAAACCGAGTCGTCCACGAAGCACGATGCGCCTGTGACGATCCTCCAAAAGGGTTTCGTCGCCGTCTCTGTGCCGTACAGCAGTGCTTTGAACGGCCGATCGCGGGAAAATATCTTGGAAACTGGCGCTGATTTTTTCAGAACCTTCCAAGAGCCAGGCAGCCCGAGAAGCGCGAAGTCACTTGTGCCATGCCCGGGGCCCCTGCGTTCCTCGTGGGCGTCGGAGCCGGGTTTTCGGCCGCGGCGATCGCCAGGGTGGTGGCGGATGCCGAGTTGAACCCTAAGGGATCCAAAAAGTCGAAGGGAGCGAAGGCGGGCGATGCCAAGCGTCAGAGGAAAGGGCCGCTCATGGTGAAGCCCAAGCCGTTCGTGCGGAAGGAGTACCCGGCTGATGACCCTTGCGCGGAGTGCTGCGGGTCAGGGCGGGTGGACTGCTCCGAGTGCAAAGGACGGGGCCGGACCAACCTCACGGAGCTCGTCATGCTGCCGATGGACACGTGGCCGGAGTGGTGCCAGTACTGCAGGGGGAGTGGGCTCATATACTGCTCACGGTGCTCGGGGCTGGGAAAGCACCGAGCCAAGATCGGCTTCGACCTCGAGGACTGAAGGGACGAGCACGACGAAAGGTGGACGCGGACGAATCAAGGTAGACGCAGACGGTGACGATACGCATCGTATAATATGATAATAGCGCGTATCACAACTAACATCACGACGCCGCCGCGGGATGAAGCCGCCGTTCGCGCAGCCTCGCCGCCGCCGCCCTCAAACTCTTGCTGACCTGTCCCACCGTCTCCCTCGCCTCCACCAATTCGTCCACGTCGGACGGCTGGCTGATCCGCGCGAGCACCCCCGCGGTTCGCCGCATCCCAGCCGCCCGCAGCTGCGTCTCGGACCAACGCACGCCGAGCGGGTACCGATCGGATCGAGCCGTGGTCGGAGCGTTGAGATCGGCGACTCTCTTCGCCAAACTTCCTTCATCCGACGTCATCCCGTTCCCGTTCGGATTACTGACTTCCGTTGACATGTTGGCGCTGGCCTCGAGCTCGGCGAGCCGCGTGGTGACGCTCTTGTGCAACGCCCTTACGATGGACCGATCCCCGCTCGTCTCCGCGAACGCGTCGCCGCCGAACATCAACACCCGCTCCACGTCCCGCGAGTTCATCGCGAACAGCCGAGTCGGTCCGTCGGGGCCGCACTCGATCCGCGCGGGGGTCCGCGCGGGAAGGTCGATCCCGGGCCCGTTGGGAAGCGACGCGCGCGTGCGTATCCCCGCGAGCGCGTCCACGACGCAGGCCACCTCACCGATGACGTCGCCGGGGTGAGCCACGTACGCGTGACTCTGAATGCCAAACGGATTATTCGTCGCGACGCGAGGGGAAATCGTCACGGCGCCCTCGGCGACTATGTACATGTCCACGCCTGTGTGCGCCTCGGTTTCATCGCCGTCCTTTCGGGATGGCATATCCTCCTCGGGATGGTCGACAAGTGACTCGCCCGGGATGCACGTGCGAATGCGCGCGAACGTCGCGAGGACATCCGCGAGTTTGCCGTCGCCGCCCAACGCCGTCTTTAGCGAAGGGACGTCCAGTAACAACTCCTTGGCCAAGCCGACTTCCTCGTCGCCGTCCACCTTTCGCGACGTCGGCGTCGCGAAGGACGCGTGCGCGGCGGTGTACGCGCGCATCGCGGCGCCGAGCTCGTCGACGTCCGCTAGAAGCTCCCTGACCGACTCGTTGGATGCCACGTCGGACGCGGCTCTCATGGCGTCGGCGACCATCGCGGCGCCCACGTTTTTCGTAGCCATCTCCGCTGCGTCCTCCCTGGCGCGCACCAGTTCCCGCTGCGTCTCCACCAGCTCTAGCCTGAGGGACGCGCACGTCGCGTCCTGTTCCTTGGACGACGGCGTGTACGCGCTCATGCGATCGAGCGACGCCTCGGCGGCTCGTCGGAGCGTCTGGGTCGATCGTTCTCGTTCCCGCTCCACCGCGGATGCCACGGCGGCTTCGAGTTCATCTTTCCTTCGTTGGACCGCCTCTTCGCCGACGCCCTGCGCGAGCTGGGCGTCGCGCTCGGCGGTCTGTCGTCGCTGACGCTCGATGTCCAGCCGGTGCGCCATGGCCTCGAGCCGCTTCTCGAGCTCGGCGTGCGAGTTCTCGGCGGCGAGCTCCGCGGCTAGCGATGCCGCCTTTTGGATCTCCGCCTCGACGCGACCCTCCGCGGTGCGCTCGCGCCATCGAAGCGCGACGTTCTCGCGCTCCAGCTCCTGAATGCGCTCGCGCATGATGTCCACCAGAGTGGCGTCCTGGAACTCCTCGGCGACGTCGTCGTTGGAACCCGCGTCGGATTCAACCTCCAATTCCGCCGGCCTCCCATCTCTCGTTCCAACTCCGAGCATCGCATACACGGGTTTCGTGATGGCCTCATCTAATTCCTCTTCGGTGAAGTTGGGCGGGATGGCCCCATCCTCGCGCGAATCTCCGCCGCAAGACGAGCCCTCCGCCGGTCGCCAGTTCTTCAGCCGCGCCGTGAGGCTCTCGACCTCCTCCGGGAAGAGCATCAGATTGTGAAATTGTGCAAGTCCTCGAGAGCCAAATCCACTCGCGCCAAAATGACGAGAGAGTCCCTTGCGACGGACGAAAAGCGAAAGGTCGCGCGCCACTTCGCCGCCGCGCGAACCGCCGCGCAGTTCGTATAACCCAAATAAACAATCATGGTGCGTGTCTTTACGCACACATCGATCCAATCCGATCGACCCCGCTCGCCCCTTTCGCGCGTGCGATCGCCCGCGAGGCGCGATCTCGCGCCCCGATCCCGGATAGCCTTTTCCGCAAGGGTAATGTCCGCGGATTATTCCTGACGGAGTTATTCCTTCCCCCCTCCCGGCGATGCGTAGGCCGACTTTGTCGACAAGCAGTTCACCAAGGACGAGGTCGCCGAGAAGGTCCTCGAGCAGTACGACGATGAGACCACCCGCGTCTTCTACAAGTGCGTCATGGGCGGCGGCGGCCACGACATCCATTTCGGCATCTACAAATCCCCCACCGACGGCGTCAAGGAGAGCTCCGACTACACCACCGAGTGGATGATGACCCAGATGGAGTGGGCCAAGCCCATCGACGCCAACTGCCACGTCCTCGATCTCGGATCAGGCCACGGCGGCGGCTCACACGCCATGGCCAAGCGCTGGGGCTGCAAGGTCACCGGCTACAACCTCGGCCCGGGCCAAAACGCTCTGAACATGGAACGTTGCGCCGAGATCGGCGTCGACCACCTCGTGGACGCCAAGGTTGGCAACATCAACGACCCGCTCCCGGCGGAGTGGACCGGTAAGTTCGACGCCGTGTGGTCCTGCGAGGTGCTCTGCCACGCGGGCGACAAGGTGGCGCTCTTCAAGGAGCTCATGCGATGCCTAAAGCCCGGCGGCGTCTTCGTCTTTTCCGACATCATGGGCGCGGACGGCGCCGACGAGAAGGCGCTCAAGGCGTTCACCGATCGCAACGCCACGACGTTCATGGGCAGGCCTTCCATGTACATCGACTTCGTCAAGGAGTCGGGTTTCAAGTACGTCACGTGGTGGGACGGGAGCCACCACCTCGAGCGGTACTTCCGCGACATGCTCCACCAGATCAACACCAACCGAAAGGAGATGAACGCCGCGGGAGTCAGCGACGGGTACCTCGATAACTGGGTGAGCTCGCTGACCGACCGCGCGAACGTGCAGAAGGAGAAGGGGGTGTTCGCGTGGGGTGTCTTCGTGGCGCGCAAGCCCGAGGTGGGCGAACTCGCGTAAAGGGTCAGTCGCCCCGTGAATTCGTTTCATTATTTCTTCGCCACTCGCGAGCGGGGGCTGCTGTGCGGCCCCCCAGGGCGAGTGAAAGTACATTCTTTACCCACTTGTAATGTGTCGACGTATTGCCTAAGTAATTGTTGATGTCTACACCGCGCGAACGTCGACGTTTTATCGTTAATAATGTACGAATTTAAAAGGCCAGCCTCGGGTTCCGAGGGGTGCGGCGTCGGGCGTCTATGCTACAAGACAATCGCGCGGCGGTGTCGCTCACGCGCGTTAATTCGCGCCTCTCGCCGTCCATATGTGTCCCTCTCGCCCTTCGAAGGGTGACCTCGTTTTGTGATGTAAACAGGTGTTGCGGAAAGAATATTAGTTTTCGTCGTCGGTGTTGTACTTTTGCTTTGCGGCGTTTGCTTTTTACACCTCGCCCGGGAGCATGGTGTCAGCCTCGGCACCCATGAGCTCGCACGCGCCGCCCAGCTTACCGGTGAGGTGGGACACGCATTCCGCCTCCTTGGTGAGCTCGTCCTCGCTCTTCTTGATGCGCTCGCGGAGCCAATCGTTGATCTCCAGGCCCTCCACGATCTCGTAGGACCCGTCGCCGGTGGACCTGCACGGCATGGAGAAGACGATGCCCTCCTCGATGCCGTACGGGTTCCCGTCGGTGCACACAGCGCTGGAGAACCAGTCACCCTCCGGGGTCGGGGTCACGAGGCTCTTGATCGCGTCCGCGATGGACACCGCGGTGGACGCCGCGGACGAGCGGCCCCACTTCTTGATGAGCAAGCCGCCGCGGGTCTGAATCGCGGGGGTGAAATCAGCCTCGAGCCACTCGGAGTCGTCGATGACTTCCATCGCCTTCTCGCCTCCGATCTGCGCGTTGACGAAATCGGGCACCTGCGTGGTGGAGTGGTTACCCCAGATGGTGACGTTGGTGACGGTCTCGTAGAAGACACCAGCCTTGAGCGCGAGCTGGCACTTGGCGCGGTTCTCGTCCAGGCGGGTCAGCGCGTGAAAGTTTTTGCGATCCAGGTTCGGCGCGTTCTCCATGCAGATCAAAGCGTTGGTGTTGCACGGGTTGCCCACCACGCACACCTTGCACGTGGGCTTGGCCACCTCGTTGAGCGCCTTGCCCTGGCCCACGAAGATGGCGCCGTTCATCTCCAGAAGGTCCGCGCGTTCCATTCCCGGCCCGCGGGGCTTGGCTCCGATGAGCAAAGCCCAGTCGGCGTCAACGAAGACGTCCATGGGGTCGATGCCGATGGACACCTCGCGGAGAAGCGGGAAGAGGGAGTCCTCGAGCTCCATGGCGACGCCCTCGAGGGCCTCGCGCGAGTTCTCGGAGCCCAGGAGCCTGAGCGCGACGGGCTGGTCCTGTCCGTACACCTCGCCGCTGGCGATCTTGAAGAGCAGGTGGTTGCTGATCTGTCCCGCGGCGCCGGAGACGGCGACGATCACGGGCTCGTTCCAGTCCGCGGACTTGGTGGCGTCATCCTTGGAGATGTCGTACTCCAGCTTGAAGACGCCGAGGGGCGCATCGGTGGCGGTCGCGGCGACGCGAAGGGAGTCGGATCGCCCGGAGTACTTGACCGCGGACTTGACCCGGAGCGGGGTTCCGCGAACGGCGGGGACGGCGCCGACGCGGCCTGTGGGTCGGGGGTCGGGGCGGGTTCGTACTTCGGTCAGTCGCGGCGTCCGGGGGACAAACGCGGTGGTGGAACGGGTGGGCACCCTCATCGGAACGCGAGTGGCGCGCCAATCCTCGCGTCCATCGCGCGACTCTGGGTTTTTTATTGGCCAAGGGTCCAACCGGGAGACGGGCGAAACACCCGCGCGGATCGCGACGAGCGACGCCGCGACGCGGCCGTGTTCGGCGCTCGATCGCGTGGCATCGACGTACGATGCGATCTGGCGGCGTCAGTGGCCTCGCCACGGACGCCTTCGGCGCGAACGCGGCGGGTTCAACCGAAGGGACGCCCGAAGGACGCAGATTGCGGTGCGGGACGAAGAGAGGATTTCCGACGAGCGCGGGAACGGTGCCGACGGGCGCGGGGGCGGGGGGACGTCGGGTGACTCACCGGCGGCGCGAGCGTTCGCGACGCGGGGCGCGGTGGCGCCGATTTTACCGGCAAAGGAGACGGTTAGGGCGGCCATCTTGACCTTACGTGTGTGTGTGCTGAAGTGGATGACTGCAGGCGGCAGAGTCCAGTTGGCGGCCACTGGACTCTTCACGTTGATAGGCTCAGCGAATCTTGGAGAGGCGGGGCGGCCAGATGACAAACGGGCCTTTATTTCTGGCACAGCAGTGTATTGTTTGCAGTTATACAAAGCGTCGAAATGTCGAAATAAACAAAGCCCTTTTCCCAAACTCTCCCCTTTGAGCTGTATTAAAAATATCCAAGTCGCGTTGGATCTGACTGTTTGCCGCATGCGATTCCAACATTTTCTCATCCAGTGCTAGGGCAGCTCTCCAACGATTGATTCTTCACTTGAGCGGGACGCACTACTGTCGCACGTACGTTTCGATGGCGTCGCTCGGTCAGTACCTCGACGCCGCGGCACACGCGCTGAGCGCCAAGGACGGCGCCACCCTCGCGCTTCTCTTCGACGTCGACTCGGTCCACGCGCTCGGCGCGGTTCGGTCCGCGCTCGGCGATCGAGGCATGAACGTCGGGGAACTGTGCGAACAAAAGGTGGGGGCGTTCGCGCCTTGGGACGAGATATTCGCGTCGCACTGCCAGTGCCTCGGCGCGAACGCGGAGGGCCGGCACGACGACGCGTTCGTGTCCATGCAGGCGACGATCGCGTCGTTCGTGAAGGATTTCAGAGCGCAGGACACCGCGTGGTCGCTGGATGCGCTCATGAACTTAGTTCGCGGCGCGGTGGCGCTCGCGACGCGCGCGGACGACGAGGCGGATCGCGCGGGGCGCTCGCGCAAGGACAGCAGGCTCGGGGACGCCGGTGCCGCGCTCATGCTCGTCTACCGCAACACCGCCAACACGTCCGTCTGGGAGAAGAAGTCGCAGTGCCTCTTCCTGGTCATCTCCCTCTTCAAAATCTACTTCAAGCTCAACACGCTGCACCTGTGCAAAAACCTGATCAACGCCGTGAACCTGCCCACATTTCCCGCGTTCGACACGTTCCCGATAGCGCAGAGGGTCACCTACGCCTTCTACGTCGGCCGGCTCGCGGTGTTCGACGATAACTTCAGCGTCGCGGAGCAACATCTGGAGTACGCGTTTCGGCACTGCAAACGCGACTCGAGTAAAAACAAGACGCTCATCCTCCGGTACCTGCTTCCGGTCAAGCTGCTCATGGGGAAGATGCCCACGGCCGCGTTGTTAGGAAAGTACGGCCTGGACGAGTACGCGGATGTCGTGAACGCGATGAAGAGCGGTAACGTGCGCATGCTGAACGACGCGTTGAAGACGCATCAGATCTCGTTTATCCGGCAGGGTACTTTTCTGGTGCTGGAGAAGCTGCGGAACATCGTGCTGCGGACGCTGTTCCAGAAGGTTCACGCGTTCAGCGCGGAGAAGAACCCGGCGAAGGGGAACCAGGTGAACCTGCACATGTTCCTAGCCGCGTTGAAGTGGTGCGGGTGCGACATGGACATCGACGAGGTGGAGATGATCGTCGCGAACTTGATCTTCAAAAAGTTTGTCAAGGGGTACATCTCGCACAAGTCGAGGGTGGTGGTGCTGGCAAAGACGGGGGCGTTCCCGGCGATATCCTACGACGACGACCAGCCACCGATCACCCACCTCCAGAACTGATGATAGGTACACTTCTCGTAACATATTAGCAACGACGTCATTAAATAAAGGACATAAACTTTTAGCTCACTGATCCCCGAAGAATCCGCCGCCGTTCTTGAGACCGATCTGATCGTAAAACTTCTTGTACTGATCGTCCCGAGCCGCCCGGTCGTCCGTGTCCGACGCATAGAAGATGTTCACCTCGTCGGTCCAGTTCGCCTCTACGGACGCATCGGACGCATCGGCAGAGCCGTCGAAAGAGTCAGAGTCAGAATCTTGGGAATCAAAGTCAGCCGTACACTCCGCCGCGTCGGGACCCTCGGCGCACGCGAACTTATCCGAATCGAACGCATCCTCCAGGTCGTAGTGCTCGTTGAACCCCACGGCGTCGTACAGGTCGTCGAACGGTAACAGCAAACCCGCGCCGCTCTCCATAGGCTTGTTACCCTGGACAGCCGTCGGGTGATCGCCGGCGCCCATCGCGCTCAGCGTTCGTTCCACCCCGCCCGCCGACGCGCTCAGCAACGTCAGCCCGAACAACGCGACGTCGTACCCGAGCTCCGCGCATCTCTCGGGCGAATACATCGCACGCCCGGGTTTCTCCACCTGCGCCAAGATCGTGCGCGTTCCCTCCATCGCCGCGTTTAACGCCTCCATCTCCGCGACCCCCGCGGGTCCCTGTAAACAAAACACGATGTCACACTAATTGCCCATACAAGCATTAGAATAAACTTACCTCCATCCAAACCGCATCCGCGCCGAGCGTTCGAAACTCGAAGCACCGTAGAATAGCCTCCTTGAAGTTGTCGCCCGACATCTCCGGGTTCGTCGCGAGCCGCGAGTCGGTCCGCGCGATGACCAAGATGTCGCCCCCGTGCGCTCTGATCTCATCCCTCGCGCTTAGCGCCGCGGCTAATCGAGCCATCGCGTCTCGTCTCGGAACGACTCGCATGCCTTTGCCGTAGGCGCATCGCTTGGGAAACACCTGGTCCTCGATGGACACCGCCGCGAATCCCGCGGCGTGGTACTCGAACACGGTGCGCCTGACGTTGGCGACGCCGCCGAAGCCGGTATCGCCGTCGCCGACGACGGGCATGTCCCCGGCCGCGCGGCAGATCGATCGACCGGCGTCGACCATGTCGCCGAGGGTGGCGAGTCCCACGTCGGGATCGCCGAGCCTGGACGCGGCGACGCCGTAGCCGGACATGAACGCGGTCTCGAACTTGCCGCTGCGGGCGACGAGCTTGGCGGTCAGTGCGTCGTGCACCCCCGGCATCGACACGCACCCCGGCGCATCAAGAATCTCTCGGAGTTTCCTCGCCGCGGAGCTGCCGTCGTGCGAGTACGCCTTCACCGTCACCGGGTGGCGAAGTGGACGCGTGCCGCGACCTGATGGCTGGCGGTGGCGCCCGCGGGGTACCGCGACGCCACGCGCGAACCCGAGATGAGACAGAGATGACATCTGGGGTTCGCGCGACCGAGTGTGTGTCATGCCTGGGTAAAATTTTCCACGTCAGCCCCCGAGACGTCTTCATCTGATGAGGTCATCCGCCGCCCAGTGTCGATCAGGCGCGCCGACACCCATCACGATGTTGTCGCTCAGGGACCTGGGCGCCGCGATCGTCACGGCCGCTGGATGCGGAGCGTGGTGGGGCGTGGGTAAATTCAGCGCGTGGCTCTCCGCGTCCACACCCGCGTCCCTCGCGGGCGTGACCCTGGCGCGCTGGCAGTGGGTGAACGTGGCCGCGTTCGCCGTGAACGTGGTCTCGGTCGCGATCCCGGGGCGGATCGACGACGAGATGGCGACGCAGATGAAGAAGGAGGCCAAGATACGCAAGTCCCCGAGGTCTGTCGCATCGGGGGTACCGAAAGACAGCATCTACCGCTCGCTCGTCACCCCCGCCGGCTGGGCCTTCCTCATCTGGCCTGTGATTTACCTAGCAGAGTCCGTGTTCACCGCGGCGCAGGCGTCTTCATCGCTGGACAAAATCTCCGCCGCCGCCTACGCGTCCGCCGCGCCGTGGTGGACGCTCTCGTGCACACTCCAGGCGCTCTGGTGCGTCGCCTTCAGGGACTGGGCCAAGGCGCCGGGACACTTCTGGATAAGCGGATCGCTCGTCGTCGCGGAATCCGTGTCGCTCGGGCGAGCGGTGGCCGCGATGGACGCCGCGAAGGTGGCCTTCCCGTCCGCGGCGTACCTGTGCGGCCGGCTCCCGCTGGCGCTTCACCACGGGTGGATCACCGCGGCGGCGGTGGTCAACGTCAACTCCTGGATCGCGGTGAGCGAGAACTACCCGAGCAGGATGAGCAACGCGGAGTTTCAGGCGCGATCCGCGTTTATATCGCACGCGGCGGCGGCGTTTGTCGGAGCTCGCGTCTCGTGGAGCTCAAGGGACCCGACGTTCGCGGCGGTCAT
>Ga0302116_1000492_pt1 | contig 23849 bp, 14 predicted proteins | sample AG5_SCM_MG_FD_203124 | JGI IMG/M metagenome (GOLD analysis project Ga0302116, IMG submission 203124) | Marine microbial communities from Western Arctic Ocean, Canada - AG5_SCM | ecosystem: Environmental > Aquatic > Marine > Oceanic | place: Canada: Western Arctic Ocean | collected 2017-10-01 | reverse complement strand
GCCCCCGCCCCCGCCCATGGTGTCATCCCCGAACCCGTCCGCAAAGTCCAGGAGCCAGTCCTCTTCCCCGCACCGCAGCGCGAAGTAATCGAGCGCGCACAAGAACCCGCGCGGGTCCGATCGATCCAGCGACGTCGCGAGCTTGGCGCATTCCAACGCCGCGCGATGACACCCGCGCCTCGTCGTCGCCTGCACGTGCTTGAACATGCACCCGAAGAACAGCGAATTGGCATCCGCATTGGAAGAATCCGAATCGGCATCCGTGTTCACGCGTGCGTCCATGCGCGCGGTGCCGTCGGCGACGCACTGCGCGAACCACGGATGCCAAGCGCCCTCGATGGCGTAAAGGCACCGCTCCAGCAGCTCCGCGCTCTTGGACCCCTCACCGGCGTAGTGGTACACGTCGGAGAGCGCCGCGAGCGCGTCGACGTGCCACGGCCAGTACCGCAGGAGATCGTGCAGGTTGTTCGGGTCGTGAGACGCCACAGCTCGTTTATACGCGGCGTCGGCGTCTGCGAAGTCATCGGTGCGAACGATCCGAAAAGTCTTGACGGATCCCGCCGCGTCGACGCACTCCATCGCGAGGCCGGTGCCTTTGGCCCTGTACGGCGGCCACCCGTCCTTGGGGGTGACCAGCATGGACCGCGCGTTCGTGAGCTTGGCCTGCATCTTCCCTCCTTTCCCGGGCGCGCGCGGGTTACGCCCGATGTGGCCCAGCGCGTTGGCGTTGGCATTGGCGTTGCCGCCATCTTCGGTTTCCACCGCTCGGATGACTGATGCTCCGAAGATGGAGCGTAGTTCGTCCTCAGCCTTGAGCCGGCGTGTGTCGACGCACATGAGGGCGTCGCGGCCGGAGACGGACGCGTCGGCGGAGAGGGCGTCGCGCTCGGGTCTGGGCGCGGGCATCGTCTCGCCGATCTCCTTAAGAGCGGCGGTGATCTCTGCCATGCCATCGTCGTCGTCGTCGGCTCCCTCGGCTTCGTCGGCATCGTCGTCGTCCGCCGCCTTGGTCTTCTTTTTCTTTTTCTTTTTCTTCTTCTTGGATGCGGGCGGCGGCGTCGCCTCCTTCACCACGGGCGGCGGCTCCGGCTCCTCCTCCGACTCCTCCGGCGTGTCGTCGTCGTCGTCGTCGTCGCCGCCGAGCAGGGCGAAGGCGTTGAGCGGTTTAGACGATGCGCGGGCGCCCTCGTCCTCGCTGGACGACTCGTCCGATACGTCGGATCCCCCGCCGAAGGCGCTCTGTGCCGCGGCCAACAGAGGGTCGCCCTGCGCGCGCTTCATCGCCCTCGCCGACGCCATGGCGGTGGTGTGCGAGGCAGATCTGTGCCGACCATCTCGAGGTCCCTTTACTGTCGGTGGCTCTCCACGCGCGATCTGGGATTGATCAATCCAGGCGACACACGCGGGTGTCCACATAATTTTCCAGTCTGGCGAGCCACGTCCCCGAAGTCCTCCGCCGGCCCGAAGCGCGCCCGTGGGCACACGCACGCACGCACGCACGCACGCACTTCGCGCGCGCGCACTCACCGCCGTCGGACTCGCACCCCGATCCGCCCTTACGCGACCGTCTCACCGGGACCCGTCGCCCGCACGCCCCCGCTTCATCGGGAAGCGATAAGAACCACCCGTCGGAACTCTCACACGAACCGCTGAGAAGACCATGATCACCGCCGTCGCCTCCCGCGTGGCGCCTTGTGCCGCCAAGGCCCCAACGCTCTCCGCCCGCCGCGGATCCAAGTTCACCGCCGGCGCCGCGCCCGTCGCGCACCTCCGCGCCGCTCCCAAGACCGACGTCGCGCGCCTCGGAGGATCCTCCGACCGCGGCGTCCGCCTCGTCGTGCGCGCCAATCTCTTCAACAGGCTCGGACGCGTCATCGGCAGCTACGCCAACTCGCTCGTCTCCGCCGCGGAGGACCCGGAGAAAATCCTGGACCAGACCGTCCTTGAGATGCAGGAAGACCTCGTGAAGATGCGCCAGGCGTCCGCGCAGGTCGTCGCGTCGCAGAAGCAACTCGAGAACAAGTACAAACAAGCGCAGGCCACCGCGGACGACTGGTACCGACGCGCGGAGCTCGCGCTGTCCAAAGGGGACGAGGAGCTCGCGCGCGAAGCCCTGAGCCGCCGGAAGAGCTACCAGGAGAACGCGGACTCCATGGCGGCCAACCTGGAGCAGCAGAAGGATGCCACGGAGAAGCTCATCGCCAACACCCGATTCCTCGAAGCTAAGATGGCGGAGGCTAAGAGCAAGAAGGATACCTTAAAGGCGCGCGCGGCGTCCGCCAAGTCCAACCAGGAGGTCCAGAACCTCATCTCGGGTGTCTCCACCTCCAGCGCGCTGAGCGCGTTCGAGAAGATGGAGGAGAAGGTCATGGGCATGGAGGCGCAGGCGGAGGCGACTGGCATGCTCACCGCGGGCAGCGACCTCGAGGATAAGTTCAAGGAGCTGGAGGGAGGCACCGTGGACGACGAGCTGTCCCAGATGAAGTCCAAGATGCTCGGCGAGTCAGGGAACAAGGGCGGCGCGCTGCCCGAGGGGAGGCCGGTGTCGGACGCCATCGAGTCCGAGTTGGAGGCGCTCCGGAAAAAGGCCAACGACATGTGAATTTTTTGTCTGTGTTTGGAGAGAGACAGACGTGAGGAGACGTTTGATGAGGAGGGGAAGGGCGCGCGTGATGGGACACCTGCATGATAAGTACACCCGCACGATTGTGTTTTTAATGAGATCACCATCGTTAAAATCATTCACTACTCGGTCATCGTCACCGTCTCCCGTTGCTCGATCATGCCCAACCGACAGATCGGGTTGTTCTTGACGCTCGACATCTGCATCTTGCTCCCGAACAAGTCGCGGATGTTATCGATGCCGTACATGATCATCGTCGGCCGTTCCAAACTCAAACCCCACGCGATCACGTTCACGTCCTCGGGCAGCCCCATCGGCTGGAGCATCTCGGGCCGGAACATCCCGCTGTTGCCAACCTCGACCCACTTCTTCAGCATCGGATGGTACGCGAAAATCTCCATCGACGGTTCCTGTATACATCAAATAAAACACGACGTCAGTCCAATTGCCCATACGATAATAAAAATAAACTCACCGTGTATGGGTTAAAGGCGGGCTTGAACCGAAGTTGGGTCATCCCGAGCCTGGCGAAGAACTGGTACAGGACCCCGATGAGGTCACCGAGGGTCAATCCCACGTCGCAGATGACACCCTCCACCTGGTGAAACTCGGCGAGGTGCGTTCGATCCACCGCTTCGTTGCGGAACACCCTGTATATATCAAATAAAACACGACGTCAGAATAATTGCCCGTACGTAGGGAAATAAAAATGATCTCACCGGTCGATGCTGAAAAACTTGGCGGGCCTGAAGCCGTCCTGCGCGAGCTTGTGCAGGCATCGCGCCGACACCGCGGTGGTGTGCGTGCGGAGGATGTTCTTATCCGCCTCGGATCGCTTCCAGCTGTACTGGTGACCGATGGACCCGCCGCCGCCCGTCTCGTGCATGGCCCGTACCCGCTTAACGTAATCCTCCGGAGCTCGGTTCGCGGCGGCTGGCGTCTTCATGAAGAACGTGTCGTGCGCGTCTCGTGCGGGATGCATCTGGGGCTGGATCAAGGTGTCGAAGTTCCAGAAGCCGCTCTCCACGAAGTTGTTCGTGGGCATCTCGGCGAAACCCATCTGCAGAAAGATCTCGCGGAATTGCTGGCGAACCTTGAGGAGGGGGTGCACGCATCCGCCGTTGGGGGGCGCGCCCGCGCCCGGGACGAGGTTGTAGCTCTTGAACTCGGCGTCCCGCCAGCTGCCGTCCTGTAACATCTCTTTCGTGAGATCGGACGCCGCCTTCTTGCGCTCGAGCGCGAAGGATGCGCCCTTGGAGATTGTGAAGGTTTTCCATGTTTCCTGCTTCACGAGCTTGCGCTTCTTGACGAGCGCGTCGAGCTCCTTCGGTGGAACGGACGCGACGTCGCCGGCGTTGACTGCGGCGAGGAAGCCTTTCGCGATGTCCTCCACGCTGTCCGCCTTGCGCACCACCATGGGCGTCTCGCCCTTCTCCATGGCGAGCCACTTCTGCTGCATCGCCTGCTTGAAGCCGATGTCGGAGATGGTCTTGTCGAGTTTCTTGAAATCGGCGAGCGGGATGCCGGCGCCCGACGGGACCGCGGCGAAGGCCTGCGCCTCGGGCGACCCCGCGGTCAGGTACGCCTCCGCCTCGGGGCTCAGCTTCAGAGCGCTGTGGTCCTTCGCGGTGGAGGCGACGAGCTCGGACGACTCGAGGGATTTAATGAGGCCGACCACCTTCTTGTGGTCCGCGCCGTTGGCCGACGCGAAGGCGTCGGACTCGACGTCCCCGTGGGAGACGGCGAGCAGGAGCGCCTTCTCGAGCGCGGCGTCGTCCATCTCAAGCGGTGAATCCGAACAACGCGGCAGCGAGGTGAAGTGCGCCCGTCTGAAGTGTCGGGTACATCAGATAGGAGATCGCGGTACCAAAACCCTTGGAGGCGGCTTCGACAGTCATGAACAGATGAAAGTCACACACGATCAGATTTGCTCGAAGACAGATTGTTGTTGATGACTACTCGTTAGTTACACGTTCGACGGCTACTACCATCAGTACCCGTCCTTGTGCGCGTGTCTCCACGCCCACGCGTGCCCTAGGCTCGTCTCCAGGTCTGTAAACCTCGCCTCCCACCCGAGCTCGTCCCTAATCTTACTCACGTCTGCGAAGACCTCGGCGTAGTCACCCGGCCGCGACTCCCTTTGCTCCCGGACGTTCACGTCCACCCCCGTGACACGCTTGCACGCGTTGACAAACTCCCGCACCGTGACGCCCTTGCCGGTGCCCACGTTGTACAACACCGGGGGGTTAGCGACGTGCCCGAGCACCGCGAGGTGCGCGTCCACCAGGTCGGTGACGTGAACGTAATCCCTGACGCAAGTCCCGTCGCGAGTGGGAAAATCGGTACCCATGACGACGAGCTCGGGAATGTTCCCGAGCGCCGCGTCGAAACACGCGCCGCTGATGCGGCCCATCGCCCGTAACTCCGGCCGTGGGAACTCGCCGAGCCGGCCGCGTGGGTCGGATCCGAAGACGTTGAAGTATCGCAGAATGGCGGCGTCGAAGTCTTTGTTTGCGACTGCGTAGTCGCGGATGGCGTCTTCGGAGTACAGCTTACTCTTGCCGTAGGGGTTGATCGGGACGGTCGGGGTCTTTTCTGTGATTGGTAACACGTCCGGGTTGCCGTACGTGGCGCACGTGGACGAGTACACCAGCTTGCGCACGTCGTGGCGCTTCATCGCTTCCAACAATCCCACGGTGTTGACGGTGACGTTGCGATAGTACGCGAGGGGTTGTGAGACGGACTCGCCGACGTAGGCGATGGCGGCGAAGTGGATGACTGCGTCCACCTTGTGCTTGCCGAACGCGCGCTCGAGGTCTTTGGTGACGCCCAGGTCTCCGTCGACGACGCGGAGCTTGTGTCGCGGCGCGAGCTTTCGCAGCGTCTCGATGGCGCCGCGGTTGCCGCGCGAGTAGTTGTCCACGATGGTCACCGCGTAGCCGTCCTCGAGGAGCCTCAGGGTGGCGTGCGAGCCGATGAAGCCGGCGCCGCCGGTGACGAGGATGTGCCCGGGGAACGGCGCGCCGTTGGTGCCGGAGAGCGACAGCTGGACCTCATCCAGCTGGCGCGCGGAGGCGTATCCACCGGTGCCGCCCGATCCGCCGCTGAGGTATAGGACAGCCGCGAAGATCAGCGCGACGAAGCCGACGCGCTCGACGGGCATCCGCCCGGAGGAAGAGACCATGGAAGAGACCTCCCGTTCGATCGATACGTACGATACGCTCGGTGAGTCCGAAGCGTGCGTCGCGGGGGCTCAGCGTCGGCGCCGACTGTGGATGAGTGGTCCGACAATCATGAAGCGACATCTGACCGTGACTGCAACCCGCGGCCAAAAAATTAAATTCTCAGCCCCGCGTGTTGCCACCACTCGTCTATCGCTACCGTCGCATCTAATAAACACATCTAAGTCCCATCGTCCCCCGCGTCCACGGCGACCGGCGCGAAGTCTTCGCACAGCTGTGCGAACGCATCCTCGCGTTGCATGACGAACGCCGCCAACTCGAGCGCGTCTTCGTCGAGAACCGCATCCGTCTCGTCCCCGCCTTCCGATGTGACCCCCCCCCTCGGGCCAGCCGTCTTCTCCCTCGCCGCGTCGAGCATCTCCTTCCTCGCGGCGTTCAGCGCCGCGCTCGCGTCGGTACGCGCCGCGCCGTCGCAACGACGGACGCATTCGCCTAGCGCGCGTCTCGATCGAAGATCGAGCGCGTGGATGGCGCTCGTCGCGTTCGCGGCTCTTCCCGCGTCGCGCACAGCTGTGCGTTCCTGCGCGGTCATCGGCGGCGGCGGCGCGGTGCCCCACGCGCGCCACACCGAGCTCCACATCGATGACACCGCGTCCGTGGATCCATCCGCGTCTTCTTCCAAGGCCTTTCCCATCGTTGAAGTTACGACGGTGGCGTCTTCGAAGGATCGCTTGTGACGATCCGGGGGTTCGAGAGCGTTGGCCATTCGGTCGAAGGCTGCCCTCGGGACGCGCTCGGATGGCTCACGCGCCGCGTTGCGCGCGTACGCGAGCTCGGGTGCGACGTCGACGTACAGCTGGACGTGCGCGGCGCCGCGGTGTCTCGCCAGCTGATGCGCCTGGTATCGCATGGAGGCGTAGTAAAAGTTGTCGTCGGCGATGATGAGTTCGCGATGGTGATGACGATGTTCGTCGGTCGATGGGTGCGTGTCGTCGATGCCGGCGGCTAAGAGGTGGGCATCGATGCGGGCGAACGCGGTCCTTCGCGAGTCCCGCCACACCTTCGCGTCGAACCCGTGCGCGTCTACGATCGTCCCGGCCGCGACCGCGTCCACCCGCGCGTCGCGCTCGACGTCATCGAACGTGACGACGTGAACGCGGGAGACGTCGCCGGATGCCAGCGCGCGCTCGGCGATGCCCCGCGCGAGCGTGGATTTACCCGAGCCGGGGAGGCCGCACGTGCACAGGAGGCACACGCGCGCCCTCGGATGCGGATCGTCGTCGGGCATCGCCCGTCACCCGCGGGGCGCGCGCGGGGCGTTGTGCCTCTCCTCGTAGTGACTATGGCTGGTATCGGCCTCTGTCACCCCAATTTTTGAACTTTTGCCGTGTACGGTGTGCCAGCTCGAGCGCAGTGTCGCGCACGCGGCGTCGTAAACGCAGTTCGAACGCGATGACGTCCACGAGCCAGCCATGGGTGGAGAAATAGTGCGTCCCCGTTAACCCTAAACCCGCGACCGATCACGCCCGGGGCTCACCCTCCATCTCCGATCTTGCCCCGCCATAAACACCAAATCATTCCTCGGATCTGACTCTCATCGATGCTGACCTCCGTGCCTGCCCCTCCCTTCTTTTCCCAGCCGCCCGCGCACCATCAACGACGTGGCGCACCAGGATGAGGTCACCCGCAGCCTCGAGAAGGCCCTCGAGACCGCGAACATGCCCCACATGCTCTTCTACGGCCCGCCCGGAACCGGCAAGACGACCTGCGCGCTGGCCATCTGCAGGCAACTCTACGGCCCCGACCTGATCAAATCCCGCATGCTCGAGCTCAACGCCTCGGACGAACGCGGCATCTCCGTCGTACGGACCAAGATCAAGGGATTCGCGTCCACCGCCGTCGGCCAGGGCGCACCGGGGTACCCATCCCCGCCTTACAAGATCCTAATCCTCGACGAGGCTGACTCCATGACCAAGGACGCTCAGTCGGCGCTGAGGCGAACGATGGAGACGTACTCCAAGGTGACACGATTCTTCATCCTCTGCAACTACATCTCGCGCATCATCGAACCCATCGCGAGCCGATGCGCCAAGTTCAGGTTCAAACCACTCGGCTCCGACGTCATGAGCGATCGGCTCAAATTCATCGCCGACAAAGAAGGACTGAGCCTCGGCGACGGGTGCTACCAAGCGTGCTCCACGCACTCGGGCGGTGACATGCGCAAGGCCATCACGCTATTGCAGTCCGCCGCGAGGCTCTTCGGGACGGAGACGCTCACGGGGAAGGAGATCACGGCCGTCGCGGGCGCGGTGGACGTGAACGCGGTGCGAGAGGTTGTCGCCGCGTGCAAAAAGAACCAGGTGGATAACGCCAACCGGGTCATCGACTCCATCCTCAAAGACGGCTTCCCCGGCTTGCAGATCATGACGCAGTTCGCGGAGACGGTCGTGGAGGACGAGGGCGTCGCGGATGCGGTCAAGGGGAAGATATGCGAGCGCATCGCGGAGGCGGACAAGGCTCTCGTGGACGGAGCCGACGAATCCCTGCAGCTGATGGCAATCGTATCCACCGCATGCGTAGCCATGAAGGCGTGAGGTAGGGTACGATCGATGTACTAGCGTGAGCTCACCTTTAATGCGTATACGTGATATAAGTGTTATGCGTATACGTGATATAAAAAATAGGACGTCGATGAGTCACACAATGCAATCAGAGCTCGAGGTACATGCCGAAGCCGAGGTTGATGGGCTTTGACTCCAGCATCCAAGCCGCTTTGTTCATCTCGAAGTTACTGCACCCGGCGCTGGCCGCCTCCAACACCCGTGACCTGTCCTTCACCGCGCCCGGTTCCTCCGGGTACCAGACCCCCGGGTCCGTCTCCCCGCGGAGCATCGCGCACACAAACGCCGCCGTCGCGTCACCGACCGCCTCGGACAGCTTCGGGTGGTTATAAATGCTCCCAGCCAACGCTCCGTCTTTCAACTTGACGTCCACCCGTATCGCGGTCCGCTCACCGACGATCGCGTCCACGGCCCTCACGATCGGCGCGGTGAACGTCGCGAGCGTCCGGGCCGTTTCTTTGTTCAGTAACGTCTCCTTGGGAACCAAACCGGCCATCAACGCCATGGCCCCGTTCCACAACCCGGGGGAAGTACCGAACCGAGCTTTCACCGTCTCCGCGCCCCACACCTCCCGCGCCGATGCGACCTCCGGGAGGTTGTACAAGAAAACCTCCCGCTTGCCGCACTTCTTGCCAAAGTCCACCACCTTGCGCTGCGTCGCCGGCCGCGTCACCACCTTCTCGCCCTTGTCCCAGCACACCACGTCCTCGCCGCAGAGCATGTAAGAAGTTGCGAGGATGGTATCGCCGACGCCGCCGCTGCCCGCGCAGAAGTAGTTGTAGAGCACGTACTCGACCTCGCCGTCCGACTCGCCGCCGGCGTCCTCGATGGACGCGCGGTTCTGGTCGATCATCTCCGCCGCCATCAGGTTGCTCACGCCGGGGTAGATGCCGCCGGTGGTGACGCAAGGGACGCCCGCGGCGGCGGCTTCGGGCGATCGTGATTTGCACTTCTTGGCGTACTCCGCGTCGTCGCAGACGTCGAGGTACGGGACCTTGGCGTCGATGGCGGCGTTGAGCACCGCGCACTCGTCGCCGCCGCCCTGGAAGGGACCCGCGGAGTGTACCACGAGGTCGGCGCCCTGGATGGCGGACGCGAGCGACGCTGGGTCGGCGCTGTCGCATCTCGCGAAGGCGGCTGAACGCAGCGACGGGTGGCGCTCCACCGCGGCCGCGAACGAGGCGTCGCTGCGTCCCGCGAGGACGATGGACGCGCCGGGCTCCTGCTTGAGGAGCGCGGCGGCGGCGGAGCTGCCCACGCGGCCGGTGCCGCCGACGAAGACCACCTTCTTGCCGTCGGAAACGACGGTGAGATGAGAGACGCGACGCTCAGATGGAGATCGACGACGCACGTCGCCGCGGAGCGCACGACGCGAGCCCACGCGCCGGCTCGATGCGAGCGAGTGCGCGCCGAAGGAAGCCGCCGGGGCGCGGGCGACGACGGGAGACGCCATGGTGGAACGGGGCGTGCGTCGAGGTTCAGACCGCGCCGAGTGTGAGTGAGCGTCGGTTCGTGCGATCGGTGACACGTCGCCCGAATGGATATCGTAAAGCGAAGTTGAAGCTCGTATGCGTTTGTGGTGACGAAAGATTTAGCGTATTTCGCTCGAAATAGCACGTAATCTAACAGTGTTTCGTATCTAAGAGTTTCGACGAATCTGATCTAAACCGTAAATAGACATCGAAACGAATTTACAGGATTTGAAATGGGCAGCATGAAAAAGCGACCGTTTGAGAGTCGGGTCAAGCGTGAGCGCCCTGGCATCCATAGCGCGACCCGCCGGCGTTGCCAGACGCGTGGAAGGGCGACACAACCGAAGAGCGCCGACTCGAGACCCGCCATCGTTTGAGCGGTCCGTCGGTGTTCAGCCATGGCGGCCCCCGGAGCCCCGGGCGGCGCGCCCCCGGCCTACTCCTTCGCCGCTAAGCAGGCGCCGGTGGAGTGGCGGGTGGTGAGTGACTTCCACCTCGACCCGTTCCTGTCGGGGCGAGACGTGAGCCCGCAGGACCTCAACGCGCTCGACCAGGTGGCGAGCATGTTGGAGGTGGCGAGGATCGAGCCACCGCCAGGTGTGGACGGCATGCAGCAGGCGTCGCAGCTCGCCAGGCTCGCAACCATCCTGCAGCTCTCAAGCGAGTACCAGGGAACACGCGCAGAGGTGAGATTCAAGTCACATCGATTCGCCCACACAAACCCCGATGACCGCGCCGAGGCTCCGATGTGGGCCCCCGCGGGTCCCTCACGCACGCATCGAAGTATCGAGAACGATCATTCGCCCCGGCGTCGTCCCCGAAGGACCCGCGCCCGCGGGAGGCGCGCCACCTTCGAATTCCCGTTGGACCCGACGAAATGAATGAAGAATTTCCAAATCAAATCGCTCGCAATTCATCATCGATCCCTGACCAACTAACTCTCTCGCCCCTTCCTCCTCCCCACCCCACCCACGTACCAACCCACAGGACCTCTCAGACGCGGTGAGGCAACGCGACCGCGACCTGGACATGATGCAAGAAGAACTCGAGCAGATGGAGCTCCAGGGCGGAGGCCGATCCGACGCTCGACTCGCACGCGACGTCGAAGACGCCCGGCTTCAAGCGGAAACCGCCGAGCGCAGGCTCGGCGACCTCACCGCCGAGCTCGACGTCATGCGCGAGCAGCTTGAGCGCGCCAAGAGCGACATCCGCGAGGAGCAGAAGCGAAGCACCGAGGCGCAGTCCAAGGTTAAGTCCGCGGAGGATGACGTACGGGAACTTACGGAACAGATCGCGGCGGAGCGGCAGAAGCAACAATCGCGCCGACGCGACGACGTCACCGACAGGGAGCGCGCGCAGCAGCGTAACCAGGAGGTGAGCAGGTACCAGAAGGAGAACAAGCTCCTGGCGGAGGAGAATGAACGCTTAAACGGGCGCATGGAGGAGCTCATGGCTGAGTGCGTCGGCTTGTCGGAGTCGCTGGTTCAGATGGACGACGCCGCGCAGGCGTGGCGCGGCCGCGAAGCTGACGTCGAGGCTGCCGCGGAGGGACTGCGACGCGAGCGCGATAAGCTCGCGGCGCAGCTCGAGACATGCCGCATGGACCTCGAGGAACGAACCGCTTTGCTCCAAACCTTCGAGGAGAAGTTCTCGGAAGAATTCGCGCGATGGGAAAAGGAACGGGCGGATCTGCGCGCGGAGAATGCCGGACTCCGCGCGTCCGGCGGCCTCGACGTCGCGCGCGCCTACGAGGAAGGCGGCGGCGGCGGGTCCGCCTTTGCCGCGCCGTCCCCGCGGCGCAGAGAGACGCTCAACGCGGCTCGCGACGGCGGGAACCGACAGGCGAACCCCGAAGACCCGAGGTACGTGGAGGAACTCGAGTCCGAGGTGGCGGAGCTCCGCGACCTGCGCGTGCTCTTACTCGAGGCGTACGATCAGCTCGAGCGCGACGTCGGCCGCGAGGTGGACATCGCGCTCAAGCGCCAGGCGAAACACCACGCGAACCTCGAGGCGAAGGTCAACGTCCAGGAAGGAGCGCTGGAGGCGGAGTCCAAACGCTTCAAGCAGATGGATAAAGCACTGCACGACGCGCAGGAAGATCTCGCGGAAGCGCAAGGCCGCCTGGCGCAGTACGAGGCTGGCGTGTACGGCCTATCCGAAGCGATGCGGGACCTCAAGCAGCTCCGCATGCAGGTTCGCGCGGCGGACCAATCCGTGGAGGACGCCGTGACTCAGTCCAACGCGCTCGGTCGAAAGGTTGAGGACCTCACCGAGGAGACCCGGTTCCTGCGTCAGCAGGCTGGTATCCCCGAAGATGCCGACATCGACCTCGGCGGGTTCAAGCTCAAGTCCAAGGTTGAGGCTGCGCAGTTGCGGGCGTTGAACTCGCAACTGGAACGGGAAGTCGCGGACTTGGAGGAGGACCGCAGGCGCCTCCGCAACGAGTTACGCTACCGCGCCAAGTGGCAGGGCGAACACGCCGCGAGGCTCGGCCTCTCCGCCAGGCAGCTCGCCATGCTCGAGGAGTACGCCGACGCCCTTCGCTTCGGCAACGACGCCGTCTTCAAAGAGGATTTGGTGCGGTACGACGGTTCTTCCGCGAGCGACGGCGACGGCGCCCCTTCGGTGCGTTACGACCCGTCCGTCGGCATCGGCGCGCGCGCCGTCAAGGAGCTCGAGGCTGCGAACAAGCAGCTCCAGGAGCGTCTCGCGGAGGCGCTCGAGCGGCTGCAGAGCGGCGGGACTGGCATCGACGGTCTCATGGCGAACATGCGGCAACCCGCCGCGCCCGACCCGGCGCAGCAGCAGCAGCCGCAGCCCGACTACGGCGCGGCGGCGGCTGCTGCCATCGCCGCCGCCACCGCGGGACTCGCCGGCAGCCAGGCGGAGGCTGCCGCCGCCGCGCAGGTTGCCGAGCTCCAGCAGCAGCTGGCGCGCGCGAGGCAGCAGATCATGCGCCTCGAGGATGGATACCACGAGGCTATGATGCGCTCGTCGACGCAGCAGATGCCGCCGCAGATGCGACAGCCTCAAACGCAGCAGGCGCCCGCGTACGGTGGTGTCAGCGGCGAGATGTCCCGATCGGAGATGCTCGCGGAGATGTCCAGGCAGCAGCGCGAGATGTTCCAGCAGATGTCCACGCAGCAGCAGCAGGCGTACTCGCAGCTGGCGCAGGGTCAACAGGCGCTCACCGCCGGACAGCAAAACTTGTCCATGGGGCAGCAAGGCTTGTCCACGGGCCAGCAGAACTTGTCCACGGGACAGCAAGGCTTGTACACTGGCCAGCAGAACATCACGCAATCGTTCGGCTCGGAACCCACGCCGTCGAGCATGTACCAGATGCCGGCGCCGCCCGGCTCACCCGTGCACCCTTCCGTCGCCGAGGCCATCGCCCTCGCGGAGGCCAAGGGAGCGCAGGCGGTCGCCGAGGCCAACGCCAAGGCTGCCGAGGCTCAAGCCGCGGCTCAGGCGCAAGCTGCCGAGGCGCAGCGCATGATGGCCGAGATGTCCCAGCAGCAGCAAGAGGCGTTCCAGCGCATGTCCGCGCAACAGCAAGAAGCTTTCGCGCAGATGTCGCAGCAGCAACAGGATGCGCTCTTGGCGTCGCAGACGCAAGCCGTAGCCGCCGCCGGCGCCGTCGCGCCCGCGCCGTACGCGCCCATCACCGCCGCCGCGCTCGAGCCGCCGCTCGCGTCCCCAGTCCCATCGCGACCGCAGACGCCAACCAAGAGCACATTCGCGCAGACCATGGGCTCACGAACCGCTACGCACGGAACGGTCACGTCGCCGCCGGCGGTGAACGTCAAGCCCGCCGTCCCCGCCGAACCCGTCGTGCCCTCCTCCATGTACGGAGACGCCGTGCGAACCGTGGAGAGGCTGCGGGGCGAACGCGACGCGCTCTTCGCGCGGGTCAGCGCGCTCCAGGCTGCGCTCGATGCCGCCCCGGCGCCCATGGCGCCCATGTCCTTCAACATCCAAGCGGCGCCGGGCCAACCGCCCGGCCAACACCCCGGCGCTAACCCCGCCGTCGCCGCCGCGGCGTACGCCGAGGCTCAGCGCGCGCGGGAAGAGTGCGCCGCCGCGGACCGCGCGCTCGCCGGCGTCGTCTCCGACCTCGCCACCAAGGAGGAACAGCTCGAGCAGCTCGCGATGGACGTCGCAAAGTACAAGCAAGCCTTCGCCGACATGGGCGCGACGCGGTCCGCGTTGTACAGGGAACACGTGCGGGCCAAGACGGCGTGGGCGGAGGAGCGCCGCACCCTCGCGGAGCGCGCCAGACGCGCCGAGACTGAGGCGGAGACCAACGCTGTGGAGGCGAAGGATGCGCAGACGCTCGTGGAACGCCTCAAGCCCGGTGCCGAGAGCGGACTCAAAGAAGCGCTCGCGGCGGCGCACTCGCGACTCGCCGTGCTTCAGGTCAGAGAGGTTCGTCTCTCCCGAGCCCTCGAAGCCGCCAGCACGGCGGAGACGAGCGCGCGTAAGGACAAGGAGGAGATGGAGTGCGACGTCCAGGAGCTCTCGCGAGCCGCGCAGGAGAGGCTCGCCTTTCACGAGCGCAGAGCCGCCGAGGCTGAGCTTCGAGCGGCTCGATGCCAACGCGAGCTGGACCTCTGCGTTCCAAAGTCGGAACACGCCGTCCTCGCGGATAACCACCGCACGCTCCAGGCTAGGTTCAAGGAGCTCCTGGCGCTCAGGGCGGACAACGCCGTGTCCGCCGCGCAGCTCCGCGCGGCCAAAGAAGATGCGTCCACCGCGCGAGCCGAGGCGGAAGCGGCCGTTCTCAACGCGCAGCGCCAGAAATCCTTAGCTCGCGAGTTGCAACACGCGCTCGACGCCGTCGGCACGAAAGAAGGCCGCGAGGCGTTCTCGCAGGTTGAGGCGCGCAAGGAAATCGCGGAGGTTCGAGCGCAGCTCGACGCGGGCAAGCGCGCCGCCGAGCTCGCCGCGCGAGAGACCCGCCGCGTCGTCGAGGCCAAGGATGATCTCGACGAGTCACACCGCGCGCTCGAGACGGAACTCTCACGCGCCAAGGCTCAGCTCCACGAGTCCAGAGAGGCTGAACGGTCGCACCTGCAAAAGCTCTCACGGTGCGTCAGCGAAGATAAGCACCGAGCCGAGATGGAGGCGGTGGTCGCCGCGGAGGAGGAAGCCGCGAGGCTCAGGTCCGAGGTGATCAAGGCTGAGAACGCCCGCGCCCAGGCGGAGACTGAGCTCGGCAAGCGCGCGGCGACCAACGCCGCGCGTGACGCGGAGCTCGCCTCGCTCCGCTCCGCCGTCCGCGAGATGGAACGACGATCCGACGCCGCCGCCGCGCTCGCTCGCGCCAACGAGGACAACGTTCGGCTTAAATCGTCAACCGCGCAGCTCAAGCACGAGAAGCAGGTTGCCGAGGCGGAGGCTGACCGGCTGCACGGCGACTGCCTCCGGCTCCACCGGCGGCTGCAGGTGCAGGACTCCAGGCTGTTCGGCTTGCGCGAAGACGCCCGGAACTTGCTGCAGGCGCAAGAGGCTGCACTCGCCCGCGCGGAGGCTGCGCTCGCGGGGCGCATCGACGCCGCGGATGCCGAGAAGTGGGAACGCGCGCTCAACGACCTTCGCAAGGGTGCCGCGCGGCGTGAGGAGCTCCTCGCGAACGCGCACGCCACCGTGAAGGATGCCGCCGAGCGAGCCGACAGGGCTGAATTCGAGCTCACCAACCTCCAAAAGTACACCAGGACCGCCGACGCCGCCAACGCGGGAGGCGACGTCGACGCGCCCCTCCGCGAGATTCGTTCCCTCAGCGAGGAGCTCCTCCAGTCCAAGCTCACCGCCGCGCGGACGCAACGCGCCAAGGCTGCCGCCGAGGACAGGCTCCGCTTCCTCGAAGCGCGAGAAGCGGAACGGGAGGAGCACGTCCTCAAAATCGAAGAGGCGACGCTCACCAAGGCGCAGGCTGGCGACGTTCGAGCCGATGACCTGCAACGGCAGGTTCGCGCCCTGCAACGCGAGCTCATCGAGGCCAGGAACCCTACGTTGGTCGACGGATCATCCTCCGCGAGCTCAGAGACGATGCCAGCTCCACGACGCAGGGCAAACGCCGAGGCTCTCGCCGCCGTCGGAGCCGCCGCCGCCGTCGGCGTGCAGCCCGGCGCCGCGTCCGTGGAGACCCAACGAATGGTCCTCGCGCAGATCGAGGCGATCCGATCCCTCAAAGTCCGCGCCGCAGAGGCTGAGAGCAAGTGCGCCACGTTCGAACGCGAGGTTTCACACGCGATGGCTTCCGCTAAAAACGCCGAGAACGAACGCGACGCGATGCGAAGGCGGCTCGAGGCGCACATCGCGGCGTCCGCGGGCGGCCTCGACGGTATCGGCGCGCCCGGGTCCCTCGGCGAGGAGTCCGCGGTGGCGCAGGTCACCGCCGTGGCGCAGAGCACCATCGCGCGGTTACAGGAGCTCGTGTCCGAGAAGAACGCGGCGCTGACCCGAGCGCAGACGGCGATGGCGGACCTGCGCACGGACGCGCTCAAGAAGCAGAACGAGGACCGCAAGACGATCGAGGAGCTCAACGAGCTGCTGTTCAAGCAGAACCAGCGGGAGATCAAGTCCATGAAGGAAGCGCTCGACTTTGGGGGACCGAGAGGCACCTCAACAGACGCCAAGACACTCTCCGGAAAGCCGGTTGCCGAGCTCGTGGCGCTACTCGCGGAACGCGAATCGATGATCGAGACGCTCACGATGAAGTTCGAGCAACAGCGCGCGAGGCACGAGGCGGCCGAGGCGCAGCTCGCCGAGCGCGCCGAGGTTCAGCAAGGTGAGATCACGCGCATGTTCGAGGAGGTTGACCGCGAAAAACTCAAAGGTCCGTCGCGAGTGGTGGAGACGTTGGTATCCAGACTCAAGGCGCAGATGGCTGAGAAGGACAAACGGCTCGTGCAGCTCAAGGAGGCCATCAAGACGCTCGAGAAGAAGCTCGTGGAGGCTATGCAGACCGCCGCGTCGCGCACCATTCGCTCCAGCGACGCGTCCAGAGCCGAGCTCGAGTCCGGCCGCGGCGCCGACGACAGAGCGCAAAAGCTCGCCGCGAAGCTCAAGAAGACCCAGGATGACCTCGCCAAGGCTCGCGAGCGCGCGGAGATCGCCGAGGCGGACCTCAAGCTCCGCGTCCAAGGAGGCACGCGAACCTCATCCGTGTTCCAGGCGCCGAGCACGCGCGGCGACCACTCACGGGAAGACGCCGAGGCGGCCAAGACGGCGAACGAGCGAGCCGACGAGCTCGAGAAACGCGTCAAGGTTCTCACCGCGCAAAACGCAAAGTTGAACCGCATGTTGGACGGCGAAAAGGTCGGGTCCGCCGTCACAGGTACGACCCAATCCGGCCCACGGTCATCCGTACACCCCGGGGGATCGTCACACATCGAGAACCAGCCCCCGGCGCTCGTCGGCGGCTCGAGTAAGGAACGGGAGGAAACGCTGGCGAGATGGGAGGAGGGCGTGAAACTGCGCAAGCGAGCCGAGACGCTCGCCAAGAAACTCGCGACTCGGACCAAGGAGAACGAGGAGCTCGAGCGTCAATGCGCGAAGCGGGACAGGGCGCTGCAGGATGTCACGAAGGAGCGAAACGCGCTATCGGCCAAGACGACGAGGCTCACCGCCGCGCTGGAACACGCCGGAAGCTCAGCCGGAAACGGCGGTTCATCTTCCGGCCCCGACGCCGTCGCGGTGAAGGAGGTGGTGGACGAGAACGAGGCGTTGCACCGCGAGGTGGCGGCGCTTCAGCGCGTCGTGGACGTGGAGCAGGCGGCGGAGATTGCTCGGCTCAAGCGCCAGCTGGCATCCTCCGACCAATCGAAACTCGCCACGTCAGCGTACCCGTCCAACGAAGCCGCGGAGCTCGCGGAACGGGTGCGGGGTTTGGAGGGTGAGGTCCTCACCCGCGACGACGCCGCGTTGTCACTCCGCTTCGAGGCTGAGCAGGCGGCCGCGCGCGCCGACCGGCTCCAGCGCCGCGTCGACAGGCTCTTCAAGGACCTCGCCGAGGGCGGAGGCGTCGCGAAGGCGCCCGGACACGGCAAGGACGCCGGCGGGAAGCACCAACGGCGGACGCAAGAGCTCGAGGATGTCGTGGAGGCGCTCAAGAAAGTCGTCGAGAAGCAGCAAGGTGAACTCGCGGGCCTGCGTGGGCAGGCTGCCGCCGCGGCGCGCGGTAACGAGCACGCGCGCGCGGCGAAGGAGCTCCGGCTCAAGCTTCGCGACGTGGAGAGTGACGCGGTTGGTTTGCGGCGTACAGAGAAGGAGCACAAGGAGCTTCTCCAGCGCTCGCAAAAGCTGGAGAATCAGGTCAAGGAGCTCAAGGATGAGGTCAAGCGCGGCGGACGCGGCGGCGGGGCGGCATCCAAGCCGGACACGCCCGTGATGTCGCCCGACGACCAGGCGCTGTTAGTAGCGGCGCAGTCCGAGGCGGCGGCGACGTCGCTGCAGCTCATGGAGACCCGGGAGGCGCTGTCGTTTGCTCGGATGGAAGCCGACCGGCTTGCCCGCCAGCTGGCGCAGGGTGGGTCCGGCGACTCCGACGAAGCCCGCGCGCGGATCGCGTCCGCGGAGGTGGAGATTAAGCGGATGCAGAACGAGAACGCGGACCTGAGGGCCGAGCTCGACGCGCTGGATCCCGCGTTTTTCGACGAGGTGATGGAGATGAAGAAGGCGTACCACGAGCAGGCTGAGGTGCTGGGAACGTACGAAGACTTGCTGAAACGATACGCGTCGCAGCTGGGTGTGGAGTTCACGCCGGCGACGACGCGATGATTGTGCATATTGGGGATTAAGGGCGCGGTCGGCAGCCGGCCGACGCGTTAACTACTAGGGGGGTTATATTTACGAATCAGAGATGAAGATCCATTCATACATCAGACTAGAACCCGAACCAGCTCTTGGACTTTGGCGGTTTGATCGACTCCTTCGCGTCGAAGAAGACGTCCACGGACCCGTCGTGCGACGTCCGCCTGCTCCCCGGAAGAGTCTCCACAGGCGCCAGCTTCGAAGTACCCGATTTCGTTCCCTGGGTGCTCACCACCTTGGACATGCTGGAAACCGAATCACTCCGCGTGAATGCGAATGCGTTGCCATCCTTGGCGTTGGATTCCCTCCATTTACGTCTTCGTGTCTCCTCCTCCGCGTGTTCCCTCACGACCTCCGCCCACGCGGTCGCGTGGTCGTACCCCGGTGAGATGCTCGGGTCCGACTGTGGCATCGTGGCTCCCGTCAGTTGTCGCCAGTCTTCCCCCGCGATGCCCCTCATCTTTAAATCGTTTTTACCGCCTTCGTCGACGGCGCCGGTGACGGCGATGATCTTCTGCCGCGTCACTTCCGTCATGAACGGCTTGACCATGGACAACATCGCCGCGAACACCGTGGGCGGTTTGTACAGGATGGCGCGTCCGAGCCGTTCGGGGAACTGGTCTTGGAGCAGCCCGAGGGTGTTGGTCGATTGTTTCCGTCCTGGTGCCTTTGAGAGCTTAAAGTCTCGGAGGTGGATGAAGAGGAGGTACTTGCCGTTGTCGTGCCCTTTCCGTCGGCACGTGCGATCGATTCTGCAGACGTGGTACACCAGCGACCGGAGCTGCATCGCGTGGTCTTTACTGTTCTCCTTGCTGTCGTCGAACACGAGCACCGGCCGCCCGTCTCGTGAGTCGAGTCCGCCCATGCGAACTTTGCCGGTCACGTTCTGGTGTTCGATCTCTTCCGGGGTGATGGTCCACGGCTTGTAACTGGATCGCCACGTCAGGTGGTTCGACATCATCTTGAACGCCTTGTCGATGTTGCCGTTCCTGGCGCGCAGGAACCGGATCCACGCGTCACCGCCCGGGTCCAGTATCTCGTGCAGCTCGGGGTCGTCGCGGTGCTTTCCTGCGCGATCGGGAGATGCCAGCCACGCGTGTACGCGGTCGCGGAGGGTGCCGCATCGCGCGGTCTCGTCCGCGGACGCCGGAAGGGTCTTGACGGTGTACACGAGATCGCCGACGGTCATCGTTCGGTGCGCTGGATACGACCAGGTGGCGCCCGCGTCCGCAACCTCTGTCGTGCCAAACGTCGCGCGGGGACCGTCTGTCAGGAGCTCTTGAAATCAGTGGCGCAGGTTGCTTTTCAGGATAATCTCAATAACGCGCATTTTCCTGACCAAAGAACAGGGGATATCTCTAATTTCTAATTCGCTGTATACGAGTAGCAGTCAGAAAAGTCCTCTTTGGCGGGCTTTTTGGAGGAATAACGAGACGAATAACGAGATCTGGGACGTCCACTCTCTTGTACGAGCACCCAGACAGACATCCATCTCAGGCACGATGCCCGTCACGGACGTCAAGACCGCGGCCGAGTTCGACGCCCTCCTCGCGTCGTCCCCACACGGCGTGGTGGCGCACTACTGGGCCACGTGGTGCGAGCCCTGCGGCGCCATGGATCAGCTCATGAAACAGCTCTCCGTCCAATACAATGCAACCGGCGTCGCCTTCGCGCGCGTCGAGGCGGAGGAGGTGGACGAGCTCACCGAGCGGTACGACGTGAGCGCGGTACCCTTCTTCACCTTCCACAAGGGCGTCGGTGTCCCGCTGGACAAGCTCGAGGGCGCCGACGGCAAGGCGCTCTCGAGCAAGACCCAGCAGCACTTCGGAGTCGCATCCGCCCCGCCGCAGGCTGCGAACGGAGGCGTCGCGCCCGTCGCATCGAACAACGCGGGTGCAGGCGGACCCGGCGACCTCGACGCGAGGCTCCGGACGCTCACCACACAGGACCCGGTGGTCCTCTTCATGAAGGGCGACAGGGACGAGCCGAGGTGCGGGTTCAGCCGCAAGGTCGTAGAGGCTCTCAACGCCACGGGGCTCGATTACTCAACCTTCGACATCCTCACCGACGAGGACGTGCGACAGGGACTTAAGACATTCAGCAACTGGCCGACGTACCCGCAACTGTACGCGGGGGGCGAGTTACTCGGCGGGTGCGACATCATACTCGAGATGGCCGCTGGGAATGAACTCAAAGGAGCGCTCGAAGAGGCGGTTGAGGCGTCCAAGCCCGTCGACATCAACACTCGACTCTCAAAGCTCGTCAAGAGCGCCACGGTCATGCTGTTTATGAAGGGCGACCGGGACGAACCGAGGTGCGGGTTCAGCCGTAAGGTTGTCGAGGCGTTGAACGGCACCGGGGTTGGGTACGCAACGTTTGACATCCTGAGCGACGAGGACGTGAGGCAAGGACTGAAGGAGTTTAGCAACTGGCCGACGTACCCGCAGCTGTACCACAAAGGGGAGTTGCTCGGCGGGTGCGATATCATCCTGGAGATGGCGGCGGGTGGGGAGCTGAAGGAGGCGATCAGCGCGTGAGGATAGGGCGGGGTGTGTGTGTAGATAGAAGCGATCGCGTGATGTGTCAACCCTAACATGACTTTTACCTTCCCAAATGTTTGTGTCGTCGCGACTATCACCCGCCGGCTTGTTTCAGCATCTCGATGATCTTCTTGTACTTGCGTTGCACGGCAATTCTCATCAGCGTGATCCATCGCTTGGGAGCTTTGTGGACATCAGCTCCGAGCACGAGCAGCAAGGCGATGCAATCCTCTTCTCTGTTGCGGGTTGCGTAGTGGAGTGGGGCCGAGCCGTAATCGTCAGTGGCGTTCACGTCTGCGCCCGCCTTGATGAGCTCCATGATGACTGGCGCGTGACCCCAGACGGCGGCTCGGTGCAGAGATGTTTGGCCACAGTGACCTTTCTTGTCTACGTCGGCACCCGCCTCAATCAGCACCTTCACCATCGGCGTGTGGCCATGTCCAGCGGCGTAGTGCAGAGGCGTGCAGCCGAGATGACGACTCACGTTCACGTCCACCCCAGACTTCAGGATGGCCCTGACCGCGGGCATGTTGCCGTAAGTTGCCGCCCAGTACAACGGTTCAGAGGAATAGCCCGGCGATGCTGCCTTGATCTTCGCCTTGATCTTCTCCTCCATCGACCGAACGCCGTCAACGCTCCACACCGCGTCGTGGCACCTCTTGCTCACCTGCGCCAAGTTGAGGGTATCAAACAAGTCGAGCTTGGGGAGTATCTCGGCGGCGAACACGTCAGATATCTGTACGGCGAGGGCCTCGATGATGTTCTCCTCGCCGCGCTGCTCGCGCTTCCGTTCGCTCAGACGTCCACCCATGCGCGGCGAGAGAAGAAGTGGAGTGACTGCCGTCGTTGTGAACTTTTTGAAAGTCACGTCTTCCGAGAAACCTCCCGTCAAGCAACGACTCGAATCGGCCACACGCGTATCGGCACACTCCCATTCGCGCGCATCATGTCCTCCCCCAGGCGCGCCACCGCGATCGTCGTCAACGGCCCGTCCAGCGCGGGCAAGAGCACCCTCTGCACCGCCCTGCACCGCGCGCTCGTGCGAAGGTGCGCGACGGACCCTCGCCTCGCCTTCTTCCGAGTCGCCTTCGACGACTTCCTCTACGCGGTCCACCCGAGCATGCTGCCCCGCTCGTTCCTCGAGCTGACGGGCGGTGATCTCGAAGGCTGCGCGTCGCGTGAGCCGCACGACGGCCTCGCGTGCTTCGAGTACGTCGACATGACCGGCGCCGACGACGAAGATACCACCGACAGACTCGCCAGGCTCGAACTATCCGAGGCTGGCGAGCGATTTCTCAAGGGGCAGACCGCGGGCTGGGGCAAGCACCTCGAGCTGGGCACCAACCTGCTCATCGACGCGTTCCTGCAGGAGAAGCACTGGGCGGACGATCTGCGCGAGGCCATACATATCTCCGGCGCGAAAGTAATCAACGTTGTTATGACCTGCAACCAGGCCGAGCTCGAGCGAAGGGAGAAGCAAAGGGGCGACAGGTTCCCCGGCATGGCCAGGCACAGCGCCGGTGTCGTGCACAAGCACAAGCACGGTGAAACTGATTTAGGCATCGACGAGACGGTCAGCACAGATGGCGCGGTGAATTCGATCTTGCACCACCTGGACGGGATAGAGGCTTCGGTCAATGACACTCCGGGTCAGGCGGCTTTGACAGCGCAGACGGGCGACGTAAAGGGCGTAATCCAAAGGCTGCAACGCGACGTGCAACGCGACATGGAATCTCGTTCTCGCCTCGAGGCAGAGAACCGCCGAAAGCTTGGGCTGGATTCACGACGCAAAGAAGAGGGGCGAAACCAGCGAGAAGTTGAAGCTGCTGAGCGAAGGCGCGCGAAGGATGTCGTGGAGGCGAGGCACTAGCTGAGGCACTCGAGCCAACGAGCCCGGGACGCGATAAATTTCATTTTTGGCAATCACAACGGGAACCTTTTTGCCTCCTCCTCCCTCTCCCGTCTCTCACCCCGCAGCATCTCCCTCAACCCCTCGCCCCCGTCCTTCAGCGTCCGCCCCGGCTCGATCACCTCACCCAGCTGCCGCAGACTCACCTCCGATCCGATCCACGCGTCCGACGCGTCCGACTTGCACTTGATGCGTTCGTCACCCAGCGCGGTCAGGGGCAGCGACATCAACACCGCGCCCTCGGCGTCGGGACCAAAGTTACACGCCTCGAAGAACCCTTGGTGCTCATTCGGCGCCCGGACGCCGATGTCGAAGATCTCACGGTACCGGAGTTCATCCCCGAGCCGTTTCACGAGCTTACCACCGAGGCCTGTTCGTCTGTACCGTTCGTCCACGACTACGCAGTCGACCGTCGCCACCATGGCGCCATCCGTCGCAGCCTGCGCGAACCCGATGAGCGTCTTGTTGTCCACGTTGCCCTCCCCCGCGAGCATGTCGAAGCCCATCGCCCATATCCCCTTCAGGTTCGCGGGGGAGTTTGATGTTGATCCTCCAGGGTCGTTCGGGTCAACCTCGGTGGAGGAATCCGTGCCGACGCGCGCGAAGGCTCCGATCACGCATCCTTCTTTCGCGGCGAACATCGAAGTGAGTTTGCGCACGAGCCGAGTGTCGTCGCCCGACCCGCCGA
>Ga0302116_1000487_pt1 | contig 24016 bp, 28 predicted proteins | sample AG5_SCM_MG_FD_203124 | JGI IMG/M metagenome (GOLD analysis project Ga0302116, IMG submission 203124) | Marine microbial communities from Western Arctic Ocean, Canada - AG5_SCM | ecosystem: Environmental > Aquatic > Marine > Oceanic | place: Canada: Western Arctic Ocean | collected 2017-10-01 | reverse complement strand
TGAGTTACTCAAACTTTGATACAAATGGATGTTGGACTCATGTCATTTCCACCCCAGCACGTTGACGGATCTCAAAAAATCAGCAAACGTCGGGTTACCGGCTTCGTATTTGTAATTGCAACCATTGCTGTCGTCATTTTAGGTTTCCTCTCTGCTGCCATTTCGAGCAACACAACAACACTTTTAACATAGCTAAACTCTACAAAGACTCTTTCCCTAGCGCAGTCATCATAATAGAACCGGGGGCATTCAAAGAATGGGATAGAATCTACGAATCTGCCCAGCTCACCCTCTCCATGAAACCTACCGAAATCATTTGTGCAGACAAAGACGAAGTGGGAGCCTGTTCTTTTCACGGCCGCGGTAAAATTGATAGACCAATTGCCAATTTATATAATTGCTGAACAACAATTTACGTCGGAAATACGTCCGTAAAATTGTCCTTCGTAACGATTGCTGATGGTGATGGTTGCAATGGCGGTGGGTTGTACCTCGGCTATTCTGATGCTGAATTGATTTTGGTTAGATTCGTGAACAATTTCGCATCTAATCAGGGGGGGGGAATCTTCACCTATAGTAGAATGAACGAAATTCACCCCCAGCCTTACTTGTTAACCTTGAAAGGGTGCTATTTTCAAGGCAATCATCAGGGCAATCAACAAGGGACAACGAAAATCTTGACATTCAAATAAATTATCTCACCAATATAAAAGATTTTGGTTGCCCACAAGGCTTCAGCGATACGGCTGGAGGGGAGATTATTAAGATGCGATCATACCTGCTTCTTCCAAATGTCACAAATCACAATTGTGAGTAAAAGTTTCATCATTCTTTTTGGTAGCTGATTAAAATGTTCTATGTGATTAGAAGCCGCCGAAGCCATTGAATTGTTGTTGTTGCTGTTGGGGTTGTTGAAATTGCTGTTGATTTTGCTGTTGCGGAGCGCTGAACATGCCACTTTGTTGTTGTTGGTATTGTTGCTGTTGGAATTGTTGCTGTTGGAATTGTTGCTGGGGTTGTTGCTGTTGGAATTGTTGCTGTTGGAATTGTTGCTGTTGGAATTGTTGCTGGGGTTGTTGCTGCTGCATACCCCCGAATCCATTATTCATCATGCCCCCTCCGTTCATCCCGTTCATTGCGCTCATGCTGTTCACAACGCCATTTATGTTGTTATTTCCAACCCCTCCTCCGTTATTGAACATGGACAAAATATCGCTCGCGCTCGCCTTGGGCGGCTGTTGCACTGCCGGAGCAGCAGCAGTTGGTTGTTGTTTTTGCTGTTGTTGTTGCTGTTGTTGTTGTGGTGCAAAAGGATCTGCGGCAGCGGGTTGCGGTTTTGGTTGTTGGGGTGCGGAGAAAGGATCAGCCTGAGTGGCAAACGGGTCTGCTGCAAAGTTAGGTTGCTGAGGAGCTTGGGGAGGGGCTTGGGGAGGAGGAACTTGGGGTGCGGCCTGTGTTGGCGCGCTGAAGTCGCCAAAACCGTCCCCAAACCCACTTTGCTGCTGCTGCTGCTGTGGCGGTGCTGGTGGTGTTTCAGCTGCAAAATTGAAATCTAGTAGATCTGCTGCTGGCGCCGGTGCCGGTGCTGGTGCAGCCACTGGTGCAGAAACTGGTGCGCGATGCTGAACCTGCTGCTGCTGCGCCCTGGCCTGCGCCGCAGCAGAAGGAACTCTACTCCTCTGCTTGGTAGTCACAACTTCTGGCTCGGGCACGTTGGGGTTGCTCTCAAACCACTTCCTCAAGTCGTACTTGTTCCTGATGTAAGTCTCCCTATCTCGCCCGGAGCTCGCAATGGATATCGTTGGGGCATTGCTCGGCTTCCTCCCCTCGTAAAACGCATTCACCTTCGCATTCCCACCGTTTTCCATCGAAATTACCTCATCCTCCTTCCAAGAATCGAGATTGATGCTCCTAACAAACATAATGTGGGTGCCCATGCGCCGGTGCGACCCGCTGCATTCCAAACACATGAAGCAACCCATGTTGTTGGGCTCATCAGATCCTGGAACCGGCTTTATGATGGAGGCCCACCGCGGCTGCTTCTCGGTACAATCAGAACAGGTCATGTTGGATGGCTGGCTCATGAGCCGCTGGAGGCGCTTCTTCAGAAGAACCTGTGGGTCCTTCACGTTGCCTAAAAGAAGATGGATAATTTCATAAGTTAGTTGTCGACGTTGGAGAGGATTGAGAGTTTGGGAAAAGGTGAAGGTTAACACACATCTGTCTTCAACCCCTGTGTGTGTTGTTTATTTTAAACTTACGCGACATGGGGGGGGGGGGGAAGCCAATTTCAATAAATAAATCAAAAAATTAAGGCAATATTCAAACAGCCAGAGTCACAGCCAGAGCCACAGCCAGGGATGCTTAGAGCCTTCAGCAGAAGCCACTTATTCCGCCAGGCAAGATTCTCAACCAGCTCAACCACACAAAAGCAAGCACGTGCTGACTACCAAAATGCTCAAAACACAAAGTTTGGAGCATACACGCTGGCGGTGGTGATTGGTGTGGTTGGCGCGACATACGCCTCCGTGCCTCTTTACAAAATTTTCTGCCAAGCCACTGGGTTTGGAGGAACCACCCAGAGGACAACCCTTGAAGAATATGCCGAAAAGCAAGCTAATAAGAATCGGACGGCGTCTGACATGTTCATGGACAAGCTCTATTCAATGAGTAACGTCCCTGGTCTGAAGAAGGGGGTTGGTCACGGAGGTAAAACGTGGACGGACGAGGAGGCTGCCGAGAGGCTTAAATCACTGAAACCTGTTGAGAACGGGCGGTTGATTCGCGTAACGTTCGACAGCAACGTCTCCGACATGCTGCCTTGGAAATTCACTCCCACTCAACCTTCAGTCAAGGTGGTCCCGGGCGAAACAGCGCTGAGTTTTTTCACCGCTACCAACAACTCGAAGAAGGCAATTACTGGAGTTGCAACCTACAACGTTTACCCACCCTCTGCTGGATTGTATTTCAATAAGATCCAGTGCTTCTGTTTTGAAGAGCAGAGGTTGTTGCCTGGCGAGGAGGTGGATATGCCAGTCTTCTTTTTCATCGATCCTGATTTTGCAACCGACCCTTCTCTGGATGGCGTGAACAACATAACTTTGAGCTATACATTCTTCCAGACAGAGGAGGACGAAGAAGATCTTGATGCCTAGACAAAATATTGTATTTTGTAGATGTGGGCTTTTAAGGAGGTCTTGATGTGTCGCCGAGCAGTAGGTAGATTATAGAAGAAAAAAATTATCCCTTCTTAATTAGTTTCTTGAGCTCCGAGAGCTCTTTCTCCAGTTCGTGGTTCCGTTTCTCTAGCTCCTCTCGCTTGTCAGCCTGCTTAAATAAGTCAAAGCTTGATTGATGTTGACATTGGAGGAGTTTGTAAGTTCCCGCAGCATTTTTCTCGACAAACGTATTCTGAGTTTCCCACGTTTCCTCGCGGAATTGAGACCGAATCATTGGGATATTGGTTTTGTCCGGCACGTTTCGCTTGGCTCCATGCTCAAAGTAATTGATGCCAATCCACTGCATTTTCCAAGCGTGATCAAACCCACTCTGACGGCAAGAGTTGTTGGCAATTTCCGACAGGTCAGTGATCGAATAGCTCCAAAATTGCCTACAAATGCTATACTCCTCCAACAAGGGGTGGTGGGAAAGGTGGAAAAGCATTGGGTCGTCTGTAGAAATGGAAACGTTAAGCCCGCGCTTGAACATCTTGTCGAAGGGACTATCTTTCATTTTCAAGAACAGAAAATTGTTGGAGGTGGGTGATACCGCAATCCCTATTTGCTCCAGATAAAAGAGATACTCGAGAGTGGGGTTTTTGTTCAGATTCACCCCGTGACTCACGCCGCCACACAGCATAAACGCCGCGGCAAGGTGCATTACGTCACCAGACTCGCCGCAGTGCGGCCGGAACGAGAACGTGTTCATTCCCTTCCTCTCACGAAGCTTGTTCAAGACGCTGAGGTTGGCCTGAAAAACATAAAGTTGGTACGCGTAGGCTGGATTTTCTGCCCTGTCCCACTCTAACGGGCTGACCTCTTCGAGATGAGCGTCAGCCAAACTGCGCCGAGTGAAGCGAGGCGCATTTTGAACGAAGCAGGAGAGCAGCGAGTGATCAAAAATAGTTGAGTAAGTTTGGTGGACGGGACCCAAAAAAAAAAAAAAAAATAGTTCAGTAGTGGATGTAGCCATGTATTGTGCAATTTCGCACACGGAGCTTCGCACTCTTCTGTCACGAGGCTCGCTCGCTTCGCTCGATCACCTTTCGTCGTCAACGCTGTCGAAGCCCGACAAATTTTCCAACAGTTTTGCTAGTTTCGGATCTGCTTCAGGATTGTTTGTCGCTTCGAAGAGAGGGGCAAAAAAATTCTCCATCGTTTGACCGAAGTTGGCGACCTTGCCGATCTTCTTGAAAATTCGATATATGCGGGGCAGCTGGACCATCCATTTGTTGTTCGGGTGGTCGCACAGGTTCGAGTCATAAGTCCACTTTGCAACCTTGGTCCAATCATCTTTAGCCGCGCCGTAAACGGACATCCGGTACTCCGCGAAGCACGTCTTTGTGCTCTCGAGGCGCGATAGCGCGATTTTTGTCAGCTCGGCAAAGTATTTCCCTTCAATTTCGTTCTCTGCCTTGAGGAAGATGGTCCTCAGGCTGCTGTTACCGGCGGGATTGTACTTCGCGTTGAACCGGTCGAACCTGTTAAAAAGTGTGTGATCGGCTGCGTTATGCCAAGCGAAGAAGGTGCCAAACGAATCGAATCGAATCGAGTGGGTTAGTTTAGTAGAGTATGGATGTAGCCGTCTGTAGACATTTCGCGGATCACATTCGGGACGGTCCAATAAAGGTCGTTACGCATGCCATGCCAAATGTGAAAACCCGCTCCGCGCTCCGTTCACTCACCTTGCACATCGATGACGTCCAGGGTGAGCTGCTCTTCGCTCAGACCGACATCCTTCATCACTTTTCCCAAGCTCTTGCCCTGAAAGACCGGTTCGGGAGAGTCCTCCCGCACCTTTTGCTTAATATATTGGACAAAATCTTGGGGGGAAAAGGCGGCAGCAAGATGAATATGAGTGTCGACCTTGCCAATGGAGAAGAAATCGGCTTTATCGCCCAACTCGCTCGATTTGTCCTCGAGCACCGCGTTGAGGTGCTGGTGCATGGAGTACTGGAGCTCCATGCTTTTCAGTTGAGCATAAGCCATTGAGTTCGTCACTCCATCCTCGCAAATTTTCTTGAGGGAATTGTAGTCGGTTATGAACTCGGACAATTGTTTTGTGGGAAACAAATTTGTGTGTGTGTCATCATCTACTTCGGAGACCTCGTACACGCCCTCGGAAGACATCTTGTACAGGACTTTTTTCATGTTGGGAGTTGTTTTTAGTTCTGTTTCCCATGGTTCCGCCTCTCTCTTGAACAGGTACTTGGATCGAAGTTTTCGCGCAAGTAGGATATTCTTGCAGGCTTTAGTTGTCTCAACTTGGTTGTCGTTGAGTTCATTAGCGCAGTGGATAATCGCAACTCGTGAGAAGCCGAGCCCCGTGTTAATCTCTGGATTTATCTGGGCATCGGTTTGTTTGGCATCAGAAAGCGAGGTTTTCCTACTCCTTTTGTCACGACAGTCGGGCAAGAAAGTACCATCGGGGCAATTGAAGCACATAGGTCCCTTTGAGTGAATTATTCTGGAATTATCACATTATTAACAAAAATAAAGTGACATATAGCATTTGCAATAGCATTTTGAATAGGGCCATTCAATGCTTATTATCAAGTTTGACACGTGTTTGGGTTGAATTCGCAATTTTAATCCCCCCCCTCTTTCCTCTCCAATCCATATTACATAAAATTCAAGTATAAAACCTCCTGAATTTTATAGCCCAGCACTCCATTCCGTTCAATTTAAATTGTCTTACTTGCCCAGCACCCACATACAATTTGACGGAAGGAGTATGAAAAAAGGTAAAGTTGCCAGATTCTCAGAGGCTAATGAAATGCTTCCTCCCAAGCCAAGAACCAAGCCTGCACCGAAAGTTGCATCAGGAATGAGCACTGGTAGTGGTGATGTGGCCATGAAGCACTTTGCATATTCGTGTCCAGGTTTATCTGGGCCTGGTAGTCGAATGTGTATCGAACCTCGCTCCTTTGATGTGCTGCTGTCGTGTCCTTATCCCATTATCATTCCCATCTTCCAGAGAAGATACTGTTGGATAGAAACACAAATCAAAGGCTGGTGGCGAGATGCCACGAAAAATTGTAATGGTAGTGGTGGAATGGGCATACATTCCACAGGGAAAACATCTTTCAAACTAGTAGGAGGAGAGGGAGAGGGAGAGGGAGAGGGGGGCAGCCAACAGCTGCTGTGTATTGATGGGCAACAGCGCTGTACAACAACTTCCCTTTTGTTGGCAGCTATTCGTGATGAGTTATTGAGACTGCTGCGTGGCGCTGCTGCACTGACTGCTCCCGAGCGGGCACAGGCACACGCAGTCATACAGCGCATCCAGAGCAAGTTGTTTCTTGACCCAGCTGCATGTACTACGTGGGCAGCATCTTGGGCACATAGTGCTACTACTACTCCTCCTACTGGTAGTGTTGGTGGTGGGGAGCAGGCGCAGGCGGCCTGGGAAGCCACTCACAAGCCGGGCGCACAGCTGGACACGCTCTTCGCATCCGCGGCAGGGGCGTGGGCAGGAGAAGGGGTAAGTGGTGCGCGTCTGCAGCCCTCCTACGTAGACCGACGGGCGTTCTACGAGCTGCTGACCCACGGAATGGTGGTACATGCAATGTGGCATCAGCTGCAGGTAGGGGCGTGCTCTACTGCTATCCATATTCCTGTGCTGTCCGAAGAGGCGCAGCAGTCGGCCCAAGGGCTGGCCAAGCGGATCTTCGACGCATCTGCCCGCAGCTTAAGCAGTCCAAGTAGTGATGTGGCTGCATTGCGTTCTGCCACCAACCACGCCCTGTGCTCCTTTGGCCTAATGTACTGCGAAATCCTCTCCCCCATCGACCTACCGCAGGTGTTTCTGTGGATGCAGGAGAAGTCGCTGCTGGGCATGGGGGCACTGCTGCGTAATGACAATCCAGGTAAGCAATATGATTTTTTGATTTGATAACCATGGTGTTCAACCCTTCCGAATCCCATTCATTTTAAAACTAACCCATCCTATACAATGTTTTCACCCTATACCACCCAACCCAACCCCAACCTTCTCCTCTTAGGTATCCCCTTCACCGCTGGTGACCTCGCTCGCAATCTGCTGCTGTGTCCGCTGGTGATGGCGGCGCAAGATTCTAGAGAACAGGACCGTCAGTACCTGCAGAATTGGATACAACCGGTGGAAGATCCCGCAGAGAGGCTGTATACTAGGGCTAGGGGTAGTGGTAGTGGTAGTGGTAGCAACGATAGTGAGGGTAGTGGTTTAGATGCTCTTGTGACTGCTTTCGTGAGATCTACTACTATGCGTCAGCAAGCAAAGTGGGCAGCTACTGATAGTGGTAGTTTTATTGATAGTGATGATGATAGTGATGGTTATGGTGATTGTGATGGTAGTAGAGGAACAGGTAGAGGCATTGCTGCAGCCACCAGACCTACTACTGACACCAGGCAAGTCCTACCCCTGTCCCTCACTGGAAACATTAGTAGTAGCAGTAGTAGTAGTAGTAGTAGTAGCAGGTACGTTGGGTCAATGGAAGTCGGACTAGTTCAGATGATTTGCTCTCTCCCTCTCAACCTACGGCAGAGGTTCGGCAGCAAGCTGCACCGGGATGCGCCGCTGGGTATATATTCCCGACTTCACTCGTACTGCGAGTACACGCAGCTAAAGTTGGATAGAGCGATGCCATCAGCAGTAGCAGGAAGAGGAGTAGGAGGGGGGGTAGAAGGATCAGGGGACGTTCCACTGTCACTGCCAGCGTTGGCGCAAGTAGTGTTGGAGCTGCGTCAATTCCTACTACAAGCAGAAGAAGAGGCAGAGAAAGTGGCACAACAGCATAAATAGATTGATATTTGTCGTTGTATTATGGATTCAAATTAATATATAATCGCTTTGAAAGAAATGTCAAATTTTAAATCTAAATTTTTATAATTCGCAAAAGCACTCTTCAACAATTTCAATTTCCAATAACCCTTTCGCTCAATCCTACCAACTCCGCAACATACTCTTCGTCGATCATCCCCTCTTCCGCTAGCCTTTTCCACTTCGCAATAGCCGATTTCAGCACCAATTTTGCCTTGTTTTTCTGCACCACGTTGGCCAAGCAAAAAGTAGGAACATTGACCCCCAAGCTTCTCAAGGCGACCTCCTGAATTTGCGCGCTATCGCTCCCCCCAATCAGCTTCAAAGCTGTGTCGCACCACACCTGGCCCGTGACCATTTGCATTTCGTCCTCTCCCATTTCCCACTCGGACGTTAAATCTGTCGTCAGCGAGAGGAGCTTGCTCAGAAATTTGAAATCCAAATTTGCTCCGTTTGTCAATTCGCTCAAGTTTAGCGTCTTCTTGGCGAAGAAGTAGCCCCTCGCCTTCTCGTTACCTCTCAGAAATGCGCTCAGACAATATACCGCCTTGATTTTCAGATTTGTTCCCGATTCCTTGGCCAATAAAATGCGGCTCACCGAGTCAATTGCACAGCCATTTTCGTTTTTCTCGTTGATAATTTCCAGCGGCCACAGGTGGAACTCGTCGTGGTTCTTGACCATATTTCCCAAAGTGTGGGCTGCCGTTATTTTTAATTGCTCCTCGCACTCGGCGTCGTCTAGAATTTTGACTAGTTCGGTGAACCCGCCAAAAAGGTGGAAGTCGCGAGCCATGTCAACGTCGTAGAGCAACTCCTCAACTTCGAATAGCGTCTGTACCACGGTTTCGTTGTTGTTGTAGTGGGTGACCGCGTTGTCCCTCAGCACGGTCACGAAAGATTCCAGCAATCTGGGTGCATCAACTAGCTGCTTCATGGAGTCCTCTATGAATGCTTGGCGATCTTGCCAAATAGCCGTCATTTCGATTTCCCACTGGGTCCGTCCGATGTTTGTGACGTTTGGAAGGGGAGGGCGTATGTCCGGAGGGATGCGCTCGAAAACACGATGCATCATTTCAAAGTCGTACTTGGGAGGGGGTGGGGAAAAGGCGGTGGTGTTGTTGTCGGTGGTGTTGTTGTCCGTGTCCTTGTCCTTGTCCGTGTCCGAGCGTAGAATAGCGATTTGGCCTGTTTTTGTTTTTATTTTTGTATTTGCTTTTGCTTTTGCTTTTCCTTTTGCTTGTGCTTGTGCTTGTGCTTGTGCTTCTGTAGTGAGGTCAACGCCATCCACGACAGCGCCTGAACTTCTTTGAGGTATCAAACCGGCCTTTTTCATGGCCTCCCACTTGTCAACATTCTCGCTCGTGAGCTCCTCATCGTCAGCACTGGCAATTTTGGCAAAACGTTCTCCAGTAGTCATATCTAAACGAACGTGCAGGCCAGTGGGAACCGTGTCCTCCGGGGGGAGGACTTGCCATTCGTCTGTAGCAACGAACTCCTTGCTGAGAGTGAATTGAAGAATGAGGAGGAGGACGAGGAGGAGGAGAGGGAGGGGGGGGGGCATGTCTTGTTTTCAGAGAGCACGATACGTTTATGATGCCAATAAAAGCAGAACCACCAGGAAAAAATGCTGGAGATGAACACGGGGAATCGGATCGATAGACAAAATTGAGCAGATTGTGGCTCTGATGTTTTGACGACGCCACGATTGTCCGCGAACACACCCTTAATTCAAAATTATTAAATTTTACTCTCATCTCCCACAACTTATCACAACACATAGAACCATGGGAAAGCAACGGAAGAGCAAGAAAAGCAGTAGCAAAAACAAATCTCCACTTTGCTCACCTTCTCGGTCCTCTTCATCCTCCCAAATACCCCAAGAGCAAGCCAACATAATCTCCAACCTCTCCCATCCCACTGTGACGACCCGTGATGCTGCCCTGACAGCGGTATCGCAGCTAATTTCCAATTCTGGCTTCCCCCTAACACCTCTCACCCTAAAGACAGTCGCTGAGCGAATCCTCGATGTTGACGATAGTTGCTCGCTCAGTTCGATCGGTGCATTCAACAATTTGATCACATCTTCTAGAATCTCGGACCCCCTTCTCAACATTTTGGTTGACAACGATTTGCTCACCCCGCTGATTACCAAACTAAATAGTACCTTCCTCCTCCTCTTCTCGCCCTCTTCCACTTCCACTAACGATGATGAAGCAAAAATCCAAAAAAAGTATCTCTACCCCAACATGATCTTGTTCGAATGCCTCAACCTGGTTTCCAATCTCATTGAACAGTCCCCTCCGGCCCACTCCATTCTCATCCAGCGTTTCCTCGCCGATCCTAATTTGTACCGTAACATCGTGCAACTCGCAATCTTTACGGAGAAGGACAATAGCGTGCGACAAAACATCCCCAAGGTGCAAACTGCGTGCGCGCGGGTGCTGCACTCTGCCATTTCTGACGACGTGCTCTCCAACGCCGACGTTTTGAACCTGGTTGGAGGGGACCTGGCCGCCGTCATGGGTGCCGTCATGGGCGGTGAAATTTCCACCAAGGCTCGACTCCACCTCGCGGGCTACATGCTCGCTTTCGCGTCGACTAACAAGGACGTGCTGAACGTAATCGCCCCTCTCGCCGCTTCCCTGACCTGGGACGGTTCGGAGGTGGAGAAGTTACTCTGCGACATCAACGAAAAGGAGAAGAAAGCCATGAACGAGGCCGACGACGAAATCATCGAGAAGAAGGCCGTTGCGAACGTGAAAGAGAGCGGAATCAAGGCCATCGACATTGTGAAAAAGCACAAGAAGATGAAAAATGAGAAGGGTGAGAAGGGTAAGGGTGGGGCCGAGGCTGAGGCTGAAGATGATGCTGACATGCTTCCTCCCCTCCCCCCAGAAACAACTGCAACAACCGCAACCGCGACCGCAACAACAACAACAACAACAACTACAACAACAACAAAAACCGCACAGGAAGAACTCGAAATTGCAATTGAAAATTGGAGTAATAGAATTACACCGTTAAAACTCGCCTTGGAAATCTCCGCGACACTGATCGCGAGCACCTCCCAGGACGGCGATGAGGGCGAAAAAGATGATAATTTGCGTGATTGGAATTCCGACGACGAGGAGGAGATGGAGAAAATAGCTCAGCAGCAACAGCAGAACTCCTCCTCCTCCTCCTCCTCCCCCACTACCACCACCAATTCCACCAACGAAAATGAGCTTAAACAAATTTTGGCCAAGGCAGATCTGCCCCGAAAGGCTTTCCAGCTATTGACCGCATTCATGTCAACCAATCCCAATTCCAATAATAGCCACGACGACGTCATTTCAGACCTCTCCGACCTCAAAGAACGAGCGGCAACTTGTGTATTCAATGTTGTATCCACCGAGCTCCAGCTCTATACAACTGACGAGGAGAAGGTGGCCTTCTTCAAACTGCTGCTGAGTTGGGTGGCGTGCGACGTGCCCTACATCGTGCAAACCCTCTCGGTCATGGTTTCGATGGATCCAAGAATGGCACAGAACTTTGACGAGAAGGGGCTAACTGACCTCCTGTCGATACTGAAGGGGGCGGGGAGCGTGTCAACCAAGATGGAGACGGTGGGCTGTCTCGGCGCACTGTGCGGCGTTCAGCACACGATGCAGGTAAACCAGGTCATCGGCGGGACCCTGCTGGAACGGCTGGCGGACGAGGGGGACATTTTGGTCTGCAACGAAATAGTTAATGTATTGATGGATATCTACGGAGCGGACGACGGGGAAAAGGGAGAATCGTGGAGCTTGCGGCAAGTCTTCAAAATGTTGGGAGGGGCGGAGAAGTTGAAAATTTTCTTGGGCTTGTTCAAAAGGAGGATTAAAGAGCTAAAACGGGGGGAAGAGGAGGAGTTAATCTTCAGAATGAAGGAGACTTCGTTGAATACCGCTAGGTTCGTTAAATACATCCAAGGCTAAATTTTGGAAATTTTAATTGAACTTATAATCTGTTGCACTGCGCCGAGCCGAAGAAGGTGCGAACACAAATTGAGTGGAATAATGTTTACTTTAGTAGTGGCTCGTATATATTTCTCGTCTTCCTCAACCCCCCTCCGCTCCGCTCGCTCACCTGGAAAAACCGACCCGCCGATCAACAGGCACCACCCCCACTCGCTCTTGCTCAATCCGCCCTCTACGCAGCTCATCGCCACGCCCCCGTACTGCACAATGATGACCTGGAGTACCATCGTGCCAACCCAGATGAAGCCGAAATAAGGGTTCGACAAAACCCCTTTGAAGACGTTTCGCTCTGCACTCAGCACCCTGCAGTTAATTTCGTTAAAAAGCTGCATCAACACGAAGGAGTTGAAAATTATCGTGTAGTGGGTAGAGGGCTCGCCGAAGCTCTCTGGGGAGGTGTCAGTCGCCTCGGCGTCCTTCTCAACTTCGTTGCCCTGCTCCACGCCCAACCATTTGTACCCCGCGAACAGGAGCATCAATGTGATGATAATCTGGTAAGTCGCCTGGCCTAAAATGTTGTGCCACATCACCCGAGTGATCATGCTCGTCGAGCGGTTCACAGGTGGCACCTTGAGCAATTCTGGTGTAGGGGTTTCGGTCGCGAGCGCCAAGCTCGCCAAGCTGTCCATGATCAAATTCACCCAAAGCAACTGAATCGCCGCCAATGGACTCTGCTGGTACACAAACGCCCCCACCAACGCCACCGTCACTGCAGCAAAGTTCACAGTCAGTTGGAACTGAAGGAACTTTTGGATGCTGGGCCGAAATACGAATGTGTGTGTATGTTAGCTTCAAATTAAATTTAAAATAAATTATATTGCCCTAACAGAAAGTATATATATTCTGGCCCGTCGCTCACCTCGCGTAAATATTCCTTCCCCACATCGCCGCAGTTATGATGCTCGCGAAGTTGTCGTCCAAGAGGATTATGTCCGCGGCGTCCTTGGCGATCTGAGTACCGGAATTCATGGCAAAGCCTATGTCAGCTCTCCTCAATGCCTGTGCGTCGTTCGTGCCGTCCCCTGTCATGGCAACTACTTGTCGATCCACGAATATGTCAATTCCGTCGTCATTCATCAACGCGTCACAGGCTGCCTTGTCCTTGTAAAGCTCACTCTTGTTCAGTCCGTTCGCCAGCGTCAGCTTGTCGCTCGGCGATGATCGAGCCAGCACCCGCAACTTGGGCCAAACCTTGTCGAACTTTTCCTGTTGGAACAGTCCCGACTCTGGGTCGTGCACCAACTTGCGGAAATCCTTCCCTTCCAAGACAACCCCCTCCTTCAATACGAGCGGCTCGACACTGTGGCAGTGCGCGCTGTTCACAATGCCAGCCTGGTACGCAATCGATATGGCAGTGTTTACATTGTCACCGGTTACCATGCGAACGTCGATGCCTGCGCCGAGCGATGAAGGTGCGAGGCGCATTTTTTATGGAGCAGGGAGAGGCGAGTGAAGCGAGCCAAAAAAATGAGAATATTGTTAGTTTGGTAGTGGCTCGTATTCTCGTCTTCATCCAGGCTGTTGGAAATCGGAAAAAGACCGGAAACCGACAAAAGAAAAGAAAACGAAGATCTAACAGAAATAAAACATTCGCTCGCTTCGCTCGCTGACCTGCCGTGTAGCACTTCTTGATCGCGCCGAACACTTCAGGCCTCAGCGGATCTTCGATTCCAACCAAGCAAAGGAACGTGAGTTGGCTCTCAATGACCAAGTTGTTGTTTTCCGCGTCCACAGCTTTCCAGTCGGCCGGCACCTCGTCGAAGTCCCGGTACGCCAGTGCTATCGATCTCTGACAGCTATTGGAGTTCAGCAACATGTTCTCCTCGATCGCTTCGACATCCTGTTGGGTGATGGCCCCCACGTGGTCGGTGTCGGCGTTCAAGATCTCAGAGCAGCTGCTGATTATGACTTCGGGCGCGCCCTTGGTGAACAACCTGAATTTAGCTCCTCCGATCGCGATCGGCATCGGCACAACCCAGCTCATTACCTTTCGATCGGAGGTGAAGACGAACTGCTGAGCCACAGGCATGTCCCTCAACGAGGAGCGTCGAATCTGCCTGAAATCGCCATGCAAATCGTGGACCAACTTGAGCAACGCGGATTCCGTGGCGTTGCCCTTGTCCTCGGTCGACACGTCCATCGTGTTGACAGAAATACACGCTTTGAGGAGGTTGAGAGGGGCTGGTTGGGGCTGGGGGGAGGAGGACAGGACGAATTCGCCCAGAGACGACGACGATGTTGTTTGGGGAGGTGAGAATCGTCGCGGGAAGAAGTACAAAGACCGGGCGGTCATTTTGTTCGTTGTCAGTGTGCCGGTCTTGTCCGTGCAGATTGTCGTGGCGCAACCCATCGTTTCGCAAGCCGACAGTTGCTTCACCAAGTTCTGGCACTGCATCATCTTGTTGGACGAAAATGCCAACGAAAGGGTGACCGCAAGCGGCAAACCCTGCGCCGAGCGAGCGAGCAACAATATTTGAGTAGGTTAGTTCAGTAGTGGATGTAGCTAGCTAGCCATCATGTCTGTAGCAATTTTGCGGGTGTTGATTCATCGCGAGTATGCTCGTCTTAGCGAAGCGAAGCGAAGCGAGCTAGTTACAACTAGTGTACGGTGTTGCTGGCGAGCGAGGCTTGAAGCGAGCTGTCACAACTAGTGTATGGTGTTGCTGGCGAGCGAGCCTTGCTAGTCAAAACTAGTGTATTCGCTTCGCTCGCTCACCTCCGGCACTGCAACGGCGAGGACAGTCACCGCCGTGACAAAGTAGGTGATAACCTCGCTCTTGTCCTCGTTGTTAACACCCAGCCCAATGATCAGCATGACTACGAAAGCTAGGATTGCTGCTGCCAAGCCGAAATATCCAATCAACTTGGCTAGTTTTTCGAGCTTCTGGGTCAACGGGGAGGGCTCTTGGACTATTTCGTTCGAGTACACGGCCGCATTTATCACCCCTGCGTTCGTGTGGAGCCCAACGGCGATGATCAGAAGCCGCCCGGAGCCGTTGGAAACGGTCGTTCCGGAGAAGATTGGCTCGGAGATGTTTTTCGTGATCAGTTTGGTCTCGCCGGTGAGGGCAGATTCGTCGACCTGTTTTTGTTTGGATTAGGTTATGAAATGGCATTCAAGCAAGAAACAAACTCACCTGCACGTCAGTCCCTGAGAGCAGAAGCCCGTCAGCTGGAATGCTCGCGTTGGAGTGGGAATTGAAGATTAGAATGTCGCCCACGACCAAGTCCGCGTCTGTAATTGAGTGGAATAAAGTTATTTCGTAAGTGGCTCATATTCTCGTCTTCCTCAAGGCTTGCTAGCGAAGCGAACAAGCAACACCACATACTAGTTGTGACTTGCGAGCGAAGCGTGTGTGCGAAGCGAAGCGAAGCGAACAAGCAACACCATTTACTAGTTGTGACTTGCGAGCGAAGCGTGTGTGCCACATACTAGTTGTGACTAGTCGCTTCGCTCGCTCACCAATAACCTCAATAATATTTGAGTCACGAACAATCGTCTTCTTGTTGTTCTCGTCGACGCAGTTCGACAGGCGCTCAAAGGCGTACTGCTTGGAGAAGTCGATTGCTGCTGTCACGTTGACAATTATGAAGCATGACATGAGAATGGCGAAGGACTCGATCCACACCGGGGAAGAATGACTCTCGTCAGATGTTTTTTGTCCGACTAGCTCTGTTACGAGGGAGACGATTGCCATAATAATGAGGGCAACTATCACAAAGTCCTGCAGCGCGTCCCAGCAGAGGGACAAATAAGTACGTTTGGGTTGCTTGGCGACGAAATTTACGCCAAAGTGTTGCTGTCTGTGAAAGTGAGTGGAGGAAGCATCGATTCCATCTTCTTCGGTTGTGTTGAGGAGGAGTTGGAGGGTTTCGAGGGGGGTGGTGGCTAGCTCCGGGTCGGAGGAGGAGGGTGAGGAAAGAGGAGATATTAATCTACGAGATAGAAGTTCAGAGAGGGTGATCGATGAATCTGCAAGTGACACAAAATCAGTTGGTTCAAATTGTGTAAATGTGATGCTTGGGTTATGGCATTGAGAAGAGGGCTGTGTGGTGGGAACTGTGGACAGTGAGGAGGGAGCTGTGGATGGTGGTGGTGAGGATGCAGATGGAGGATTTGAAAAACTCATCTTTGAATAGTTTAGTTTTTTTGTCCTGTGTCGCTGCATTCAAGGGGGGAGTGGAAGATGGTGGGTGGTGCGTAGTGCGCTCTGGGACAATAATTTGCTGGTTGTGAAGGTGATTTAAATTGCACATTGGAGTTCCCCACTTCCCTGGTGTTTCAATAAATTTTCCCCACGTGCCAATGACATGCTGGGGCGTACTGAAAGCTCGTCGTTGCTGTGCGTACATTCAAGATATGTTTTCACGTGACAGAATTAACGACATTGTTCGTGAGGGCAGTTCAACGAAAGAACTTGCAGTGTCTGTGGCGTTCGGTTTCGCTGGTGGCGTATTTCCGTTAGTATTTGCTACCTCGTTCGTCGTCCTCTACCTAACGAATCGTTGCACGGTTCCTGTCCGGCTTCAGTCTGGGCAACCCTTCAGAGTGAACAAGCTGCTCGCGCAGCTGGTGAATCTGTTGGTGTTCCCCCTCAACCTCGTGACTCTTCCCATTTACGTCAAATGCGGTTTTGCAGTCAGGCTTCTCTTCACCTCGAACGAAGATATTGGTCGAGTTCGCCAATTTCTTGCGGGGGGATTTTTCGCAATCTTCGTTTGGCTCCTCTCCCTTCCAGCAGTGATTCTGGTTGTGACTCTCCTGTTCATTCCTCTGATAATGTTCACCAAAAGCGTTCGGAAAATTCGGAGCCGCAGCGTGCGTGAGCGCTTAGTGAGTGATGGGGCGATGCTATCTGATGACATGATTACTGCGGATCTGGCGAGTCACACTGGCGAAATAAACTTCACAAATCCGCAAAGTCCTATCGAGGACTTTCCGTCAGAACTTGAACTTGAGCTAGCTTCTTCTGAGCGCGAGTACTCTCGTCTATCGATCGAGGACACCTTGAGTCCAGAGGACATAAGGAGAAATTTGCAGGATGAGATTGACGATAAATTACAACAACAGAATGAGGAATGCTGAATCTTTGCAAAATCATCAAATAACGTTTTTGTTACTGTATCCGCTTCTGTTTACTGCTACTGCTGCTGCTACTGCTGCTGCTCTAGTCGGCTGTCTCGCGAGCAGCTCCTTGAGCTTCAGTGTGGGCAAATTCTGCCTGTATTGCCATCCAACACCAACAGCCAAACCAACAACGCACCCCACCCCAACAAATCTCAAAATCTTTCTATTTCTTGCTTCTCTCTTCTTCTGCAGCGCCAGCGGCGTTGTTTTTGTGTTGCTGTTGTGAACGCAATTTGCCAAATAAGCTAACCCCTCCTCCCCCTCCCCCTCCCCCTCCACCCCACCCTCCCAAGGCAACTCCAAGTCAAACATTTCGCAATGACGAGCTGCAATTTGCATCACCTCTTCTGTAACAGCTTGTCCCCCGACGACCTCCCCCCCCTTCCCCCCGTCCAGTCTCACGAAGATTCTCTTGACAAAGTCTGGCAGCTTTCCATCCACTTCAAGGCAGTACTCCAAGCTTCTCAAGTCGCTACTAGCAAACGCGAGCACCACCAGGTCGAAGTTGTGCAGCTGCTCGAGCAGCCTCGTGCTGCTGCTCTGCACTTCGGTCAGCACGGCGTACAACTCTTCGTTAATTTGAACGAATGACGATTCCGCCTTGTTGTTTTCCGCGTCGTTCTTGTAGTTGAAGTTATTGGTGATTTTTTCGATGAATGCGCTCTTTCCGATCCCCCCAATTCCCGCCACGCAGCAGTGTATGCAGAGTTTCGGTGTTGTTGGCGGTGTTGGTGTCAATTCCTCGTTGCCGTTTTTGCCGTTATTGCCGTTATCATTATTGCCGCCGCCGTCCTCGTCGTCAGCAAACACGTCGTGCCCCAGCTGGTAAAGGAGAATTTTTGTTTTCAGTGGATCAATCGTGGCGCACAAGTGCCACTTTCCGATCCACTCAGCCATCGTCAAACTGGGAAGAAGTGCAAGGTCTGTCGACTCGTCTTCGATCTCGTTGCCCTCTGGGATGATGGTCACGCTGCCAACGTTGTCGTTGATCAAGTTGTCGAGGGAGCGTTTTTTGCTGATTTCCAGCAGCACGCTCTTTTCAATCTTCGGCCTGGAGAACGAATCGGAGAAGAACTCTTCGGAGCGGTTTGGGTGCCATGGGGGCAGGGGGGTTGTCTGGAGGACATCGAAAAAGTTGTGGAGGTCGGAAGACGACAGGCTCGCGTCAATGTCCGCGTTCGCATTCGCATTCGCATTCTTGAAGGCGGCGGTCAAAAACTTGACTCCCCTGTCGGAAAGCCCCTTGTTCTTCTTGTACCTGGCCTCCAGGCTGTTGTTGCTGTTGTTGTTTTTGGAAAAGTAGCTGGAGACGGAGAACGAATCGAATTTGCTTTTGGATTTTTTTTTGTCGTCGTAAGAATCGTCTTCGATGCAATTTTCCCCTTGAAGAAGCGCATCGGGAAGAGCCAGGTTCAAGTTGTCGTCATAACCAAAGTACCGCAGCATTGTCCACGGAACCTTGGTGTTGTTCTTGATGATAAGGAGCTCGATCAAAATGCAAAATCCAACGAGAGAGATTTTCTGGTCCACGACGCCACGGTTCGGATCCCGCTTCCGGATGAAGTTTTTGAAGCCTTCAATGTCGCTCTCAACTAGCTTGACGCGAAACACGTCGAGCTCGAACTGGAAAAACTCGCCGTCGGACAAAAAATCATCACGGTCGTGGTCGAGGAGTCTGAAAATTCTAGCCAGCACCTTGAACAACTTGGTCGTCAGCTCGCCTTCCACCACATCGAACAGCGGCTGAGTTGGGTACAAGATGTTGGATTGAGCTTGGAAGAAAAGCTCGTTCACCGCCTGCAAACTTTTCGCGGAGCACTCCATGTAGCCATCAACAAATTTGTACCGCTGCCGCAGAACGAAGCGAGGCGCATTTTTAATGAAGCACGAGCGAAACGAGCCAAGCGAGCCAAATGAATTGAAATTGAGTGGTAAGTTTAGTAGAGGATGCAGTCATTATGTCTAGCAGCCATTTCGCGAGATCCATCGCGAGTATGCTCGTCTTCCTCAAGGCTAGCTCGCTTCGCTCACTCACCTCCAGGATAGGATTGGCAATCCTCTTCTGCTCCTCGGCGTCAATGTTCTCCCTCAAGTCGCTCTTGTTCCCTGCTATTAAAACGGGGGTGTTGGGGCACGTTTTCTCTATCAGAGGGAGCCAGTAGTCCTTCAACCGCTCGAACGTTTCGGGGCGGTCGAGATCGGCCACTGCAATGATTGAGAGTCGTTTCTCGTTCTTCTCATCGGCGGATGAGGAGCCAGTTTGGATGTTGTTGTTGTTGTTGTTGATGATGTTGGTGGTGGTGTTGGTGGTGGCGTTGGTGTTGTTGGTGTTGGTGTTGGTGTTGGTGATGGCGTTGGTGTTGGCGTTGGCATTGGTGTTGTTGTTGTTGTTGTTGTTTTCATCCTCCATCACTTTCAAGTTCATGTTCGCGTTCGGGTAAGTGTTCATGTTCATGTTCATGTTCATGTTCGGGTCGTCAAGGTTCTCGTCAAAATTGGCATCTATCTCAGAAAGCTGCGACATCACCGACATGTTGAGAACGCTTTCATTCATCGCATTGTTATTGTTGGGGTTTGAAAAGGTGCTGTGCATCATCCCATTCGATTCATACTGCAGAAAGTTAGCTCCTTGCGAATCTATCACATTTACAATTACATTCGACTCAGACTGGTCAGGAGGAATGCGGATAGTTTGCATAATCCCGGGGACTCTCTCAGAGAAGATCTGCGACACAAACGAGGAGATTATGGACGATTTGCCAACATACTCTTCTCCAATGAGCAGAATTGTGATTTCTCGAACCATGGATGGGGGAAAATGGAAAGTGACAAAGAAAAATTTGTAATAAATTTTAAATTTTTGTTACGCCTAAAACTTCTTGTGTGGAAATTTAAACACGTTCTTTAGCTTAATTATACAATTTGCTCGTGTTTGTTCCCGCCGTCAGTTTCTGCCTTACTGCTCCCTATATAGGGGGCTGTTTGAACAGTAGTTTGATTGATATTCTTGCACCTTAGATTTCATTTTTCCTTAACTTGATCCATGTTCTACCAAGAACCAACTACTACTTACAATAACCAGGAATACACTGATTCTCATCACTCAGCCTATTCAGATGATCAAAACAGCCAATATTTCTTTGATCCATCTCAAACACAGTTGCATTATCCTGTTGACCCTACCCCCACCTCCATTCATTATTCTGACTATTACAACTTCACCACTTTCCACCCGAACCTGCGAAACACGGCTGTGTCGACCCTTTCGTTTGATTCTCATCATGAGCTATTACATTGTGGTGGAATGCAGACAACGGGAACTCCCAAGTATCAGAATGAAAAAAAGAAGGAGACAACGTATACTTCTATGATGTGTTCAGTAGTTCTCCCCTCCCTCGACATTTATTCGTCAGTCTCCGCCCACCCGGCCTGCGATGCCTCTTTCACTGCCCCCAACAACCCAGAAGATCCAACAAAATTCAAAGTAAAAGTAAAAGAGGGCCTCACCGAAATCCACTCGTTCCTGCACGGGACAGCCACCCTCTCTCTCTACGGCATCCGATGCCACAACAAGGGCGGACTGCTCCTCGCGGATCATCCCCTCAAGGGCGTCCAAACAGGTTGCTTCAATCCCGGTTCCCCTGATCCGACCCACCTAACCGTCGGAGGAAGCTCAATCCCCGGCCAGCAGCTCCACTGCCTGGACATTTACAACGCATTCTCTCCCGTTTCAACATTAGATTTGAACGCAAACGTTTCAGTTCTCACCTCATCTCCCGCAAATTCCTCGCCGACGATTTTGGCTGGATGTACGGACGGATCAATTCGAGTTTTAGACGGCTTGCTCCGGTCGTTCAAGCGGAAGCACGAGTACAAGTTCCAGGCGCACTCGGGCGGCGTTAGCAGGTGAGTTTTTACTGCTAGTTTGAAAGCGATTAAACGCGACGAAATTCAACCTTTTTAACACCCCACACACAACACAGCATTGCTGTGAACAGCGACGGGCATACCGTGTGCACGACAGGCATGCTTTCCACCGGCTCCGGTAAATTCTTCCCCGACCAAAACATTTACACTTTTGACTTGCGAATGCCGGGAAAGGTGAGCGAGCGAAGCGCGCATATTCACATTTTCTCGACATCTAATCATTAATTTCCTTCTTCGCTCGGTGCAGGCTGGCATGCCGACGCAATTTGCCGGCGTCAACACTTCCCCAAGATTCATCGAATTCGTTCCCAACTCCTTGACGCCAACGCTGGTCGCTGCGGCTAGCAAAGGGGCCGTCCAAGTGATTGAGCCTTACGGCGACCCCGCGATGACCAAGTACGTCGACGTGAATTTGGTCCAGGGCGAAACCATCAGGTGAGTGAGTGCGCCATTGGTTTCAGCTAACCTAACCAACCAATTAACCCACTCGGCGCAGTGCACTGTGCGTTAGTGAGAGCAGTGGGTATGTTGGTGTGGGGACGAACCAGGGTAGGGTGGTGATGCTGGAGAGGAGCGGGTATGAGAGGACGGTGCACAGAGCGAAAACCGATCCGGTCAGTGGAGAGGTTTTGGGCGTGAGAAGGTTGGCGCAGCCTCCTATTTACGGTCCAGTTGAGCCTTTGTTGAAAATAAGCAGTGGTTTGTTGGCGGCGAACAGCCCCAACATCAACCCTTTTTCTCTCTACACTCTCCGTTGCGAACCGTCCGTGTCAAACTGTGACAACGACCCCCTCGCGCACGTGAATCTCCACTCGGAAAATTATTCCCGTGTCCTTTCAAACGAATTAGAATCACATGTTCAGAAGGTAAGTAGACGAAATGTAATGGCTGCATACCTACTCAATAATACTAATAGATGTTCAGCACAAACAATCCAAACCCTCCGAGTACCTCGTCCACGTCCGCACGGAAGACATCAGCGGCCTGAAGTTCGACCCTGCCAACAAGAACAACAACTGCCTAATTTTCGACGCCGAACGGGCAAACCTCGTTTACGACTTGGATTGCGATCCGCGAAGTGTGGAGAACGACCGACGCAGAGCATCCTCGTTCGCGAACCCTGATATCCCAACGCCTTATAGAAAAACCACGAGGCCCAACATGCTTGGTGTCCACAACCAGGTGAGTGAGCGAAGCGAGCGAGCCTTGAGGAAGACGAGAAATATATACGAGCCACTACTAAACTAACCCACTCCATTTACTTCGCACCTTCTTCGCACGGCGCAGTTCCAGTTCGTCTACGACAAGCACAACGACACGAAAATGTGGCCTGGTTTTGATGCTGGTCACATGCCCAACTCCTATGCATCCCCCGTAATTGTTCTGCTCTATTTCATCCCAGAACTTCGAGCCAGCCTTCTCAGGGAGCAATTCAATCTCCGAAACTTTGAGAAATCCAACAACGACCCCAACACCCCTCACCAAGTTGGGGCTCTCTCCGCTGAGCTCGGTTTTGTCTTCAATCAAATTGACTCGCTCAGCAACAACGCTCTGCTTGCGGAAAATAACATAGACGTTGGGGCGTTCAACCCAGTCAACTTTCTAGCATCGTTTGCCCTCCTCCCAGAGGCTGCCGCGCTGGCCTTGCTCGACGGTTCCACCACGGCGGTCCGCCTCCCTCGACGAATAGAAGCCTTTTACCGTTTCTTGATTCACCATCTGAACCAGGAGATCGAGGTGGAGACGCCCACGAAAAACACTCCAACGAAGAACATGGCCATTAAAAATCAGCACATGTACGGTAGCGGTGGCGGTGGTGGTAGTGGCGGTGGCAGTGGTAGTAGCAGTAGCAGGTGAGCGAGCGAGCGAGTGAGCGAGCGAAGACTAAACTGCCTTGTGGAAAATAATTTAAAACTAAAATTAAACTGACCCAACAAACAATTCATGGCGCAGCGCAACCCAATTCAACGGCGGCGTCGTTGACAACCTCCAAGGCTTCGATTTCACCTCATTGAACGAGTTCGTGACTGGAGACGCTGCTGGAACCACAGCCGACAAGAGGATCACGCGCGCGCTGACCGTTGAGCTGAACTACGAAAAGTATTGTGGGAGGAAGGCCGCCGAGGAGGACAAAAATCCCAGTTTTAGCCAAGTGCTTGAGGACGCTTTGGGTAAGGAGACTAGGCTGAGAGCTTGGTGCGCCGCGACCAAGTCCTACGAAACAATTATACAGAGGCGGAGGGCGAGCAATCTCCCAAATTTGCTGACCGTGAGCTGCGCTTGCGCCGGGAACGACGATGGGATCAACTTGTGGAAGGGGGGTGGATTCCTGCCTGAGAAGATCAAAATTGTGATTAGGAAGAGCGGGAGAGTGGCTGTTACGGAGGCCGGCGGGGTGGAGGCCAACCCCAAGGCCAATGATGATGCTTATCAAAGCATCAAATACGAGCTGATCTCGGTGGTGAGCCACGTCGTGAACAAGGAGGGTTCGATACCGAACAAGAAGGAGGTGAGTGAGCGAAGCGAAGCGAAGCGAAGCGAGCCTCGAGGAAGACGAGCATACGAGCCAGTGAGCGAAGCGAGCTAGTCACAACTAGTGAGTGCAGACGTGAATACGGCCACTACTAACCCCTTCGCACCTTCTTCGCTCGGCGCAGAAAGAGAGTCAGTCCAATGGACACCACGTTGTGCACAGCAAGGTTCCGAAACCATACACCTCCCGAGCAATTTCAAGGCAGGTGAGCGAGGCGAAGAAGTGCGCAGAATGGGTAGAGAACTCAGCCGAAACGAGTAGCAACGACCACGACGAGAAGAACGCGGCCGCTGCAAAATCCAACCATTTAACAATGGCCAGGAAGCTGCACGGTAGCGTTTACAGAGAGAGGGCGAGAGCGGTGAAGGGGGGGGGGGGGGGGGGGGTGGAGGCGGGGGTGGAAGGTCTTCG